>JGI24159J19872_10000676_pt1 | contig 32728 bp, 17 predicted proteins | sample Ectturendosymbi4_FD_19872 | JGI IMG/M metagenome (IMG submission 19872) | reverse complement strand
AATAGCGCAAGGCCAAGCGGCCTCGCGAAATATTACCACCGGTCAGAACTTTCTGTTTTGATCACTTCACAGTTGAGAATCAAATTGATACCAGAATAAAATTACGGCGATTCGAAGGCAGACTGTCTGCAGAGAGTCCCTTATTCGAAACGTGCGTTATTGGAAGAGAGCATGATTAACGTAGCAAGTGTTTTTAAGGTTCTGCAAAGCTGCGATGCAGGCATGACTTGCCGGAAAGTTTTACGTCACAAGATCATTCGTCAAGCGCAATGTCTTCATGTCACAAAGCTTTCGCTGTGGTTCGCACGAGTTCATAGCGTTCAAAACAACATCCCAGAGTCCGCGATGCACAGATCGGTTTGCATAATTGCATCACTTTTGGGAATAAAACTTTAACAAATTCCAATAAATTCAACAATATTGTGACACTGCGTCACAATAAGGGCCAACGTCGAAATTTTGCTTATCCCTGTCCGGTTGCTGACGATACAATGCAAATGGATGTTCACAAAACGCTTTACCTTTTCTATACCCCGTTAGTCTGTGCTGGCTAAGCCTTAATTCTCAATCCTTTGTCTGACATGCTTTCTACACTTCTATCAGAAGTGTTTTTTCTTTTCATAATCTTGGGGGCTAATTTGCAACTGACTCGAAAAAGCACGCAGCTGCCTTAATGCTTGCTGATATTAAAGGGGCCCATCTGAATTTTTTGGTGGGGCCCAACAGCCTTTCACACGGCTTTGCATTAAGGGCTTTGCGAATTGCGCATTTTTTCGCTAAGTGTCAAACTGTGAACTCTTCAGGGACGCAGGAGAGTGGGGCCATGATGAACATTGCTTCCCTGAACTTTCAAAAGGGTGGCAACTGGGAGGAGGTGCTTTTTGATAACAGTATCACTTCACGGTTTATTTAATTTCACGGTTTATCAAGATCGACTTTAAACAGTTTATTGCAGCTATTCGCCCACACAGAAAATTCAGAATGGTTTTCTATAATTTCTCTTATTATTTTTGAGGCCAACATTGTTGCTGAACAAAAACAAGCATAATTTGTAGCGATTCTTTTCCTTTTTAAAAAGTTTCTATTGCGTTCAACTCCTTTATTTCCCCCTTCTCTATCTATGCTACGGCGTTGGAACTTCTCGCAAAATACCTATGCTTCTAACAATGCAAAACACCTATGATTCTGTCGCAAACCCCCTGAGCCTCGAATATCTATGCTTCTAAGAAAAAACAGGTTCAAACTTCGCATTTTATTGCAGCACACATTGCCGTGCAACAGTTGTCGCATTGGAGTTTACAGTCGGTGGGCCACGGACCCTTTGTTTGCTTGTTAATTGGTCCCAAGGCTAGAATAGGTTGAGAACCCATGGTATAAAACTATACGTGGCTTACAGCTATCAGCAGTGTCACTGTCTCGCTGCATTACCTTCAAGATCTCTGTGTTCAGTAGTGACATGCAGGGCTCACATTCAGCGATTTCAAATAAGCCCAGATTGCACACCAAAAAAAACATATTAGTACAATAAGAAAACCAGGAAGCTTGTTTTACGAACAAAACATATGAGTGTGCTTATTTGAATTGAAACTATAAGCGAAAACTGATTTTAATTATAGTTATAGTTCATACCTAACCTATGTGAATGGACGATTTGTGCAGTGAAGATGGTCGGAGAGTCTATGACAAAGAAAGATTGTTGTGTAGTGTCATTGTAGCAAAAAAAATCGTTCTTTTTGTGATACAACTTTCTGTTTGAACAAATGAACCACATACGAACCGCCGTATATGGTCACCCCTAATTGTTTCTGACTGAAGTGAAGGTTGCCAAATCGTGTCAGTTTTGGCGTTTTGACCGGTTCTGCAAAGTTGAAACGAGGGCATGTGAAACGCTATGCGGTGGCTCTAAGCGTTTAGGGGGCGTCGCGGTCAAGACTTTGCCCGGGGCCTTGCGTTCGTTTAATCCGGCCCTGGTTGGAGGAAACGTTTCTAGCCCATTTAAGCTAGCACGTCCAGAGCAATAGTTTACAGTTTACACCCTTCAATAGTTTACAGTTTACACCCATTTACAATAGTTTACAGTTTACACCCATTTACACCCTTCAATAGTTTACAGTTTACACCCATTTACAATAGTTTACAGTTTACACCCTTCAAGCGGAATAGTGTCCTGGAATGGCACCAAAAGATTGGCAAATTGCCGCGATCATCCTCGTACACAAGAAGGGAAAGAGAAGCGAATGCACTACTAGATTGCTCTCCTTAGCCTCCTTGGAAGAATAAGCCCCAAGTGCCTTGATAAAAGATGCCGCGATATAATTGAATCAAGTTGGAGGATACCAAGTGTGCAGTGGCGTAACTAGAGCCAAAGGAGCCAAAACTTAGCTGAAAGAGCCAGTTGACCACCATAGGGGTCTACTAGCCAACACTAAGAAAAAAGTTTGGAAATGATAGTGACTCCATATGTGGATGTCTACTGCATGCAAGCTTTAAAAAACACTAAAACAGTCCTGAAAGCGCAAACAAACAACAACCTACTGAAAACCAAAAGAATGCTAAATATCAAAATGTAAATTAAGGGGGGCCCGGTTTTTACATTTAGCTTGCCAGGGGGACTCACCCCCTGCATCCCCGTCAGTTACGCCACTGCCAGAGCAGTTCTCGTCCTGGACGTATAGCACTATAGACCAAATTTTTACTATCAAGCAAAATTTTGATAAATCTTGGGAGTATGCCACAGACGTCTACACTTGTTTCGTCAACCTCGAGAAAGCATGTGACCGAGTACCTCGAGAAGAACTTTTGGGAGGGCTGCAGGAGTACGGTGTTGACGGCTGCCTGTTACTGGCCGTGAAGTCACGGTATTCCTGCTCAGAAGTTTGCGTCCAAGTTGGCGGCGTTAAATCTACCGTGTGCCGAGGGTGTTCGACTCGGGCTACGTGTTGCATCCGACTTGGTTCTGCACCCTTTGAACAGCGTCTTTACATGCACCTGATCGGTTTTCAGCTGGATGAGATCAAGCGAGACTGAAAATTAGCATTTAAAAGACTGACGTCTTTCCATAAATCCAGTGTATAGCCTATGCAGACAGTAAGCCCTAGGAGATCTGGAAATACATCACGGTTTTCAGCAACCTCTGATAACTCCGCTGGCTCCACAACAAGCCAGGACCAAACCAGGATCACTCAAATTGGTCCTTTATCGCCCTCTGGGCTGCTCTGTCGTGAGTGTAGCCAACAGCGTCGCCTCACCAAATTTTTGTGGGGGGCATTCTGATCACGTGGTCAAACCATTGTATAAACCCGAATCTGTCTATTCGGACGAGAAGTGACTCTTCCTCAAATTAGATTGTAGAATAAAGCTGTAAGAACCCTCAAATGGACATATTCTAATTACCGAATTTGAAATTTTCCTAATTTATTTATAAATTATCCGTTACCAAATTTATGCTCTCTGTTTACAACTGTGGTCTGCTTGAACACTTTAACAATTATGTTTGTAAGATTGCATCATTCCACAATTATCAAACGAAGTTTGCTTCTTCGCAAAAGTTTCCTTTCTCCAGAAATGAAAACATCGCTGGTAATCTTTCTTTACTGTACGTTGGTCCCAAATGTTTGTCTGAAATTCCTGAAGACTTAAGGTTTCCTTCATCTTTTTAATTTGGAAAACAATACAAAATGTCTTGTTCTCTTACCAATATATACCAGATGATTCTTCATTCGTGTGTTTGTTTCAAATTTCCATAAGTTTTTTATATAGTGCCTCTTCTTTCTGTCGTACCCTTCATCCTTTCTAGCGCTCACCCCAACCTCCCTGTACATAGGCATGCTTTTCAATCCCTGTGTCTTTTGTTTTTCTATGATGTTGGGCTTTGTTACTGACTTCTTTATAATTTTTAAATTATTGCATTTTGTAACTTCGTTTTTCCTCCTCACTTGAAACGTCATGAATTTAGTATTGATTTATGTTGTAATATGTAGGTCTCAAATATGCATTTCACGCCAATTTGCAGAATTCGTAAGTCCTCAGTTGTTTTTCTCATGTTTATTTTTTATGCATAAATACCTTTTCTGCCCTTCGGTGTTTTGCTGTTTTTATTGCATTTCTGTTATTTCGTGGTTTGAGGCAAAAAATGCATGAAATAAACCTACCTACCCACATACCTTGCGCTGTTATAACGATCTTTATAACTAAAGATTTTCTCTTAGCAGCTGCAACTACATGTGCGGTAAATACCTGCATAAAGTGTTACATAGCTGCGTAGTAAGTGAGTCCAGCGAGAGAAGGGAGCAACCGAAGCTACGAAGTATGGGAGTGTTCAATATTCTGAAGTAGGGATACAACGCGTATTGGGGAACGTAAAATTTGTTAACCTCCTGTGTGTTGGCTGCTGAGAACAGGGGTTATAAATTTGCAATGTAATGCGCAGCACACCATGAAAGTGAAATCGGTTTGATGACGAATCACCATCAGCAAATCAGGTATCATAACAAGCCGGCTAGGGAAAGTGCGCTGACCACCCATTATGTTGTTAGTACAAGTTTATAATACAATCATGGTAAAAAAAACAATTATTAAAGAGCAGTCAAGCATGCTTTGCCGAGGGAATTGCTGTTTTATTTATAGAAATTTGCTGCGTGCATCTGACAAAACATTTCACTCAACACAGGAGTGTGGAATATTCCTAGGGGAACGTCGATCTTTAGCAAGTCCACAGACCTTAATGACGGAGCAGTGCAAAGAAACCCAAGTCAAACTTTGCAAGAGTTAGCTGCGAATGTGAAACGGTTTAATTTTCTCCTGGTGGATAGAAACAGTAAAATGGCAAACAGATATTCGGACAAGGAAAGCGGAATACGCAATACATTATCTGCCCAAGTTCGAAAAGCACTTGAAATGTACCGTTTTCAAATTTTAAACTTCGATTTTAGTTGCTTTTGAAATCATTTTTCTGGATGAAATTCAATCAGTTTGCAGAAGATACTGGTTCATAGGCGTAGCCGGGGGGGGCAAAGGGGCCATTCCCCCCAAAAATTTTTAGAAAATATAGTCATTTTGTGTTTTGAGAGGCGTTTTTCCAAACAAAATAGTGTTATTCGCGTAAAATCAAACATTTTGGCCCCCCTAAAGTTTTTTGTCCCCCCCAAAATTTTCGGACTGGTTATGCCACTATATTATTTTACTGATATTCTTTGGATATTTTTCTTAATATCGACCTTGTGTTTTCCTAATGGTTTCGCTTGACGCAAGGCAACCTAAACGCATTTAGGTACAGCATACGTGGATTCCTCGCCACAGAAAGTGGGAACTTTCTTCAAATTATTTCTAGACCCATCGCACGCACGTTTGATATTAATGCACTAGGAGCTTCAACGAAATTTACAAACATTTCTTTTGCAGTTGTAAACAACCTGTTGTTTTGCGCTGCAAATCAATTTTATCAGGTGCTTTCTCTTTACGCTGAAGTGACGCTCAATGCAGCAAGAATATAAGTGGGGCATTGATATACTTTCTCTAAAAAAACTTTTGCTGCTAAGACCAAAGTTTTTTGGGAGCTGTCCCCAAATAACCGACACGCTTTTCTGCTTTTCAAAGCGTATAGAAATGATTTTCATTATCCAATACAAGCGCAAGTAGATGGCTCTTGCAACAGTAAGTGAATTGGGTCAATGGGTCGTGTTGAAATTTTTGAGTCCAATCACGCGTGGTCCAAGGTTTAGCTTGGTTGAAATCTGTAGTATGAATGAGAATCACGATTGCGAAAGCTTAAAAAGAATATCATTTTTATTCATAGGAAAGGTTCCTGCACTTGACACTAGTAAATAATGCACATTGTTGTTTGCCGTTCACGGTTTGCAAGATGAAATGGATTACAAGTGCGAAGCAATTTTTTAATTTAAAATAATATGCATCTGATAAAGTTAAACAGCTCTTAGCGTTTTCATTATTCTTCAATGCAAAATGTTTAAATTTGATACAAGTTGGGATCGTTTTGATTAATCAGATGCAGTAAAAAACAACAGTGTTTAAAAGCGATATTATTGAGATCTTAATGCCATGATGTATCACTTAATGTGATTGCCCACAAATTTTATTTCCATTCCGTCTGTTTTCAAAGACTTGTTTGACATAATTACTGTAATTCAAGAACTGAAAGAAAGTGATAAAACCAGTTGAGTGTTTCTGTTTATTTGGAAGGGTATTGAATTTACGCGTATGTTGTAGATCAAGATATTTCAAACTTCAGAGCACATCGTTATCTACCCTTCAAACTTCAAAACACCGCAAAGAGTTCCCGAAATCCAGCCACCATTGTAAGTTAGAGGTATTTTCTGATATTTAAGAAGCTGAAAGTCAATCTCAGCAGCATGAAAATTCCAGTACCGAAAACTCCACTGATTGACACTTGGGTTCGGAAACAAAGTCACATGCGTTTTTATCCTAAATTTGCAAAAAGGTTTCCTCAAGTCTAAAACTGCCGCCTGTTATTGTGTAGCTGATGTCTGTAGCGCATGTATATCACCCACCCACGCGTCGTGATTCACCCTGTTCAGTAATAATAAGCTTGTTGTTACGCACACGTGCCATTGATTGGCTTAAATTGCCTTTTAAGAAAACACGCACGGCAACTTGCACTTTTGCAAAAATATTCAAAATGTCATCTCGGCAAAGCTCTTAATGTTGCCCTTCAGGCGATAAAAACCGCCAGTTCGGAAAAACTAATATTTCCACAGCTTCCTGAAATTGATTCGAAATTCGAATAACGATATTTTAAAATTCGATCCCCATTTTTACTTTTGAAGATTTTGTGCTTTTGGTGCACATCAACTCAGATGTCACAAATTATTCTGATTTTATTCGAGCGAATGTAGCCTGAAGCTTTTCGCAATAGATCTTCACACATCGTCCAAAAATGACGCGGCCAACAGGGTAATTACGAGAACACGTGCGTCAGAGTACTATGTGAAATGCATGCGCACTACTTGGAGGATGAGCTACTTCCTAAGGTAGAGCTTCAATTCGATCAGTCAAGTTCTTGATTCAAATCAAAGTGGTCCGGGCAATTGAAGGGAACGGATGTAGGTGCATTTGGCAATTGAAGGGAACGGATGCAGGTGTCACTGAAAATGCACACCTTATATTGAACAAACGTGTGCAAGTTGCCTTGAACCCAGACATCCAGTGTCTTGACGAAATGAGTTTTGTTGCACCACAAACACAACGTGGTGTTTGTGCTCCGTTGCTCAATTTACCTAAATTATCTAAGAAAATCACTTTAGCAGCGTTCCAGGTAAGGACCTGTAAGTGAGTTTAAAACAATGCTGACTGTGCCAAGCAAAGCAGGAACTAATGTACAATACGTTGCAACAATACAAGGCCACGCCATTCACCAGTAACTTTCTTGCTCGTGTTACCGGACAGTGGCTTACGCTATTTTAAATACTCAAGTCAATAAAAACAGCCACATACTCAACGCTGTTAGCTTGGTTTATTGTGTGGCTGCTGCAGGAGCATCTGAAAGAAACTGTTTGACAAGCATTAGAAAACAATACCCAGCTAGTTGGTAGTTCACCATAACACATTCGTTTCTGATTTATTGCCATCGTGAAGTTTAGGCTTGATTCCGCTCTTTTGACACTATCAGAAAAAGAGCCGTTGTTGTTCAGGTGCCAGAGTTTCAAAGCAAGATATAAATCATTCACGCAAACTAGATATATGAGGCATCTGTCACTACTTATTTTTTACTTTTTCCTAGTGTCGTGTTAAAAACTTTTTCATATTTGTTATACCTTGTCATAGTTGAAAGTTCTGGCAAAATTTTGTTACTTTTTCGCTCTACTATTCTTATTGATCGGATGAAGGAAGCATTCCAGTAATCGCTGTTCGAGCACAAGTTTGTGTTGTTTTTCACAAGTTGTCCATCGAACAAAAAGCAACGTCTTTTCCTAGCCAAAAACCTTTGTAGCTGAAAAGATAGTCTTGCCTTCAGCTTTGCTCTTATTGTGTTGCTATGTTTATCCTATTGTTTAGATAGACTCAATGTTAGTGGCAAAACGCAAGCTTTCCATCAGAATTGTCGGTTTAGAAAATGCGTTGGAAATAAATATTTGAAAATGCCGCAAGAGCATCTGTAATCATTAACTGCACACCTGACGTTTTTTCACACGTTTTGAGCTGACAACCAAAACAATCTTCAACCATTATAAGTGACAAGCTGTTTCTAATCTTTCTTTCTCTTGTTTAGAATGAACATTGAGGAGGAAGAGAAGGGTTTGCTTCCCTTTCAAACAAAATTAAACGAAAGAATAAAAAATGATAAAACTAGGTTGTCTTTTTGTTTCACAGAATACCCGTCACCAGAAATGTTTGGCACAAATATCTTTCGCTGTAGGTAACAAGCTATTCAGAGACACCGACAGGAAGATGAATGCGCACCATTTACGTCAAACACATTGTTTATACAAAAGGTAGGTTGAGAGCAGTCTTAATTTGAAAACTGTTGGAAATGCTCTAAAGCAAGTGAGCATCAACATTTTGGCGTTTTAGTGTCACGGTTATTGTACGCGTACAGATTTCACGGGTGTTTATAAACAGAATATCTGTGTTTAGCTGTGACAGATATATGAGGCATGAGGCGAAAGTTCAGCAAAAAGCCAGATTCTAGCTGAATTAAATCAGAAGATGTCACAACACAAAACCATTAGTTTCAGTCTGAGTGACGCCACCACAATGATATTGTTGTCTCTAAATAAAAATAACGAATCGTTTGTGTGACAACTGACAAAAATACACATCTCTAAAAGCGTTCGTGAGAATCCGAACGGAGTATAACTATAAAACCGAGTATAACGAAACTGAACTAAAAGCATTTTAACGTCCGTTCTCTTCAAAGTTTTGAAGAAATAGCGGACTTACCGTTATTATCTTTCAGCTTTTCAGTGGACAGGTCACACGACTATGACTACACCTACCTGATTTGCAAGTAGTGGACCTATGAGAATTTTCTAATTCAAAAGTTGTTTTGCAGATGTTTGTTACTTTGCAGTGCTTCTTATTTAAGTTGAGCAAGAGAACGGTTGCGATTTTAATTGCATGCGATGGTGATCTCCCATGGCACTTCAAAAATGTTGAAGACGTCGTCACTCAAGCTATCCACACTTGGAAGGAAACCGAGCAGACCTTTATTTGTTCTGCCCAAAGCTCAGCTCGACAGTCAGTCGTGCGTTAGCGTGAGCGTGAGCGATTGCTAAGCTGCGAGCGTTCAATAGCAGCCGCAGGCCTGAGAAACTAAAAACATCAGACTCCGACTCTTGATGCGCTTCAACTGTACAATGCCGAATATTTCTGACAGTCGCGGAGCACTTTTTACTGACAAGTCAAATTTTTATCGCAAGCTCTTCGGAGCAACGCTTTGGCATTCAATTAGGTCGCTCTCAGTCTATACTGGTAGAAATTCTGCCGAGGAAAGTTCAGCACGTGGCTCAGAAAAAACGCGCTCGGCGTCCGTTAAGCTGAAAAATTTGTCTCACGCAGACTCGAGCCGCAAGATCGACGCTCTGAGGCGTGGATCATTTTTCTAACTTGTTTGAATATAATGTGTCGTAGTGCCGAGACAAAACTCAGGTGATTGAATTTGTTCGTGTCGTGAAGTTTGTTGTGAAGTAGATAACAGCAAGAGAATATGTTTTCGAAAAAGCAAAGACAGTGCAACAACGGGTTGTTACTTGAAAGAGACTACAAAAAATAATTGTTTCGAAACCATCGCAGGTCTAAGGTTGATGTCGACATCAGGCAGTAGGAAGAAATCAGGTAGCATAGACATATTGGCAAATTTAAACCGAGCCCCATCATGAGAAATTGCAGCTGTGAGCTCCATCTGATANCAAGCGATTTACACATTTCAGCGAGGCAACCTGTTATTGACGAATTTTTTTTAAGTTAAAAATGATCTGGTAGAAGGAAAGAAACGCCAGAATGAACATAAAGTATTACAGAACAAGATGTTGGTTCAAATCAGCTTTCAGAAATGGAGGGAAATTATTTTACCCATACCCTGTGGCAAACAAAAGGTTAAAAATTACGCGATAATTGTGGTTTGAGTTGGCTTGTTCTCAACCACGACCATAATAAATCACTGCATTTTTGATACCAGACCGTTGATTGGACTAAAGTCTCATTTTAGATCCTATGAAGCAGTGCAACTATGCCCGGCTTGTTTATACACATGATAGCTGTCAAAGCACTGTTATTGCGGATTCCCAAAACTTTCATTCTGGTCTTTTAGAAGATCGACTTACCCCATTTTGAAATTTTCTTCCGCAAAACAAAACACATCAGCAGTAAAACATAATACTTTCTTCAATTAAACTCAATAAATGTCATTTGAATAACAGTTTGTCATTTACAGTTGGTGTTAGGAAGTGCGTTGCAAGTTCAGCTGGTAAAGTGTCTACTGGTTCGAATGAAGAGTTATTACTCGTCGCTCCATTAAGTATTGCTTCATCTGCCTATCGGGATTTTCGCAAGTGGAGCAATGCGAAGGTATCTTCTGAGCGGGATCTTTCTGTGGACTCATGTGGCTTTCTTCGTGTTCGGTGAAGAAACAAGGCTCGAATTGGAAGATTTAAATGAAGCCGCTAATGACAGATACAAAAGACAAGCGCGAGGTAAATTATTCGGTAGTATGGAATGGTTCGCGGCATTAGTTCTTCGTGATGAATAGGAGAATGTCAAGACCGAAGTTTTTGATCGTAAGTTGGTGGCTGTCGCTTGGAAAAAGAAACGCACAACAAACGCACAGAAATTCACAACAAATACAATTTTTGACAAGCATTTCGTAGGTGTTGCTGAGTTTCGACTTTTATGCAACGTTTCATCAGGTTTTCGTGTAGTTTAGTCAGTGTCGCAGCCCAATTGCACAGATGTCATAAAAGTAACTTCGTACGTTTCTACATGCCACGTCCCGCGCTGGCAATCAATAACCAAGATTAGCTGCCCTTATTATTACATTTAGAATTCTTTTCCAGTCGTACAAAAATTCTCACGAAAATTTTTACGAATTCTATTTAAAAAAAAACATACAAATGTTCGAAAGTCTGCCTTTTCACGGTCAGTTGTACATCGCCAACTGAAATTTTTATGTTTCATAAAAGTGGCAGTAGAATAAACTTGAGTTTCATCATCTCACCAAAATCATGCACAAATTTTTGAACCTTCAACAAAACATACTTAATGCAGTACCTAAATTTCGCGCTTCATTTAACTGCAGTATAGCATTTCCATTCGTGGCACCTTCCCTGGCTGGTTTGCAGCTCCCCTGGCTGGTTTGCTTCCTTGGCTGGTTTGCAATTGAGCAGTTGCAATACAAAGTAACGTGACAAGAAATACCGCAACTACTTACCGCCATTACATTTTTTATTTCAAGTGTTTGGAGGCGACTGAGCTTTGTACATGCGCGACTGGTTCAGGTTCAGCGCCATTCAAACGTTCGCAGGCTGCTGGCTCATGTGTCGCGAAGATTGTTTCCGCAAAACTAGGCGAACATCGTCCTAAGTATTTTTGCCCTTTGTCTTGTGACATATAAGTACAACACCGATGTGATGTATTGCAATACAACAATGCTGCAAACAAAGAGCTCTGAGCAATCAAGTTTTTGCAGTGGCGAATATTTTGATACAATTTTACCGTAAATATGTCACGTGCTACTGAGCTTCAAAACAAACAAGCAACTTTACGCTCCCTTTTTCGTATTTTTTGTACATCCGTAATTTTTCTTTCTTTGTAATTTTTTCTACAAATTCGTATCGCCAACCCGTTCAGAGAGAAACAATAGATCAAAATTTTAAAACCCATGCAACTCTTTGAAGAATATTTTTTGGGCGTGAAAGCTTATTTTACAGGATCTTCGCTACGGGGAATTTATGCTTTAAGATTTCGTAACAAAAGTTCTATCCCTCTCAATTCACACAACATGATATAAGGTAAATAACTGCCAAATCGTTAGAAAGTTTAGATAAGTTCTGATTTCATTCTTGAATTACCACTCTGTCCTTGAAAATACCTCTGAGAAACCGTAGTTGGGGACGAGTCTGTTGTTTGATCATGAACATATTTTTCAAGGTTTTAGTAACTTACAACTTAGCAAGACTTTCACACACAAAAAAAGAAATAACATATTTATACAGAGACAAGTTCAAAAATTTTGAACTATTAACCTTTGTTCATTTAAAAGCATCGTCTGCTCAAGTTGAGAACTTGAAGGAAAAAATTTCTAAGCTGAAAGGCATTTTGCTTGGTTAAGAATATGCTGACACGTGAGTTTGAGAATATGGTTGTGCGAAGGTCAGGAAGTAATAAAAAAGTCTGTGTCTTTGTAAGGAATACTATCATGTTGCTGGATGATATTTTCACTTATCTGGATTTTTACTTCCGCATTTTGGAACCTTCATTGGAAAAAACTGTCAGTAACTTTAAATGCTGCAAATATAACTAAGCGTTTTCCTCCAAAGGTTTACCCTGAATATTTGTCCACAATTGTTGGCTGAACTTGATTGTTTTTCAGATATAGACGTTATGTGGGTGCCTTGCAGCAGTTACAAAGATGTCGTTAATTTTCTTATCGTATTCTAACCTTACAAGANCTTTAATTTCAAGTCATTCACTTGGATCAATATTATTTATGTCGCAAAAAGTTAACGCAGACATTCGTTTGCTATATTTAACATTCTCATGTGTAAATAAACGTTTGGGAAGAACCAGAAAATAAAATAATAAGCGTGTAGTGTAATTCTGCGACAGGTGAAGGAGCAGCATTCTGATTGTATGGCCAACAGTAGCTTTGGCCCCTGAGTCCTATTACCTTTCCTGTTTACGCATCGCTTACATACAGGTGTTTAACAATTTTTTTCAGGCGTGTACCAACTCATGTGTCCGGCGAATAAGCTTTGTATTTGGTTGTAAGGCAAAAACCTGACACAAGACAATCAGTTAATAAAGATCAGCAAATTGTCCGAAAGATCTTTAACAAGATTATCATGTCCGGGGAAATTTCATTATCGCCTCAACTCTCTTGCGCGCCCGATAGCGTCCGATAATCCTTCATTCTGATTTATCAGCTCACGGTTCACTCCCAATCTGCTCTTGGGCGAATCACCGAAATATTTCTGTTTTCATCAAAACAACGCAAGGATATCTTGTCACGCAACAGCCGGAACCAATAGATTGCTCGTTGTATTCAAAAACANCGAATGCTACCCGATTTTAAAGTTTTGACAAAAAGTAGAATCTGTTCTGGATCAGAGAGAACAGCTCGTGGATTTTCTGAACTGTGTCACTTTGAGGCACTTGCATAGTTTTTACTTGTGGAATGAAACCTGTGCAACGCTATTTAATATTTTTCAACTTTCCAGAAACATATTACTCAACCTAATTGTAAAACGCTTTCAAAAATGTTCTGCATATTGGCATGAGGTGCTACTTTGCAGCAGGAAAACTAGAAGAAATCTTAGAATATTCTCTTATAATGTTCTAAAGAAAAAAAACTCTAACAATAACTTTTCTTTGAGGATTCAAAATCAAGCAACTGTTTTGTAACATGGTGGCAAAAAGGCAAAGGAGACTCTACTTTGCATCAGATAGCTGCGATATGCCGACCGCATTTTTGTCACGCTGCGTTTAGACTTTGCAGTACTCGCGGTGACACCTCAAATCAGTCTTTTCAAATTACTCGCACTTGTTTCATGCATGCTTGACTAACAATGCCGGCAAGGATCGACGGCCCGGTCCATTGTTCACCTCTTACGCAACGAATACTCGAAATTTTAACTAACTCTGCAGTCGCGTCATCCATCAAGGCCAGACAGTGACATGCCTATTTCCACAAGGTAAGGCTTTGATCACTGATATGACGGAACGCAAAGGCGCAGTTAGGTACTCGAAGGGAAAAAAAGCACAAGTCAAATCCACGTCTGATGCAGAGGTCGTCAAGTACCCTGTTTGGGCTTTTCTTGGATTGCAGAAGCATTAAAAGAGTTTTTGGACTGCCTTGACCTGTTATCACTCACCCTTATTCAGATTTGAAAGCAAACATATAGTTTTACCAGGCCATCCACTGACTTCAGCGTACGATATCGTGAAGTCAAACGCAGCAACATGAGGGTCATGCGTGCTTTGGGACGTCTTCCAAATAAGAACATTCGTCGAAAGTTAGGGAAAAATCGTTTTAATCTTCTGATGTATTTCATCTTGCTCTGAAAAGACTAAGTGTAAGAAAAATGTCAATTTATTGTGCAGGGATGAAGTAACCGTCATGCTGAAATTTGCAGTTTATCGACTGACCATACTCTGAGTTGTTTCGTCGTTGGTTTGTTCAAAAATTCCAGTGACCGCAGGCCCAAGGCTAAAATTGTAATCGGCTTGTTTACAAAACAATAGGCTACGATATTTCACACGAAGAACAAAAAAAATGAACAACTTGTGCGAACAAGGTAATTCACTCGCAAAACAACGACGTAATGATTAACATTGACACGCACGCAAAAAGAAATACGACCAGAGTTAATACCATCCATCTGGAAAGAGCAGGTTCGGACAAAAACAAATGTCTGCTTAAACAGGAGCGCAGGTGAGTCCCTGGTAAATATAACTTCCCGAATAGTCATTTCAGTTACATCTTAGAAACTTAAGGAATTAAACGCTGAACACCACAAAGCACATTCATCAACAAGCGTTTTATCCATCGCTGATGAGAACTGAAGTGCGAGTACAAGTATATTAAAAAATGTGTGATGTTCGGTCTTACATAGTACCACATTCACACATTTGATTATAGTGGCCACTGCTCTTCAATTTACTGCAACCTAAACGAAACATGTACAAAACTGCAATCGCGTCGGGATTACAACATTGAAAACCCCAAACGCTGCTTGGTTAAGCAAGTAACAAACTGAATACTTTAAAACGAAAAATGATAACAATTTAAAATAAGAAACGCTCTGGGCACACAGTGCATTGCAAAGTTTGGAATTCCTTTGCTAGTATGTACAAGGATCGAGAGAACCTTTGTGAAAAAAATGAATCGCAAATATTCCGAGTTTTGCACGGGGTTATATGTACATCGAGATGAAAATTCGAGAAGTAGTAGGAAATATTTTGAAGAACTTCGGGCCAATGACAGAAAAAAGGGCAATGTACAACAAATATGTTACTAGAACCAATAAGACTGTGAAACTGACGATGGAAATGTAGTGACGTGATACTTTAACCACTCAACATATTCGAATGTCATGTGGTTTTGACGCAGCCGATATAATCTTCGCAACAGAAGTTCACAATCGTTCGAGAAGCTTGGTGTCTGTTATCATAAACAAAATCTCGGCCAGAACACATGCACAACCAAGTACTAGAAGTGAATGCATAGGCAAAAAGTTTCCAATTCATTTTGGCGCAACAGTCATTGACATTGCTTTTTGACGTAGAGTTGAAATTTGCAAACCCAAGCAATAGGAACAAATGAAAGATAAGAATCGGATGTTTATGAGAAACAACTTTACTTGGTTATGAAAATGTAATGGAGTGTGAAGAGGTGGGTTGATTGAAATAGTAAGAATTTGCGGTTTTGTAGCGTTTGAAGTAACACTCGACAATCTAGACTGCAACTCCACCTAATTCCGATCTTCACATAGAGCAGCTATGTCCAATCCAAATGGCTTACTGAGCCAAAAAGTATGTCGCTATCTTGGCCAGGGCCGCACACTGAAAGACATATTGATGAGGGCCGAACATTGAATGGCTTACTTTGAGTTTTGCAAACTGAATGTAGCTTAACCTAATGCACTGAAGGTGTTTGAATGCAACTGTAATGATAACGGACGTGATAAATTGGCTCTGAGGACCAACAGCATCAAAAATGTCAAATTTAAAATTATCAAAACAAGGACAGGTTGTCAGTATGTGGGATACTTTTACTACAGCGTAAACCTAAAGTGGGCCGCACAAAACCTCAACTGGGCCGCATGCGGCCCGCGGGCCTCGGGTTGGACATAGCTGACATAGAGTATTTTAAATGTATCAAGACCTATAAGAAGAATATACAAATAGAGCATTGTCGGCAAATATGGAAATAGAAAACTTGTTTTTGTAGCAATGCCATTAACATGCCGCAGGAGGAGTAATGGATCGGGCGTGGAGCCCTGAGGCACTCCACTGTAATAGTTGGATAGAGAGCTTCCTGGATGCACAAACCGCCGCCTATCTGTTATGCATGACTGCACAGGGCTGAGAAAAGAGCTAGTGACGCAAGCGTACGCAATTTGAAAAGAAGAGCTGAGTGAATAACTTTGTCAAAAGTCTTTAAAATATCGAAAAATGCGCAACACGTGATCAAAAACCTGTGCCTTTAGCAACAAGAATTTTGTGAGCAACTTTCAGATAGGTTGAAGTTGTGGAATGATGTTTGCGAAATCGTCACAATTTATCAATTTAGTTTTGCTTAAATGGGGATAAATTCAAGCATTCTAAAGATTTTGCGCGGCCGAAAATATAAAGAAAAGTTTTCTGTTTTAGCCATATATCATGCTATTGTTAAAATGCTCAAAATCAGTTCGATTTCTCCGGCTTGAAATCTGATACGCTTGTGCATGTTTTGCTCCTATCTTTATTGACGAAACGCCTTTGAGGTAAAACAAACATTGCCATTGGAAGCTCTGCGTTATCGGACAAAAAAGCTTTGTCTCACAACCCCAGATAAACATTATCCGGTTGAATCTAAAGTTGGAAAATCTGGAAGCGATGCTGATTGTAAGTGAATCTTTCAATGCTCCTGAAGAAAATTTTCCTCTCTTTATTGACCGTTATGTCACAGTCTTGTTATTTGACGTTAACGTTCGTGTTAGCGTCCCTGGTCATTTGGTAAAAACATCTTTGTCAAACAACGCTATTTTCTGCAGAGATCGGTTTCCTCATGTAGCTTTATATTTCCTGAAAATTTTTGTTAAAGTTTTGTTACTGGGGTAAGACAGTCGAACAAAAGCATTTCGTATGTGTATGTATCGATTCCAACGCTGGACGTTGCAACAAATTTTGTTTGTAATTCACGTACAGCGTTGGGTAAGTGCAAGTTAACCTTATTTTCACTGTTTTCTAGCATTCCAGACGGCTACTTTTTTAAGGGTTACACAATTCCTTTGTTAGTATCTAAAAGGATCGAGTGAAAAACAATCCGTTTGCAAACTCAAATGCTTTTCTACAAGCTGAAGAAATTTTACAGCTTTTATTTGAGAAAATCAACTGCCACAAAATTTGCTCCACGCTTAAAAGCGGTGACATCATGCACAGAAAACTGCACGGACTTCGAAGTTCAAAACTACTTAAAAATTGTAATATTTCTCTTTAGAAGTGCTTGGTTAGCATGGCATTTCCAGCAGGCAACAACGAGTACTGACAGCTAAAAATCCTTAGCACGGCGCCTATGCACTATAACCCGGACTGTCTGGATTTCTAATCATCTGTGGTGCGTATAAAAATAATTGTTATATTTGAATGCAGGATTTAGCTGCGGTTTATAGCTATGTGAGTGTCGTGTACTTGCGGTAACTTTTACAGAGTGCTTGAGTGCAGCGATCATGTTATCCTGTGACAGTGCACGATCGCGCAGGAGTTTGCTTCAGGTTATTTGAGCATAACACTGACCGTCGCCAGCATACGTCAACTCTGTTAAGCTTTTGTCTTGCATACAACGATCTGGTCTCAAGCGCCTTGCAACTAATATGTTAGCTATATGGGGCTCAAGCAAACTCAGAGTGAGAACAGTTACTATTTTTCTTTTTCACCTGCCAAACCAAAGTGAACAGCGTTGTTGTGCTGCTTGATCAAATTCGGAGTATGAAGAAAAATAAGATTTTTTCTTTCGGTGTATCTGTAAAAGTTTCGATAATAAAAAACTTCTTTCGATTTTGGCACAATGATCATAAGAAGTTTCTTTCCAGCTTATACGCTGTAGTTTTTAATTCATACCCAAGCAGGCGTAAATTTCAAGTTTTCAAAGTAATTTTTGACAAGATGCTACCATGCATTTAGGTGTAAGTTTGCAGAGACTTATACTTAGTTACTCCGATATCACTTTTTTATAATGCAGCTGTCTGTCAATTAAGATATTTCTTCAAATTCTGTCATAGTTTTTTTAACACAAATAAATCCCCCGTAACAGCAGCTACCAACAGCAACAATTAGTTTGTTAGTTCTCAAAGCGAGGAATTAGAGAAGCGAAATGTCGCCCGACCCACCGATTAAAGCCGGGAGTGAGTGCAAATAAAACCCACGTCGTCGTGTTGGAATTATCCAGCAATATCAAGATATACAAAACAGCCTTGCTGTATCATGACGGTTTTAGGCCTGTTTAAATTGATGTATTTTGGGACACATCTACAAAATACTTTGGTAGTTCCCTGACTCGTACGGAAAATTAGGTGTTGAATTGCTTAAAAAATTTTATTTTCATACTCCTGTCTGTACTGCAGGCTGTAACATGTTGTATCGAAACACTCCACCGTCTTTTAAATAACAATGTTTTATGCGGAGTAATTCCATAGCACCAACATTTGAGAGACTATTTTGTGAAAATAGACTGATTTCTATTAATAAGTCGGTATGAAACGCTGGTGCGCTTGTGATCAATTTCAGTGACGCAATAACCAAAGTTGACGAAGTGAAAATCCTGATTAATTGTTCTGTATGGCATTTTTTAGTTTTCAACTGTTTAGCCGTAAACTATTCTTTTCCTAACTTCAAATTTACGTCTTGGTCATATTACACACACTTTTGAGAACTATGAGTCTGAAAGTGCCAATGGGTTTTTTCTATTTTTTTGCTTGCAGTTGGCTATGCCGGGTAAAGTTATGATTATATGAATGTAACGTTTGTTTTTGCTTGGCGGAAGCAATGCCTGATAGAGCTGCAATTCGACAACTTCAGGAAGTGGTCGAGGTGGGAACATCTATTGGAGATAAAATCGAGGGTTCTCAGGTTCTGCATTGTTGTGCTGCAAACACCTAATCGATCTTAGGTTTAGCCAGCGGGACAGTGGTAAAAGAAAGCAGCTTTTAACGAATAATATCTGCTGGTCCATAACCGGTTTTCCATTGCAGGAAGAAGCATCACAGAGTAAATATGAAAAAAAGAGTATTTTAATATGACATCATGATATTATCTAAACTTCCCAAAATAAAAATCAGATAAGATACTGAACTGACGCAGGTATAATACTAAATATGTGCCTTAAATGAAGGCAGTGTCGAATAAATCACAAATCGTTTGATTGTAGTGGTGTAAAAAATCGTTAATCACTATTGTGCAACCCTCCAAAGACTGCCATGCAACTTTTCACAATTTCATCTTTGCACTGAGCACCTTATACCGTCGTCTTCAAATACTTATCTGCCTCGTGTTTCAGAAATATTAATAAATACCAGTCTTACTTGGTTTCGTCGGAGAACTATCGGCTTTAAAGCTTGAATTTGCGAAAAGCCTATACATGCTTTTGTCAGCACAAATAACTTTGTAATAGTTTTTGTTGTAACTAGTCTTCACAACGGTGGCGGTTTGAATCCATCTTTGCTCTAATTATGTTTAATTATTTTTTATCGTTAAACCTCACAAAGTCTGTTTTGCAGTGAGTGCTGGTTGCGAGCATGTGGCCTTTGGGTTTGTGTCAGTTTGCGGTATCAGATGGCAAATTTTGAAATTAACAGCATTAAGATAGCAAAAGTCCGTCCACAGGTTTACTTGATAGTGCACTGTATTTGAACAATAAACCTTTAGCCTATTGTCCCTCACAGGTTTATGGCAATACCGGGACGCTGATTACGCTGTCCTTCTAAATAGCAAAAGTTTACGACTCGTGTGATTACTATTGTGTTTCCCGTGATATGATATTTGTGTTGTGTACTATTGTGTTTCCCGTGATATGATATTTGTGTTGCATTTGCATAAATAATATCTTGTGGTAAAAGGTTTGTGAATGTCCGTTAGCTTTTACACTTCACATTAAAATGCCAAATATAATGTTCGTAATCCTCTTGGTCTTTTGGTTTGTGTGAATAATAGCAGTGTACCCAAAGCTTATTGCGATTTGGAGAGAGTTTGGGTGGAGAGCACTGCTTCTCCGACACAACCAAACAGTTTTTAGGTACAAGTGTAAGAAAATACGATATCTCTTACTAAGTTTTTAACTGTTCGCAGACATAAAAGTGAAACTATTTTGTGAGCAGAATAAGCAATGTTGTGGTTGTTATCAACTTTCCAGAACAATTCCAGAAATCAGTTTGCTATTTAGCACTAACGTAAGCAACTGAATATTTAAATGTGAACATCAAGACGCCGTGATCGAGCGCGAAAAATATGTCAATGCCAAATTTGCCACGGAACAAATATCGATGTGTATCTCTGCTGTTTTGAGCAAACCTTTAGTCGAAGTTCCTTTGTTCAAATACTGTGTAACAGCCGCGATAAAGACATCAACTTCAGTACACAAGCCAAGTCGTATATTTACAAGCTGATCTCACATTACATCATAAGGCACAAGTTTAAACGTACAAAGCCTCTAACTCGACAAGCGTTAGTGCAGTCATGCGTGGCGGCGGCGGATATGGGTATCAATCACGCTGTTCTTTTAGAGAAGTGATGAGGATCCCATTTATTATCACGGGTCACATGAGGTGTGGAATATCGCTGGTAGGCCGCAAAAGTTAATTTAATTTATGCTAAAATTCTAACTTTTTCTTCCTAAAGAAAATGAGAATAGAAAACTATGAGGAATGTCAGAGATTTCTCTTGACTAACTGTCTAAATATCCGCTTATCATGGAGTTTCGTTTGGGCGCGATGTTGTAACCTGGTAATAAATTTTATGATGCAGGCCATTTTAGATGTTCACACGGGCCGCAGGTTGCCACCCTTGTTTTAGAGCAATTTACTCGTTGACACAGTGTCTAAGGGAATTGTCACCTTTTAAATTTGCATGCTTACTGAAAGTCTGCCACAGCCTGACAAAAAGCTTGAAGACTTTGTTTTTTTGTGTGGCCTGCTACTTTCTGATTGAGAATGTTGGAAATCCATGTCAAAATCACTTCTCGCCACCAGTGAAGAGATTTTTAGTGCCCGTTTTTATAGTATGCTTTTGTGGTGATAAAGAACTCTGTTGAAGATGTGGACAAGTTTGTTTCCCGTCTAAAAGGCTGCGAGACACCTTTCCTGGACTTTCAAACGCCACTATAAGCAAAGGGATTTCGCGCGCCTTTCGGCGCTAGACTACCGCGGTTGACTGTTGCTTTTTCTTCTTCGTTTAGGCCAGTTCTCGCAATCCCTTGCTAGGGTTACCGATCGCAAATAGCATTGTTCTTTCTATACTTACCGGTGATCCGCATACGCGCTTTTGGTTTAAATCACAATCAAACAAAAAGGCGAGCTTAGATTTTTTACATTAATACACTTGTGTCGCTTGTTCCCAAAAAACGTTTCTGCATCAATCACAAAATTTATTGTAGCTTGCAGCAGACAAGCTTGAACAAGTATGTTAAACATTTACAATTTCACCCTTCCAATTTTTGTTTTGTAATCTTTGTGTCATCCACAAGTGTTTTTGTACGTGTGCTCGTAGATGCAAAAGCACTGCAACTGCGCCCTACTCCTAACGTTTTGAAAAAAACGGACAATTTCCTGCAAATTTGATCGAGTATGTTGTTTTCAATATAAATTCCACAAGGTTGATAGCATTTTTATTTTATTTAAGTGTTTGTCTCAGACACATGATCCACATCACAAGGCTTAATCGAAAAACACAAACACATGAATATGCTGACTCGTAACACATCACAAGGTAAGTGCTAGTTGGCACGGCCGGACAATACCGAAATGGAACAAACACTGACACAACTCACCAGCAACTACTGCATTCGGTCACCGTCATATAGAGTATTGCACAGTAGGAGAAAATAGAGATTGAAGTATCAGATAATTAAAGCGATCGGATTAAAAAGTTCGATGAAGATGCACGTTCTTGAACAAAAGCATACAGATTGTTTCTAATCAAAGCATCAAATGTCCTGATGACAAAGCGAACATTTGTATTCCTGGTGGTGTAATGCAAAAATCAATAGGCGTTGTAGGCAACCTGGAGGCGTTTAATACATATTTTGCACCACAATTAGCAGGCATGCATGGGCATGCACTAGGCACGAAACAGATGTTTTTAACTGCAGCGGAACACGAGTAGAGTTGTTTCTGAGCTGCTTTGCTGAACAATAAATGATTTCACTTGCCTCTGAATGTTATTTCCACCCTTCAGTGAAGCATGAATATAGGACAGTTGACTTGGTGGAATGCTTACACAAACGCCACTCAAGGAAACAACTGGTATTGAAGCTTGTTTTATACATTTAGGGGGAAACTACAGAGACTGTCTTGTTACGAGCACTGATGCTGGGACCAAACATACGCGAGTCCAGTGGACAAAAATAGTTGTATCAGATTCACCTGAAATACCAAGACCAATCTTCGCCAAACGTCTGTCTGTTAGGATGTAGAGGAAATATTTCACTTTCTGTCAAAAGTGTTGCAAAAGTCTATGCTTGAAAATCTGTAGAAAACATTCCGGACGAACATAGCTAAGCGGTGACAAAGGCAAGCCTTTAAAATACCAAAAATCATTGTTCGGATTTTTATACATGTAGTGCAAAACAAAATATTTTGCAGCTTTGGTAGCCTTTTTTACTGGTCAGAACCCAGCAGTTAGTGATCAAATGATTTTATGAAACTTAGGGGCAAGAACGTTAAGGCCTTTATTTAAAAACTTTGCGAACGCATTGTTCTTACACCAGGCCAACTTGTACTACCCAAGCTATGTTAAGTAAGGGTAACTGAAGACGAGCCTGTTGGCGAACCTGAAGGTTTGAAGATAAAGCTCCCAGATAAAATTCCTGGTAATCTACGAACCGTTTTATCTTCCTTGAGGTGGATTGGTTTGAAAATCCAATTTCTGGAGGAGTATCTACTGCAAAGATACTGAGAGCAGTTGCGCTTCTGAAGTGCTGTCGAAACCTTGCTTCATAATTCATCAACATTAGATCTGCATTTTTATATTTTCATCGTCGGTTGAAAAACAAAAGCGAATCAAGGAAATGGTTAGCTGGCCAAATACATTAACCCTGCAAAAGACAGACGTTTTATACTGTAATGAAGAACCTTGTCTGTTGGTGGTGCACCTGTGCAGTTTTGTTTTTAATGGGCGTTTGTCAACGTCTTCGTCATTCACATTCGTTTACACAACTTTCGAAAGTTCCATGTTCCGCATATCTGTGACCCTGCTCAGAAATCAGATCACCTAGACAGCACGTTGAAGGGCACGACTGGGCTGCCGTTGCTCAGTGAACCGTAACAGCCTTTGTATTTGCGCTCAAGCAATGTTTTGTTTAAATCTTACGATTACGCCACGAGATGCGGAATTGACTTTACGTTTCCATGGAAAAATGCATGCAATCGTTGTTACTTTATAACCTTGTGGTTGTATGATTCAGACGCCGGAAAGTTTTTGAAGGAGGATAAGTGTTTCAGGAATGTTGTGTCAGACCATTCAAGTTTTTTCGAAAACGAATTGCAGGAATGCTGCGGCGTATCCACAAGCAAAAATAAAACCGCCCATGTTTTGGTGAATCAAGGAAACCAGACGAATGTTCTTAAACTTTCGGCAAGTGCAAATATTAAGCTCTAACACCGAAATTCTTTTGACACCAGGTAGTAAGTGGTTTTTAACATTACTGTCGAACAGCGTTTTATTTGTATGATGAAAGCGATTTGCTCAAATTAAGCTGCAGCTGACACTAACATTCATCAACGCTGGTTCCTTTACAAAGTCCAATTTGACCCGAAACTGTTTTCATTTCAAACAACATGACAATTGACACTGATGTCATGGTTCGTCATAAAATTCTGTTACAGAACTGAAATATACTTTTCAAATTGGGAATGATGGCAGCAAACGTTTCCATCCAGGGCCAGCATGTGAAAGTCAAAAGCTGATTTTGACAAGGGTATTCTAACCACTGTTTTGATTTCCCGACCCCTCGCCACTACAAATTTGAGTCATTGCTATGTTCACGGATGAAGAGTCTGGGTGAATTTCACGCTGCGGTAACTCAAACCAGTAGATGTTGACTGGTTATCTGAATTATGTTTATGCTTTGTTTTCATGCTTTTTGCTTCCAAAAAGCTTTCATTTGGCATCAAAACAACGTTATCCGAGAAAGAAAGCGACAAGTCAAACAGACCAATTATTATCCACCCAGAGTGCATGTTAAAAACGCCCTGGTATACGTAATGTCAATAAGATCCGTTTGCGTCATACGACTTTGCTTTTCTAACGGTCAGTTTCACGAAAACAAACTGTATCGAACACGAGAAAAACTTGCTCATGGCTGTTTTCGGTGATTTAGATCGATTTTCCTGAACCGATAATTTTAAGCGCTTCTTAGTCGGACGAGTTAACCGTTAATCAAAGTGAAGTAATGCTTTTTGGATTAGAAGCCAATAACTCACGCCTGGAAGTGTTGTGTCAGACGAAAACGAAGAGCCAGGATAAACGTTTTTATTACTCAAAAGTTTTGAAACATCATCTAGGCAGCTGAATGCCAAGATGGTTATGTGGTTGTTGCCGTACAGGTGCTTAAGCAAACATGCTGGCAGTGGTTTCCTCGCGTACTACAACTTCCCCAGACCGTTTTTAAAGCAGTGGCGCTGTGGATGTGCCTGTTGCGAACACACGAGGCAGAACAAATGAAATCTGCAAATTGGCATCTGGTCCAAATGATGAACGTTAGAAGTATTCGATACCCTAAGTCTGAGTGAGATAAAGCAGGAGCCAAATATACCAAGAATTTATAAATGGCACATATACGAATCAATGATTGGACTGCTCTGACGGCAGAAAATTGATATTTTGTGTTGTCACCTGTTCCCACATTCCAACTTGTTTGTAAAAAAAGGTGATGAAGCTGAACAAAGCGGTAGCAGCGACAAAACAAGTACAAAAAGATATTAATTTCTTGCTTCGGCAAGCTCCATTTACGTGCTGTGTTAAGTGTTTTTTAGCATAGTACTCACTACCAGTTCCATTGTGTAATGTTTCTTAACGCGTTACTCAAAGGGCAAGTCAAGTCAAGTCTATACCGTCTGGACATGCTGAATCCATAGGCTCGTTTAATTTATCATGATTTTGTTACACAAGCAAAATTTGTGCTATATGTGGTGGAGAAATAATAACATCTCAAAATACCTTCTAATCAACATCAGAAAGATAGTCCGTCTAAGCTACTGAATTCTAATGTGTTAAGTATGAAAAACCGACGCAAAAATCAACTTTTCTGGCTCGCGTGGGACGTTGTATATGATGTCAATGTGCACTTTCTATCGCAACTGCTGGATTGTGAGCACTTTTAATTTTAATGAAAATTTAAAGAATGGCTTGTAATCCATAAAGAAAATCTTTCAACATCAAAGGATATATGCGGTAACAGATGCATATGAAAGTTTCCAAAACTTTACGCTCATTTTTAGATACATTACTACTGCTTTCGTTATAGGGGTAACAACATTTGTTTAGAATTTGTAAATTTCTTATGAGAATAAGATGCACGTGAAACACATCTTGGCCGTGTTTGGGTGAAGTTTTCCATTTATATATAGAATTTCGGAGGTCACGTTTGCAATTCCTGGCATGATTCGGTGAGCCAATGGCCAACATGTTTGATACATCCCATACATGCTGTAGTTTCCGGCCTAACGTTTGAAGATTTTCTTCCCGTGTCTGAAAGAGCTCCCCTTCCTTGCTCGAGAAACAAATCAAAGAGTCATCGCAAGTTTATGACACATAGCAATTACACACGGGAAAAACATGATATATACGTTTTTCAAAATAAAATAATCGCAATCTCTGGCTTTTAAACAGTATGATTTCGAAACGTAAAGTCACAGGTAGAACGATTGCAATTCCCAAGCTTCTTCTAATCTAGAGCATACGTGTTTAGCGTTTGACGATAACTTCTGTATGCACTGCAGTTATTCCACCTCCGCGTAATTTCAAACTGGATCGAGTGAAGAGCACCAGCTTCAGAGCAAGATGGACTCCACCCAAGAGGTGATTAGTGGGCTTGGAGTAGCTTCGTCGTATAAATGTTTTAGTTGTTTTAAAGAGCTTACATCTTACAGTTCGTCGCACACCAGCATTTTTTATGTCACTAATCAAATACACGCAACGAATAAAAATGAAAACACGTTGCTCACTGCTTTGATGTGCAGGAGCAAAAGCGGTTTGTGTTACTGCTTTTCATAATGTTTTGTTGGTGTGTTGGTAGCTTTTAAGCACCTCGATGTCAAAAACGTCTAAGCATGGAAACACTTCGTCAGTTTACTGCAGGTTGTTTCACTTGGACAAAAAATTGAAAACCTCAAGTTCGAACAACCACAAAAAGTTTTTTATGCTAGTGGTTTTGTTTTGATTTCTTTATTGTTTTATTTCAAGAATAAGCCCAATAATGTAATGTTGGCAAATGAAGTTAGTGGATAGAAAAATTTTTCGGAAAGTGCCAAATGACCAGTGAAAAGCAATTTGTTTTTTGTAATCATAATGACCTACAGTACTTAAGACTAAACATACAGATTTTTGATCATGGAACAACTTTACTGACATTACATTATTGTTGCTACAAAATTGGACAGAGTTTTGAAGCTCAGTGATCACACAGTGAAGGGATTTTCTTCCGAGCTTGAGGGTAAGAGATTTTAACTTGACCTCTATCGAACTATAGGAGCTCTAAAATGCTCGGTGGCTCGATCAGCCATCCAGTGATCGGACTGGAAACATGGATCCAGGAATAAGACAGTCGGACTGAATGGTTCCAAAAAATTTTCTATATATCCCTGGAATTTTTGTNGCAAATTATAAGTAAATCACTCCCGATCCAGAAATCATCCAAGTATTCTAGTTTGAAAGCCGAACTTAGACTAACGTGGCCTCAAATTACAAAATCATTTTTAAGATGCCATAAATGGACTTGCGTTGAAAGCCAATTAATTTCGTGTTGTGTAAGCAGCTACGCTTTCATCTAAATTTTTTTCTTGAATATTGGGAACTTTTCATTTCGACCTTACAAGTTCAATGACGAGCACGTATGTTTAAAGAGGAATCACTGGAACTCACATAATTATTACTGAAATTGGTGGAGAATACACCCAAGAGGCAACTCTTCGTGCGGTCACCCGTCATGTGCTGTTGACACATCTGAATCCATCAACTACGTATCAAGTGGCATTGAAATCTGTCAACAACTTGGAAGAAAGTCAAACACTTTCTGCTACAATGACTACATTGGCAGGTATGGGACCGATTTTACGAGGCATTGTAGTCACTTGTGCGTAACCGAAGATTTGTCAACAAACAACCGAGCAGATTTCAGAGTTAGACAGACAAATCGTCTGAGTCACCATTTGAAATTCTAGCTTTTCTGGGTCCGTTCTGATGCTTTGCTCGTCTCAAAGAACAAGACAATTCACATTTTTTCAGATCCAAAATCGTACTTTGATTTCAGATGTTTGGCTGTGTGTGTCGTTAGAGGTGAGAGTTGCGATGTGGACGGATATTTGTACAACGCGGTAAAACTCCATTTCAAAACAACAGAATGGCCGTGAATTGCTATTTATTACATCTGCTTTTGCCTGCTTAACGCTTCAACGCTGCCATTTGTTTCCGTCATTGGTCATTTCTGACCTTGTAAAACGTATTTATGTAATGATAATGTTGGAGATAATTTACTTATCAATAATCTCATTCTCCAAAGCCTTATAAATGTTGCCTTGCCGCTGCTTTGTCCATTGCAACGTCATGAACAGCTGTGATGAAATGAAATCCTTTTATATCTTGCGTGAAAACATAAAGACACTTAGATCATTGCGGCCAAACCCTGCTCAGGAACAGTGGGTGGTCCACTACCCAAGGGCTTGCTTTTTTCTTGATTTCATATACTTAGAAAAAATGTTAGAAACCTGTGCTTTGAATGACTTTTCCTAATTTTCAGGGACAAATAAAATAGTGCCAGAGTTATTTTACAAAAATATCCCTCAAAGCCTATATATAGCATGTATGGGTACTATACTACCCAGGGTTACCTGATACTTAGCAAAATTTTGGACACGTGACTAAGTTAACATTTCAGTGCAGTTTTAAGTGCAAAACTTGTTTGGCCAGATATTATATGTAAAGAGTCTTCGAACACCATGACTTGATCTGAAAAAAATGGATCTAGCACGTGCATGGCGTTTTTTACGCACAAACAAAACATCCCCTCTAAAAAATCCTTTTATTGCTGGTACCCTGCATAACAATTGTATGATATGTACATTTCGCTGGGCAGATACAATTTTGTTGCGAAAGTGATTAACAACGGACATATGAAAGTAAAAAATAGTTTGGTCTGGAAATAACGCATGTCACATGTCCCAGTAAGACGTATGCAAATTATGGGTAGCATGATACCCTACTTTTACTGACGCGTATAGCAAAATAGGATTCCTGAGCTGGTCGAAATAGCACGAGGGGCGTAATTGGTTGTCGGTTTTAAGATCAAAAGAACAATATTTGTATGTTCTTCAGTCCTTGCAATTTAGCCAACAACGTTACTAGTCTTAACACGCTTTCTAGTTATCTACAAATTATATTAAGCCATAACTGTTCGAGTTTTTTATCAAAAGGACAAAGTTTGTCTTCATTGTCAAACAATGCTTACTCCCTCTTCTGCACAATCTCAGGTTTAAAATACACGGTACACCACGGCTGTGGTCTGCCATTTTCAAATTAGCGTAAATTTCACTACCTCCTTAGACGTTTTGGATATCATCCTATATCCCAAAGAAAATTTGAATCAAACAAGAAGCCACAATGACAGAGGCATATTGCAACAGATTGCAACGGAGGTATTCCAGCTTAGAATCCACGTGCCGGTAGATTGCTGTTTTAGTGCGTTTGATTTACCTATCTACATTTAATTTTACTCACCAGCGCCTCGTGTCGAACATAAATTAAGAAAAATAATTTGACTGAAACTTGCCTCACAATTGTGAAAGTCATTAAAAATCCTGCCCAGTAAGAACATGTAAACCGGGTGTGAAATGTGCATCACAAGGTATAACCAGGAAAAGTTTATCAAATTACTGCTATGAACTCGGAAATAGCCATAAGAGTCTGGTTATGCAGTTGCTTTTCTGAAATTTGCAAAACTGTTGGCTTTTAAAATCTTTTCGCAACCGCTAAAGTTTTTATCGGTTGGTTACAGCCCTGCATGTGAGTAAAGGTCAACTCAGGGTATGAATGTAAATACGGTTAAGGAGGTATTGCTGTGACACAAACAATTTATTTGACTAAGGTGGTTGATCACTGACAATTTCATTTTAGCAGTTTCACACTGGCCCTAAAAGCTTTTTTTAATCGTGCACAAGCGCATTCCAAACTGTTGCCAGCGATTTGTTTGGTTCTTTTCGGCAAAACACCATATTCACCAACTGCTATGCTAACCCTAAAAGCTTAGCAAACACAGAGCGGAGTAACTAAAGTTTGAAGATAGTGAATTTCAAAGAGTCAAAATATGTCGAGGTACGCACGTAGATGATTGTCTCAGCAAAATGTGTTGACCATTACAACACGGTTAACACATCTTATGAGACGTGTGCTGCCATCTACAAATGCTAGTTAGCAAACTTTCCGGCATCACCTGCTTTTTGGGTTGGAAAATGTTTCCACGTGCTAAAAAGTTACGAAAAAACGCCTGCCAAGGCAAGATCGAAATATTCTCACTGCTGTGCCTCGTACGGAAATACTGGAATAGCACGTAATTGGAAGGTCGCCCCTCATTGTTGATGGACGCAACAAGACAACAAAACTATAGAAAGTGCGCGTTTCAGAGCACGCAAGCGCCTAAAAGCACCACTACATTTTAAGTGAGAAAAGCAGTGAACAAAGAAAGTAAGTCGTAAGTCAATAACAAATAGTATCGAAATTTAGAATAACAACAAAGCAATGCCAAGCACATATCGCACATTCAATGAATCTTGCAGTAATTTAATAGTGTTCAACACTAAGTCTCCACAAAGGTGACGCAGTCGAATCAATCACCAGATTGTCCATAAGTTGCGAAAATCGCAAGAGAAGGCTCACGAGTGAAATGTTAAATAACTGATCAAAGCAATCTTTAGAGAAAGCACGCGAGTTGTATGGTCTCAAAGACAAGCATGCGACCATAGAGCTGGTCTCACACGTTCAATATTGTTCACATTAAAGTGCACGTTGGAAACAGTTTCGTGTTATGTTCACTGCATGAACCTGACCAGGTTTTTTCAAAGATTTAGCCGTGGTGACCGTTGATGCTCCAGTAATGTTAGGTCATTTTTTGGCTAAGATAGGAAAAAATTAGTAAAAAGCTGAAACTTGCTGAATGCAATCCTTGAACCACCCTAAACAACATAGTAAAAGTCCCCGTGTGTCCTACTTGAGCTTTTCCTGGTACAACGTTATGATGCCATGAGTGTCATGGATGTTGAAAATAGTGTTTTGCACTTGTTCATCATTTAATTGTGTTGCGTGCTACATGCAGCTTCGTGGCCGTAGGGGACACGAAGGACGTACCCACCAATTTTTTAGACAGTGGGGATATAATATGCCATATCCCCCATACTTTTTTCTTTAAATTTTGTATATGGTGATATTTCAAAAATGAAAGTGACGTTTGTCACGTTTTGTGTGAAGAGCTTTTCATTTTAGACGTGTAAGACATTTTTAGATATCGCAAATGTATCATCTGAATACCGCGATGGTCATAAAGCAAGGCGTTTGTGTATTTTGGTTGTGGTTATGCAGCGAGGTTCAACTGTGTTTTGAGAGACCGTTGGAAAATTTTTAGAGACCGCTTCAGTCCCTCAAAACACCTTAAAACAGTGGACCTGACCCCAGGGGTGTAGTGCTGAAAAACCAGGTGTGGGACCGTCGTTCCCTCACACACAAAAATCTGCTTTAGTTCTCGCAATCCACTCAGGCAAGCTGTAATTTATTCTGCAACGGCCTGAAAACTTCAAGACCAATTACTCCTCTGGAACGAAGATAGCAGTTACGATAAATGCGAACAATCAGACGAAGCGTGAAGCAAATACTATTGTTGATGTCACAAACAGTAACTGCACAACCATGCTAGGTGCTATACACGAGAAAACTTGTCATTTATTCATTTATGCTCCTCCAGGCGCTACACGTAGAAATTGAAAACGAAAAATCTAAATCTGCAAGTAACGCTACTGGTGCAAAAAGGTGTGAGAACGCCGTTGTCACGCGTTTCCACCACACTACACCCCTGCCTGACCCATGTTAAAGCAGTACGAGTTCAATTTAAAAAAAACTAACCAAAATCATCTGCAAAGCAACGCAACGGCTAGTTATAAATGAATCGCCAAACAAACATTTGGAGACAAAGTTGTGAATGCACTTTGTGTGGAAACTGTAAATTATTTAAATGAAGTTATTTGCACAGCACAAAGTTGAATATATATATTTAAATGCACCTCTTCATTTAGTATTTACTTTACGATCACGAATAAGTTCGCTTAAAAAAAGGTGATGACAAAGGCGCCAGGAAAGCAGTTTTAAGCGGTTTGAGTCACTCGCAAATCAGGTGCAATTTTAGAATTCGGGACTCCATTTTCAGACAGTCACGGTAAAAAACTTTAAATACGGGTTCTTGTCTTGGGGTCCGCGAACCCTTATGGGTCCGTGAAGGTGATTTAAGTGGTCCAAGATTTGCAGACATTTCGATTACTACTACGATGATTAAGACCTAATTTCAAATATACATTGCAACGTTGCTTCTTGACCTGAGAGTCCGTAACTTTTTTAGGACATACTATGGGGTCCGTGACTCACGAATGCAGCAACGCTGTTTTAAACGAACCTCACAATTTTGTATTTATTCTTTCTTTGTGAAATAATGTTTTCAACCGTGCGAATATCGACTTTTAACCTGCAGTTATTCGTTTTTTCAGGGAAGCCAAGAAAGCACAAACACTTAAAGACAAACTCTTCTCACACCACATCAAAAGATGATGGTTTGGATGGAGATGCTGGAGGTGGCCCTTCAACAACTACTGACGCCAATTCTGTTGGAGCTCCTGGTACGAATACTGTGGCTTCTCAAACAACCACTGACAGCTCATCTTCGTTGGATGGACACGATGACTTGGACGGATCCCACTTCACCAAAGAATTCAATTCCATTGGTATTTGGCATGAAGAAGTTATTGGGACCGGTATATATTACTGTGATTTTTATGTGCTTCTTTGGTTTGTTAAAGCTTTGCCGCAGTCGAAAATGCCAAAGCATATCTTTAACGAAAGGAACCGTTTCGGTCTGTTTTAACTTTTAACTTTAAAAGTTAAAGTTTTTTGTTCTGAAACAAAAAATTGGAGTATTAGTTTGAATTCGGCGCAACACAAACGCAGTGTGAAACGCTTGTGCTTGTCGTGTGTATTGTGATCTCATCAGCAGTGGTGGGTAGGTTGGGGGGCCCGAGGCAAGACTAAAAAGGGGGCCCCTCTGATGACGTCATCATACTCAGCCAACCGTGATAAGCACTTTGATCAAGCCTAAGAT
>JGI24159J19872_10000673_pt1 | contig 32787 bp, 24 predicted proteins | sample Ectturendosymbi4_FD_19872 | JGI IMG/M metagenome (IMG submission 19872) | reverse complement strand
TATGTGCAAGTTTGAATCATCGCAAAAAGACGAAAGCAGATGGCAGTCGACTGATTCCTCGAAAGCATACAGAAACACTAGTGCTTTTAAGTGTCGACAACAGTAAATGATTACATTTATTCTGTGTAATGAGAATGGCAAATTTAAAATAAAAATTTAAACTATTTCGCGACGCAGAGTGGAAGGTCTCGCGACCCAAATTTGTGTCGCGACCCACTATTTGCGGACCCCAGTGCTATACGATTGTTTTCTATACGCGGCAGTTTAGTTTTATAGACTCGGGACTAGAAAACTCGATCGTTGCTTGTTTTTGAACTTGCGTTATATACATGCGTGGAGTTGCACTGTAAGCTTCAAGTAAACTCTGTGAGTACTCTTGACATGCAATTTTTGCCTCGTGGAATGTTTATTTCTGTTTACTGTCTTGGGATTGATTTTTGCACCATCACTGTAGTAGATTCTTAAGGCAAACTTGCCGTTCCAATTTTGAAAGTAACTCAAATTCTCGCAGATGACGTACATTTTTAATTACAGTCAGTAAACTGCCAAATTCTGCTGCTTGGTTAACATACCAGTTCATTTGGTACCTGCTTTTCTTTACGCGTTGGTCTAGCTTTGCAAGTACTTTCTTGAAACAATTTTTGCTATGACCTAAGGTTGTTTGCATCTTGCGGCCACTCTTAAAGCAACACATGCAGCTTAGCCTCTTGGCGCGTATTCGTGAGTGTTGGCAAGAACATTAATTTATATCTTGGTGAGCTCGCTAGAGCTGAAACCAGAAATTTATATGAGGAACACTTTGATGCTAAAACAGTACGAAAAAGTTGGAAAGCTTGTATAATTTTGGCCCGTATTTTTTAGTTCATGCTACAATACATTAAATTCACAAACGTTTACGGTACAAGTTGAAGTTACAAAAAATCTTACGACGGGGTGTACGCACAATCCTTCGTCAGGTTGTCAAAGCTGTGACAAAGTTTTCTTGTTGAATGCAGGAGAAACTTCGAAGTAGGCGGGAACATACGCAAACAAGACAAATAAAAAGGAACTGACAAAAGCGCCATTACTCAGCATGCTTTTAAACACAGCCATAGAATAGACTGTGAAAGCGTTGAGGTACCAGACTTAAACTAACTTCGCTTCATAATTCCTTTTACACAAACAGCAACAATGGTTCAATTTAAGAATGAAAAGCACCTGACTTTTTCTTGCACTTACGCGTATTATTATTTTCAACAAAATATTACTTACGCTTTACATGATTTCATTTTCAACATAATTTTAATTATGTCTTATGCTTTCCTCACGAATGTTAATTAATTATTGTAAATTAAATTATAATGATTGTAAATTTATTATTATGGAATTATAATAATTGTAAATTAATCCCTATCGTATTTTCTTTTTATTTTATTTCCTTGTCATTGCGTGCGCATACCGCCCCTGCTGCGTTTATAAACATAAAGTACTGCCTCATTGGGCGGTAGCCTTTTCATACCGTCCAGGTTGTAAGCATACAAAATTCTGAAGCCCTTACCTTTACGACGGTAGTTGTTGCAAATTACCGAGACGTTGGCTCGCTTTAGGGACTTTACCGTTGTTGACACCAGATAAACATGTAGGAAAGTATAAGGATGGAGCTGCGTTTTGCATATGTCGAAAGCTCACTCTTACTTCTCTTTTTTAGAAACAGAACTGAAAAGGTTTTGACTTAACTAGTTAAAACTTCTTCTCCATCTTTTCAACGCGTTGTTGATCACGTTTCTCTCTTCGAACTTAGTCTAACTCAAGATAGAGAAATAAAAATTTTAAATGAGGACGTCCACCAATGTTTCCAAAATTCATTTGTAAGAATATGTGTGCTGCATAACGTATCAAACATTACTGTATCCTTCGAAAAGTTGAACGCCGATGAAAACTTACAACAAACGTAGTTTTTCAACAAGCGGAATGCTTTTTACTTCTGCGCAATGAAAGTTTTTTTGTGTTGTGCCTACATTACTGATCAGCCAAAACCTCCGCTTTCAAATGTTCTGTGGCCTTTTGTTTATCTCTCTCAGGACAAGTGACACGTACATAAAACCTGTGTTGCGTTAAATTTTTCGCGTTTATAACTAAAAATATACATTTTAACAGATTTTTCAACATTACCATTTGTGAAAAGTCTTCCAATGAAACGTAAAAAACCAACTCTCCTTTACTAGTATTGTTCACAAGCTAACTTTTAGTGTACAAAAAGCGACAAATAAAATTATTTTTAGGCAACAGTTATATTGCTTTTTCTCCAAAAAGATTTGTTTGTCTCCTAATTTGGTTCTAAAAATGAAGTCTACGTTACTGCAATGTAACCCTAGTTGAACCACATAAGATTTTCCGCACTTCATTTGCTTGTCTTGCAGACACTTCAGAAACAATAGTTACTAACCAGTTACAGGCAAAGTGGATGAACGCGAACCGATTAAAGAGCACCACTTCCTGTCAAAGAAGCTGCTACATGAGCCAAAAGGCATTATTGCGATTACCGCAAGTGACAACCTCTGTTGGCGGCACCTCGTGGCCACTTGTTTCTCAGCAATAACAGCCGGAGAAGGAAGGCAACTGGTGAAAAAAAAGAAAAATTGGGAAAAACTTGATAAATATTGGGTAAAAATTGTCAAAAATCGGGGAAAATTACATAAGCCTTTAGCGCCCCTACGGCTGTCATTTTCTTCAAAACAGAATTTGCTGCGGAAAAATGAACTCTTCTGATACGTTTTCCGAAAATCGGCAATTTGCTATTGGCGGAAATGCATACACTACTGCATGTAGAAACCAACGGGGACCAAGCCTCCTGGTGTTTTCACTGGCAACGGCAGTGTTGCGCGTTAGACAAATCTACTCACGTGTTAAGTAAGGACAAAAGGCGGAATGGCTGTAAAATGCATGCTACAAACATAAACTAAACCACAGTTTTTGAACTTTGGCTAATCGTTTTTTGTGTTGAAAGATAAACCGCTCCTGTAGCTCGAATGGGAAAAGTTGCTGTCATACAAAGAATTGCTTTGAACTTCTACGATTTCTAACCGTTCAGTAAAACGTTACCCAAATATATGTTGCAATGTTTTGTTTAAAGGACGCAAACGATGAAAAGCAGGAAGGTGTTAAAATGTTGAAAACTCACCCCTCATCTCTCGTCGATCCCAAGCTGCCCACGTTGCCGGTGTACTGCGGGTGCGGTTACGCCAGCAGCGAGGGAACGAGCGACACGGAATCCGAGTTCTTTCCGGATTGGTCAAGCGCTGATTCTGCTGCAAGCGACCGATGCCAAGACGATATCCGTTTAGGAGAAAGCAGCGACCAGTTCCTGTGGCCCGACCACATTGGGGTAAGTGCTTGTTGTATAAAATACTGTCAGAATTACTGTAGATGTCGCGTTGCGACCATTGGAATTTTGTCAAGTGCTCTACAGAAGATCTGTAATGGAGGAAAAGACTTCATGAAGGTTTTGCAGGGACTACGGGATTTATGGACATACTTTTAATGTCTCACGAACTGCCCTGCATCTGATGATTTGTGTGCTTGAAGGTCGACCAAAATTGGCACTGAACATTATTTGTCCGTGTGATCGTAGGCATTTTCTGTCATCAGGTGTGTCTACAAAGCCAGTCGATAAGTTTGGTAGCTATTGTCCATATATAATAAACCTTCGTAAAAAAATTCAAAACGGTCTGTGATGCTGCAAGGAAAGGGGAAATAATTTTTTTCTCAGGCGACTCTGCATGGTCAGAAAATAATTGTCAACTTGCACTTGGATCTGTAACTGAGTTGCACTTCACCCTAACGAGGAAACGCGTACTCTTCTCGCTGATCAAATCACGGCAAAGGAAGGTGGCAAACTAATAGCGTACCAGCGGAAAACGTCTACCAAAGGCAACAGTGCAATTGCTTCAAATGAAATTATAGCAAAAAGATTCCACAGTCATTGTGAGCAAAAAATGCGAAAGAAATATTCGTAGAACGACGATTTTTTGTTCTTCACGGTAAAGTTGAAAATGTTGATGGCTTGAAGAAGATAACTATCTCCTATTTTGTACGAGACGTCATTGCTATTTTGACGTACCTATAAAGCTATCGTGTAATAATCCCAGGCGTTTTACGGTCAATGACAAAAATGTGTCTTTTGTATTTGTAAATATTGATCGCTGGAATTCGTTGCAACACATAAACCATAAAGCGTGTCCCAGATTGCTAACAAGTTGCACGTCACTTTCAACTTAGGGGTTTTACGGAGATGAGGACATTCTTCGGTTGTCTGAGGAGGAGTTTGATGACTTATTTGAAGATGAAAGAGATGATTTGCCGTGCGGAGTAGACGTACATCCTCTGCTACCTGCAGGTAAAGTTAGGAAACATCTGGTGTACTGTTTCTGTAGAACGATTATGACGCCTGTCTCACTGATTTCAAGTTGATCGGGAAATTTGGACTGCTCTGGTGAAAAAGATGAGGTATCTGCAAAATTCTTCTTATTTTATTCATCTAGTCTATAACATTTTGGCTACCGTATAAACCTACGATAAACTGACCCATTTTTCTGTTTTTTTAACAGACCACATAAATTTTAGAAAACATGTTAGCCGAGGCATTTTGCATTCAAAATACCAACAGTTATACTTTAGATATTTGAGTAAGAGTACTAGATATCAGAGTAAGAGAAGACTGGGGCGAGCAGTCTACTGTATTGACTAGGGTTGCGGAGTCGGAGGTAAAATGTCCGACTCTGACGTTTCCACAATTTCCGACTCCGACCTCTCCAAAATTTCCGACACGACTCCTTAACATGAAGTGAATGAAGTTTGGCTGTCAAGATTTTTGTAGCAACTAACATTCAACGGAAATCGTGGTACACAGCAAGAAATATCTGTTTCAACAAAAGTTTGATAGGAAATTGTACCATTTCAACAGGAATTGCAAACGTAGGAGCGTGATGTAAAAAATGATCCAACGGACGTCCAGAGTCGGACAAAAAAATCCGACTCCGACTACTTGCGTTGTTAGGAATCCGACTCCACCCAAAAACCTTCGACTCCTTACGACTCCGGGTCCGCAACCCTGGTAGTGACACTCCCGATCGAGTTTAAAGAAATTTTCTTTGTCTTTATTTGGAAAATTCATAGTGCCCTGTTTCGAACTTGGCGACAGTTTGCTTTTTGTGAAGAAAAGTCGCGAATTCTCGAAAGCACGCCAGGAATAAATGATCCAGATTACAATGTGATCATGCCTGCGGCGGGTAATGACGAGCCCGGGACTTCCCAACAGCTTGAAACCTGCGAGAAGGTCTTGGATCCAGTAGATGGAAAAGAACACGCTTGTCCAACAGACGTAAAGTATAAGCTTCATTGTTTTATTTCCTTCTTGAAAATCGCCCATTTTTTACGGAAGTGCTTCCACGATACAGCTGATTACTGCACCGCGGCATTTCGCTTTCTCTCGATCCCAACGCGCAGAATAGGAAAATGAAATTATGCCTCAACCAGAAGTAAAAAAACGCAACGTTTGGCTGGGTGGTTAATCCTCACTGTTGTGGAAGACCTACTTGGGTACCCGGTCGTGTGGTGGTGGCATCCAACTATCGGTGCTGTTGTGTGCATAGTTTGCTGCTCGGTTGGTCAAGAAGAAAATCTTTGCGTTGCAACCTGGACGTTATAGGGTGGGTGCAGCATTTGATTCAGAAGCACATTGCAGCCACAGCCAAACACGTGGATGTTACAACGCGCTTGCATCTGCAAAGTAGTAATGACAGCAAAATGCGTATCTCCTCCGGGTTAGTGGCTTCCCGCAGCTTCATTTATCAGATGGAGTAACAAAGCACGACCTTGTATCAAATTTGAAATAGGCCATCCTCTAAACGTTTCTGACGGCTTTTTTCGAGGCCCTGAGCAATTTAGTTTTTCTTTATTTTGGGGTAATTTGGTTGACGGCAACCGAGGCAGGCCGAAACCTCAATTTGCTTTTTGCCGAGGTCAGTGCTCTTGCCAAGGAACGCTACGGCGAATGGTGAATCGATCCGGCTGCGCGATATTAAGTTTGGTTTCAAGTGGCTTGATACCTTGCCCCCCAAATTGGGTTCTTTCTGAAATCACAACTTTTTAAACAACTGCATTTTGGGAATGTTTGTTTTAATCCCATTACTTGCTTTTGTTGGTTGCGGATCGTCCAGTTTTGCCGGCGTCACGTGGCACTGGCGATGACGCACACAAACCGTCACGGCAATGTGGGGAAATGTAAACGTGTGATCGCAGACCCCAAGCAATCAGGCGGGTCAAAAGCATGATCATCGACAACGACTTGAACGATTCGGTTGAGGTTGCAGCAAGAATGTTGGCTCTGCAGCAAAAACAACGTAGTAACGATGGCATGGGGATGTCGCCTCCGTCTCCTCTTCTATCAAGCGAGGACGTTTCATTTGTGAAGGTTGGTGTGCAAAATAGCTTTAAGACCTCTACCCGGTTTACAGTTCTACATCACCTGCTTCCAAGTGAATTTCGCAGCGTTATGACACTTTTCTGTAACAATATTTCCACAGTAAAAGGAAGAGGTTCAGGGGCAAACATTGCGATTTTGTGAAATAAATAGTTTAAGAAACCACGTTACCACAAAAATCAACTTTGAAAATTGGCAAGTTAATGGGCAGCGTGTATTTTTCTCGCACCAAAGTTGTCAAAAATGTGATGAAGCGGTTGTGCCGCTAAGGTTTAATTTTTCGCAGCAGCCAAACTGCATCAAATGTCAAGGTATTTTATTTCAGAAATCGCCTTCACAAATGAGCGCGCGCTTCACTATGAAAAGATCCCGTTCAAACATCAGCGTCGGCCTGGCTCAGTTAAAAAAGGGCGACGTGGCCTCAGCGAAAGCTGCCGAAAGAGAAGTGATTCACGAAGAGGAAGAGGGCACTTAAGTTTCTCAGCGCTCGCCGCTCTCCTGTCATGGAGTTGTTTTGGTTCGAGTTGTAGCACGAATTGAGTTGACAATCGCAAAGGAAAGGTTGACGAGATTTGGTGCCTTGCATATAAACGATTACCTCCTGCGGACGCTAGAGGCCCGCATACTTTCAAGGACTGCGCATTCGACAGTGGTGTCGCAGTCTTTTCAGAGTCGAGATAGTGATGCCAAGAAAGGTGAAGCAGTTTTATCGTAAAGCAACCCTGCTTTAATTTGCAACACAACCTCTCTGCCTGATGACATCAAGCTTGCAAACTTTTTTTCAGATATTTTAATAATAATCAGTGGTTTATTGGAAAGTAGGAAAAAATCAAATTATTTGCGTAATAATCTCAAAGGTTTGTAGCGGTTCACAGATGTTTTAAGAGGTTATGGTCGTAAAACAAGCGCATCGCCACATATCATGGTAATTCTGCATATCTCGGGTTTTTCCATCAGAACACCAATTTGATGGATTGCTGTACGCGATCGTGGTACATATCGCAAGCTATTAAAACTCTAAAAACATTGCAAAATAACGACAGAAAACAATGACTCAATACATTACAAAACATATATGTTTCGCGTAAACATTACATAGCCCTCAATAATAAAAAACAAATAAATAGAATGAACTTTCATCAGCACAAAACTGATACTTGTTTCACAACATTTAGTGGAAATGAAATAGAGTTCATTTTACTTTACAGACTATACTAGGATGAAGCGTCTTTAATTTGATTTGTTTGCAAATACACACATTTTTCTTGCATGCCAAAGTGGCTGTTTCTGTGATGTGCATGGGGAAAATTTTTGTTGTTGATATGAACGTCAACGACAATCAAACAAAACTTTACCGCATGTCAAACACCTGGGGACACCAACCCATCTGGCCCTGTGACGCCCTAGGAAAGTTGGCCAAAGAGAGTGTCTGCGAATCCGCAACAGGCGATCGTGACTGCGCTTGAAACTTTCCGATACTCTGCAGATCTTGTGGATGCAGCCGCTTCCTTTCAAAAATCTAACTGATTATTAGTTGGCCCATTCATCAGTCGGAAACAGCCCGTTACAGATTCGACTTCTAACTATGAACTTTGTACTTACACTTTCAAGCTGAATTCTCGTACTTGCTAAGAAAACTTGTTTTCCTTGTGAGAATTAGCGTAGTTATTTGGATTAAAGCATGTAGCCACATTTACAAAATTTCTAAGAAATATGATAATCCTTGAATAATAAAGAAAATATAGAAAAGAATCGTCAGCAGTTTGGTCCATCACAGAGAAAGTGGCTGTTTACTAAGCTACAGTCAAATATTTTCCTTTCTGTTTAAGTCTCTTCAAATAACTCTGATCCGTAATGACTGTATCTAACTTTGATATTCCATACGATGAGCGGACTAATGTCGGGGACGAAAGTAAAGCGGAAAGACCAGGCTTTATTCTACTTACAATTTCACGCTTCACTGCCACACTCAACACGTAGTTTTAGTAACCACATTTTTGCTGTTAAGTTCCTGACTATGGAATGAGTTACAGGCAAATCTGCAGTACTTCCGTGATTTTGGTGTTACATAGAATATAATCTTAAACTGGGCCATAGTTGTCTTCAGTGGCACAAACTTATGCTGTGAAAGCGCAAAAAACTGAGCCGATAGCTTGAAAATCTCTGCACTTGTGTGCAATTTCAGTTGAATATCTGCGTGATTTGTGACTTTCGGAATTTGATATAGTGGTTTGATTGTAGATAAATTTGTTCCAAAGCGGTGTCTTACAGCTTGTTTTTTCAATTTGTCTTGGTCAGACGCTTTTATTGCGAGAAACTTACGTTTGAATTTGGAAATTAACCGTTGTGGTTGTAGCGACTGGTGGCTACACGACTTTTATTTTGTATTCTGAAAATTGCTCAACATCTTCGCTAACCAGCCATTTTGAATCGCAAAGTGCCAAAACCTCAACAGCTTAACCCATGGTCTCCAAACTACGGCCCGCGAAGGCATTTTTGCTAATAATGAAAAAATAATATAATTATGAAAAATTTGTTGATTTGATAAAATGTAATATTTCTCGAAACAATCACATTGTGCAAGATGTCTGGCCCCCGGACTGTGGAGTTATAGTTTTATGTTGCCCTCGGACAAAAAGGCTTGGAGACCCCTGGAAAGCTGCGCGGTTTAACAGAGGTTGCGTTAAAAAAACAAACTTATAAAAATCTTTACCTGCAAAGACATCGCACGACGATTTCAAAAACTTAATTTAAGCAAATTGCTCCTTTGGAAAGATTAGCTTGCAAGTGGTTCCCGAAAAATTACAAGACTTTTCCATATAACAAAAAAATTAACGCAGAATGATTGAATTGCATCGCTTTTTACAACGTTGCGCATCGTCATTTAACTTCATTATTCGATCGCTTCAAATGTCTGATGTTTTTTACAAATCTTCATTTTTCCGCAATTATTCAACGCCCCCGTATGACGATGACCAACTGAAGTAGTTGCTGGTGCGTTGTCTCGATGTATGCGTCTCATCAGTATTGCTTCTGCGCAGCAAATAAAACCTTTCCTGTGCTTCATGGCGCCTTAGATTCTGTGTTTTCTTATGATTCCTCTGTCACCTCCAACATGTAGACGATGTGTGCAAGCGAAAAGTGTAAAAAGCGAACATATATAACTAGTAAAACACCAACTGTAAAATACTGCTTTAAATTCAGTGAATGCAATTGGATATCATCCTCGTGCTAAATGTCCTGCGAACCATTTGAAACCTTGATCAAAACAATTCACATGCCTCTGTGCGCCGATGAACATCCCATCCGATTACAAATTTTTTTTCCGTTAGCTGTTTACCTCAAAATCTGGTGGTAGGATGTTTTCATTTCTCTCGCACTGCCGGATCTCTGTACGATGATGAGTGAATGACGTTGTACTGTAGTTGGGGCGCGGTTAAAGTGTTTTACTCCTCTCAATGTTGCTTGTGTGCTAACACCTACTCTGTAATGCGCAATGACTAATAATTTCTGTGCCATTGTGTTATTCGATTACCCTTGTGATATGGACCATGAGTCTGCGGAAAAAAAAAAAAATTAACCAATCTTTTGTTAACTGTAGCCTTTTGTAGTTTTGCAGAAATCAATATTGACGATATACGCAAGCAGCTTGATTGTTATAAATTCTGACTTTGCTTCGAAGTACTATGTTCGGCCGATTTCCCGAAACACCACAATTCTATTCAAAACTGGGCAGAGCAGCGTTCTAAGACACCTCATAATCTGAATGACTGCAGTCGCTGTGCTCTCGAACTCAGCAGAGACAAAAACAAACACATTCGATGTTCAGGCAACTTGAAGGTATGTAAAGGTCGAAGCTGCTGCAAACTTCTCATGCGACACGCAAAAATTCTTATTAAAAAACACAAACTAGCAAAACAGGAAAAAACATATGGATATATGTAATAAAAGCTTTTCTGACTTGCGTCGTTCCAGAAACGGCGTGCTGGCACATTAGCTTTTATAAGAAATCCTAAAATATCCGGTAAACATTTCTTGCCTTAAATCTCCGAAGTTTTTATTTAAGTAACTCGAGAACGCAATGTATGAAACAAATTTTTCTGTGATGAAATGGTAGCAATTTCACATAAGCATGAAATGTACAATCGAGAATAATAAATCATTTCTGTTAAAAACAAACTTTAGGGAGTATTTTACTCCTAATAAAAAGCCATGGAATTATTTTTCAAACTACTAGACAACATACACAAACGTAATGAATTCATTAATATTTCTTATATCCATTGATGCTCTTTAACTTTTTATGGTTGATTTTTAAGAGCATTTTAGTTCAATTTTTTAACATAGGGGCGTTGTTATTGTTTGCGCCACCCAGCGGGATACTTTTTAGAGACACCAATAACACTTCCCTAAACCAAGCAATTTACACTGCGAATAAATGCTAGAAAATATAAAAGAACGGCAAAACAACCCGAGTGTTACACACAACAGACTAAGCTGCATTGGTACTAACTTCTACTGTGGTGTTTGTGCTGATACGTCAATGCTGATATACTTCTCTAGTGGTTTACATACCCACTAAAATATTGGGTAGTCTTGAGAAAAATCGCTTTCAACACAACGTAATCGTGATCCGTTTCGGCCAAAAAGCATTTTTCTATTGTACAAGGCTGAATTTTCTATGGATGGTTCGTTCTGTTCAAGCAATCTCTGCAAAAACTTTTAAAAAGGTGGTAGTACTTTACCTTAGTTAATTAACAGATGTAAAGTTGTTAAGCTGAATGAATTATTTGAGCAAGATCCTTCGGATGAGTAAATTGCAAGCTCTTACTATTGTAAAAATTTATTTCGTACACAAAAGAAACTTAGCTTTAGCATAACTTGGAGCCCAAACAAACGCGTTCAGCATTTACCAGTTTTTAACTTGTTCGATTTAAACTCCTTCGCTTTTCCCTACTACCTCATTCGAAAATCAGGTGGTGAATCTTCAAATTGCATCTGGTACTGCAAGGTAAATTTTATCCTTAAAACTCACGAATTTTTTCCTGAACCACCCAAAGACAAATTTTCATGCTGAATACAGTGGATGAGCATCTTTAAAAAATTACGCTTTTGTAGTTTAGACTTTCACATAAACAACGTTGATTCAATGTCCGTTTCGTAAGCATTTTTTAGATTCAATTTCCGTTTTGTAAGCATTTGTGCGACATACTGTCGAATGAATAAGAAACGCAGAGAAGGCATGCAGTGGGTTTCCCCTAGAGCTTGCTTCTTCGATGAGCTTGTTTCAGACAAGCTTTCACTTGCGGTAGCTAAAAAGTGGAAAATAATTTTCACTTTTTAAGCTATCACAAACATCCAGACAAATTTTTGTGTGACTTGTTACAAAACAAAAGGTGGAAAGAATTAATTTGGATGCAAATTTTTTTATTTCTTTCGCGCGTATCGATTTTTGCGTCTTAGAAGCGAAAGCTGCCCTGGCAAAGGGAAAACTGATCATGCAATGGCCAGGCCCGTAACCAGCTTGGGACACCAGGAAGGGCGAAGAGTTTTCTGAGAGGGGCCCAAATTTTTTGAACTATGCCCAATAGTTTCAAAATATATCCAACAAATTTTTCCAGGGGGGCGAAAAATTATCTAAGGGGGCTTCGCCCCCCTGGTTACGGGCATGGCAATGGACCAAACAAATACGCATGGCTAAGCTGTTCGGTTGACCGAGCAGCACCAATTCTAGTGAGTGGAATGCGAAGTCAAGACTCAGGCTTCCAAGCAATGCCTTCACATCAGCTGGCAATTAAAAACAGCTTTGTCGTGCTTATACATGTTTGTTGCAAATGCGAACGCGTGATGAGATGATGTTTATATGCTATAACAACTTTCAGTTTTGAAGGAGCATAACTTGTTACACAACCAGTATATCAAATAAGTTACTTTCGCTCTGATTTCAGTGCCAGTAAAAATCGTTTAATGATTGCCGAAAGATATCTGTGACAAACTGGCATAAGTTTAACCGCTTTTTCTTTAGCTGTTGTGACACAAAAATTCAGTTCTTACGTAATAGCTTGCCAACTTAACGACCGCAATTCGTCCACAGCTGAGTAGCTGTTGGTGAGATCTGCCTTGATTGTCTACTTGTCTAAAAATAACGATCATTTTTTAAAACGTGGTATGTTAATACGTGATCGTTTCAGGGATGGTTGATAAATTGGAAACATCTTCCGGTCTGAATTACCAATAAAATTATCCTGTGCCATAGATGAAGCAAACTGTTGCATAAACATTCGGTGTAAGAACGTAGGAAAAGCTTGCGAGTTGCTTTCAAAAGGCATAAAAACTTATTAAAAGGAACATAAAAGAAACAACGCAAACTTTGAGCAGTGCGTTCGGGCCCAACAGTCCAAGTTCTTCGCGAGATGTAAATTCTGTCTGTGCAACAAGCATTCCATAAAGTTTGGCATAACTTTCAGCTTGAACAATCCGCAAAGTCGATGCTGTTGTGTTTCAGAAGACCCACTTTGTTTTGTGCGTGATTTGTATGACAAAAGCGTGCCACTGTTCAGCATCATACGGTTTCAAAATTTCATAAATGCTTGTAAAAGCGGATGCAACAAACTCTTCTTCAGTGTAGTTTGAGTTAAGCAATTGTTCTTTAAAATCAGACGGGTAAGGTGAGAGGGTTTCGACTGATGGAGCTTCTAATAATTCTTCTTCAGGCTAAACAGCGATACCTCAAAAGATGAAAGACTGGTGTCGAACATTTTGTTCTTTCTCGATGACAAACACTTGCATTCACTTAATTGAATTGCAGCCTCCACAGAGGACATAATTGGGTTTCATATGAAAACAAGCATAAATCGCTTGGATCTTTCCTCTCAACGGACTTACGGTTTTCCGCTCAAGTTGTTGGCGCATTGCCAAACCACACGCGTGAGCGAGCAGCTGTTCGGTTACATTTTATGTTCGCTGGCCGGTTGAACGAAACAAGCATCACACGCTCTCCACTGTTGTAACGCTGCTCAAACTGTCCCACCTAACGGGGCTCGTAAATCGTCCATGGGGCGCCATGACAATGCCTTGGTCGGGATCGTGTTGTTTCTTTTCGTCACCAGCGTTGAGCTTGGCCAGCCAGCGACGTTTTTCTTCGTAGGTAAGCGATTGGCCACCACAGCACACAGCGTTCTTGAAACGGACCCAACCCAGTGACCAGAACTCGGCTATGCTGAGAATGCACGCAAATGCACCTGGGAAGAAGCGCAAGGTACAATGCGTCAAACATAGAGCTAGACCGCTGGATTTACCTCAAAAGCTACGAAAGACTTCACAGAGATCCGGCGAATAGTAATGATGTTGATATGGTAAAAAACATCGCAATTTGAAAGGATGTGATTTTCCAATACCCAACAATTTAATTCACGGTAAATGATTTGTTACCGAAAAGTAGCTCATACGTTGCTTCTTTCGCTAATTTTCAACGAAGTTATCGCCATATTGCGTGTACACGAATCTTTTCCCGAGCAGTTACCTACACAATCTTGCGCTCTGACAATAGAAGTCCTTAACTATCATACATTAATTTGGCGTGTTATGAGGTAGTCCATACGCGCCCTCGGGGCAGATGAGCAAAACAGAAAACTAAGTACTTGATTCCTCAGTTTTCACTTAATCAAATGGATATATGTTCGTTACAAAGATTTACGAAGCGAAAAAAGCGAGATTCTTTCTAACTTCCCTGGTGTCATTTATAAATTTGCATGGAAACAAGGCTAACCCAAGTTAAGGAGAAGTGAAAGCACTATATTTCTCATAATTTTTAACAGCATACACTTAATTTTGCTGACTTTGAAGATTTCCTCCGTAGTAAATATAGATTTGCGCGTGTATGAAGATGACAAACCCGCAATTAAAATCATCCAAATGCGTAAGAATTGGCTCACGATAACAAAACGTTCTGCAAATGACAGCATGGAAAACTGTTTGACAGTGTTCTGTTTGCAGTGTAACTTAATTGCTCTTACGTGAATATCCATCTATTGAAATACAACTGCATCCTTCCAGCTGAACGGTTTTTACACTAAAGACCTTCACGAAATCGTACAGCTAATACAGTACATATAGTGAGCAAGTAGCATCAACACATAATCTTATGCGTGGCGAAAAGTGAAGTCTGTAATGGCCTTTGTGAAGCGAGCAAACATTGTTTTCCATCATTCAAAAAACGAAACTAAATGCAAGACGTCTGCTCTACACATTTCACTGGCTTTTATGCAAATATTTCAAAAACCCCATAGTGAAGTTTAGTCTACCTACTTCTTTGAATAAATGTAAACATGACAACCACTTATCCGTAAATCCTTGGAACAAATGTTTTGCTCGTAAATATGACCACGATTCTAAGAAATCTAGCTGGCAAACAATACTGCATCGGAAATGGGCGCCAGATAGGTGAACTTACCAAGCCCGTACATAAGCCACATAAGGCAAGATTTTTCCATCGGTCTTGATACGTAACAATCCACAGGCTTTGGACAGGGGTCATGTTTCGGACAGACAAAAAGTTCAGGAACCACCAAACCGTACAAGAAGTATTGTCCTACAAGAGCGCCCACCTGTGTTCAAATATAACCTCGTTTAGATAAGACAAGTACATGTTGAAATAACGTTATCGATCCGGATTAAGAAACGCTGAATAGTTCATTATGGAAAGACGCAGATATGAGCAGTGAAGATTACCTAGTAATCCACAGTTACAAGAGGTCACCGTTGCTGTACTCTGTGGTCACATATATTTTTCACGTTTTTTCGCGCTTTCCACGTGCAATTCCAGTTTAATCGGGGGCGACTTTTTGCTCTAATCTACCATAACACTAATGAGGTCTTGGTTTGCGTGTTTCTAAATCGTTGGTCAAAGTAAGCTAAACTAACAAAAACATTCACGAAATACTAAGGGTTATTTACAACACGCCAGCGTAACTGGTAATGTTTGAACTTCAGTACGTTCGATTAAATGTTGCGTTGATTTCAACAATATGGACAATTCTACCATCGTAGTTTTCTGACCACCTGCACTGGCATTCCAGGAGAGAACATGGGTCTAGGATTTCCAAGTCTTTATGAGATCACGGTGAGCTTCAAGGTCGCTGCTAACACCCCAGGAGGCGACATTTTTGAACCTATGGTTGTTGAAACGCCGATGCGGTCAACGCGAGCAGCTTCACCAGTTGGTGACAAGCGCCCCTTCTCGAGGTAACTTTGTTTCAGTTGGCATTTCAACAGATTTTGTTTGCCCCTGTGACCTGTGTCTTTAAGCAACGTTGGTTGTCAGTCTTTTGCAGATCAATTGCTTTTTGAACACTCATTTTCTCGGAGCACAAAGCGTTCATCTTTATATGAAGCGAGGTGCCCGTCAGTTAAAAGCGTAAAGATATTAAAAAGGTGCTACAAAATCCGTCATTCTTAAATTTCGTTCGTCATCATCGCGCAATTACAGCTGGGTACAGCTGCAGAGGCTGAAAGGCTTTGCGGTAATTGTATACCCGCGTTTGCTCAAGTATGAAATAGCGCAATGCGATAGGCTTCAAGCTTTTCCGTCAACTGTCTCATTGCAGTAAACAAGATAAGCAACACGTGACCTTAGTACAGCATATAAGAAAATGTAATTAAAGATTCAGTAAAGTGAAACATATGCTACGAAACAATTTTTGAAAACACAAATGTGCACTCAGTATACACTGCAAAAACTTATGTTTGTCTAAACGTACGATTCGTCTTTTCAAATTTCAGTATTTATCCTTTGCTTAGAGCTTTTGACCAAATTCAGTACTGCTGCTTGTATTTCTTAAACAATAAACTGTCCATCGTTAGGTTAAATCAACATGATTTAAAAAATATATACGAAACCTTCAAAGTTGAACATGAAATGTCCTATTATGAGAAGCAAAAAATAATTGAACGTTTTTGATTAGATCTTGCTCTGCTATAAAAATCATTTGAACTTTATAAATAGCTATTGTCCAATTAAAATAAACTTTTTGTATAACTCCCCTCAATTTGTTTTCAAACCAAATGAAAAGTCTTGCGCAGGTTAGATTTCTTCAATAATTCTAGCAAAACTGCGAACTGAACAGGCATATGTGCGGATCGTTTTTGGTTTAAGGTTAGCTGCGAATGAAAGTTGCTTGCACCTTGTTCTGGTTCCACCTTTAAAAAATGACATAAAAAACTCAAAGTTTTTAATGCAATTCTATCCACAAATACTCCTTGACATTATAAAGTCTGTAGACTTTGCTTTTTCTGAGAACACATCAAAATCTGTCTTATGCAAAAATTTCTACAAATATTGTAGAACGTTGCTTTTTTCCAAATCTGTTATATTTCGTCTTTTCATCAAAAAAACTTTGTCGTTTTCACACAAAGTTATTTTGTCCAAGTGTGTAATCATTCTGTGCATAAAACCAAGTTTCTGCAAATTGTGTTACACTCAAAAATATACAACTTCTCTTGACAACCATGGCATTGAAAGTTTCTATAGAGCCGTTGGAGAACGAGAATTGTTGACAACCACGGAACAAACTGCTTTGGTTTGTTCTTCTGTTTGAAAAAAAAGTTGCAATCACATCCAACGGCGTCGGATGGGGTGCAGAGGAGGCCTTGGTCCCTCCATGGCATTTAAAATTTGACATTTTCCTATTGCATTTTCAGCAAAAAGGTTGTTTTTTTAGTTGCGAGTGAATAAAATTAAATTTTACCACTTTTGATCCCCCTAGACAAAGAAATTACACCACTTTTGTCCGAAAGGCAAAATCCTTTTGGCTGCCCCTGAAAACTCCACTATTGCCCCCCTGGAAAAATCCTTCCGGCGCCTATGGTCACATCTACATTCAAACAAACAAGTTAATGTTACCTCCAGCAACGTCCTAGCAACCACATGCCACCAGTACGCTCTATACAAAGTTGGATTTTCCAGCATGATTCTTCTTTGCTTATTGGCGCGTATTTCCTCGGTGTAGCAAGGCTTCGGCTTGCTGATGTATGCCACTCGTCTGCCTTGGGCATCCGCGTAGATTGGATAACTCATTCGACTGCGTCAAAGAATTACGTGACAGGGGACGAAACGACAACTGCAGATTTTTCACCGATGAGTGGATCTGTCACGTCGACGACAGTGATTGGCCGAACGCACCCACTCTGTTCGCAAATGTGCGCATCCGATCGCGCAGGACGGCTACGACTATAATCGCATAGTCAACTGAACATATAGCAGTGGTCGTAAGGATGCTGGTTTACTTTTTTCTTTTTGGGTGCATTTATTAGTCTGCACGCTATCATCGCAGACTGTGTGCAGCAGCCAAATCAAACAACAGGCGCATGCATTCCGATCAGTGACCTGCCGAGGGGCACAATGCCCCGGGCGTCGAAAAGTCCCAACAATGTCGCAAGTACTTTGTTCAATAGAGTACATTTGCTCCCAGGAAGCACCAAAGTATTGTGTATTGTTTCTTACCCCGGACACCGTCTAACCTCGACACGCCCCCGATTCCGATTGAGCTACCAAAGACCGTAAGTTGCTAACAGCGTTTAATGAAAACTCAAACCTGAATGCAGGCAGAGAATTTCAACTCGACAAAGACAATAAAAGCGCACTGTAATTTTCAAGGAGCACAATTTACAAAATCAAACAAAACTCATGAAGACCAAATATTTTAAAAAAGTCTGCAGATCCAAATCAACTAGTCAACATTACTGTTAACGGAAGAATGAAGTTTCGCGTTAAAATGATGCAATGATCAGACAAACACAAGTTATTTAATCAGAAGCTATTGTGTAAGAACTGATTGCATGTTACAAAGCAAGGCTCACTTTGTTCCCCACTGCCATTTTCGCGCTGCTAACTCGTCTGTCGACGTGCAGTTGTTGTCGGTGGTTGATCCCGGGCGTTTTTCCAGCAAATCCTTGTCTTCGTCATCTGCAGCTCGGTCTTGGAACTTGCGCCGTCTCAACGCGTCCTTCTCCTTCCTGTTAACTCCCGATCCGTACTTCAGATCCCCGTTCTTTTTTGATGTGGCGTTGAGACGCGTCACTTCGTACAATGGTGGCGCTGTGGCGTTCATAAAACCGGGGGGGGCCTTGACCAAATAAATGGCATTGGTGAAAACATAATATAGAATTTGCCCTTGAGCTGTTTAGTTTACACCGTATTCCAACAATCTTATCAGAAAAAAAGGTCGAATAGTTTTCAAAATCAGGAGATTTTAACGACTGTTTCATTAAAAAATCACACAGTGAAAATAAAATATTTAAAACAGATTTGGTATGAAAAAATACGAGTGACAATTGGCAAAAGTCACAAAAATAGAACGCAGTTCACCTGCAGATCGTATTTGTATCTTTTGCTGGTCGGTGGATGAATGCACCCGTCTGAAGCGTTATCAGTCGCTTCCCATTTTTTTCTAACTTTTTCTTCATCACCACCATCATCATTGGGATATTTAACATGCGCGTGATAAATCTTGTGTCCAGCGTAGACGCAGAAAAGGATGCCGGGCACTGCCACCACAAGTACCATGAGCGACCAATATCGAAGCTGCGAAATCGGGCTGAACTGGTTGAAGCACACATTAGGGCAGCCAGGAGTGAGAGTGTTGCAGATGAAACTTGACTGCAAGAAAAGCACAGTTGGTAGCGGTTTGGTGATTGTTTTTGCTACTGCAAATGATTGCAGCGTATTTGCCAAGTTAATTAAGTCAAATTTGTGCAAAATAATTTTTAAAAATCCGGTGAAAATCCATCAAAGCATTTTGGCTGCGATATCTGTCACTGCACAAAGTGCTTTGGGCAAACAGATTGTAGTTTTAAGACAAGTGTTTTCATTATTTTATTGTGAAATGCTGTGTACTTCAACTTTAAACTGTTTTCAAATACTGAGCAGAAATAGTTGTTATTTCATGATTTATATAATTGGATAGTACTTGTTTAAATATCAGAGTTTATATTTTTAGTGTCAAGAAAGATAGTTATTCTTGGTGCAAACGGAGAGAGCAAACGCAATACGTCCTGGCTTTGGTAATGAAGACACCAACGCGAGGACGTTGTATTCTAAAACACTAGACTTTCAACATCTTGAAGCGTTTCACATTCTGAAAAATCACTGTTTGTGTAGGTATTCGTTCCATTGTACAGAATGATTTGTATATATATTTCTGATTAAGAAGTGCAATGCTTTATCGTTATTCACAGANTAACCTTCCTGCATTTTCTGGTCTAAAAACTAAATTATTAACTTCCTATTCTACGTTACCAGTGCTCCACTCACATTGTGCCATACACTTCTAAAAAAATCAGCCGTATTATAAGCTGCAAAAATATTGACAAAAACACAAAAAGGTTTCAAAAGGTCTTGTGACAAAATTGCCAGTTTGCAAAGAGCGTCTTCAAGATGCACATGAGAAGTAAAGTTTCTGTTTTATTTCTAACATTAAACCTTTATTGCTATGCAACTAGGTTGTGCAGTAAGCGCGGTACAGAAATCCAGACGATCTTAGTAAGGCAATAATCACCAACGGTTGGGCTTCCGCCAAGGGCTGAGCAAAGTGACGCCCAGGTGCAAAAAAACATCCAGTGCGTTCAGCAAACATAAGTTGGCAGGCGGAGGAAAGAGACGAGCAACATTTTTGAACTTGGGCAGCGGTCACCAGGGACCTCGATGACAGTTCCCCAAAAGACCACACAAAAAGTTCCTCCTCTCTTGGGATTCTGAACCGCGGTTTCATTTTTCACAAAGTTATATCGCTTCTCACGACAGGCGTGTGATGCAGACCGGAAATTTCTTTTGCGCACAAAGCGAACGTCAATGCAGCAGTTGGGTCTGTTAGACGGCATGCCGATAACAAGTCAAGATGAACCAAGGTCCGCCAAGATCTAAGTACATTGCTGGCTCAGTCTGTTTGCTCCCTGAGGTGACGACATTGAATATTTCGATTTACGTCATGGTTGCTTGAAGTACCTCTTGCATAACAAAGGCCTCGGATAAAAGCGTGCGTTTGAAGTCAAAATTAATACCGGAAAAATGAACTGAAAAAGTAGTAAATTGCTGGATCACAGTTATTTCCTTTGTTATCCAGTCATTTTAACATTTTCTCTAGCGTACCCGCGTGTGCTCATTATGCATCATTTTCAGTAATTCTCATTCACAGGTTTGTTACATTTTCTTCCGAACTCACGAAAATACACGCTCATCGAAGTTAAACTTGTTAAAATGCTTGAATTTTGATGTCANCACCCACACCAAAGAGGATTTTGCTGGAGCAACATTGCTACTGGTTTGTACAGTTTTGCTCAGAGTAAACTGGTGGCAACACGACTTCCAAACTAATCAAAGTGGTTATCAAAGTCTCTGTGTTTGGTATACGAACAAATTTTCACGCACAGAAAGTGTTTTGCGCAGTGTGTGATGACAAAAACGGTTGACCTCAGCGCATTATACAGTAGATACAACAGAAAAGCTTCTTTAAAATGAGTTCGTCAAACTGTGTTATTTTTCCTTCGATANCATAAACATCTTGCGGTTATGTCGGCGGCCCTACGAAATTTACTTTTCATTCCTTGGGCACATCCCATATTGAAATTGACGTCTAAACAGGTAAAAATAAAGTTGCAAAAGGAAACAAAAACGACGCACTACAATTTTCTCGACTTCTAGACAAAAGCCATATAGTATTTTATTTCAAACCATGAACAGTTCAACAACAGAGCAGGAGAAATTTTTAGGAATATTAGTTGATACAGAAGAGTTCCTAGTTATAACAAAAGTAATGAAAAGATTATAAGACTCTTTTTACAATAAAAGACTGTAGCTTTTCAAACACAATTAAAGTTTATCACGACACTTTAGTTAACCTTTTTGTCTGCAAGCAAAGTAATAATCGCATTTCTGTTATCTTCTTCCTGAAAACGCACTGCACCCAGATAAATGATTAAAATTTTCGATTCAGTTAGTTCCTTTGGTTCACTCAGATACGCACAAAAGTTTAAAATATGAACTTGTGACACCTTTTGTTATTTTGTGACTTGTTTGACAATTTACTACATACCTGTTCGTCGTGATACACCATGTCACCTATTCTTGCAACAACAACGATCCGAAAGATGAACATCATTATTATCCAAAGTTTTCCAGCAAATGTAGAATGAACTCGCACTTGCTCAAGCAAGCCATGTAAGATGTGCCAAGCCATGATACGTTGCTTAAATTCATGTGAGGTAGTTCAAATATCGGCCAGTTGGGAACGGAAACAGGAGAACTAAGGTATTGCTTTCACGTCTAAGGTATAAAAGCTTAGCAGTCTGCAAAGGACAAAGTGCATTAATGGCGGTTATTCAAGAGTGTTCAGTGAACACCTTGGCAAAATAAGAAAAATATTTTTGAGCATTCGTTGGTGATTACCGTTAATAACCGACTTTTACTATATTATTTACTGAGGTAGCTGATATATATCTATTTTATTACGTTTTGAATGATTGTTACTTGTCTGTTCAAGCATGACTCCAGGTTGTTCAGTGGCACCCGAACTGAAATTAATAAGCAAACTTCAGATCGAAATGGCTTATTGTGATGATAATAGATTTGAGGGTTAAAAGTCAGCAGATAATGCGTTTGTCTGCTTTCTTGTGGGTCAACGGATGTAGGATGAAAGGATCCAGGCCACAGCTTTTTAAATGCATTTTAAGATGACTGGGAAGATGGTGATGTTGTTAAAGCACGAAGACTTTTAAGGTTTTTTGGAGGAGCCAGATTGCACAAGCAATTTTTTGCTACATGTGTTTGCACAGATTTTTGCCTCCAATGATGCATTATATGACATTTTGCAAAGCAAATCTTTTGATGTAATATACTGCAAGGAAAAAGTAGATGAAAAACGAGGAAAACTTTATTGGGAAAAATTTGATTTAACCAGTGTTTGGGATGCAACAAATACAGGTCAGAAAAATATAGTACAGCATAGCGTTTAGATTGATCTCTTTATCATCTGTAATATCTTTAAAACTTAATATCTGTAAACAGTTAAAAAAATTATTGCTTAACAAAGTTTTTAATGTTATAGACTTATTGAACTAAAGTTCACTCCAATTGCCGGTGGGTAATACTTTCCAAGTTGGATGGACATTTTTGAAAAAATATCCAAATTGCACTTGGTTTATTTTCTTTACCAAACTTTCCAATCTCCAGTCTCTGATGTAGTTGCTTGTGAGATCACGGTTGTTACTAACAACTGATGCACGCAAGGGCAAGTTTTGTATGTTTCGCGTCAAAATAGTTTGCTAAAGACTGAATCCATTGCAGTCACATAGTTTCACAAACGTAACTGTGTAGTTTCATGTTTCATTTTTGTTGAGTAGGCGCACAGTATTATATTTGACAATGAAAATATTGTAAGACGGCAAACTTTGGTTGAGTGTGCAGAACGATGTCCGTGATATGCGAAAAGACAATAATTCTCCAATTCAAAACGCTGCTTTCGTTTCTACATGTTCAACAGAGGATAATAATTTATTTTCCAATAAAACAGTTAGTAGCTCCAGAAGTGGATATTAGAATTTAGGGGCCCAAGGCAAACTCTCAGACAGGGGCCCCAAAACTACACATCAAAGATATTGAGGGCCCCATTTGGCACGTTTGCACATAATTTTTGCTTTAATTTGAAATAAATGTGACTTGCTTCAGAGCTTTTTAAATGTGGCTACAGAGTGGTTCATAAGTTGTTTAACAAAACAATGCAAAAACTAAGTGTGAAACTCTGAAAGGAGGGGGGACACGGCATCTCTGAAAAAATGGGGGGCGAGGCGACCGCCTCATTCGCCTCTCCTAATACCCACCTCTGAGCAACTCAACTGGGGATGACGACCATGTGACATCAAAACATCTCAGGCGAAACCAAGATTTTGATTACTACTATAACCCATTCTGGCGTTTACCGACGATAACGTTATTGCGCATATAAGCAGGCGCGAAAGCAGTAACAAGAAAAACACAAGAACGCACGCACAGTACATACGAACAGTGCACAAGATCATACACGCAATGACGCCTAAGCAGAGTTTTTGTTTAGGGTGATCCAGAACTTGCTTATGCTTCAGCTACACGCACTTGACCCTCCGTGAAGATGTTCCGATGACAAGGCAGGCCAAGACGACCGGACTTCACGTAGGGTTACATGCGCAGTATGATGTCGTAACGGGCTTGAGAGATTTTTTCCCGCAACTTTCTTTAAACCGCGCGCCAGGCAAAAAGGCTACAGTACCAGTTTACAAGGCCTTGGTGAAACCAACCTAAAGTCAAACGCCAGACCTACCAGCACTGAAGCGGGAGCACTAATCACTAGGCCGCGGGCTGTTTTTTACAGTGATGCTGAAAAAACAATCAACTTATTCCTTCACTACCATATGTTCGACAGCGTTGGTACACAGATGAATCAAAGATGCGTCAAAAAATTTGAATTCTAACTGCTCTGTCGTGATAAACATTCTGCATACAGCAGCCACTCTCCCGACCTTTTATTGTCGATGATGCTTGATATTTATGGTGGAATTTTTATTCTAATCGGCTAAAATCAGAATATGAAGTTGCATATTCACTTCGTGAATTTTCGCACAATCCTATTCATAATAGTTATGAATACATTCATGAAAATTCTTTACTTTCTGCTTTCAAAGAAATTTATGAATCATCTCAGCTCACACTTATTATTCGCAGCATCAGCAAAACGGAGGTTCTCACCATGAAACATTAATAGGGATAAAAACTTGCTTGCGTTCAACTCAACAGTATAATTGTGTAGCTCATACTTGCCTTTTCGGCTCATGAAACATGGGAAGAACGCAAAGCTTCGAAACAAACACAACAGCCGGTGATAATAGTCTGAAAAGTGATACTGAGACTTTTCGGATGTTTACCGTCCATCATTACTCACATTTCAGCTTCAGCCAGTCGAGTAATGTGCTGTTAACGACATGACTGAAATACTCATGGCCGGGGTGATACACGTTTATTACCAAAATGTTCCAGGGAGACCATCGTACCCTCTTGTGGCAGACGGCGAACACCACTGCTGGTATTCCTCCCGAAATTTAGGGCTGGTTGCGGGTCTGGTCAACACCCTACCAAAATGGCCACCGTAAGCCCCTGACCCTAAAACTCGTTTATCGACACCATGTTGAAAGCAATACAGAATTTTAAACCAACGAGCGTAGTTTATGTTTGCGCTGATGGTCAATTTCAAAATAGCGTGGTTCTTCGAAACTTCCAATACCAGTAGCAACAACCTGAAAATGACTGTTATTCATTCTTCAAAACACGTCTATCAAGGATAAAACATTTACGGTTAAACCTGCGTGAAACACTTTTTAGCTGTAGAGGTATTAGCGACGACGGTGTGCTTTGCAACTAAAATTCAGCAACGAGGCTTCAAAATATAGATACACAAACATTTGAAGAATAAAATTTCAATATCGAACATCTCAGTGTTTGCTTTTCCTGGTGGCAGCGGATGACCGCTTAACAGAAATACCGGGTGTTTTAAACCGTGGTTTGTTGTTGTGGCACACGCTCGCAGTGTTGTCCAACAATCCGTTTTCGCAGCTGAAATGCGTTGCTTTGATTTATATGACATGTCTTCAATCGAACGGGAATACCGCGCTTTAAACTGAGTGAAATCCCAAAGGACCTGACATGCTATCATACAACTCAACCGCTCTGCCTCCCGAGACCTCGCAAGCTGTGAGAAAGCTAGCGCTCGCACGAACTACTGTGGTGAAAAAACGGTCGTTATGTCACGAAAAAATCTATCAACTGCTTTCCCAAGTAAAGTCAGATTTTCTGTTTCAAACGTTTAGCGAAGTGCAACGTTTAATTTCTACTTTTAGATGCATATGAAATAATTCTTGTTTGCGATCCACCATAACCTTTTTTGTTTTCTTATTTTACCGAGTTGCTTCCCCCCACTCACCTAGCGCTAAGGTCCACAGCTATCTTGATACATTTCTCCACAGCAACCAATTCTTTCTCACTTTTGCGTCACAAAACTCGCACACAGGCCCGTAATCAGGTGGGCGCAGGGGGGAGAAGCTCTCCCTAGAAAATTACCTCCCCTGGAAAAATGTGTTGGAAATAGTTTAAATTATTGGACACAGTTCAAAAAATTTGGGCCCCTCTCAGAAAACTCTTCGCTCCTCCTGGTGTCTCAAGCTGGTTACGAGCCTGCTCGTACAGCAAGTTTCCGATGACACATTTTTATCTGAGGCACAGCAAGTGTGTTAGATTTCAGATATATATCCGACTTTCGTCTTGCTGTACTCTTTTCTTACAAACAGGTTTCAATAAAACTATATGTGTGAAGTTACGCTAATAGTGCCAAATGACTCAAGTATAACCGATTAAACCTGTTTCTGCAGTTATATTTTTATTTTTTATCAATTCTTTGTCCTTACAGTAGCAGATTACAAAGATACACGAATAACACGCCAGTTATACACGTTCAGCAGTTGGTCGGGATGTGCGGCCCTGTTTACGTAACTGTACGAAGAAAAGAAGTTACGTTTGTCACACTGTCAAAATCCCTCTTAGATAAATTGTTTTTGTGCCCGCGCAAGTACTGTGTGGGTCTTAAATGCCTGATGATCTGAAGTACGATATTTATTTAAGGTAAAGTTACTCAACGAGCACAATCACACTTTTGATAAAGCTTGAAAGAATAAAGGAATCCGATCCGATAGGACTAGCTTTATCACGGGTGAGTGTACAACAGTCCAATAGAGGTCAGATGTAATACCTTTTTTATTTTGTGGGAAAACAGTTTGTGGGTTAAATGCCAACCCTGTGTTTAACCCTCGTGCTTTTCCTGACTCGTCCTAGAAAAACAAAGCACCATATCAGACATTACAAGCGATATCTTGCCGTCAGTGATGACTCCAATCTCTTGGCAACGCCCACGGAAATATTTTTCAGCACCTCGTGACGCAATCAACGAACCGCGACATAGCTTGCTCATCGAAAGAATATAAAAAAAGAGACAGTCTTCCCGCGTTATGTCTTCGGATAAAACTAGTTGTTTATCAAGCGCTTATCGCCACGCACTGTCTTCGTCAGCAAATGTTGAGCCAACTTAGAGTTTACTACGCAAGTTTCAATGGTTAGAATGCCATACAGCGCAAACATATTGCAGTTAAATGATTGAGAACAGTGCAGCGACATCAGAGTATAGTACTTTGACAAACAGTGCCGAAGGGTGCTGGTGGATTTGAATAAAGATGCTAACTTGAAACGTATTTCTAGTTGGATACTTGTCAAGTGAATACTCTGATGTGGCGTTTGTCCTTCTCAGTCTATTCCGAAAGCTCCATCTGCATGAATGCACGAGAACGACGAGTGACGATTGAAATGGCCGATTCATCTGTGGGTGAGCTTTACCCTGGTTGCCTGCACCAAGTCGCAACGAACCAAGAAAACTGCATTCTTCGTTTAATTTCTACAAACCAAACTAGGGGCGACTATTACATATTTTTTCCTTCTAACTCCGTCAAAAACACAAACGCTGGTGTAATTACTTCATCCTGTCTTATGTTTACTGAGAATGACAAGCAGACCAGACATATACCACGGACTCGAGCGACTGGTAGCAGCGAAGCACATCTGGCAAGCTTACAGCTAACTCAACCACAACCTAATTCAACTATGTGACCAAGCAGGGGCGGGTGATACAACTCTGTAATGGGGGGTCCAATGTGTGGTTGAATTATTTTGTGATGTCATCGGTGATAATTCAAACTAGAAATGCTCTTTCTGTACAATTTCTCAAAAGATGTAAATATGAAAATGCATCTATACATTGCTGTGATTTTATCGTAGATATTTTCATACTATGTCAATACCACCAGCTCCAAAAGATGCGTGGTGCTCTATGAAGCAGGTTTGCTTGCGATAAAAAAATCTCAACTTGCGTCAACAGAATTGGTACCAATTTTCAAAGAACATCCCACAGATTTTACGATTTTGCTCCGTAAAACAGATTAAGTGTTCATAATTTTCAACTCATTTTTGCTTTGAAATGAAAATACGATTTAAGACATGAAATGCACACACCAAAACCGTTTGTAAGGCTATGACAGATTTTTCGACCCTGTGCTGAACATTGCAAACAGACGATTTAGAGATGTTCTGCATCAGGCCATCAGTGAAAGATGGAGAAGCGCGTGTACGGTATAACAATACAAGGTTGAGATTAAAATAAGCTTATCTACAAGGTCAACTTTGAAAATAATTTTCTATGCCCCGAAAAAATGAAACACAGTAAATAGCAGGAGCCCTTTTACTTCGAACCCTCCTTGAATTAGGGGTGCCAACCCCCCCGACCCCCTGATCCACCGAACATATTACCAAGGACGTCGCGACGCGCCATCACTCCATAGCGCAGCGACACGGCAGTTCACGAGCGTGTACGGTTCTCCCGGTCAAGTTCAATTTCCAGACTTGTCAAGCTCCGACAGAAACCATGCTGCTCTTTATCTTGACCGACACCATGCCGAAGTGTCTGCGGTTCCGCAGAGAACAGGTCTCGCAAAAATGGCGCGGAAATAAGGAATCGCAAGTTGATGAGGTTAAACGCAGGTGGGACTGATCCTAAAAGTGACTTTTATCGCGAAAAGACGCGTCGCCTCAAAGATTGTTGTGCTGAAAACAGTTTTTGTTATCAGATTCTTCAAATAATTTTGGGAATTTGTAACAGGTTGGTGCAGTCAAGCAAAGATGTGCTTATACTGTATTCCGTATGACTTATATTGGTCTTTGTGCTGAGATTAGACCGGTAGTAAGGTGGTGAATGCTGGATCGCTATAACGCTGTATTTTATTTTCTGTTAGCGCACTACTGGAAGGATTTATAAAATATGGGTATTGTTTACAAGGCGTAATTTTGTTGCATGTAACCATCAGAAATTTCCGATGAGACTTGATTTTCAAAGGCATTAGTACATTCTCTCTAAAGTATAGAAAGCAATAATTGCTGTTGAAAGGTAAGTATATTTCTCAACCAAACGGAGTTTTGAAACTTTTTGGGTTACACTTTTGGCGATACAACACATTGGATAGCTACTGCCTTGTTATCTTAACCCAACAGAAAAGTTATCCGCTTGTCAGATGCCTTCTCAACAGTATTCCTTTCGACGTTGGGCTATTCGTGTGCGCAAGAAATTGCACGTGTGGTGCTGTTTGCAAAAACCTGTAAGGATTTATCGTTCTCGATACTAGTTCGAGAATGGTTACTGCGACGCGCAACTTCTCCAACACTCACTACAATGACGACATTGGTAACGTCGGTTACGACTTCACACGCCATACGACTTCCTGAAGCTATCTCATTGTTATCAGTTCAATGNATTCGCAGTGACGTAACACTTGCATCGCCCAGACAAGCTCCTCAAGACGTCAATGGTATTGCAAGAAATTGCGAAAGAAATCGTTCCGCAGCCAACATAACGTTTTCTTAGCGAACGCATGTTGCTACGATTTGTTGAATCAAATATCCTTCACTGCAACTGCGTGGATAAGTGTTTTCTGTGCATTGCTTATTTACACGATACCATGTTTTGGTCAACTAGAGCTAACAATTCGCACGTATGACGCTAAATATCAAGGCTGGGGGAGTCTTTCTCCCAAAACACACGAAACTGCTGGTTGTTCAGCAAAATTTATGGAAGTGAGATGAAAATAGGACATGGCGATGAAGGATGACTCGACAGAATTTTATGAGAAACTGAGAAAGGTGTATGTTGGTAACCTTTCATTGGTCGTGTACGAAATTTCGTGGAAGCAAACTCGTAATTTTATTATGCGGATAAAAATTTCTGGCTTGACGTAAATCGATGTTAAAAACACGGATATTTCATTGAATTCGAATTTTCCTTGACTTTCAAAAGCTTTCCACAGAAAAGTCTTTTTCACGAGATAGGAAGTGGTGAAAAACATCATCCAAACGTAATCTTATGCTGAACGAAGTCATCGTAGGTTTCCCTTGCATATTTGCCGATGTTTTACCATGTAGAGCATCCCAAAACGTAACAGAAAATCCACCAATAATTTTTCCAAACGAAACTCAATCTTCAACAACTTTTTCTCGCTTCACCGCCGTAGCAACCAGAGACTTTGTCTTAAAATGTGTTGTGGCTTCTGAAAGTCGTTCCGCTGAACACGAACAAACTTCCTTGATGCGGGGTTAGCTAAGGTGGACATGTTTCTAGTTAAACATTAATATCCAGGGAAGTCTTGTGCAAGCAAGTAGGCAAAAAAGTTGCGGCAGGGGAATGCTGGATGTATGAACTGTGCAGTAAGCTGCAGTGAACCAGTCAGGTTGAATTTCGTTGTACTCTATTTCCCACAGTTTATGGGAAAGAAATTAAAATGTGGGCTATTTATTGCAGCAACCGTGATCCAAATACGGCATTACTACCAGTTTTTACATTAAAAAGTGGGCAACTGTTAAGAAACCTGAAATTACTTTGCGATAACATCTTCGACAACCAAAGACAAATAAGAGGAATGTGACATTGTCAGCTCCTACCCAATGACAAAGCGTCATTTGAAGGGGACAGCTATCAACATCCACTTTTCCTACGTCGGCCTTGCTTACTGCTCGTTCGACGTATGGTAGAATTTGATAGGATCCTATATTTATCAATGTCACACACAACGACCGTGGCCACGCCTTATACGCATTGCTAAAAGAAACGTACATGTTAGCATGACCCCCTAACGTTTGTGGTTCAAATGATTAGAGTGGAAATGAACATATACGTATCTATCATTTTTATAAAAAAGTGATGTTGTCTCGCAAAAAGCGTGCTCGGATTTTGTAAATGTCCATAATAAGCTTAAGTTTTCAATCAGTTGTAAGATAAACTTTTTAAGCACAAATCTCCGCTTGCACTGGAAGTATCGTCTGATTTAATTAAGGCAGAATTTGTTCAATTATCCGTTGGCAAATAGCTTTGTTTGTACCGTTCAACTGACAGGTGTAATCTTGCTCAGGCACTGTACACAGGTTTTGAATTACGATTGACTCTATTCGTGAATCGTGACCCGAGACTGTCGTGCTTCTGCTTTACATGTGCCAACGTGTTGTTACCAACAATTTCTGTTGTATTAAACAAATGGATTCCACGCTTGTTGATCGTCAAAAGGCGCAAGCCAAGCTCTGCCCATTTTGACAAGCTTTGCTTTCCCAAAAGGAAAAATTCAAAACCTTGAGCTTTTGCGAATCACGAAAGATTACGGAGACACTGCAAACGGCATGCGGCAAATCTCCACAGTTTTCTTCCGTTACAATCAAAGCGTACGTGTCTGGCAATTCGCCGTTGGTCCAAGTAGCACTTTCGCGTTGGCGGCTGTCAACCAAGTTGTACGAACCCACTCACGCGGAGCAATGAAAAAACATAGAAACAAGATTTACAGAACTTTTGCAGTCTGCTCGCCGAAAATTTTTGTTTTTTTCAAAGTTTCAAAACCTAACAACGAACGTTTTTGCTGCTGTTCTCTCCATTTTACCGTTATGACCACGTTCCGTTTCACTTGTTCCACGCAAACCTGGAGTGAAGAATGTTACGAATCAATCAAAGCAACAGACACTCATTTATAGTCTGTCGCCGAGGCAGGCTAAAGAGGTGTTGACATGACACTTGATTTCATTAAAAATCATCGTCAAATACTTTTGTACTGCACATTACTCGCTAAAGATGCTAAAATTTAACTTTGGTAACAATCAGTCAAAAACGCTTCTTCGTTTCATCAGATGAGCTGGCCGTGTTTGTGGAACCTGATACAAAATTGTGAATGATCGCATGGGCGTCCACAGGGTATGGGAGGCAAAACGGGCATTTGCCCTCCGCCTGGAAACTGGGATTAAGAACCAAATATTTCTGGAAAATCTGAAGTCGGTATCTTAATTCCGATTAATTGATTTGATTCTCGCAATGACAGTTTTTTTGCCGGAATGAAACTCACACTGCACAAGAGTCAGGTCCACGGTTGTAGTGTCATGCAGTGATGAGCTTGCAGTTGACTCGTGTCCCCTTCTTTGCCTGCAGAGGTGGGTTGCGAATGTTGCGAGCGGACTGTCTATTGCTGGTCTTTATTGCATAACAATACTATGGCAACATATCTGCAAAGGTTCACTTTTTATATTACGGTGGCAGGCGTTTTGTTGCATGAGACTGTTGAACGCAGGCGTCTTGGCAGGTAATGCAGAGAGACAGTGACATGCTGATAGCGGTAAGCCACGTACATTTATACTTTGTGAAAAAAAGCACGAGTGGGCCTATAGCAATGCTTCAACAAGTTTAAAAAATCCATTATTAGTGGGAGTGTGACAAATGTGCATGAGTGTCAAACAACACTTATGCAGGCTTCTTTTTATGCAATATAAAATTACTTAGCTTGTTATAGTAAAATACATCTATGCAGGCTTGTGAGAATACGTCATAATCGTAAAGGTTTTGTTCTGACATCCGGTCCGGGCCAGAAAATAAGCTGTAGTTTAGAATAAACGGGCCTGGCCGGGCGGTTTCTTGCTATCTCCGGGCGGGCCGGGCTGCAAAAGTGCTGGCCTGTGTCACCTCTACTTCATACAACTTTGCTATGTCGTCTGCTTTTTGCTGGTCTTGTTTGGCTGCATTTCTTTGTGCAGGTCAACAAAATAAAATAGCCTAGTAAGACGCAAAGAACTTTCTAAATTGCTGCTTTGTTCTAATACTGCACATACAATAAATTTTTCGAACAACTTGCATATTTTTTTGCTTAGCCTCAAACAAACTAGTTAAGAGGACATTCAACTTCCACTCATAATTCTCATTCAGCAGTTGCTGTTGTTACCGAAACAGGAAAGTCACTTAAAGTATATCACTAGAATTTAAGGTTGTCAAAAATAGGTAGACTCTTCTCGAAAACAACTAAATGACTTCAAAAATCACTAGATCTTTTAAAAACTCGCTAGGAGTGGCAACTCTGGTCGCAACATGTGGACTAACTTGCACACCAAGTGTCACTGTTCAATGAATTGTTCCACGATAATCGGTAGCTGATATTATGACAACATCATGGTCATTGAGGCGCTGATTCGCCTTCAAGGGCGTACGCAAGGGGGTTGGGGTTGGTGTTAAACCCCCCTTGAGCTTGATATTCAAAAAAAACTAACTTTATTATAAGGAATGTATAGGGCTTGATTTTTACAAAAATAAGGGGAGTGCGTGTAGAAGAATATGCCTTTTATGTCAACAAACTTCGCTTGAAAA
>JGI24159J19872_10000672_pt1 | contig 32793 bp, 19 predicted proteins | sample Ectturendosymbi4_FD_19872 | JGI IMG/M metagenome (IMG submission 19872) | reverse complement strand
TTGTTTCTCTGTTCTCAAATCGTGGTCGTTACAAGACAGGGAAGCAGCTCTGTTCTACAGAGTACTGTACTAAACTGCTCGTTTTTGTTGCATAGTGGGTGTTATGAACGAACGTTTTGGTATCTGTCAGTGTGCGTGCATTTTCTACAAACTGAGTAACCTGCGCGCCTAACTGAATCTTTAGAAACTCTGTTGACGAAAAGTTAAAGTTCTACTAATTTACAATTCGTGGTTTAATTTAACAGAAGGCTCGATTGTGTTTAAAAACGCAAAAAAAAACAGTCCACACAATACCGTTAAATTACAACAAACGTGTCATCCACGCATCATTTCACTTCTTTGGCGGCTGTTGGAATTCCCCCATTGCAGATTTCTCATTGTTAGCCTTGCTAAATTTGGTGATGCTGATGCGCCCACGGGGGTGCCAAATGTCTGTTTGAATTTTTGTGCCGAAAGGAGAGGTTTTAGGCTTTCATGTAGATGTCAATTCTTTCATAAATATCCTTCACAATCCAAAGAATAATCTTGTTAAACTTTTCGCATCCAAGCAGACGTTGCATAGCTATTTCCATAGATAGGTGGGTTGGAATAGTGGTAAACAGTGACACCACATCGAACGAAACCAAGACCTCGTCTTCTTGCAACTGCAAGTCACTAATCGTGTTGCCAAAATCATCCAAATTGCGCACGTGAAATTCTGTACGGCCTGCTAGTGGTGCCAAGAGGTTGGCAATCGTTTTTGATGAAGCATAGGTTGGACATTGGAGATCTAATAAATGAAACTATGAAAAGAAGCGGCAAACATTTTGTGGAATTTTACTAGCCTGTTTATGGATTTTTGGTAATCTAACGCTGTCAACTTGTTCTAAAGCAAGACTACTGCAGGAGAGGTGAAAATAATTTGAGGTGAATTTTTACCAAAAAGAATATGAATTTGAATTTTGTGTTAAGGACAATTAATTTTTTTCCATTCACACAACTTTACATTTCCAAGTTCAATTCAAATTCCGGCTGTTTGATTTTATTCTATGAAAGCAGTACAGTGGTTCCGCTAGCAAAAGGTAAGACGTACAATTACAAGCTACTAGTAAGTTATTAAAATAGTTTAGAAAGATTTTGGTGCCAAGCGTAGAACCTTGAGGGAGAACACATTTTGTAATATTTAGTTTGTATCTTAGAAGATGAAAGGTTTCCTATGTGGAGATACAGTAACTTCTGCAAAGGTAATTTTCCACAAACCGTAATGGTCCAACTTTTTATACAAAATGTGATAATCTGATCGTTGCATTTATTTTATTCAGAAGTTCGTTAATGGGTTTCCAAATGCATGAAGTAATTTGTTTAAATTATTTTCAATAATGAAAAATAGTGCGTTTTGTTTTCAGGTGTGTCAAAAGTGTTCCCGTCCTGTGTTGTTTAAACGAAAATTTAATTGAAAGTTCTTGCGAAACCTTACGAGGTTCTATGCCTGCGATTTTTCGTTTTAATGAATGTGAGTAAACAAACGATACAAATGACATATTGCAAACGTTTTGATAACTACTGTTATCATCATCAGTGCATAGCAATATAACTGCAGTGATCTTGCTGCAGGTTCTTATTGGTCATTCAGGGGAAAAGCGCTGTAAAAAAATGAAAAACGCAAAAGGCTGTTTTGGTAGCGACGTAGTGGCGAGAAGCATACGTAGTCACATGACTCAGCTGGATACGCGCCAATGGTGATGGCGCGTGACGTCGCGAGTGAAGCATGAAACTCTGTTACAAGTTAAAAATGCATAGAGGCATCGACGGGATGTTTGCATTCAGCTCTGGTTTGTGTTCGTGAATCAACAAAGATTCAGGAATCTGCAGCCGTCGCCAATTGTTATCGAAACGTTTATCGAAACGTTTGCAATATATCATTTTTATCATTTGCTTTGGCCGTGATATTCATTACAAGGCTATTCAGCACTTCCGCTTTTCGTGTACCATTATGAGTAAACTTTTAGACAACCACGGTTAGATCGAAAAAAACACGGTTAGTGCGTTGCTTCTTGGACGTTTGCACATTGGTGCGTGTTTTTGAGGAGATACAAGACGTTTGAAAAACATTTTTAAACTTATTATCCATATCTGTTACATCTCAGTGGTAGTCTATGTTCACATTTTGCTATAAATTAGTCAGAAAGCTACAGGCATCAAATTGCATAAAACATGATTTGCAAAACGTCAGTGGCTATGGTGTTTTCACATTCTTGATTATCATGAAGGTTGGGAGATGATTACTAACATCATGATCCTTCGTGAAGAGAGTTACGATAGTCAATGGACTACAAACTTAATCTGGACTATTGAGGATACTTAATTTTTATGGGAATGTCTGTCAGCGAACACTCTCCAAGAGTTGTTACTGCGTTAACACAGAATTGTGAAATANAATTTTTACAAAATTTTGATATTAAGGTCACCTAGAATATAAAGCCGTATTCTCTGGAAATTAGTTTTTCAAACGTACATTAGACTGAACAGGCTGTTGTTTGGTTTTAAAATACAGTGTTCCAAAAAAAATTGAATCTTAGCAGAGGTGATTTAAATCCTGATTTCAATACTGAGTAGAAAGTATAAGGTCTGAAAACTTTATGCAACCAAATTTTATGCCAGACCAGCTCCTCTCGCGTTAGTAGCAGAGTTTTTAAAACGTTATAGCCACTAATGTTGTTTAACTCAACTTGCTTCTTTTTAGTTTCACTAATAAGAATACCATCAAGTAGTTTCACTTTCCTTTTCGTTTACGGAAGTTCGTGTTTCAACAATCGGCATTTACAAAGAAATGCGACATTTCCAATTTTGAAAATCTTTGAAGAAAATTTCGTCACCCAAGTGTTTGAATGAAATGTGGTTGACAATGTTCTATTGGTAAAGCGAAAATATCACAACATTCGTTTATAAATTCGCAGATAAACATATTGTTTCAAGAAAGGCAAAAGCGTTTGTTAGTAGTTCCTCCAAAGTATTCAAAATAATAAGCTTCTGCAGAGAGTGCGCCTGTAGATGACGATGACACGCTGACGAAGAAGCAATTTATAAGCTTGTGTGGATTTTTGTGGAATTCAATGAAACCGTTTGTTATGATATACGTTAGTGTAGGAAGCTGTGAGGCAGTGATTTCAACGATCTAGGGCAGTGCTGTTTGAATGCAGGTTTTTGAAAACCCATCTCTATGACTATTATGTTGGCCGTTGACGATGGTAGAATTAAATCGGATTCAGGCAATAACATGCGCGGTCTCCCTGAAAAAATTGTTGAAGCTTTTGTTGAGAAAAATTTGTCCAAGTTATAATTGAACTAGTCCTCTGTTAAACGTATTTTAGGTTTTGATGAATTTATATAGAATTCGTGTTATCCAAGGTTTAGGGGGCAGCCTTTGTCCAACGTCTGTAGGTGTAGACATGTTTTTCAATAGCTCATTATAATCTAGAATCTTCATAATGACATAAATACCAGTATCTAAAGTTGCTCATACGTTGTTTGAATTGACAATAGCCATTCAAGATATTTTTAAACGCCACCACGTTTGGTTTTATGTGGCATGGTTTTCCCATTTCCGATGTAAACTTTCAAACCAAGGGAGGTACGTAAAATTAGTATCTGCATTTCATGCAGTTTATCTATATTTCTGGTAAGAGCCAGCCAGTCTGACAAAATGATATATAAACATGGTTAGGACACCGTTTCAAATGTTTTCATACAACAGGATGCCTGTACTGAGACAGTAGCACTTACAACAACAGCAGCTGTTTACAGTAACTTGGTAACTTGAATTTTTTTCTAAAAGAGGTCAGTGACCTTTGAAAAACAGAATACATGTATTTTTTTCGAGTTTGTAGGGTTCCAGGACATCGATACCTCTTTGTCCTCTGGGTTCGCCACCAACGCTTATACTATTCCAGAGGAAAAACATATGGCATTCAGTCCAAGATTTTGTTTGAAAAATATTTCTAGAAACGATACTGTAGCTTTGATAATTATTTCGGTTCCCAACTGTATACAAACCTTAATGCCTCTTGGCTATGAAGTGCTTGCAATTTTTCTGGATTCCCATGTGTTTCGTTCTGCTGTGGAAAAAAATATCTGGACACAGTATAAGTTTGGCAAAAAGTGAGTGGGACTGAGGTGTTCTGTTATCAATAAATGTGCTCTTTGCTAAACAACAGTTTTCCAATATCTGTACTTTCTTCGTTACATATGTGATACTTGTTATATTCTTTTCGGAACACTAAACATAACTTGCCATAAATAACCGTGAATGTGTAAACGTTTACACTACTTCTGTAGTTTTTATTTTGAAGTTATCAATTTCGTGTGGATTTTATATGATTTAGTCAATAGGCACCTTCATTGGAAATGAATCTTGCCAAACCAGTGGAAAATATTACTTGGTGCTAGAGTTAAAATTTCAAATGTACGTTTTACGCCATGGCGCAATGTTCGCTAAAACCTCTCTATTGTTTTCTGCTTTTGCTTTGGAAATTATTCACTGTGATAAAAATCATTGCAGCTTCCAGAAGTTTTATATCAGAGATGATTGAAACACCTTTCTTTTAAAAATAAATATTTCACCAAAATGACCCTAAAACACCTTGCCATAAGATAGAGTAAGCTTTTTGCCAGTACTCCTTAAGGAGCTATTCAAGTCTTAACCTGCCAAGCCAGCACTTGAGACTATACTGGAGCACTTGCTGATTCAATCGTTTTGGTTGCCCATGGTTGCTCAGGGTATTTTGACAAAAGCTAAACGCTTTGATATTTATGGTGGTCTTTTGATGCATGGGAATTTGGGTCAAAGTAAATGAGATGTTGCTGAAAACGCTCCCAAACCTACTGTCGTGGCTTAAACAACTGTTAACTGCATCCATAACAGAATTTCAAACAAAGTTTCGTGATGAAAATAAGGAGGATCGCTTAGTTCAGCTGAAATTGGTCATTTAGCTAAATGGAGATACTTACAGACATCCCGTGATTTTGAAGCAGGTTTAAAAACGTTAAGATATGAACACAGGTAGCAGATTTCCGTTACTTGCGCTTCTCGCCCTCCCACGTCTTGGTATCGTTGTGACACTCCATCAACAAACAAACGATTTTAAAGTTTATAATAAGGTTTATTTTGACGCTGGACGGTTAACGTTTGTAATTCACGAACTGTACTGCTCTGTCAGATCAAGGTTAGCGATGATTGCTAAATGGACTCCACTAACTTCTCTACTCTTGCAACTCTATCTTGCTCAGCAACAAAGCCTCAAGTCTGGCCATAAGCACTAAATTACCTTGCTTCTATGTAATGCAGAATACGCAAAGTTTATCTGGGCAAACCACAATAAACTTTGCGTAAAACAATTACAGTAGAGAAGACGTTGATCAAGTGTATGTTGTCTCAGTTTTGGACGTCTATAATTAATAGAAAACCTTACAGTCAATGTCCCAAGGTATTACTGTTGCCGCTTTGCGCTGAAACGCGTTTATTACACAACAGTGGCATCAAAAATAATCGAGAGATGTTATTCCGGGTCACAGCAGCAAATGTGAAGTTTGCGGTGAATCAATGGTAATCGACCTCTATTCTTCCATTCTTTATTCGTACGAAAAGCGACCATATTGCATTAACGCAATTTTAAAAACAGGTTAAAAAATTAATTTACAAGAGACAAAGCAGAACATGACGTCTCGATAAAAAAGCAACTGATTGCGAACTGAATTTTTGTCCGCAAATGTTGGCAGCTAGTCTGATTCTATAATCAATATTCACTTTTAGTCTTGCAGCTAATGTATCTTAATTTAGTTTCAGCCTACCAGAAATGTAAGTTACATTTTATTGTTAGGTTTGCTGTTTTGGTGTTTACATTGTTGCTGATCCCTCTACTAGCCAAATTTTATGGTTTAATTTAGCTTAAGGCACAATCGTGCTGCTTATTTGTATTGTCCAGTTGCTAAGAAGACCTTTATTTAGGAAATGAAACAATAGTTCAAATACACATATAAGGCTTATGTGACCATGTGACGATATTTTTTGCAGAAATGTTGCATGTAAAAAATCTTATTTCCAGTGACATACTCTATTCACCCTGCCCAGAAAAATGTGCTTTGTATTAATGTCGTCCCGCTGCCAGGTGCACGAAAAGATATTTATTCAGAGACTCAAATCAATCTAAAGTCAATGCATGTTTGTGCGCCGGGAGCCATCAAAGAAAAAAGTGACTGCAAATCTAATGGAGGCACTGTTGTTTCCCTGGATCCGCCTATGATATGCTTGTTTTTATTTACATAAGTCACGTCAGAAGTATGAATAAATTTTGGCTGGTGTGAAATCAAGTTTGTTGGGATATTTCTTGGAAAATGTGTATTACATGCTCAATTGAACTGAACTCAAATTTATTGCATGTTCAATTGAACTGAACTACGGTCAATGATGATTCACGTAAGTAATATTTTTGCTCAGGTTTTAACCGAGAGTGTGACTTCGAAGCAGTTGATGGGTTATGTCCTGGTTGGATTCAAAGTTCTAATGATGATTTTGACTGGATGACTATGAAAGGACCAAGTCCATCAGGAAAGCTTGATTCTACTGGTCCTGACACAGATCATACTTTGCAAACAGCAGGTGCTTTCAGCGTACATTCATCACGTAGAGAAGCCATCATCGTATATCAGTTGCTTCCGATCTGTGATGTGCATGCCATTGTTATGTAGCAACTCTCTAGTCAGTGGCGGACCGATACCAGGCCTTTCTGGGGCAGACGTATAGAAGAAAGCGATAGAGGTCTTCACTTATTTAAATACCCTAGGTTCTCTGTGACATTCGCTGGGTATCACACAAAAGTGGTTATCTTCTGTAGGCCAAGAAAGTGGTTACTTTTGTTGGTTGAACTGTGCGATCTTTCATGGAATCACACCACAGTGTATCAGCACCTTATATCATTAGATCACAAAACCTTTGAAACGAGTCCAAACAGATGGGCCCACGATTTTACAAGCTACACAGAACCCAGTGCCAGATGAGGCTTTTAGGGGTCCTGAGACACAATTGTTCGAGGGCCCCATCTTTTCAATAAAAACCAATGTCGCATAGTTTCCCCATAAATGTTCGTGCTCACCACGCGAAATAACACACTCTGGAACATCAAATGAAAAGGGCAGATATGCAATGCGAAAATAAATACGTTTGACCTATCATAAACTCAGGATTGCGAAAAACTTCTCAGTTTTCCCACCATGTGAGACACTCAAACTATAATAGCACACTTCGCGCTTTTTTGCAAGCAAATTCATGTATCAGCTTGTCAAAAATTTTGTTTCCGTAATAGTTTGCTCTCAATACCCGTCAGTGGCAAATGGATTTAAACGTTAACATTGGCATCGCTTTCAATTAAAGCTACTCTGATTTGATAACTACACTTTGACGTTATTTTGGATTCGTTATACCGCATTCATGCGTGACGATATGGCGATAGATCCTGCGCTTTCAATCGTTTTGAAAAGGATCAAAATAATACAGTAAATTCGTTAGACAGAACAAGTTGTGAGGTCATGTTGAAAGTTGATATTGCTAAAGGCGTGTCTAAGATCCTCCATGCTACTGGAACGTCTTATAAACTTAGCTTCAATCAGCATTGAAAGAGAATTCCTTGCAGTCGATGTATAAATGAGGAAATGCAAATATTTTATAGTTGGAGAGCTTTTGGAAAGAAAAATTAATCAGTGTAAGTGAGTAACTGGATTTTTCATATGTTCTAGATCAGTGGTTCTGAAACGGGTGACACGTGACTCTCTAAGTGAGGAATTTTTAATTCCTGGGAGGAAATTTGTTCCAGGGAGGAATTGGGGAGGAAAATCTGTGCATGAAAAAAACTTACTTTTTTTATTTGTTTATTCAACACTTACAAAAATACACAACGAAGTCGCTTTATATGGGAATGTCTACCGTACGCAAGGACAAACTGTTTTAACTGCAGTGGCTGACATTATAAAGACTCTGTTTGGTTCATGATCGTCTATTGTTTCTTAATGGTAGATAGTGTGAAATCTTTGCAATCATATTTTTGTTATTTTTGTTGGGGAGGAATTGACAGTGTTTGGGCTTGCAAAGGGGTAATATAAAATCATCTTTGAGAAACACTGTTCTAGATGAACAAAACGAGTTAATTCTTCACGTGTTTTTACTAAAAAATATCCTTAGCAATTTGTTTATAGTTCAGAGAAACATGAAGGGCAGCAGTGCATCAAACGTCATGGTTGTACAATTTCAGATACTATTTAAATAGAGAAACCAGAAAACTACACGTCCTACCATGCCTCACAAGTACTATCTTTTTTTGGTGGGCCTATTTGATAATTGTTCGCATGCGTAAATGCAATATCTAATTCCTCAATGTATGCCCATTTACTTGAAGAATTTTGGTTATAAACATAGGCCGCAGGCCCACAGAATGATACAAATTATTAAAAACTACTAACACAGTAAAAACAAAAAATACTCCTTGAAATATTTTCATTTGAGTGTTCGAAGCTTGTTTTTTGTCGAAACTGGTTTTAAAAATACACGTGGTCCTCACATTCCTTAATACTGGAAGTTAGGATGGGGGCATAAAATAAGCAGTTGCTCCGCTCATCACTTGACCTCTTTACACCCCTGCCATCAAACATTAAATAAATAAACTTGTAACAAAAGCAGACCAATTTTACATACCCAGCGGAAAATTGAGAATTGTGATGCGAAAGTGACTGCGTTTGTAACGACCTGTGAAAGGCTGGACAGTTCTCATGAGGGACAGAAGTAATCAAACAGTAGTATCATCACAAAAGAGTAACACTGTTGATACTACTTTGTTTGACAATAGAGGTTGGGTAAAAGCTGGGTAAGTAAATCCTGAAGTTCAACGCAGTGTAAAGCATTGCTTAGTTTATTTAAGTAATTTTAAATATCTGCTTCTACTTCGATAAACACCAAAAAGAAACAATTGTTACAACAATTGTTTACTTCTCGTTTGCGATTGTTCCAATTTTGATGCAACTTTTGCTTCTCCTTTTTATTGCGTTTTGATCTTATTATCAGGTACGGATACTTAGAAGGTTCGTGGAAAACGTAAATGCTGGTGGAAAGTTATTGGCCGGGTGTGAACGAAACAAAATAAGACAAATGCGACTGTCTATTGTGATTAAACACTTTGCTTGCATTTTATGAGAACACATCTCGAATTGTTCTCTGAGCAGATTCTCCACGTCGGACAATTGGAAATCATACATAGAGTCACTGGCGTATTGTCGAAGTGTATTCCATTACAGAGTTGACGTTGTCGTGTTCAAGTGTTTTTTCTACAACACCAAACACTGTAGAAGATTGTTTCGCTTCTCTAAAAAAGAAATCTTTTGGTTGTCCCATTTGCTCTTCTGTTAACTGCTTGTAGGCTATTCAAAAGGTTTTTGATATAGTTGCCCGGATAATACCCCATACACTCAAAATACATATTTGGGTGGTCTATCCCGGTCTGAACATCGCACCATTTAGTCAAAGCAATTAGTTGTAGCCTCTTTTGTAGATGAATGCGCTCTCAGGTTTTTCTACTTCAGTAGTTTGGTCAACATGTGACGATTGATGCATACTGTAATTGACATAAAGCAAACTGTTTGTTTGACATTCGGTCGATATTTTACCAAGAAAAAACCTCAGCTTTTTCTTCCAAAGGAAATTAACTGAATGTAAACTGCCCTTCTCCGACTCTCGTTTCTTTTGTGAATTTACGTTGTTTTTAATTTTTCCCCTGCAATGGCACTTTTTTCTTTTACAATCTTTTCTGTCATCGATAAGGATGAACAATTTGTTTAATAGAATATTGCACGCGGAAATTTTCCGCTTGTTCTGTCAGCCTGATGACAGCGGTTTCTACAAGAGACGTATTACGCTACACATGTTTTTTTGTTTAGCTAGGTGAAAGGTTGCAATATTAGACATACATAATGAAAATACATCGCTTAGTGCTTGCCACATTTGCCTGGTTCGTTAGGCATAAAGGTTATAAAAGAGTATATCACGGCCCACTTAAGGTGCAGTCGGATATGTCGCATTTTGCAGGCCATCGCTAACAGGCCGATTTAGTTTCTTTCAAAACGCATGTAAGCTCGATCATGTACATTTAGTTCATGACTGCAACAGTAATCGTACTGGCACTAGCGGTTTATGGGACATTTCAAAAATCTTTACCATGCTTTTTTAAAATCATACATAGTCTGAAAAATAATCCATAGCTAAAGTATGTAAGGATTCTGGAAGATCTAAACCATACTGCATAAAACTACTTAAACGCATCACAGCACTATCTAAGTTAAATACGGACACTTTCGCAATGTTTAGCAAGCAAAATGCAATACATCTCTGTGCAATAGTGCAAAAATGTTTCTACCAATGTGCCCAAATTTGTTTTAAAAATGCCAAAATGTCGATACAAAATTACAAATCATTAAAGCTACACCATATTTGAGCTAAAATATTTCATGCTACAACGCTGGCTGCAATGTTCGTAAAAAAACAATAACCACAATTACTTGTTTTGCTTAGCATACAATTAATCAACAAACCATAATGGAAGTGGGGCAAGGTATCTGCAAAAATTAAGTTGCACTTGCAAATGTTCAACTTGTATGGTTTCTTGCATTGACGGAAAGCCAGTATTATTACACACAATATTATAAAATAAGCTCCATGTGCTTTTTTCCTTGCACAAGTAACCAGATGGTGAATTCAAAGAGCTCAAACGACTTGATCAAATGCCCGTCTTCAAAAACTTTCATTTTGATCAGTCTGATCAATTCTCTGCTTAGGAGGCTTTCTTGACAAGCTAGAAGTAAGCAGTGTTGAAGGTCGTTTTGAGGTTTTGAAGCTTTTTCTGTATGAAGTGTTGGAAGTGGTTGCATTTCCAATTATATTTAATTATTTCACCACTTTTTATAAATCATGCCACGGTAAGATTATTTCACAGAGTGGCTGGGTGGAATAACTCGCAATATACACACTCAAAACTTACGAAACTAACCACTTTTAAACACACTCTACACCTGCTCGCAGTCAGATTTAGCAGCGCAGCAGGTTGACCATCGGCATGATAGCAACAGGCGGGAAAATGTGACATATCCAGCCGTGTCTTCAAGTAGACGGTGGGTATATGTTCTTACAAGGCATAAATTGCTTGTTGAAAATCAATTATAAATGAGAAACGTATCTGTATAGGTACAGCGACAAAACTTTTCCAAAATGTCTGTTACTAACGCGAACCTGTCAAAGGCAAAGAATCGCCTGATTTTGTTCGACTTACCTTATGAAATTAAAAATTCCAAACAAATAGTTTGGTATGATTGTTTAGTGCGGAATCGAAATACTTAAGTTTGCTTCCCATGAAACAGTTAGATAAGGAATCAGTAGCTTTCGTGCATATTGCAGCCAATGAAAACTTCTAAAATCTTCAAATCAATGAAAACAAAGTGATGTTTTTGCGCTTTTTCTCTAATTAATTCTCTTCGCAATAATTAATTCTATTTCTTCTTGCATCATACGGAGTCAAAATACGTCTAGAAATTACTCATGGAAACGAAGATGCAGGGGTAATCATGTCCTTTGGCCCTTGCATTGTGTGCCCTGGTCCGTCCAGCATGTTTGAATCGATTTTACGCGGAGGTGCTTAATTTAAAATGTAAACTGTTCTCTTTTGATCAATACCCCTTTGTGTGATATTTTCTACTAATGTGCATTCCACTACAACAAAACAATGCAACTATTGTTCAATCGAGATGAATGATGAGATTTCTGAAAATCAAACACAAAAATAGGCCGACACTATGTAGTCTGGTAAGGCTGCTGAAAAACCACAAACTGCTGCAGAACTTAACTGTAGGCTATGTGTTCGATTCGAAATTTCATAATTCGAGGGTTGTAGATTCAAGTCTTCAATTTTTTGTTAAGTGATGTGCCAAGCGTGTTGGTGGTTGTTTTATGGTCAAAGAAAGCTTGGTGTCGAAACCGACATATGCGTGGCTTGAGGGTTACTAATCTGTTTAGTTGCCATATGTCGTGTTTTTAAGATTGATAAATGACTGGTGTGCTCCTTTATTGAATGCTTCTTTTTGAAGAATAGCTACATAATAATATAGGCACAATAACTAGCAATATGTCAATGAACTTTGACCAAGTCGCAGACAACCTAGATGAGGAGACTAAGCTTCTACTCAATTAAGGGTTCGACCTCAAACACATAGACATTTACTTGCTACATGGTGTTTTGAATCTCACAAAAATATTCTTTACGCCTTGAAATGTGTATGGTATTTTATGTGATAAGGCGCAAAGTTGCATTCTTTATAATTTGTAACAGACGGAACATATATTTACGTTGAAGCAACGGGACGAAAGCCAGGAGAAATGACAGTCCTTTACACTCCACCTATCACCTTACGTCTCAATGTCTCATATTGCTTCGAATTGTGGTGAGTTTTGGATTTGCGTTCTAGTACCATGATTTTGGATTGGTGTTGATCTATATAGGTTGAAATCTGTTTTGACAAGGCGTATATGACTTATATTACGATTATAGAAAAATGTACTGAAATTCACTGTTTATGAAACAGAAGAAAGAACAGTTTTTAAAGTCGAAAAACGTAAAATTTAGAATGCAATGTAAAGTGCTGTGATCAAAGGTTTTCGCAACTAGGAAAAAAGTTTTAAGTGATTTTACAAGGTTTCATAACACAGATTGTTTTTCTTACAGTTTACTCGATAAGGATGTACTGACGCTGTTTTTTATAAAATGATTGTAGTTTAAAGTTGTATTGACTGTGCGTTTCCGGTCTGATTTCTTCGCTCATTTGATGTTTTATTGAATTTACAGTTGAAAGATTCATTTCAAATCTACTAATTAACACTGGAATTTTTCTTGCACTCTTGCTCATTCTCATTCCAGGCGAAAGAAACGTCCCAGTGAAAAGAATTTTCAATAGTCAAATGATACGAAATTTGCTACGCGTAGATTTTAATCAGAGGAGAGGTCCTCCAAACCAACCAACCTTTGCAAAAATGTTGGGCAAACACTTGATTTTGTAACTGCTCTTGTAAACTTGTCTGCGGAAGAAACGTGGAAGAAACGACCTTTTAACTCTCAGAAAACATTCTTCCATGATAGAAAAAGCAGCATGTTCCCAGTCCGCAGTGCATCTCCTGTGAATGTAAATCTTGTAACAAATCATTAATCATGCAGAAGATTCGAACGTATATCACTCGACGTTTATTCGGTAACAGAGCATAAAACACAGGGTAATTCCCCCATGCCTTCCTGCCTTAAAGACATGCACCTAATACAACAACTGAGGGGACATCTTAAAGGTCCCATCTGCATATCACATTTCTGACTCGCGAAAAAGAACAAACCAGTTTTGCCTCCCAAAAATTAGTATTCTCTTGTCTTATGGTCCACTATCATCAATTACAAAATTTTTATTTTGACAACTGTGCGTCACATAGCAAATGTAATCTTCGGGAATCACCAATACCCTTGAATAATTTACAGGTTTTGGAGGTGCAAATTTTATTAGGCAACGGCGTGTGCATAAGAGTAATCAAGCAGATAAATGTTAGCGCCAAAACAATTTATCGCCAAATGACTGGCGCCGAAGAATGATCACCAAAAGGGCGGCACCAGTTATTCCCATTCCGCATGCTGTTAGTTGCTTGTAGCACACCTTGTAGTAAGCTGTAAAACAGTGAATACATTTACCCAAATAACATGACAAAATAATTGACACAAATTTCGGTGCTACAATTTAGCCAAGAACTTTACGTACATTTGTGTGCAATGCGTTACGTATAACTACTGTGTAATGCCATTCAATTCGGTATCGAATGGTTGTTTCAGGTATTTTATGAAAGGAGAAGGTCTTGGATCACTTTTGGTGTATGAAGTAAACGATGGAAAAACTTTAATGGAAACTAATTTAAAGTATAATGTAACTGGCCACAAAGGTCATGTATGGCTCAAAGCTCAGATGGCTTTGTTTGGAACTAAGAATAGTGTGCAAGTAAGTTGAGAACAATGTTGTTTTGAATAGACGTGAAGATTTGATGGTTTTGTTCGCTTTCGAAAGTTATTATATTTCCGGAAGTGAATTATCTTCCAAAAAATATAGAGTGCATTCTTATGCTTTCAAAGCTTGTGCGTTGCAGACTATATGTTTTCAATATGCTTAGAAACATTAACAGGTTTAGAAAATTAGTTAATCAATAAATAGACTGTGTTGTATTCGGTACGCAAGGATATACCCCAGTGTTTTCAGCGTTCTCAGATGCATCTAAAGCATTTGACAAAACTAACCACAACCTGCTGTTTGCTAAACTGATTAAGCGCAATGTACTATGTGCACGCTACATAGTAAGACTCTTGTGGGATTGGGGCACCAACTTNTCATCCCCCTTTACTGTAACCAATGGGGTAAGACAAGGCGGGTTCTGAGCTCATAGTTACTTGCTGTTCACCTGGATGAACTCTCAGATCAGCTGCGTTCACCCAAGTTGGGATGCACTGTGGGAAATATGGTTATGAATCATCTAATATTCGCTGATGATACATGTGTGCTCAGTCCCAGTATTAGTGGGCTGCAATGTCTTCTGAATATTTGTGTTGACTATGCTTCTGAACACGAAATCGCTTTCAATTGCAACAAAACAATTGGTGTTATTTTTTGCTAAAAAAGTATGAACCACCTGCTCCATCAAATGTATTTCAGAAAGGTGTACGTGTGCAGGGCCCCGACATGGAGAAGTGCCGCCCTGCGGCAAGTCGAAAAGTGCCGCCCCCTACCCCAAAAGTGCCACCCCCGGACATTTTGCTAACCGGGACGGGACCCCAGGACAGATGTTTAAACCTGGACAGTCCCGGATAAACCGGGGACGTATGGTAGGTCCAACCTTAACCAAAATCTAAAACATAAATCTATATCTAACTTCAGGTTCATTCGTGAAACACCATTTGCTATTCCTTCTTTTCACCAAAAGTGCCGCCCTCCCGAATAATGCCTCCCCGGGGCATTTTCTCCCTTGTCGGGGCCCTGCACGTGTGCAATTTTTTGACCAAGTGTGGATCTTGGTGCGTGGATAAATGTCTCAATGGAAGATGATGATGATATTCAAAGACAAGTGAAATCACTGTACTGTGCAGCAATCAAACTCAGAGGCACGTTAGATCAGTGCTCTTCTGCAGTAAAAAGCACTCTATTTCGTGCCTATTGCATGTCAATGTATGCTTGCCAATTGTGGAGCAAATACTCACAGAATCGCATGAAGGGCTTATGTGCTGCCTATAATAATGCCTACCGAATCATGCATTACATACCCAGAAATGTAAGTGTTCGCCCACACCAGGTTAGCCATTGTGTCAGGAGGTTTATACCTTGCTGAGAAACAATTTACATCGATTTTTTATACGCTGCACATCTTCATCTAACTTTTTTATCCGATCGCTTCAAATGTCTGATGCTTTTTACAAATCTTCATTTTTCCTCAATTATTCAAAGCTCCTGTACAATGGCGACCAACTGCAATAGTTGTCGGTGCATTATTTCGGTGTTCGCGTCTCATTAGTATTGCTTTTGTATAGTAGAAAAATCCTGTGTGCCACGTGTATCAACCAAGCATATAAAAGTAAGGAATATTCCAGGTAAAACACTCACTGACAATTCCTGATTTAAATTCAGGAAAATTAACTGGCTGTCAATCTCATGATAAATGCGTGGCCAAGCACTTGCAACCTTGATCGGAACAGTTCGCATGCCTATGTGCGCCAATGTGCACACCCATTTGACTTATCTTCCATTTTATTTCTTTGTTAGCTGTTCATACGTCAAAGTTTTTGATGTTAGAATGCCTTAATTTCTCTCACACTACTGCATCCCTGCCTTATGATGGGTGAATGACGCTACAGTTGGGCGTTGTTAAAGTGTTTTGCTCCTATCATTGTTGGTCTGATTCCAACACCGATTCTTTTATACGCTTTGACTAACCATTTTTTGTGCCCTTGTGTTGTATAATTGCGTCTGTGTTATGGACCACGAGTCTGTAATAAAATAAAATAAAAAATGAATAACTTTTAAACCGTACCATCTGCATTTTGAATGACAAGCATGGAAGTCATCTTTTGATTTAACTTTAGTCTAACGATATTAGTTTCAGTTTCGAATAACTCGTTTCTGTATCATTTTTACATTGTATCTACAGTGGTTATTACAAATATTTTAACTTATTCGATACTGGTTCAACATGGCTGCGACTAACCGTGGTGCTTTACAATGTATGTGTAAGGCAGAACCTGTCGAGAGAAGGTGATTGGTTCTGCAAATTTCAAAGGAAGCACGGGGAAGTGTCAAGGTTACTGAGTTGTTTAGTCATTAGTAGACCTCACTTCGCATTCCTCAGGTTTTCCCGAAGAGTGGTGTGGCCAATACTTTTGGTCCATATTTAGATGCAGGGCTACCTACAGTGGAGACATACTCCCAACCANCCTATCGATTCCCTGTACCTAGAATGGTATATTTCCGTGCCTAAATAGGTACAGTCTACCTTTTCAAAGAGACTATTCGTTCTACTGTATGGCTGGATTCCTGTCAAGCGACGCCACGATGGAAAAGATTGGACCTGCCAATAACGATGGCAAAGAGTAATCCAGTCTCTCCCAATCGTCAGAACTCTGTTATTGCAACCCAATCACAAATTGCAATTAACATCTAGGAAAAACTCAACTGAGATATCAGTCAAAACAACAATCGGGCTGTTAAACACTTGCCTTACATTTAAATTTTCGCCGAATTTCGTTTTGTGGCGCCCTGGAGATGGCACCACATGTAATCAAGTGTCACCAACAGATGGCTCCATAGGTAACAAGCCATTGTGATAGTCACCACAAGAGAAAGATAGAAATTCACTTATCCCTATATAATAATAGTGCAACCCAATATCAGTAGAGTGAGCTCATTTTTTCATGACAAAAATCCACCATTTGTAAGTCCTTGGCATGCTTTTTTTCAGAAAATTTTCTGTAAAAAATTTCTTTTCTTATGTTCCAGTTTGCTTTAGTTGGAATTCGAGGAGTCAACGACAGTTCAGATATAGCTGTTGATGATGTTTCCATGATGCAAAATGACTGTACAAACAACATTTTGATTTCGAAGAAATCAACACTGCAAACCCTAGCTCACACTTCCACGGTTCCTTACCAAGCAAAAAGTGTTGTTACAAAAGATGCATCACAAAATGTGTTTCCTGAAGCAAACACTGTTCTTCCTTCTGCAACAAAAAACTTAACGTCGAATGCGGCTAATCTCTGTCCTCCGGGTATGCGTTCATGCAATTCATCAACTAACTGCATATCAAGCAGTCAGATTTGCGATGGAGTTCAGGTAAACATTTGCATTTTCTAGTGAATTTGCGTTTATTTACAATTAATTTTCTATCCCTTGTGCAAATATTCGCCTAAAGACATGGTTTTCTGGTACTGAATACTCATCAGCTTATCTTGATCGTTTCCTTTGGTATGTTTTACTGTGTGAGGTGTGGCCAAATGCTCACTTGTTTGTTACGAGCTTTCGCCTGATGAAGGCAGTTTGTGCTGCTAGTGCCTAAGCATTGGCTGAAAACTACCTGAGTTGGTTTTAGTTTTACACACATTTTCTTCCTTGATAAATTATGCACCTGACCAGGGTCAAAACCTGTTCTTCGCGCTGCCTTGACACTTCCACATTTGTCTACGCTGTTGCTTGTTGCTTGCAAAAAGTCCATCCTTCTAGCACAGAAACAACCGGTACAGATGACGCAACAGTACAGTTATTTTTGGGGCTATAACTTTACAGTTATTTCCTAAACGCTCTTGCACCATTCAGCTGATGGAAAAAGTATGGGTTGAACCATTCTGTTTGGTAAAAGCTTGTTTTTGTCTATCCTGATGGCTGTCTATCAACTTTATGCAAATGGAGCAATGGCGTTGAACTGATAACATGTCATCCAAACGAGGAAGGTTTTCCAATCCCAATTATTGCGCAATAAAATGGTTTACTGAAATGGAAGCGGCCTAATCGTGGGACAAACAAACGAATTTGCGGCATATAAAGTCACACATGTGAAGTAAAAGGAAATGGTGTCCTATATTTTGCACATGCTCTACCAAGATTTTATTCGCTGAAAGCAAGCTAATTTTTTTCATTTTGTCTGGAACTTTGCTTCATTTTGTCTGGGAGGCACGGCATCTCTGGAAAAATGGGGCCGAGGCGACCGCCTCATTCAACTCCACTAATATCCACCCCTGCTTGCAAATATTGTGCATTTTGTGGTTTCTACGGGAAACACAACAAATATATGGTTCCAACTATTTCACAAATATTGACAAAAGTAAAACGTTTCCTCTGAAACAAAACCTGACATATGCAAACGATTGCAGTTATGTGGCGACCTGTGTGATATGCCGTGGACAACACGTTGGCCAAACAATAAACACATTTTCCACGACATGGTCAGCGCAAGGTGGTTCTTTAAGCAAACCACGTAATAAGAATGACAGCAGCTAAATTGCCGTATTGCGGCACTATTCAGTATTCCATGGCATTAACAAGAAACCATCTATGAAGCTTACCCTGTTATTTTTGTAGAACAAATCAGTTTTTATTTTCTGGATACCTATGCATAAATTAATATTCAAACATGCTTCCCCCTCGTGTGAAGAAATTCTTGTATGTACTTTGCGATGTTCATTGAATTTTTCCATTCTGCTTTGCACATTTGTTTGACCTCTTTTTTGCAACACATATAATTTAGTCATCAATATTGGTACATTCTTNAAAATTTTAGCTTTAAATTTTGAAGGTTGTCCCAAGAGTACGTCTGTCATCCTTAAACCGCCATTTTGCTTGTGCACTCTACTAACGCACNGGGTTGAGTCACCGCAGCGTGATTCCTTCCGCGTGTGCTTGTTGCTCGATANTGGGCGTCAGACATTTTTTCTATTTCAGTCAAAACAGTTATTCAGGCGTATTTTCCANTACTTACTTGACGCAGNTTGCCTTTTATTTTGTTCACTTTATTCAATTTAGCCTTGTGTTTGTTAGTTTTCTATGTCCTTGATTCAGTCCTTCATAATTTCATCTGTAAGCACTGCTTGTAGATTTCTGGACTGAGGATATATAGCGCTACAGAAAATCTATTTCCAATTAAAAATTTGCTATTAGATTCAACTGCGTCGCCTTTGTGGAGACAAATTACTTGACAGATAAGCTTTCAACAACATCACGAGAGCCTTTTCTAATGTGCTGCACAGGTCGAAGAGACATGGCTGATGTATTAAAACATGATGCCACAAATTCACCTGCAAAAGCACAAAAAATAGCAAAATACTGTAGTGGCAGATTTGTGGAACACCATTCAAGCACTTCCATTTGATCCAGATTAGATAAGAAACAGTATTGCAAAATGCTGTCAGTTTCCAAGCGAAAGTGGCAATTGATATTCTCACAATTCTGACTGTAGTGTAAAAAATTTGGACAATCGACATGATGAAGGCAGGACATCGAANAAAACCTGTTGTTGAATAAATTCAGCCCAGGCCTGATCTTAAANTCCTGCAATGTGGTATTCATGAAAAAATTTAAATATCCTTATAAGCATCAACATCTGAGAAACCAATGACTTGTGGTTGCAAAGTTNTCAAATCACCTCTGGTTACTTCTAACATACATTTTTTGTAATTGCAATTTACACAAACTTTTTGATGTTTGCCAGAAAGTGGTAAATTTTGATATTTTGCAGAATTGTTTTGAAAACGAAGACGAATCAAACTGTAACAACGATACTACCTGTACGTATTATTTTCTGTCAATATGGCGAACGTGTGTACACCACACAGCTTTTCTGTATGGAAAACTGACGTGCCTTAAAATAATTATGATCTTTCTAATGAGACGAAAATAATCATTACAAGTAGTTGAAACACAAAAACAAAATGATCTTGTTTTCAGACAAATGTGTACACTTTTGGCATAGAAAACATTTTTGTGAATGTTAGGTTGAACATTGTTCTACAACTGATGATTGCGTGGGTTCTATAGCTTTTGACTGCGTTTGCAAAAACAGTCACTCATATTAACCCGGGAAAACCTATAGAAGTTATATTCTACAGTAAATCTTATTTTTGTTCCATAGAACTTTCCTAAGTGCCTCTAGGTTAGATTTTCTTTCCAACGGTGCGCATATTACTCCGCGTAAATTCCTAAAGTTAATGTTGCCTTGTGAATCAGTGAAAACTTAAGGAAAAAACATCTTTGACACTGTAGTGAATTTGAAACGAAATGAAATTTTTGCAGACACCTGACCAAAATTTTACAGCCTCTCTTCTATATTGATGTGTCTCACTCTAAGAAATCCAATCCTGCTAACACTAAAGTGAATGCAATCTCACCAATTAATGCTACGGCAAATTTGTTCTGAAAACAATGTTACAGTTAATTAAAAATTTTGTATTTTGTTGAAAACGTAACTCGTAACAGTAACAAACACTTATCATCTCATTACTTTAAGAGAAACATATTTTAATTTATTTAATCAAACAGTATGACGTACCAATAAAATTATTTCGGTCACTTCTCTTTTAACAAAAGAGCTATGTCCAGTACTTGAAAGAAATTGCAATTATCCCAGTAGTCAATGCGTCAGAAATCCTCATTTAAGTTGTTGCTTTCAATGTATTTTTATCACACTAAACCATCAGTTATTTGTGACTAGGCATTAACGTTTTGTGGGCAATCCAGTGACGATTGCTATTGTTTGATACAAACATTGAAATCTCATGTAGAAAACATTTACTTTTCCATTTAAAATAGATATGGACGTTTGGTCAGCGTGGTCATCATGGTCTGAATGCTCCAGTACTTGCAGCAATGGAACCAGAAAGAGATTCCGTATTTGCCTTGGCCCACTTTCAACTTGTTATGGGAAATACATGGATGTCGATCGCTGCAATGCTTCAATGTATCCCGGTTCGTAACAGTCTTTCATTTTATGTTTTGAAAGTGCTTTGCAAAACAGCAAAACAGACGCATCGTTGGTGTTCTCACTAATAGCATTGTTATTGCAGGCAGAATTAAATTTGTTTGCGCGAAGTGTACGTGTTGCTAATTTTTGTATGGGAACAAAATTAACCACATGAATGGTTTCACAAAATGCCTAAAAATTTCGAAAAAATCGCCTAAAGTGTATCTCCCACGATAATTTATTAAATGCAGGTGTAAGTCTGAATTTCCAATGTTGTGTCAAACGCTACACACGTACCAAAATCTTTTTGGTGGTTATCAGTTTTAAACCTGCTGTTGGACGATCGTTTACGTAATCGGCGAGGACGATATTTAGCCTGTACTTACTGTGCTGAATTGACAGAGGATTTGACAAGCTTAGCCCAGAGGTAATTCTCATTGAGCTCTTGGAGTATTGGATGTCAGAGTTTCTTAAACATTTTTTGGAATAGAACACCCGGTCATATTAGGTCGCTTCTCGAAACACCAAAACACAAGGGCGTACATAGGAGTCGCTCTGGCGCAAAGTTTCACTTTTCGAAACTTTTAAGTGCTAGTTTTCCCCTTGTAGTCTTCTGACAAGTGGCCTACGTGAAAGTTGCTTCTTCATCAAACTGCAGTGAAATGTTAATAACATGTATTTATTTAATTAGATTGAAGGACTTCTGAAACATTAAATTCAAATGATATGATCTTTCAGCGAAAAAATCTTTTCCATTGTAGACTCTGCTTAACTACAACCAAAAGCTCCAGGTTTGATGTAAACTTTCGAGGAATCAGCCGACTGGACTCTGCTTTCATCATTTTGTGATAATTCAAACTTGCACGTATCTGTATTCAAGTATCTACTCTTCTCTCTGTATGGAAGAGAAGCAAGGAATTTATCAGAAAAATTTTGATAGGAAATCGATTTTACGTAGCGCTGCGCCTTGTCAGACCTAAAATCTGATTTTATCTGAAAATGAGTAGGCAATACACGTGCGAAACCAAGACAGAAATTTTAATGTCCGCAATTCAACAGCACTCACGCTCATTATCAGGTAATTAACACGAATATGTAGAGAATGGAGTCAAATGAACTTGGAATATGTCATGTTTATTGTTCGGCTAAGCACTTCGAGGATGTTCGCGGAACACAAGCGTTCCACGGATCAGTTTGTCAGAAACGTTGCTCTGGGTTACTATTAAACGTCATGTTTTCATGCTGACTGATTGCTGAAATTTACATTTCAGTATATGAAAAGGTTTGTTTGGCGGTAATGGAAATCAAAGAATTAATATGCTGATGATGTCTGATTGTTTAATACATAAACAATATGGGAAAATATGCCATTTTCTATTGACAGTAGTCAAACTAGGTTTAACAATTTTGTGCAAGCATTTGCTTCGCAAATGTCTTGTGCATTGGTGCTTAATTTGGTAATTCCCTTATATTTTCAAAGAAATAATTTTCAATGAAAGATGATTGCTTGCAAGTTTAACAAAATTAAGTGAGAGTTGTTGTCAGTGGGTGGTTACTTCGGTGATACAAATTTGTACTCCTAAAACAAAACTTTCAAAAACTTTGAAATAATCTCAAATTCTGAGTTTCGTCTTATTTCTTTTTTGCAGTTTTTGCGTGAAATAATTTCTCTACTTACCAAAATTAACCTAACAGTGCACCTTGAAATATTTAACTGGCACAGCAGAAACAGTGAATATGGTTTTACTCAATAACTTTACAAATCCAACTTTCACGTTTGACACCGAAAGATAATTTCCACAAACAATTCTTGGATTTTTGAAACTTCTTTCAAATCAATGCATGCAACAATCTGCAGTCCAAGGTTTCCTGTTAAGGTTTCTTTTTATAATTGTTTGTCACAAATAGAATCGAAATTTCTGCTAGTTTTGTTTTACCTATATATGTAGATCCAATCACGTGGAGCGCCTGGACCTCTTGCTCAGCACCGTGTGGTGGAGGGATGAGATCTCGGAAATTGGAGGTGAGCTTCAGTAAAATGGAAATATTCAGTTTTTCTTGCTTTTCTTAACTGACGAGTAAACGGAACACAAAATGAAAATCTTTGAAACGGAACACTAAATGAAAATCTTTAATGTTATACCATTGTAAGCTTCAACTGTATACAATATCATGTGAGGATTTATTAATCAACGTTTTCATACAATTAGTGGTAAGCGCATTTGCAAACATTTGAAGTGTAATCAGCTCTTCATGCAATATTTTGAGTAAAAAATAAAGAAAATGCTTTATTGTCAGTAATATACAAACAAACGCGTTTCATAGTGCGAGACCTGATATGTAACACTGCCATGGGTATCAGTTTACATGTTACAGAATGGTTACTAACTTGGCATCCACGGTATGAAAGTGATCTGTAAAGATAAGTCAAGGGATCCGGGTGTTGTAACCTCCTCTTGCATAAATAGATTGGTCAACAGCATTTTGGTATCGGTATGGTGGCAAATGCATTGCTGTGGGATGATTTCATTTCCCTGATTCTGAATCTGAAATTACAATTTCTGCACCACATCAGGTTTTTGCGGTATCACATTAAGCCAAAATTAGTGATTTGGAAATTGTGAAAAAACGCTGACACACTCAGTGTCAGTAAGCAGCAAAATATTGGGAACAACATATGTAAGAGTAATTTAGAATTCAAAGATCCCATGATTCACTTTTGACTTCGGACGGTTTGCCTTCCGGGCGGTTGAGTATGAAAAAAATAACAGATTCAACTCTTGCAAGTAATTCCAACATACAGTTAAGTGTATTACCAAGTGCAGTAAACTAACGAAAATAGCCGTCGCTCAAACAGTGAAGTAATGACTGTCATTTTAATACTGTTATTGAATTACACTGTTTCCTTGGCAGAACACGTGCAATCACAATGATTTTCATTTCAACGATTCAACTGAAAATGAATCTTGTAATATGGAAGATTGTTCATCCTGGGGTGAATGGACATCATGGAGTGTTTGTGCTAAAAGATGCGATGGTGAAAGAAGTCGACATCGTGAGTGCCATCTGTCTCAGGTATTTATATCAATTCTTGTATTTTTAACTGAACACAAGTCTTGAACGCCTCAGGTATCGTTTCGATTTCGAAGGAGGCAAGTGTTTTTCCAAGTTGTATATTTTGAGACTACGAATGGCTTATAAATATGGATTGGTAAAGCTTCAGCAGCTCAATCTGTTTGTTTTAGAACACGTCCCTGAATATAAACATTGCAAATGTTGCCAAAAAGAAATGGATTCGACGAATTTAAGCTCAGTTGTTGCAAGGAATTTTTTTTGTTTATTTATTCGCTCAACCATCTCAATAAGTGAAAAAAGAATACTAGCGTTACAGCCTATGTGTTGTATGGAGTCTGTTTTTAGTTGCCAACGGACATAATTTCTGGTCTCCAGTCTCAGACATTTCTCCAAATGTGAAGCCAGTATACGTATCATTGGTTGTGATCTGGATTACATGACCGCCTAGGAAAAACTTGAATCTGAATGGCAGGATTCGTCAGTTCATTACGAATCTTTGCCTGTGCTCAGTCGATTGAAGTCGAATAGTTTGAAAAATGGTGACTTGAGTCAAATCATTTGCTTTCCAACAAAAGCTTGAGTTACTAGGAATTTGATTCTGGATTAATTGTCACTCTGATGTCAGATGAAAATTGCTGTTTATCAAAGAATCAAGCTAAGGCATTTGGATACGGATTCAATTTTGAGTTTCTTACTCAAATCACATATATCGCGTATGACGAGTTTTTCATTAGAAAGCAATAATCGTTATGACTGATTGGGTGAAATTTAATTCAGACAGCGTCGATTTTTGGACTTTTCGGAGTATTGGCACAAATTGGTGAGTGATTAAAGTAACGATTATATCTTTTAGGCTTACCTTGATTCGGACTATTCAATGGATTTCACAGATAAACTGGTAAGATTTTTTCCCATTCCATTCTCCTACACATTTTATGTCAATGCACGCTTTTATCTGTCATTCGAGAATGTAACCCCTCTGAGGTTGGGACAGACAATACTTCTGGTTTGTGTAAAACCTCTTTATTGACTAAACCTGATAATAAAAATTTTGAACTATCGCTTTCAGAATGAGCTTGTACTGCACAACGTTAATTTAATTCGTGATGGCGCAAGACCATTTGCTGAGGCATACCTCGAAATATTTAGCCGCCAAATAAAATTTATAATTTCTCATAGAGAGTAAAATAAAATAATTCACCTTCACATTTATTGCTAATGCTCCTTTAAAAACCCATAAGTTACATTTGAAATACAGGATAATACCGGATGCTTTGGAACAACGACAGGAATAACAGAAATTGGAAACTGCACCGATCGGAACTCCTGCAGTTAGTAAAACGTTTCAGTAAATTTAAACAAATCAAAACATCTCTCGCTTGCTGTCATTCAGTAAGCTGCGTTGTTTTTATTTTATTGCTGTCATATAGAAATTACTTATTATTTGCAATGATACAAAGTGAATGAAACAATAGCACCAGAAGTGGAATGGAGCACGATAACTATTGCAAGCGCACGATCGCCGCCTGCAACGTGGTTCTCTTCATTGGACGGATTCTACGCAACTTACTTTTTATCGCTTGATGTTTCTATCACCTCGTGATGGAAACAACATTTTGAAAAGTCGGTTGCTTTTAAACGTTGTTGTACTTTGGGTGCCCAGGATATTTGTTTCGTTATACTCGCGTGCATTACTTGGAAGAAGTTTTCCAAGCAGAATTTCGTTTGGCAAAAGTTTGAATTTTGCAAGTGCACCATACCGAATTTTGATTTCTACACGTGACATATTTGACAAAATTGAACAGGAAACGTTTTGAAAAATGGAGAGCTATCAGTTCCAAACATTGTGTCTCAATATTAAACTACATTGTTTTATAACAATGGAGAAATATTTTGCTTCAGCTTTTACATGCAACGATGGTACAACAATATCTTCAAAAAAGTTTTGTGACAGTGTTGAAGACTGCGATGGAAGTGATGAAGCACTTTATGTCAATGTTTCAACGATCTCACCTTTCTTGAGGTAAATTTTTACAAACTAATTTTTGTATCAAAATAACTTCTGCTGATTGAGATTCTTACTAACTTTACACAAAATAAGAATTTTGGTCAAGTGACATAACCTTGTGAAAGTGGAAGTATGAAGAAGACAATTCGGTAAATAGGCATATCACGCAGTTGCTACCGGATCATGTAGAGAACGTGCTTTGAGGAGAGCGTAAAATTTCCCAAATATCATAAATATATTTGAAATAGGACAGCGTAATGCTTTGCACAATTCTGTTGGTGTTGAATGTATTTCAACAAGTTAAATGAACTCATACAGTTTTCTTCGATATCTCGAAGTAACTGAAGGGTAATATAATACAAATTACCAACCAACAGTATATTTTCATTTAGGTTAAAACCACGTTTAAAAGCGCAATTTTTAACTGAAAGCAAACAGTTTATCGAATGCACTGATCCATCTTTTATTCTCTCCAAAGTGTGGTCAGCTTTTCAATAAAAAACAAATAGCCAAGCTTTGATTGGACCTCACATCTTTTCCGGAGGAAGTATTAAGTGTAGTTCAGATGTTAGCAGATTTAACTGTGCGCCAAGTCAAACCAGTCGAAAGATGCAGCAGAATATTTAGAGACAGTTTGAATCATTCTAGATTTTAACGTTTCCACTACGTCCTCTGCTGCCCGAAAGCGGCTGAATGCACTACACACGAGTTGGTCAAACCAGGTTGAGAAACTAAAATGTTGTTTGGAGTAGGGCAAGTAAGCTCCTGAAACGATAGTGCGATAAATGACTTCTACGGTATGCGTTTGATTTGAATCTCAGTCAAACTGTTGCTTCTTTCTACGCGTTTGCTACGTTTCACTATATTCAAGATTAAAACTCCAGGTTAGAACAACCTTTCCTTTGCAGCAGCTGTAACGTGGATATAATTTTCATTTACACAAATTTATCACGACACCTGTCTATTTGTTGTAGAGCGTTTCTTGCAAGCCAAGGGTTTTTGCGAGAAATTCCTAAAAGCAAATCAGTTGAATTTAATTTAGCGGATTGATTCCGGTAAATTGCAAATATAGTACAGACGTGCGTCTCCACCCTTTTGTAGAAGCAACCAAACGTGGTGTTTCAACTAATTCAAGAATAAGCATTTTACATCATCATTCGTCGCTCCTCAATTTCAGATGTTTCCGAAACGGCATCGATCGTCCATGCTTAGTGCATCGAGATTATGTTTGCAATGAAACAATTCACTGCATCAACATGACCATGTGCGACGCTGGTTGTGCAAGTCACTACAGATGTCAGAATGGGCAGTGCATGAAGCGATCCACGATTTGCGATAAATCTGTTTGCGCAAGCAGCTGCCCTGAAGACGATGGATGGGAAACAGGAATAGGTTTCAAATGCACAAGGAATGGGCAAACATGTCGTCTACCTCAGCAGTTACTTTGGGACAACGTCAAAGACTGCGACGATGGTTCGGATATTTGTTATCAGAGCAACATAAGCGTTAGTGATGGAAGGTAAATATTGTTTAGCACGTTAAACTGAATTTTAATACAGAAAACATTTTACATTAACACAACCTTGGTTCCTTTTCAGAGATATTCGTACTTTTCCCTCAACATATTTTAACCAGAAATTGTGTTTTCAATGTATGGATGGATCGATGATTATTCCTCGTAAAATGGTGTGTAATGGTATTGTGGATTGCTCTGACCTCAGTGATGAATGCCTATGTCCTCGAAGCGTCCCAAGCGTGTGCAAAATGGTGCAAAACCGTGTGGACTTTCATAGGTAATCACAGTTAAAACTTTGACAGCATTTATTCTTTCATTATTTAGCCAGCAATATTTTACCGCTACAAAACTCTTCAGAAGGTCAGGTTCCTAGCAAAAAATCTACGTAGCTGGTCGCAAGGAGAAAGATTGACTTTTGCATCGGTAAAGCAGTAAAAAGACAAAAAACATTTAAACAAAATTGTGAAAATCAAGGTTCAGTAAACGTTTATACAGTGTGTTGAAGTTTTATTAAGTATACAAAAGTTTATATAGGGTTTTGTAACTTGGGCAAAATAGGTGCCAAGTTTGGCCAAGGTGTGAGAATGATTGTAATTTATAGGTCTTTCGGATATTTTCACCACGACAGATAGAAAAAAGGGACATAATTTGTGTGATAATCAACGAACAAAATGATGATCACAACAACAGAAAGTTGGACAAAATTTGTTATTCTAGCCAACGTTTTGACATAAACAATAGACATCTTCACGAAGAAAAAGCTCCCTGAGTTTGAATTCTCAACAATTTCCGTTTAGTCCTATGGCCCCTTATTCATTACCTGTAGTGCTTGCCATACGGAGCAGTAACAACGAACTAGGATTTTTCAGATTGGTGGAAGCATTTGAGTGTAAAAAATTAGACGTGAAATGCAGAGAAAACCGGCCGAGCATTTAAGAGTGAACAGGTTAAAAACAATCATGTGCATCGATAATGTGGTGTCATGCAGTGGTTCTTCATCATGGTTCAATGTGGCCCGATAGTAACATAAGAGGTGTACAGCCATGGGCGTCGGAAGTTCGGGCTTTGCCCGCCCCTGGATTTTAAAATTATTGGCAAAAAAAGTTATTTTTTTAATTTCGAAGGGTGAAAAACAAATATCACCACTTTTGGCCCCCCTGGAAAATTTTTTGGGAAAATCCCCTATTGCCCCCTCCCCCCCTGGAAAAAATCCTTCCGACGCCCATGTGTACAGCAGTGGCGTGCGGTGAGGCGCAGCAATTGCCAAAAATTACCAGAAAGAATGACGTGTGTTCCTCTGACATAGTTGCGTATGTGTTGTGTGAGCCAATCAAGTCATGTGTGAGCCAATCAAGCAAAATCAAGTGATTGCTATAGTTTGTATGTTTTCTCTTGACCAAGCAACTATGTATTCATTTGCAAGTGTTTAATCAATCCTAATTAGCCCTATTGCCATGGTTGAGCAGCATTCACCCCTACCACTACATTATAATCCCACTGAATCAACATCATTCCTAAATGGCCAACACAGTAAGACAACTAGAGTGCACGATCTAACTAGCGCACCTCAAACCGCTTTATCTTTATTGCCTACTGATTCCCTGAGTAATCTGGTCAGCTGCGAAAAAAGTCTGGTGAGCCCTGCTTTCAATAAAGCAGATTTTAATATGATGACGTCAAAGCCAGCTAGAAGACCCACCATTGCATCATGCGCTTTTTCTTTCTCATGGTTTATTTTCCACAAATCTCTCAGTACTCCGGCTAACTGTGAAAAAAGTTGGTGACTTCTGATTATATCCAATCAGATTTAGGATTGAATATGGTACAGCCGGCTCGCAGCTCTAGTGGTTCTTCCCGCGCCTCTCTTGCTTTCTTTTGATTTTTGCGATTGCATGCTCAACGTAATCAAAGCGATTGCAGGCTCAACGTCTCTACGTAAACAACGAAGTTATGGATTTAGTGCCATAATTTTTCCAAGAATTCAANTCACTTTTCAACAGCTTTATCAGCAGCCTGTACTTTGAAGTCCCAACTGCTAGATAGTTGACCTTTTTCTTAGTTTTTTTCCTCAAGCCAAACATAACTAGTGCGGCATCCTTTTGAAGCTGTTCGTTCATTGCAACGGAAACATTCAGAATCAGCTCAAAATAACGCGAAGAGTAGTTACTCCAAACAAACACCTGCTGCAGTGCGTTGGCTGGTGTGTGCTATGTGAATAAGTTGAATTATTTAAAAAATATCACTTCAAACCAAGTCCTTTTTGCCAATGGAATTTTGTATTTGAGAAATCATTATAATGAAAGCATGGCTTATTTTCAAATTTCGATAGGAAACACTTCAATGGCTGAGTTGGGCGCAGCATACAAAAAAATTTGTCAGGAAGTATTTTACCTGCAAAAAAATTTTTTGAGGAGAAAATTTTTTTCAGTTTCAAAGATAGTATCAATTAAAAAATGTTTTTTATCAATAATTGTTTAATGATAAAAATATTTTGGGTGTTTTTTGATGTAACAAACATTTTGCAATATTGAAAACGGGCCGCCATATACTGCAGTGTTCTTGAGAAAAAATTACTGTAATTTGGTCAACACTTACGCAAACATAGTAAGAAGCGGTTAAGTGGTGGAAGCTCGCCACTACTATTAATTTTTCAAAACGATAAAGAACTGTTATTTTCAACACTGGAAAAAAAGATCGCTAATTTCACCGCTGCAAAAAATACTGCATGCCTGTTGATTTAATTTTACTAGCAAGGTTCACGGTAGGCAAGCTTATTTTGTGTGTTGGACTAGCATACTAAGAAAACTTTGACCAAAACCTTTAGTCTTCCAAAGGTAAGGATCAAAATGAGATACAAATCTGAAATACAGAAAAACCCATCTCTTCCGAATTAGTCTTATAAACAGCAAAGACGTTTCTCCACAAAAAAATTATTTTGACATGATCAGCAAAATATCAGTATAGTAACATTGTTTCTTCAGTGTAGACTAGTAAAAACCTTAGGTTTTTACCTTTGCCAAAGAAAATCTACAATAACTTCACCCAAATTTGCATTGCTAAACAAGCAGGAATTACAATATCCGGGGGAAAACATCACGACTGAACGGAGTTTTTAAGGCAATAGACGTGTAATATACTGGATAGTTTTTTTTCCTTTTTTTTCACCAAACAAAAAACGTTTCTTCCCAAACAAAGCCTAAATCTCATTTTTAAAGATAGATCTAATATCCGAGTCCTATTAATCCTTCTCAGGAAATGGCTGGAAAACCAATACGGTGAAAGTAGGGAACAAATTCTTTTTAAAGCCGAAACTACGCAAAATGAAACTAAAAAGAATACAGAAAAATCAGTTTTTTTCGAAAATGTTAAATTCAAAGATACGTTTTGTATTTTGACAAAAGATATGTCAAAATCCTTTTTGACGATTATGTCGCTCCTGTGACACACTAGTTTTGTAAAGGGGTTGCAAACGACCACTTACTTTCAAACACTCATACGCATTAATTGTTTATTTTTTCGTTAGTTGACAGCTTTCCAAGTATTCCAATCCAAAAAATGCTTCCCGGTAAGCGTGATCACAATAATCGGCCAACAACTAAACATCATTTAAAATACAAAGCAAATTTTATATTTTTCTCATGAATTTAAAAGGTGTATTTATCTTCTTTTTCATCAGAAAATACAGCTTAATCACCATTAAAACATGTCTTAATTATCTCCGTGCCCTAAACGGTCTATGGATTTATGACCAATAATCCTCAAAAGGTGTTTATAGGGCTACTACCGTGTCTCTCTGTTCAGGGCACTCTTGCAGAAGAATACGAGTTCGCCATCAAGAGTGAATCATTGCAAGCTCGGTGAAGTATCCTGTAGTGCAAGCAACAGCAGCCTATGCATTAATCGTACAGCTGTATGTGACGGAAAAGTACAATGTCCCAATAACGCCGATGAAAGGTTTGATGCAAATCATAAAAATAAGTTTCAAAATATGTGTTTTGAGGTGAAATCTCCCCATTTTGCTCGTTTTAAGTGAAAATTCGTGATCGCTCAACATGAAATCGTCGAAGCGTTTTAGCAATGAAGAACGGATGGTGCGTCCAATTCTTTGCAAGTAAAGAGCATATTAATTTTTGACAAATCGTCCTCCTGACAAATGATTGTGATGTTGAGCATTAGTTTTCAGTGATGGCACATGTGAATAGCGTGCTTGTCAGAGAAAAGAGTTTTTGGGTGAGAATCGCATTAAAAAGCGTTAAATAAGATTTTACGTTAAAATTACAATTGTTGCACTTTGGGCTTTAGGAATGAATTTTGCGGTGGAACAATTCCTTGTGCATCGGTTGAAAAAGAAGATATTGGTACCAAATGCAGGTGGGCTTCTTTGTTCCTGGTTGTGATGCAAGCAAACGTACTTTTCGTGAATTTCGTTGTTGTTTTTGTTTCTCTTGTGGAAAAAATTGAAAGAGATTCGCTGCACGCTTGGATGCAAATGTATGGATGTTAATTGTTAAACTTGTACATTTTCTCAGAGCCTAAAAAATGTTTGCTGTTTGGGCAGGTAGAGATGAAACACGTTAACAGACACTAAAACAATACAGCCCATAACTACACTTTTTGCAAGATGGCCTTAAAAGTTTTTGCAAGCTAAGTAGTAGAAAAGACAACGCTGTAGCCGCTCTGAAAAGCCTTAACCCTGTTCAGGTAACCTATAAAAATAAACACCGTTGTTGTCCTTGCCCAAAATGGGCAGATTTTGTTTATTCCCTTATACTGAACTAACTGACCGGTTCAGACGCGCGCGAGGGTTTTTGTACAACGTAGCAAGTCTTCTCAAGCTCATCCGCTCAGAAAAAAATAACGTGTTGATCTTGAATAAAATTTTATATGATGAAGAACAAAAGCAAATTTCCCAACAAAATTGTGGGATGTGCTCTTAACAAATGAACGAAAAAGAAAAGAAAAATCAAAAAATTCCGCCAGTAGACATCATTGGTGGTGAGTTTAAGGTTTAAACAGAACCTCATTTCAAGCTTGTGGTTCTATCTGCAATAAAAGTAAATTAGGTTGAGACATGAAATTTTTCCATTTTCATTGCAGTTTTCAGCCACATCAATCAACATT
>JGI24159J19872_10000670_pt1 | contig 32801 bp, 21 predicted proteins | sample Ectturendosymbi4_FD_19872 | JGI IMG/M metagenome (IMG submission 19872) | reverse complement strand
CCTGAGGAATTCCACAAGCTATGTTTCTACAATTCGATTTTGCACCATTCACAACAGTATATTGCTTACGGTTGGTTAAATAAGATGTGAACAGCTGAAGTTCTGTTCCATTTAGACCATAATTTTGATGTAGTTTTTTAATAAGAATATTATGATTAACAGTATCAGAGGCCTTTGAAAGGCCTATGAACAAAGAACAGGTAAACTAGCTTGGTCGTTAATGCCGTTCTGTGTGCTCATGCATAATTCTGAAGATGCTGAAAAGGTCTTTGCCATTCCTTCAAAAGTTTGCGTAAACATTGCGGCAAATGGAAGCTTAGATATTCCGACAATAAAAGCTGTAGTTTTGTGACAAGCTTTCGAGGAATCAGCCGAATGGCAAATCTGGAGCTTCGAAGTGCTTGAAAATGCCAAAGTGCTTTTAGCAGTAAAATTTGTTGATAAGTTTCGACAATAAACCGAACTGCGATAATGAATTTGTTTGTTGAAGATAATTATAGGCATATAGCTTTGGACGAAGTTTTCAACCAGAAAAGAGAACAGTCGGTTTCAGACATCACCTTTAACACAACATATGGGAGATATAACGTGTTGCAAATAGCTGAGATTTCGTGCAGCTCTTTGCTGATGCAGTGTCCTCGCTTGCGAAGCATATCAATAATCATACCCACTTCTAACTTCAGTATCTCGGTAGTTCTATATTCTCAGCATCAAGCACCCAACATGGCGCGTTTCCACTTAAAAACGGATTCGGAGCAATGCACAGAACAATCTTGGCCAATGACGTAACAATTAACAAATGAGCGTGGATTAAATCGAAATTCTATTCAAACTACAAATGGCAGGATGAACACACTGGTGTCTCACAAACACACAAATTTAGTGTTTTCAGGATTTGATTTAACGCTGCCACAACTTGGCAGCTCAAGCCTTGCAACCATTGCAGGAAATGTAAGGCCATGAGATTGACGTGGTACCGATTCTTACATTTTTGTTGCTGGCAGGAAGCTGGCATATCACTTTTTAAAAATCTGACCTGGTTCCTAACCAAGATGTGGGATTGTTTGGAGCGTTTCTGCGGGATTCTGCGCGTGAAAATAGCTGGCGATTTGTGATAATCCTTCGCATCCGCATGGCTACGTTAACAAAAGGTCAAACAGGGGCAAGTCCACGCACTCTACTGGCCGACGCACTTGCTGCTATTTTGTGCTGTGACGCACTCACCGGACCACTTGCTAGCGCAGAAACTCGGTCAAGTAAACCTCAGCTGCGCTCCAGCCCCTCCTAGCAAATGAGTCAACTGAACTCGAACCCATTCATTTTCCGCTTCTACAGATTCGCAGCTGTTCAGTTTAACCAGTGAATGTGTCAGGTCAGTCTTGTTTAAAATAACCAACTACCCTTCAATTTGAACGTCGATGAAATTTATGCGTACAATTCTTTTAGTGTTTCCTTTTGCGAAATTGGAATGCTTGCTCAAGCTTTTCTGCGCGTCATGCTCAAAAAAACGTTTGCGTGTATAGCTCTGAATATATTTGCGGAACAGACCACGAAAGTAGCAAGCAGTCGAGATTCTACTTCTAAGTAAACGGTTCAAGAAATGGGACGCAGTTTCACTCAAGAAAACGAGTGTAACCGCGTATCGTTCGAGTATGCCCCTGTAAAATAACTGTACAGTAATCATGGAAGCATTTCCAAACGCAGAAAATCAACCAAATCTTTATTTTTTTATTCATTGGTTAAACAAAGATAAACTTTCAGCACCGAGAACTCGGATCGCATGTTTTTTATAATACTGGCTTCGATCGAGCTTGACACTCATTAATGCTCGTTATCTTTCACTTGGCTGTTACTATCATGTAATCAACACAGATTTACCGACGAAGTAGTTGCCTTCATGTCCGATGGTATTAGTTACCACGTCAACTTGACGTGATCTAATCTATAAGAGGAAACGCAATGAATTGCTCACAGGCCATTTTCTCTGGAATGGCACGTTTTCACCCTGGGTTTTGCCTCATAAAGCCGCGCCGTGTCATTATACAAAACCGTTTTTCAAACTACACGCTATCTTAACGCGACGCCCTGTTGCGTGTTTGGACAGTACGTTTAACCAAATGAGAAGTTGCAACATTTCGAAGCAAGGCAGAGTGCTTTTAACATAGCGCGCAGAAACAACACCTCATGTTAGACACTGTTCAGAATCCAATGCTGAGCATTACATCCGCCTTTGCTGTTTAAAATGAGTATGACCAGGGTTTTTTACAGGTTTGACCTTCGTGATCATTGAGACATGCTGAGATGCCTCAACTATTTTATGTGAATACCGAGATGGTCATAAAGCAAGGTTTTTAGTGTATTTGGTAACTGGTTAATGCAGCGATGTTCTACTGTATTGAGACCGTAGGAAAAATTTCGGTCTCTCATGACACATTAAAAAACACTGTGTATGACGTCGGTGACCGTCTTGAAAAAGCAACCAACGTCTTGCATGAGTGAGCTTTCTCTTTGCTTCGGAGATAGAAAACTAGCGTATTGTTTTGGTACTACTCTGAGAATCGAAGCTAATGTTCATTCCCAGCATAGCTTCGTAATTTGTCCACTTTTAACTCTTTCGATCTTTGTTCTGACCAAAAAAAAAATGCGTCGACTTACAATTAACTTTCTGTAAAGCGGAGGACCACGATAGCCAGGATAAAAGAACACTTCTTCAGCTGTCGCACATTCCAAGTGTTATTGAACGCACATTGCTAAGTCTGCCTTGAGCAAAGGATCTTGAACAGCTGGTCTTGTTTTACATAAAAGTCGGAGAAAGTTTACGCTTGGCTTGACAACGCCCATGTTAGCAACAAGGCTGTTTCAAAATTAGCCCTCACGGTTTTCAGGAATCCGTTAAAAGGTTAATTGTCTTAAGGCCTAAACAAAACTGTCTGCAGCATAATTACAAAAAAACTAAGGATGTGTTTTTCTGTTCTCGTCTATTTATCGCTTAGAGAAAAATTTGACAAAACGCTTGGAAGTCGTGTCTGCCAGTTTTTTTCACTGCCAGGTTGTAATCGTTTTAATGTAAATAAAATGCTCGGCTACTGCACCGTTCTGTTGTACAGTATAAAACGTGCCAAGCTGTCTACTGCAAAACATCTTTCGCTGATGTGGTCTGAAGAGTAAGTCAATCGATTTCCCGGCAACGGAACGGTTTGTGTGTAACGCAGCATAAAACTCCACTAACAACTGATATATCAATGGCTTTGAAATAAACATTTCAAGCCTCAACCCTGCTGCAATCGGTGAGGCGTTTAGAAGGAGAAATCTTTAGACGACGTTTTTTTTATTTCATTTTACATACGCCACTGCAACTTATTTTGATTTTCGAGGCAAACGCATATATCACGCCACAATCTTTTTCACCAATGGAAGCTCGCAGTGACAAAAATACGTTACTCGTCAAAGCAGCGAAGCTGTAGACCAGTTTTTGATGCTGCCTGTTTTGTTGAGCTCACCGGGATTCAAAAATGAGAACGGCTACTCCGAGCTGTCACGTTCCATCTATTCTAAATTAAGCGGCTTCGATCGAAATGCCTTTTCTTAAAAAACGCTGTTTACCCGAGTGAGGTTGAGTGGAATATCGCGGTATTTGCAGAAGGAGAAACGGGCACGAGCTTGGAACAGCAGCTTGGTGCACACTCCAGCTTGCCAGCACATTGCTCGTTAGGTGAGGAGCATGCCCTGTGCAGCCCACGGTCAGCTCATGAATTGTTTTCACAACGACCCGGACGTGCGTCAAAAGCTTTTATTAGCAGGAGGTTGAAGAGAATTAGGTGAATTTTCCAGTGGTCTCGCGGTTGTTGTTCGCATGCTATCGTCCCATTATCGTTAACTTGTTGAAAAAAACAAAATTGTTTTTTTCAAGGTTACCGAAGTCTTGCCTTTTTTTGAAAAAATCAGGGAGTAGACAAGGCCGAGTATGTTCACTCGCCTTCGTGCTTATGTCTGTCGTGAACTCTCGAGATCAAGCAAAGCTATGCGGAACATGTATCCCGGAGTGCTTAAAGTGTGCGTTACGTAAAGAACAACTAAATAATATCTATGATCGTCTATGCTTGTTGCCGTTAACGGAAAAGGCTTTCAGTCGCTAACCGGTGGCGGCATTTCTGCGTTTTTTCTACAGACCCATTTACTCCTGTTCGTTTAATTATTTGCTCTTGCTTCAAATATCGAAATAAAACCCAGTGGCAACGACGTTAACTGTCACTCAATGCGTAGTACAGCATCGTATCACACGATACGTTTCTTGGAGATTAACACCCGTCAACCGAAACCTTGCTTCGGCCCTTCATCGGATCAGTTATTTGAGCGCATAAGGCTGCATTCTTTCAAATGCGATATTTCGGTTATGATTCTAATTCTGAACAAACGACTTTTCTGATGGGTGCTTGGCGCTTACAAGTATCAGTGAGTTTTCCGTTTGCAAAATGAGGGAGCATCGTTTGTCCGATTGTTTTTACAGTGTTGGGAAGCTATGAGAAATACACGCCTTGATTCAAGTATTAGCTGAGGACGCGAATCAAAGTTAAACGCTTTTAAGTCACTTTGAATTACAAACATTTGGTTTCTAGTTCGAAAAACAAGCATACAGCAAAAAATTCCCAAGTTTTTTTAGATCGAGTCGTGACACAACACATTACAAAATCCCGAATTGGACACAAAGCCTGGTGTTACAATTAGCTTCTACTTATGAATTGCGCGTATGCGATCTATTAAAGTCACGATTTTCTCGAGCCATGGTTTGGTTCAAATGGAGATATTACGAAGCCCTGTTCCTGTCTCTTATAGCTGCGACATTTTTTCGATAATAACCAAACTTTTTCTTTCGGAAAAGACGAATGCGTCCGCACGTGATGTGGAAAGTGTCTGGTTACAAACTGCCTGAAAAATTGTTTTGTCTGAGGCTAAGCTATTTAAAAAATTAACACGTTGAAGTGAATGTGTCTCGTTAACAACTGCCTGAAAAAAATGCTTTGTCCAATGCATAAGCCCTCAAAAAATTGACACGTTGAAGAGTTGCTTCGAATTGGATGGTTGTGCGATTACAGCCACGTCAAGAAAACTTTCTTTACGCTAACGTGAAAAAGGGTTCAACTGTTGCAGTATGAATGTATAATTTCTCACTATATTTCACCATGGCAGCTGCAATAACCCTCCAGACAATCTTTATCTATGCCGGCTATGGTGAGCAAAAAAACTTTTTTTTCAAGCTTTCTGGACTTACCTTTACTTTAATGATATTAATAGCTTCCCGGTTTTCCACAAACAACCCAAATAGGAGTCAAATCCGCGAGCTCAGCTACTACTGCTCAAAGTCGGCAAGAGTCGGGATAATGCTCACAGCAACTCAAATAAGATGGTGCGCTCGATTGGAAAAAAGTTCAACAACCAGTCGTCAACGTTGGAAAAGGCAAATGACCCTTGTTTTTATAGCTAGCTAAGCGAATTTTTCTGTTTTAGAGTCAAACACATCTGAGCTTGTTATCAGGGGTGACAAGATTTTGGTGAAGGGGTCTGAACTTCTGCAGTCTTTAGAAATTGGTAATTCCCCATTATTGGAATCGCCGCGCATCTGTTCACTGGACAAAAAAACACCCCACTCGTCACGAAAGCTGGGATTTTTGCCACATATTTCCCGTTCATCTTAGCTGGCTTTGAATCTGGACTAGATATTTCGTGGTACGTTAATTATTTTTGCAAACTGCAACATTCAAAATGTTTTTCTCCGCATACCGCAGCGCGCTGCACAACGTAAAATTCCACACTTACACGAATAAAATATGTATCATAATAATTATGCTTTTCGATCTCGTATTGAATCCGCTGCATGACTATTCTTGATTATGTTTAGAGATAATGCTTAGTACTGGTTTGGGTAAAATATGTCCAATCCAAACATCTAACTGTAACGTAAGTATTACTCAAAATCCTTATCCTTCATTTTAACCCCATCTCTAAATTTAACCCAGATTATACGGTCATTCTACAAAGAGGCCAAAATATACTTGCAATATTCTACCTCTCACCTATCCAACAGGTTAATATCTTACTTTTTAAGCGAACAGCATTGCTCCAGATGACTTGTAATATTTGCTCTTGGACATTAAACAACCAATAACATCGGCCTGCTGTAAAGCATCGTCTCAGTACCAACTGCAGGCTCAGCAGAGCAACGTCTTCCAACATGTTTCAACATAAAAGCATTATTTTCTCAATAAAGCTTAGAAACGCACAACCTGCTGGAACACGGATAGAAAACCAACTACAACTCGTTCGCCACCGCTACTCTGAATAGTAATGTGATACCGCTATACCGCTACTTTGAATACTAGTGTGATACCGCTACTTTGAAAAGTAGTCTGACACCGCTACTTTGAATAGTAGTGTGATGTTGCTTAGCCTGTTGGTGCCGAGTTACTAACTTCTCCCTCTCTGAGTCCGAATGCACGAACTTAACGATTTAACAACTTTCGTGCAGGTCACTTGGCGTTAATTGGTCGACATCGCGGGAAGTGAGACTTTCAACAGTAATAATTCATAGTGATAAAAGATATATTTGCGGTCTTGTGTGGAATAGACCGTGTTGTTTTTCAACGTGGAGTAAGGATTAAAATCAGTTGTAAGGATTTAGAGTTACACTTCCATGTAGAATTAAAGTTAAATGTTTAGGTTTGGCTTCTGCGCCAAACCTAAACATAAGCTTAACTCTAAACATAATCCAAGATAGCGATTTGGCACAATCCACACTAGGCCCAACTTTGGTTTTCTTCTTTCCTCTTGTCTGAATCTGAACAGCAAGATTTTCATGCAAACTTATTTTGGTCAATGTTTGGCTGCCCAAGAGTGAAGAGGTCAAAGTTTATCAAAAGAGGGTGTCCGTTTACCATCAAGCAAGTTTTGAAGAATTAAATTTTGATTTTGGGAACAATAAAAATAACGCAAACGTTTCAAGCGCCACGCTTCCAACACGCAACAGCATTCATAGCTGGATTGTACGAGGCGTGGCAAAAAAGGAAAACGCGGCGGCGTGCGCGGCTGAAATCTCGAGCGTGAACTCCAGATTGTGCAAGCGAGCAAGTTACGTGGGGTTCATCCGCGTAACCCTCCCCTGGATGCGCCACTGCGTGGCATGGCCCGAGCTGACTGCAGCATTTTTAACTTGTTGGTATTCAGTCCTTTTAGGTGCTGCAGTACGTTAAAACGTAAAAGGTGGAAATCGAGCGCAGTGCAACTGTTTTGTTTTTTATACCTAAGTTAAATCCTTTCTGTTACTTGCTGGTCTGCACGAGTGGTTAGGTGCACATGGTTGAGTGTGCACTACTTTTTGTTTTGATCAGTGGTTCTCAACCGGCAGTCCGTGGAGCATTTTAAGGGGTCCGCGGAAACTGTACTTTGAAGCTTAGCGTGTGCTTTGTTTGTTTTGCAGATTTCTACAAATCCGCTGTATCAAGGCCGTCTCTAATTTAGGGCGCATCCCTGCTATTTTATTGCGTTACTTAGTGCTACTGGCGTGTTTCCGCAGCCGTTCCGAGGCTAATCTGGGTTTTGCGCAGGGCAGAACTGTTATCATCCTGCGACTTGGGGAGTTGATCCGCAAATAAATTTTCAGCCATGTTCGCTCTTCAACTTGACGAATCAACAGATATCGCATCATGCTCACAGCGTTTAGTTTTTGTGCGTTACATGTGCACAGGATGTCAAAGAAGAGAAGAAATTTTAACTTGTGCAGCTTTGGAAACTACAACTAAGACTCAAGATGCGGTGGATAAGATCTCAGCATTTATTGAAACAGAAGGACATCAAGCTGTTTTTGGATATACCAAAGAAAGGTATGTTCGTCAGCTATTTTCAGTGATGAAGCTTCGTTAAAGCGCCTGGCTTACTTGGCTGATGTTTTTGACACATTGATAAATTTAATCTGAGACATCAAGGATCTAAAACGAACATCTTGCGAATCACAGACTTTTATATGTAGACTTGTAGACACGATAAAAATTAGAAACAACAAGTCAGTCAAAGAAACTTTGCAATGTTTGAGAACCTTTCCAATTTCGACGATTGTCTCAGTTCACAACTGAAACTGGACATTTGTGAACACTTAATCTCTTGAGAGGGAATTCCAGCAGTATTTTCCAAATCTAGTAGAAGGGAATGAAGTGTTTACGCTAAATCTATTTGCGACTATGGTAGACATAATAGCTATTCCAGATAAAATTCCAGATGAATTGCTAGATCTGAAGAATGACTCGGCCGCTCGTGATCTGTTCGAGGAAAAATCGCCTTCTCCGTTTCGGCGAGTCATGCTGCAGTCACATTCAAATTTAGCTGCGGCAGCATTACGCGTACTTCTACCATTTGCTTCCACAAACCTTTGCAAAGCTGGATTTTCTAATCCGGTGTATATCAAATCAAAGAGTGGAAAAAACTGAACGTTGAAGATGACATGCGACTAGCAATCTTCAGAACACAAGCCGCGGATTGCGAGACTTGCTCATGCGTTGCAACAGCAAATCGCTCATTAGCAAGTGATATCGCTTTGAATCAAATGACCTTAAAATTTTCAGTGACGATTTACAACAAGTATTTGTGTGCTAAGAAATACGATTGTTTGGAGTTAAAGGTCTGGTGTGTGCTCTGTGGCGATAGGATACAATGCACACAGTACTGCACCCATTGCTCACGCTAAGAAGCGACCAAATCTAATTTCTCAATAATCGAAATGTTTACCAAACGAAGGGATCCGCAGCGGTTTTGGGTGCAGTGAAAGGGGTCCGCGGCAACAAAAAGGTTGAGAAGCACTGGTCTTAATGTTACAGTTATGTTTACAGCATGTAGACATTTCGCAAAGGTTGTCTGCATGCGGACGCATCCTCGTTATACACGGCTGCTGTTCTTTTTCGCGAAGACATCTCGGTCATTTTTTGCTGAGACATTCTGGTCACTGAGACATTTTGGTCATTTGTCTCACAGTTGTATCAAAACTCGCCGTAATAGTGTTCATTGGCCTCTATTTTCAAACACTGTGACCGAAATGATTTATATTTGTTAGGTCATTTCAAAAATATTTCGGGCTATGACCGAAAAAAAACAGGCATGGCTGGTACTCAATTCTCCAAGATTCCTGCAAACCTTTTAGTTTCTTACAACTTATACGATGTGCTGAAGCCACAAATACCGTTTACAACTACGCATTATGTATCAATGCAATCCCATTATACTTCTGTTCAGGAAGGAATCAGCATTTCCTACTTTTACCTATTCATTGGTTTCGAATATGCGTTGCGCCTTTTCGTAATCTTTATGGTCAAGTTTTGATCGCGAACATCAGTTATTGTTCCGCACATTGCACAAGGTATATTTTTTTTGTTCAAACATCGTTTTCAATTTGCAAAGCTAACAAGTGACCTCCAGCCTGTCAAAAATATGAGGAATCAACTTGATCTAGCCACAGAATCGGCTCGAACAAACTAAAATCAATAGATCTTTCAGCAACGTTTGTTTTCTAGCGAGTGATTGTGCAACTCCGTCAAGCTTCAACGTGCCCACCCAGGGAGGAACGAAGATACATCAGTGACTGTTGACTCACTCTTTCAACGAAATACCAAAAACTGCTTTTGAAAACAGATAACAAACTCGGCGTGCCTAACAAAAAAAAAGCAGTGACGTTGTTGTTTTCCAGATGCTTTTTGTTGCAGCTCTTCGCTGTATTGGGTACGAATGGTTAGCGTCCTGTGACTCTAAAAAGTCACCAGCGAGTGCTTACAGTTCGGTGACCCGCAGTGATCAAACGATGTGTGCTTTCGTTTTGCACTCGGATGAACCCGGAGTCGTTTCTGCATTGTCGTCACACAGTACATCAAACCCAGCCCGTCAGACGCATCGCGCATGGGCTTCTCGCCGACCTCTATTTTTAGCAAAGTTGACAGACAAACGTGTAAGGTGAAAATCGCGGGCAGCGCATTTACTTAGGTTGAAGCTAACGATGAACGGCATTACAAGTGTCGCAAGCTTCTTGCGGCAAACGATAGAAGAGATCTGAGCAAGTACTTTACAGTCGAGTCTGCTCAGAGCAGCAGCGTTTCGTATTGGCAAAAGTACCCTTCGCCACTTGATAATTTAGTGACAAGTTGAAAGTAGCTTGATGTAGCTTTCGGCCACCCTGCACTCAACTTGCGCATCCAAGCAACTGACAGCGGTCTAATGTCTACATGTTTGGACCCGTTGGGTTACTGCGTATTAGATGCAGGCAAACCCTTGAGAGCCAGAATGCAAATATAGCAAGATCTTTCTAAAAACGGGGTACTCGCTGCTCATCTTGCAGCCTAAACCGCGGAAAGCAAGAAGCCACTTTAGCTCGTGTATAGATCTTATGCTTTTGCAGTCGCAATTTTTCGCTTTTCGTTTGTGAACGTGCCACCGAACCAAACAGGGCGCTGGAAATAATCTGGTATTACATCCTTGGTGCTCTTGTCTTGACCAATCTTTACCTTCCAAGATACAAAAGATGTAAATGAACGATTTGTTTTTGAAACAAAATCCGTGAAACGCGCACGCGGTCACCCAAGCTGAAAGTTCATTGGGCAAGCAGAGGGAGAACTACTTGCGTCATCAACGCTTACTCAAGCGATGAATCCACGCAACCGTGGCAAGTCCCTGTGCGTCGTTCACATCGTGTTTTTATTCACAAGCGCCGAAACAACGCAACGATAATGAGGGTCAGTCATAGATAACCATAAAGGTATTGTTCATCGGACGTGTCAAACGGATGTGTTGGTCATGGCTCAATTTGGAATTTATGATGAAGTTCCTTCCGTTCACGACGTACAGACTCGGAAAATGTGAGGCCACAAGCATCCTTGCACGTTTTTTTGAAACCCTACGAACATGCTCAAGTCAAATACTTTCAGTCACGTACGCAGGAAGTCCAGGAGATCCTTGTTTGCTTGACAAAAAAAAGGAACAAAATTTTTAAAATAAAAAATAACTCTGTCAATGTAAACGTGCTCTGACGTTTTATTTTATGCACTGCAATTTCAGCTTTGCATTGCGACAGTGTCAAAGCATTAAAAAATCCGCAAACAGCAAAGACATCATTGGATCAATCACAATTTAGCTGGATGGCGATTCGCGCAGCAATCTATTAATTTAAATCATACCGTAAACTAGGGCACATGGAGAAAATATTTTAAGGTAGTTACAAAGTTTGTTTTGGCTGTTTGATACCAGACAGAGAAGGTGATGCTTTGCACGAAACGTCAGTTTCTGATAAGCAATATCACTATGGTACTTCGAAACTTGAATATCAGTACCACATCTCTTTGATTACTCTTTATGACGTAAATAGGTGTTGTTTGTCTCCATACTGAGAGGTTCGGCGGAACTGCACGTTAGACACGAAAATAAGACACAGAAAAAGGCAACCGAAAAGTTTGCTGAAGCAGGCGGAGGAGGGCTTGAACGGAGGAGGGCTTGAAAGTTACAGACAGGCGACAAAACTTCTCAGCAAATGCGTCAAAACAAACGAAGCGGAAAGAACGAACAAAGCCCGGTGATCAACAGACTTCTTGTCATCGCTGTATTTATAGCAACTTATTTGCGCCGGTCCTGTCTCGATCCTGGTGGATGAAAAAAACAACAAAGCTTTGTTGTTTGTTCTGGCGTTCATTCTTTGTTTGTTTTTTCGACTGGTTTTGGTTTGCGCAACGGGGCGAATAGGTAGCAAAGGGTTTCATTTAAGTGCCGTTGATGACACAGACATGACATGAATCAACCTTGCAAGGTTTGATGAGTTCGTGACAAATTCAGCAAAAACCGCTGTGATTTGATGCTTTAAAAAGATTCTATGAGAATTAAGGGATTCGATGGTAATTCTATCGAATTAATCGCCAATAATTTTGTGCTCGTTTTTTATGCTAAAATAAAAGCAACAACATAAAAAACAACCAGTTCTTTTGAGTGCACATTAGCATCAGAACCGCCCGCCTCAAATTGCTCCTTGGCGAAAAGTTCGTAGGAGTATGAAAAGTTAAAAACTGACACTATTAAGTACTGAAATATTCCCGAAATAACACACGAAATTCTACAATGCACTTGCTTTCTTGAGAAAGAAAATCTGTAAAATACTTTCTGTTATTTCGTTTAGTAACGCCTGGCAATGAGTGACAGGTAAGCCGCAAAGAGCTGCATTGCGACGTTTAGCCAATCAAAATGCTTAGAATCTTCATGTTTATGCGTTGTAGCTGCTGCTGGTGCGTTCATGTTCGAGCCCGCTTGTTCCTACCTGACCAAGATAGTCGTCGATAGCTAATCAGTTCACAAGCACACGTCTCGTGAAATTTCATCGCTAAGCAGTGAAAATCTATATAGAGAGATCGCGAAACCCTATAAACGGCGAAAGTGCTCACGTTTTTGTGCATTGAACACTGAAACCGTCGATTGTTCCTATTTATATACATTTCACAGATGTCAACCTATTGAAAGCCGAATAGGGTTCCAGCGCTGAGGCTGAACAAACTGATTTGCAAAAACGTGTTGTAATCTTTTTAAGACTTAAAAGTTACGCACCATTTCGGGTGCGACAACAAGATTTCAGAGTACTATTTTTGAAGCTATTCCTTTCTGGGAAAATAAAACACCAAAATTTGCCAAAGCAATACTGATGAAGTTTTTTCTTATGAACAGCGTTATATTGTTTGCCATATGCCAATAGTGTTCAAAGCGAGGCTACGCAGCCACTCGAAAAGGCATCTTAAAAGCTTACCACCACATCCAAACTATTTCAAGTTGCGCCGATAGGAAGTTATGTGGAAGGTAAACGTGCTGGCGGCGCTTTGGTTATGCAGCCCGCCGGATGCAGCGTTGCCACCCAAACGGTCAACAGCACGTTTTTACACCGTTTTGCAGTTTGCTTGCACCAACTGGGCTACATAAAATTATTCTGCAGACTTATTTAACTAAAGCTCTGTAAACGAGTTAAGTATTTATCAGGTTCAGGAAGTTAAATCAACCAAGATGAGCTAACTGCGATTATCCACAACTTTTCTGGTGCACTTTTTAGTTCTTCTGTGGTTAAAATGCAACCCGACGATCCTGATTTTGTGCACTGCTTGATAAGGTTTGGACTTGTTTTACTTTTAGTGTTCATTGACAAACTCATATCATAGAAACCTAGCTAAAACCGCTGTGAGCTCTTCGAAAAATACAGGAAATAAATGAATGCCCGTCCAGGATGTTTGTTTACCCTCTTCACTTACACTGTTCATGTAGAACGTAGTCAACCAAGTTGGATAAACGTCTCGCTTCATTCGGACAATTGCATCACGTTAAGACATCTCGTTACGGGTTGCGAAGTGCACTAGAATCGGTCAATGTTTATGATGCGTGGCTGGAAGACCTAATGTTTTTAAAATTATCACGTGTTTCATACAGTTCGTATTTAATCCCTCTGCAAAACGTGATTTAAAATGCTGAAACGCTTCTAAGTCCGGCTCAGATTTCGACAAAATGCCGAACTTCCACGTCACAACACCGTGAATGCTCTAAATTTATCACTAGAAAGCCGTAATGGAGATGAGATTACTTGCGATTACTTCGAAGTGACAAGATCGAGCAAATTTAATAATTCGCATTCAAATGAACCTCGACCACAACCTTGCTGAAGATGGAGACTTCACAGTTTTACTTCCAAGTTGCCATGCTTCCCACAGGTAAAATGGTCTTGAGCTGGCAACAAGAGGTGGGAGCAACAAACTTACGTATCTCCTCACAGTGACGCGTCGTCTCTGTGCTGCAAACGCTGCTTAGCGGTTCTGTTTCGTCATGGCAAATAAGAAAGGAAAAGTGGTTTGGTTTGGCCGTTAATGGTACAAACAGCTGTTTGTTGCTATAATCTTCAAAAGGTAAAACAGGCAACTTTTAAGGCATCTTGTCTTTAAATCGAAGAGAAATAACGTCACGAACGTTTTTATGTTACACGAACTACAGCATTTATTGCAACAATTTTCTTCAAAGACAAGATTTTCGCATGTAGGTGGAAGTTGTTGAAAAGCTGCAGCAAATGCGATCAGATGTTATATTCGATTTATAACAATTCCATTCAGCAAATCAAACTGCTGCCTCCGTCATTTTAACAGATCAAGAACACAACAGCGAGTACTTTGCATGTAGTACACTTCAGTAGAGTTTTTCAAACTTTGACCTAAGTGACTGCTAAGACATTTTGAGAGACCGCAATTATTTATCTGAACAACGAGATGGTCGTGAAGCAAGGTTTTAGTGTATTTTGGTGGTGTTCGTAAAGTGAGGTTCTGTTGTATTTTGAGAGACCGTTTCGGTCCTTCAAAACACTAAAAAAACACTGCACCTCAGCGTGACGCGTTCGCTTGAATTCGTTCTCGCAAAATATGCTCGATAAGATGGTATTATTGACTTGGTCCGCTACACAAAAATGACCGTGTCAGACGGATATAGAAGTATTGCATGCCTTATCTTAAGCATGTGGAGGTTAGATATTTTTGCCCAAGTGTCTGCGTGCATTTGTCAAGAAGTATTTTGCGGATCGCCACATCACATTTTGCGGCCGGAAAGGTGCGATGGTCCAGATCGGGACTGCTGCAGTTCACTGGATGCCACAAATGCAAAACCTGCTTTCTGCAAAGAATCAATTGAGATTTTAGGTTTTTCGCCGTGTTTCTGATTGTTTGTTTTCTACTATATACCCCTGAGGCTTAAACTGATTCGACAGTAAGATACCTTGCTGAATCTTTTTCGTCTGCACCAGGTTTGCCGACAACGTGACCTTTTCATCATCTGATCCCTCGCTATTACATCAACAACAATTCTTGTTGGCGCCCAGTATTACTTTTCTATTATTGCACGAAACCACACTGTGCACTGACAGCCAGATAATCTCACACCGATTAGCACACGCTTCGCGCTTGCGTTTATTCCGGAATTTTACGATTTTTGTTGGCCTGTGTTAATGGGTGTCGGAAGGGGGGGCAGGGGGGTTTGCCTCGCCCCTGTTCGATTTTGCAATTTGATATTTTCCTATTCACTTTTTAGTAGAAAAATGCTTTTCTCTTACCTTTGTGTTGGCAAAATGAGCTTTCGCCACTGTTGGACCCCCCTGAAAAAAATCCCTCCAACGCCCATCCCTGCGTAAGGATTGATGTGCTTCTTCTCAAAAAGATTTAGGCTGCAAGTACTAGCAGACGTTGTCACTCGGAATTCCTCAAGATAGCTTGGCAACGAGTTTGGAGATCAGACGAAATGGCCAGAAATTTTCGGCAATTTTTTTCAATATTTTGCGTAAACGAAAAAAAAATGAAAACACCCACGGCCTTCCCTGCACTGAGCATATCATTTCGTATAGTATAGACCAAGTAAAAGTTTACATGACTTTTTAGCTGGCGAACGACGGCAACCGCTGAAATCATGGGTTCTTGGACTGGGGTCCGTGAACTCCTAACTGGTCTGTGAATGTGATTTAAATGGTTAATAGGCTTTACTCTGACATTTCGAAAGGGTTGATAGGCTTTGCAGACATTTCGATTAGTGCTGCGATGACTGAAACCTAATTTCAAGTATTCATTGCAACTTTTCTTCTTGAAGGGTCCGTAACCTTTGTTAGGATATGCTAGGGGTTCGTGACCCACGAATGCTTAAAAAACGATGGCCCAAAGGTTTACAACATCATATAGCGGCCCTTAAAATGAAGACTTGATACCTTCGTACTTTGCCCCGTGATATGAAAACGTGTTAATTGCTGGTTCGCAAACTTTTAAATTGCTTGTTGGGTTTTCGGTTTTTACGTTGCAAGTTAAAGTGATGAACTAAGTTCGATTTTGTCCACCTTTGTAAGTAAATATGTCGAATGAATTTGTGCATGAAATAGATTGCTTGCCATGGTTTGAAAGTAGAGTTCAACGAGTTTTGTGTGAACGAGAACGAGTGACTTTCAATAATGCGTAACTAGGGCTGATTTATGATCTCTCTTGTTGTTTCCATGATACGATATTTTTGCAGGACTATTCAATGTTGCTTCGTATAGCATTCTCCATCATTCCTAAGTGCCTGACGTTCACTGATGCCAGTCTTATCACCATCGGTGGAACTCACGGTTGTCTAACGACGCATTATGCAGAAGATTCCTGCTTGTGCAGACAGCTGTGGATTGTATCCATACATTGTTTTTCTACATCCGGCTCAAAGATGATGGATAAATGGCAGCTTTTCGGCGTCATACTAAAAAATGCTACATAGAAAAAATAGTCTGTAACAACTCGGACAGTATTCCTTTTTGCTGCCTTTACTCTTTCTCTGCCATATTCAGTTCTTAGTGAAATTGGGCAAAGCCTACACGATACACACCGTAGCGACCCTGCATCTTAATGCAATTGGGCAGATCACCCAGTAAATTTCACTTGTCATACGAAAAGTGTCCTATTTTACTTCAACACAGTTTCAAATCAAACTACCATTCGGCCATCCACTTCAAATCTGGAAGAAAACTAAGCAGTTGTTAACTGATGCTGGAGTCAACAAGCTGGTTTTAACTTAAGATGAAATTTAATTTTCAAGTTGATGTTACTAAGAAAATGTATCAGTAGCCACGTATTTAGGGCTTTGCGAACAAAGATGATAAGTGAAATGTGAACAAAGACATTGATTTCATTTAAAATTTAATTTGGTCAATCACAGTGGCGGTTCTAAAGGGGCCTGGGTGGGCCATGGCCCTCCGAGATTTTTGGCTGGCCCCATGCTTGCCCCTCCAGTTTTGTGCTTAATTTCACATTCAAGTTCGTTTAATAGACATATACAGCAGATAACTTTCAGCCAGCAAAATTTTAAACCGTTTGAAGACTTTCTGGCGACGGTTCTTGCGATATTCACAAGCCTATATTGGGTTGGATAGGGCTAATCATAGCAAATCAATCTTCATTACAACGAAAAATCACCATGCAGGAGAGACATTCATGTTGACCCCCCTACTTTTCTCCTTGGCCCCGCAGTGCCCCCCCAGTTTTTTCGTTCTAGAATCGACACTGGTCATTCATAACCAACACCATGTTTTAGAAGACTTTGTGTTTTTGATCTGATGTCGGAGCTCCTGCATTTTCGACCGCAAATATTTTGACAAACAATGCGGCCAAAGTTTCGAATGAAAAACGCCGAAACAGTCAACTACAATCCTTGGAACAGGAAGCCGTCGCAAAACTGTCTGACTTCTCCACATTGTTCAAATCCGATTTCGATGGCCTTTTTGACGCATGGCGATACCATCAGCCGTAAACGCATGACTGCATGTTTGTGTAGGAATTTGCCAGTATGAAATTTTCTCGGCAAGAGTAGAATACAGAAAGATTCGTTAATTCGCATAAGATCCAACAATAATTTGAATGAAGTCATACTGAACGTCTGCTCTAGAACACAACTGTTTGATCGTCAGCAGGATTCAATAATAGTACCGCAAAGAGTTAGACGACATACTAGACATGCACGTATTCTCTAGTAAGCAGCGATATACCATTCAATCTATCGCATCACAGGGTGGCTGCGAAGAGAGCGCAGATGGAGGAAGCATGCACGATGCTCTATGATAACTTCACTGGTCACTGGGAGGTTGATGGCGCATTTATTTTCGCGCAAATTTACGTCACGTAGAGTCGGGCGTTGACAAAACGTGAGACAATGGTCCTTGATTTGTTTGGGAAGCCATAGCGGCAGCTTGCACTTAAAACGCTTTAAAGTTGTCCTGGCGAGACAAAAGCCTAACCTTATCCAGAGTTTTAAATAGCCGGCTGGATGTGTGGTTCCTTTTGCTTTCCAAGTATCTTCGTTGCCGAAACAAGAGACGAGAACCGGGATGAACTGGTTATGCAAACCACGACAGACGTCTCATGCTGGCTGGGTGAGGATATTTTGGTTGTTGGCAGTTTCACGAAGCTCGGCGTTTCAAAGAAATCAATTTATTTCGGGCGATCTCGCGCCCACCAAAGACTGCGCCAAGTGGATGCACGTCAATCATTCACTCCGCATTTCGACAGATGGATTTGACTCGTCCAGACAAAGTCTGACCACTAAGTTAACAAGCTTACTCGGTGCACGAGACCTCACCCCTTTATAGCACTACAAAAAGGAAGAGTTTTAACCGAGCCCCTGCCGGTTCTTCGCATGACTTGACGCGCACTACTCGAAAACGCTGACGTTTCGCAGATTTTTTTGGCTTAATCGTTATCTGAGCCATTCCTGGTCAGATCCGCAGTTGTTTTCCTTACTATGTGAGAGTGCGATCAATGGAACATAGTTAGGAAATTGCCACCCTGAGCGTCGGTCAACGGCACAGCTAACATCCTTCCCGTGTTCAGTCGCTTTTATAGAACCTGCACGCACAGGAAGGGTTCTCAACACAAATGAAACACTTCCGCTGATTTTGTGAATCACAACTTTCGAAACGTGTTCGACGCCTGTTGATCATTTTGTCTATTTTTGATTTGCGGAAAAATGTTTATAAAACACTGCGCAGCGTTAATTGACAACAGTCTTTTGTGCTCGCCTTGCTTAAAAAGTAGTTCGAAAAATTTTGTGTTTTATGGTTTTTGTTTAGAAATCATCGGTGCTGCTCTAAAACTGATTTAATATAATATGGGAAAAGGTTTGTCGTTAATAAGCAGGCGATATTTAAATGTTTGAAAAACTGGTTGTATTGTAAACGTTTTTTTTTTATACCTGACAAGCACTCTTTCTTCTGAGCAATTCCAGATGCGTATCCACACAGTGACTGAAGCTGAGGGAAAGATATATAAAAATGCCTTTATAAAACTTAGAAATCAGTCAATCACGCGACATGTAAAAGGTATTTTTAGAGTGGCGGTCCAAATTAGCCTGGATGTACAAAATGACCCTAACATAGACCATTGCAAAGACATCATTGGATTTTTGTCTCTTGCGAAATCACGACAAAAAATGTAGGCTACTCTTTCGGAGTCAACTGAACACGAGGTTTGTTACGTCAGGAATCAACAGCAGAGCGCAATTTTCGCATCATTTCATCTTTCTTTTGCATCCCAGTCCAACACACTTAGCTGCATCCCTATTTCGATTACTTCTTTTCTTCCCAAATGCATAGCTTGGTAAGGCAAGCAAAAGTAAGGTGCTTTGCAAAAAGCTAGCCCTGGTACTAACTGCTGGTGAAACCCTTACGATATCATCGCTCAGGTTCAACACACAAACCATTCATATTTCTTGAAGCAATGCGAATTATATCGGATTGATAAATGGCAGAGTAATGCAAGCCAAAGACGTACCGTATCACAGCTTTTGCGAAGTCCTTACATAGGCATTGGTTCCCCATTTTCTGTGAACTTGTAGCGTAAACAATGATTTGTGACGTGTTTCTTTCAAGACGTGGTTGCAAATGCCAACATACGGCTTCCATATAAGCATCCAGTTCGGTCTTTAATGTTTCAGCTCTCGGGAAGATGAAAGAGAATTCCCCGAAAGTTACGCAATGGACTGGATGTTTTGTCAAACGTTAAGTGCCGCTGTTGTGTGAGGTCTTAACGAACGAAAATAGCCTATACGATTAGCACGATACTGTTGGTTCCATTTCACTCACTCTCACAGACCATTACAAAAACTGACGTCACGATGACGAAAGGCAACGATAAGGGCTGACACTGTTGCCACGAAAAGTTCCGTTTAAGTAAAACAGACAAAACCTTCCGCTGCTTGTATGAAAGCATTCCTTGCGTTGCATGAGTCAGGAATCACAGCAGACCACCTGCCGGGTGCGCCCGGCATAACAACTACTCCGATCACGCTTCTTTTTCCGACGCCCAATTTTCTCAGAATACTTTGACCGAACACAACGTCCGGTCAATACAATGAAACGAACAGACACCAAACGTTTTTTAAGTTGCTGTCAAAGACCGAAACGGTCTTTCAAATTTTTCCAACGGTCTCTCAAAATACAGCAGAACCTCAATGCATAGCCACCAAAATACACTAAAACCACGCTTTATGACTATCTCGGTATTCAGATGAAGTAGTTGCAGTTCCTCAAAATGTCTTACGGGTCACCAACGCCCCACCTTAAAAAAACTGCAGAAGGACCACTGCGGCTCAGCATTTTGCGGCAGCCACTCGTCCATGAGGAAAAGGTTCAAGTTGTTTTAATCGTTGTGCGTTCTTAGAGTGATCACGGAAAAAAGATATGTTCTGCCACCGGCTGATGAATACATCATCATACGCATTCAATTTTCTGTAAACTCATCTATGCAATGGGAAGATCCTGTTTGGCAATTTTACATTTTTTCTGATAACTTCACATTTCAATAATTTGAATTTTTGTTGCTTAGGCACATCGTAATGGTTTTGTTGTGGAGGTAAACATTACAAGAATTAGCCATATTTCACAATTCTGCAGCAATGTACATGAGCAAACATTTAAGCCACTGAAATGAGTGGAGACACCAATTAAAACCCTAGAAACGAAACTACGTCTCATGGCCGACGACGCTCCTTCGTTAATTTACAACTGTCAGCATTCTTAACCTTAAATGAGGTAAAAAGAAACTTTTTTCTCTAAGGCAAAATTGCGGCCGTATAAAAAAACTAGCGGTGGTCCGTAGGTGTGGCTTAACATAAATGATCTGGAAGCTTCATTCAACGATACAGACGTTTCACTTGAAACACCCCAGCGAGTGTTGTGAATAACAACTTGCAACATTTTTCTGTGAACTCATCCTTTTTTATAAACATCATGCATGGAACCAGTTCTAACAATCGACCACTCCACTAGACTAAAGATAAAAACAACATTGGTGTCTGACTGATGTACGCCGTACAGCAGTGGCCATTAAAGTTTTAACGCTTCAATAAACCTAAGTCAAATTTTCTTCAGTCTGGATAACCCTTGTCAAAAAATTTTAATAACAAAACAATTGCAAGAAATGAAACAGAATTGGTAAAGAAATATTCACTGGAGTAGTGGGGAAAAAGGTCAATGCAAAAGCTGCATCACATTTATCAGCACTAATCTTCTTCATGTGGGTACAATGTTGCTAGATTTCTAGAACAAATGTAACAACGGAGTGGTATTAGTAAAAACTTCAATGGAACAACACTGTATATTATACTGTACAATCTGCATGGAAGAAAGCAAGCCGTTCTTAGAATGAGAACTTGAGTCCGGATTTGGACTTTACTTCCCAACACTGTTGAATACCAAATGGGCGTTCACAAAACGCTTTACTGTTTCTACACTACAAAGAAAATTCTTCACGAAAGCACGCGCTCCATTCGCATCTATTTTGAAATCTTTTTCAAGTGGAGCTTATAGGCTGTACGACTTTGCCACAAAGGTGTACTTTCTGTCATCTGTTACAACTTATGCTGAATTGGCGTATAAATGTTGTTATCATTGTGAACTCCACACAAATGAGTCTGAAATGGTCTTGAACTATCAACAACTGTGTTTGCGGCTCTCTCATTTGTCTATGCTGGTTGAACAGAACTCAATTCCGAAATCTTTTGTCCGAATTGTTTTCTACACTTCGGTTATCAGAAATGCTTTTGCTTCTAACAAACCGCCTAATACCCATTTTTGCGAGCACTTTCTGCAAATAAGTCATAATTTAAAGAACAATCAATGCTCGGCTCAGATCAACATTAGCGGTGAAAAACCAAGAAAGTTAGACACTCTCGCAAAAGTGTTTCACTGTATCTTAACACGACTATCGGACAACGTAAGAATTTACTGAAATTAGAATACCACGCAGGCGTAAAAACCGAGCAGATGAATTATGAAAACTCGCCACGGTGAATATAGCTTTGGCCTTAGTACTCTCTCGCAAGTCAGAACTAAGCCTTAAGGATTAAGACGTATTCTCACAAGCCTTTTACAGAGGTATTTCTAACAAGCCACGTAGTTTTATACTGTATGAAAAGAACCTGCATAAGCGTAGCTTGGTCAAGCTATTCACTCAGGCACATTGTTCACACTCACAATCTCACACTACAATGGATTTTTAGCTTGTGGAAGTGGAAGTGTTGCTACAGATTCACCCCTGTTTCTTTTCACAAAGTATGAAACAACGCGTCTGACCGTTATCAACAGTCACTGTCTCGCTGCATCACCTGCCAAAGATGTCCGAGGCCAACAGTCACATGCGGAAAAACACCTAAGTAATTATCATAACTTGAAATGAACTATTGAAGATTCGTTGCCATGTTAGTGTTACGCAACTTAGAGAAACAGCAGAACAATGCGCTCGCAAGTTTCGCAACGTTTTAAGTCTGCAGGCGAAGGAGCGGACATGAGTGAACTGCAAGCTCATCAATGCATCACACCAGAACAGTGAAGCTGGATTTTGTGGAGTGTGAGTACCATACCGGTAAATAAAGTGTTATTGCAAGAATTAAATCGATTAATCGGAATCGAGATGCTGACTTCAGATTTTTTAACAATTTTTGGTTCTTAGTCCCGATATCCGAGGAGGGAATAAAAACGTTTTTCCCCCTCTGCGGACACCCATGAAAGCAGTCCACCGTATCTCCTGAAAAACAAAAAATGCCCTCGAAAGAAATTCAAGTGATCTGGCAACCCTAGCTAGCATGTAGTGATTAGATTCAAACTTTGGCTGCATGTCTAGGTTTTCTTAACCTGCCGGGTTTGAGTTATAATTACCTGCAATCAATTATTGTGATGTGAGACTGCTCAGATCATAGAGAGATGGTGAACGTGGATTTGTTGTTGCGGTGTGTCGAAGATTTTCGTTGTACACTCCAGTGTTTTAGATAGAGTGTTGCTGATTAATTTGAGAGAGTTAGAAAAATTTATTAGCTTAGCATTAGCTTGTTGGAATGGCATTGCCTTCGAGGTGAATAGATGAAAGATTTTAATTACAAGCACATTTTATTAAGTCTAACGATTAACTTTGCGTTGTGAACTATTTTTTATTTTTAATAATGAGTAAACGGTAGCCAAAATATACGTACGTAACTTTGCCAACACACACTTTCAGAGAAAGTTTCGTTTGCATGGCTTGCGCCATTCAACTTGTTACTTTGCATTAAATTTTTGTTTTTATGCAATATTCTATTTGAATAAGAGCTGATGATCCCTACCTAGCAGGCGACATATATGCTGTCTTAAGATCTTACTGTCTGATTCTTAGCTGTGGAAGGAGTCCTTTCGATAGTAATTCATCATGGCGTTTACCTTTTTTGTAATATATTTTGGGGAGAAATTAAAGTGTCAGAGTTGCAAGGCAGGGAGGAATGCGGAAAAATTAATGAGATCAACTGGGTTGGTCTAATGCTACTGGCGCAGCCAAGCATGCGTTAGGCTAACTTGGTAGAAGAAATAGAACATAACCTTTCAGCTTGTTTAGGGTTAGCGTGCGTTCTCTATTTGAATGGCAGGAAAGCAAACGCTAAAAAAAGGCTACGCCAACCACTCCTTCCTTTAAGCACTCAATTAAACCCTGCGCATGACCACAGAACCACACAATGCCTGCTGAAACCCCGGTTGTTGTGATCAGATATTTTTGCATTCGTTAAATTTAGCAGCAACACCAACCACATAAAATTGAATTTTTTAATAACTCACTTGTACCATCTGCAACGTGAACAAAGCACCTCAAGAAATACTTGGGCCTGAATCAGCATTTCTTAAATTCAAGTATATGGCCTTTCTATGACGTAAAACAGCGTGGTCCAACTACAGGCCCGTGGGCCACATGTGACCTGGACTACAGTCTCCGACTTGCTAACACTAACATATTGGTATTGTTAAAGGAACGATAGTGTCAGAGAAGCCTCAACCACAGGCATCGCACTGATAGAGATTTGAGATGAATTGTTTATTGCTATTATGTAATAACTCAATGAAACACTCACTTGACTCGCCCATTTTCCCTTTTCAATTTCAAATATTGTGAGTCTGTTGTTTTATACATCATTTTGTTGGACGTGACCCGCAAGTCGTCGCGTTTTTGTAAAATGGCCTGTTTTTGTAAAAACCACGCTGACGTAAAATGCACACCTATCGCTGAAAGTACAATGCAGACAACGTATATATCAGCTATTGTCCCTTTTGCAAAGAAAATTCAGTCTGACCGCGTTTGCCATTTTAATCAAAATTGTGATTAAGAATTTTCCACACATCTTTCATCAACTTTCATTTCCATGTTTTGTAGAAGTCAAGGGTTAAAATGTCGCGGTAAGTTTGCCGCAAAGTTAACTATCTGCAATTTCAACACAATTCAATTTAATGGGATAACAGGACAAAAAAGGTTGTTTAACAAGAAATGCAAAAGGCACAAATGAGAAGATTCGACGATTGACGAGTGAGCAGACAACAAAACTGAAAGGGCAGTAACATGTGTTCGCACAGTTTCGTATCAACAGAATGAACGTGCTCAGCGAAGCCTTCTCTCTTTATACTGGGAAGCACAAACGGTGTTAGCAAATGATTACGCACGTCACCGAGCATTCGAAATTATTCTTTTAAAGCGCCCTCTGAACTTTCAACGCAATCCGAGAGTGAATATACTGTCAAATTGCTAGTTCTAACCCTTTCGTCAGGAATAAACGCGTGATCTAGCAGTGTTTTTCAGAACCTCTGAACTTCAAAACACGCTGTTTGAAATGCCTATCCGGCTTTCTGAAAAGTGGAAGTCGATGTAACATGAAATGAAAGCTCTGCGCAGATCTATTGGTATTTTTTCTTTCAAATGCAAAATCGGTTTAGTTTATATAGGAACCGTTTAACCATCCCCAAAGCACGCACAATCATCGTCATTTAAATCTGTTTCGTGAGAGGAAAATACTGTTTCCAGATGGAACATCAATTTGCCAAGACATTATTATCTTGGCACAAAGATGAGCCCGGGCGGGAAGGTAAACTGTTCTTGAAGTAAGCTTCCGCAGTCGGGGGCGTCAGAACCACAAGATGTTTTGACAGTTATATTTCGTAATCAGTATGGGTGATATTGGCAGCTTTGCAATGGAGATCGGCTGAGGTTAAACAAATCTTTTACTTCCTACAGAGCCGCAAAATTTGCGTTACAAGCGTGTGCTGTTCGGGAGCGATCCGGAGACACGAATGATCGCGGAAGCAGTGAATTCTTGAGAAAAGTTATAACAAAGCATGAATTCGGGCGGAAACTATTCTTTTACCAAGGCAATTAATGAAACATTTCATTAATCAGATTAGTTGCATGTACTTAGTGTTTATCAAAGTGTCTAATAGCATTGCATTTGTGTATTTCAGGAACCCTGTTTGATGAAATGGGTAGTGATAAACAAGGCCAAGTAAATTGGCCACTCTCATATGAAAATAGCTAGATTTTGTGTATTGGATACAGATACGGAGCATCACTAACTTGAAGCAAAAGATAACTGATGCAATTGCGACCATTGATGGGGCGGTTCTACAGCTGACCGAGCAAGACGTCGATCACTCTCTTGATTTGCCTCATGCAACGAATGGTGCCCATGCAGGCCCGTAACCAGCTTAGGACACCAGGTGCGGCGAGGAGTTTTCTGAGAGGGGCTCAAATTTTTTGAACAATGTCCAATAGTTTTAAAGTATGTCTAACACACTTTTCCAGGGGGGCGAAGCCACGCCCTGGTTACGGGCTTGTGCCCATGTAGTGGGTTTACTGATTAAGGCAAAAACAAACAATACTTTCTCGCTAAGTGCCCTCTAGTGGGATAGAGCGCGTGCCACTGAAACTCTGGGTTGGAATTCCAGTCGGGTCCATTCCAAAGACTTGAAAAACGGCACTTGCGGCTCCTCCAATCCACTCAATCTGGTGCGCGGTATCGGTGGATGAGTGCCAACGGAAAGCTTCACGCACGGTGCTATCACTTACCAATACAAAATTCACTGCGAAACTAGCTGAGTGGCTTTCGATGCGGAGTAAGTGGTTTACAAAGCAAATGCACCGAACACTTCCTTGCTTTCTGAAAAACGATACTTCATCCTCATTTTTTAATAATTTACACACATATGTCTATCTATTTTTTGTATCATGTTTTCGTAACAAACTTTTTAAACTGGCGAGAGTTTATGGCCGTCATGTGTTACGCAGCAGTGATCCATTGTGTTTGGTAGCCGACTGTAAAGATGGGAAGAAACTTTCTCTTTGAGGAATTAGAAACCCCAACCAGATGTGTACGTATGCTAGCTTTTGCAAAAAGCGAAAGAACCAATGTAACCAACTCAGCTGTGCAGGCGATTTACAGGTTGGGCAGGGAGTAGAAACATGCCTTGACGTAAATATGAACTCAACCCAAGCTCGCTTATAGGTTCACCTTTAAGCTCTCATACAGACGCATAGGAGATTTCATCAGCATTACATTTGTCACGAATTTCGATCAAAATATAAGCTCACAGAAAAGAGCTTTCTTGCTACAATTTTAAAAAAGTCAAGAACCACAGAGAAACGATGTCATATATAGCTTGTTTGAGGCAATTTAAGCCGCTGTACTTCTTAACAGTAATCCGCGTTTCTTTATGGTGAACATTATCCCAAGATGCATTCAAACAAATGACGGAAAAAGACTGTTTGGGTCATAAGCGTGATGATGGGCAGACTCCACGATCACACAACATTGGTTGCAAAATTCCATGGCTTTTGCAACGTCGTTACAAAAAGTGTGTTCGACTACACCCTCTAATTAAAGTGATTTGGAGCAAGAGGCTTAACTATCTGGGGCATGACATGATATACGTATTCATTAGTTTTCTCGACCGTTCTTCAAACAATCGTTTCTGTTTATTTCAACATTTCCTTAATGGTAAGCGTCAGTAAAACAGCGCTGCTGCTTGGAGCTGCTTCGAAGTAATATTTAATTCTATTCGATGGGTTCAGAATCCTACGCGTTTCTGTAGAGCTGGTTGAGGTAAGCAGAGGAAGTCTTATGTCCTGCAAGTTACCACGTTGACTCCTCCGTGGATGATTTAACATGTCGGTGCGACACCGGCAGGTTTCTTTTTTTAGGCAGACTGCTTTTATTGATAGCAGCCGTGTGGATCTAGTGGGCGCAGAAAAACGAAACTCCGTTCGTGGGCGTTGGCAATTTTAGAACGCCCTGCATCCGCGAAGCGACATCAAAGACTAACATGCTGGTTTTCATTTAGATGCAATGCGGTCTGTGTTAAGCTTGCGCGGCGGGGGGTGCGAAGGAGGCACAGCATCAGAGACCGTTGCCGAAGACCGACGACAACACCACACCTGGCGTTGGAAGTCCAGCGTTCCGTCTTGATGAGCAAGAGTGATGCATCTGTAGCTCACCTGACTAACTCCGATGAACAAGTTGTGAGCAGGCAATCGCCAAGAGTATAGCCACAGTTTCCTGATGAAAGCTGCGCAACTGATTGAAACGATTGGACAAAGCTTTGAGGGTCGAGGCTAAGACTAAATTTGCAAACTCGCTTTTCCTCTTGGGTCTACATACGGCGTATCAACACTGCGATACCCCATACCAAGGTGCCGATGCAAAAGTTAAACAGACGCCAATACCTTTCCGGTTATACCCACACAGTTCGCTGGTTCTCATTGTCTGTACGCATATTTGAAACGCATGACTCGTGCACCGACACCCGGTAACAAGCCCAACTGAATAAACTATCCACCTTACAGTTTCTCCAAATATGCGGATTCCTATATCCACTGCCACCGCCAGAACGTGTAAACGTGCTCACGGCTTTGCGTTTACCAGCGGCGAATGCTCACCGGCGTTTGCGTATCTGTCTTCTTTCAGTTTCTTCGAAGGCCCTCTCATTTAGGAAGATAAATTATTCGCAGTGATGCAAATAGCACTTTTCAAGACAGCCGAGCGCATTGCTCAACTCTAATGTTAACAACATCTGAAGCTCTATTACGTGTGGCCACGGCGATTAGAACACGCAGGACATATAAAAATGGATTTGGAAAAATGCCACATACTGATTAATTACATAGTAAATATTTTGTGCGAAATGTATATCTTTAATTATAGTTTCAAAATACCCGCTATTTTATATATTGACGATGTGCTTTTTTCTGCAAGCCTGAATTGAGGCTTGTGAAGAAATTACTTGATTTTATGCATTGGTGCTGCCTAAAAATGGTACTGTATAAGCAAACGTGATGCATCAAAAGCAACAGAAAATCGAAAATCATGTTGGAGAACAGACCTGACAAAGATTTGACACACCGCGCAAAAGATTTTTGCAAAAAATGAGCACTTTATAAAATGACTGTTTCATGATTTTATCTACCAGTCAAATGATACAGTGGTGCAGCATGTCTCTCTCACGTGGGAGAGTGGATCTGACACAATTTGGGTCATACTAGAGGGTAAGGGACTTTTAAAAAGAGTTTTCCGGTGATACACAGATTTGTCGAATTGGAAGAATATACTACTCAGCTGAATCTGCTTTTTGTAAGGTCAGACATTTGGGTGGACAGAGACTGGACGCCAAACAATGACCATCAGTTTTCACCCACTCCCGACAGTGAAGCTGTTCAACGGTAGTGGGTTTCCCTGAACCTGTGTCCACCTCAAGTCTACATGTTATCAGCAGTGACGGAGAGCTGTTGTCTGCTGACGTTTTAGAACGTCTGCATCACGCACTCAATTTCTAACCGGGCACATGTTAAGCACCACGCGCAAAAGCTATATTGGTTGGGTCCACTCAACCTGGCCCCGATAAGTCGTCAGGGAGAAATGGCCACGTGCATCCTGCAGGTTCTGTAAGTCCTGGTGCTTTATGGAACGCTCGAAAAGATCGTTGTGGTTTTGTGTGACCGACCGGACTTCGTCACAAGCGTTTAATTTTTTCCCACTTCGCCAGAAGCGACGGTCAACGTTGAATTTCGCATTAACAAAGAGCTGTTCGTTGCTTTTTTCAGCCTACCTTTCGTTACAAATTCGTTGAAAAGACGTCAGCGGGCTACAGGAGTCGATCCTCCGAAGTGGCACCCGTTTTTTGTCGTGAAAACAAAACCGTTTTGGCGATAATCACGTACGTTCAGACGTTGAGGGTTGCCAGCGTATATAATGTCCACGTTAATTGAGCAAAACATGGTTCAGCCGGAAGTTAAACGAGTTTTTTTCCTGACAACACAATTATTTTAGTCGATGACACCACATCATATCATTCCAGTATTGCGTTCAGAGGCGTTTCTTTTCGCCTCAACCAATCTGCCAAACGTTTTAAAAAGAATTGTTATTATTTCTACAAGACGTGGAAGACCTGCAACATGTAAACCAAGAGCATGTTGGAAAAGCGTTCCAAGACGCGCACATGTTTCGGAATCTATTTTTAAGAACATTCGCAAGAGACGAATGCGAGGGCAAAGTTTGTTTAAAATAGTGCCAGCAGGCTTCCGCGTACTGGCAGGGAAGGCTTGTATTTCGAAAGCGAGAGGAGTATTGCCTGCTAGTCAGCACGCGAATGGCCAGGCTGTAACCTTCCTTCGCGTGACCTGCAATTGCAGAAATTGCCTGATTGTTTTATTTGCTCTGTCACAGTAAACTCTGACTGCACTGCAATGATTGGCTCGTTTAGGAAATTGAGGAAACGCGAGTGAGAAGTGATTTCATGTATTACAGGAAATAGTTTGATTCAAAAAACATCTCGCAACAATGTTGAAAAAAGGACGTACAACAAACGCTTCGGGAGAAATGGATTTTTCACTCTTGGCCAATCGGCAAATAAAGAGCAATTCCGCGTGAGTCAAGAAGACGAAATTAACAGCGTGGATAATCTTTCGTGGAAGTGAGCCAACGTAACATCTGACTCTTTTGAAAAATCATGTTTTCATTTGCGCAAAAATATTTCGGATGTATTAAAATTATTCCACATCTGGTGTTTTTAACGTAATCTGTTTCAAAAACCCAAACAGCTACTGCGTAGCAGCAAAACTCCACCATATTTCGTTTTCAAAAACTTGTCAACAGCTTTCTTGCCAATGACTAATGTTGCGGATTCCAAAATATCGCCAAACAGGTCTTCTAACTTAGATCCTCACAAATATAGCTTTATTGACATTGTGAATCCCGCATAAATCCAAGAAAGACGTTTCACTTCAGAATTAGGAATGACGTAAATATATGTTTCGTATCGAGTGAAAAAAATCTGCTAGTTTCGTAACGTCGGTTGCCCAAAAATATACAAACTTTCTTTTCTTTTACGTTTTTACTCTATCCATACTGTGTACAGGGCAAAATCTAAAGCAGAAAGTGATCATTATGTCGAAGTTTTTCATTCAATCTTTTTCGCCTCAGCGCAAATTCGCTTTCAAATCTCAAAACACGTCACGGCGCAAGTGAAGCGTAAAATGCCTTGAAATATGGTGCGATCCAGCGTCGATTACCGCTTTTAGCAGTTCAACTCTGTCATTGCTCTGGCCGCATTTTACGAACAAATTATGATGGATCTCAGATTAAATTTAGCAACCAACTGTGGACCGAGGTATTTGAGCCAAAAGTAAAAAGCTTTTGTTCCACTGAGCCTCGCAACGTGGGGCTGCAGGGCGTCAATACCAGGCACTTATTCAAGCAAAGTAGGACCAATACGACAACCAACACTCTTGCTTTTCTTCGTGAGGCGACGTTGTTCTGAGTGTCAATATAGTTGAGTCTCTCGTATTCACTGTTTAAATTTGAGCAAATTACATCAATCTACAAACCAGGCATGAACCAAACGACTATGTGTCTGATATCGCATCACAATACGCCTTGCAATGCTGCCTGCTAGACAGGTTTGTGACTCGTGAACAGTTCACCAATGCTTTTTACATTAGTCTGACGAAAATCCTTAGCACCGGTTCAAAAAGTTGCGGCAGGTTTTGACGAAAGAATATGTCAGCAAATGTCGAGCCTTAGATCCACAAAAACCTGTGTTGTTCTGAACAGTGTTAACGGTGATATTCAACTAGAGCGTTCATCAGGCAGAGCGCGAAAGCACCCGCAAGATTTGCCACGTTCTGCTTCGTGTTTTCTAACCGGAAGGAAACAAACGATGGATCCATCGATGAAACGTCGATTTTCTCTCAACAAGTCGCCCGACGCATATCACAACTGCATTTTGTTTATCTCACTGAAGTTCGGCTCCGCTTCTTTGATATAAAATGAAATCAGGACTGCGCTTTTGCTACTCCCTGCGGATACTGATCAAAAGAAACATTTCATTTAGAAGTTGCGTCGCCTGACAATACATATGAATATTAAGAAGTTGCCAGGCAGGACAAAGTTGCTAACAGATATCCCGAAAACGTTTTCGTTACTTTCGTCATTGTTATCCACAACGATGCAGGATGGTGCTCATTTTGTCGCAAACACCAAGCAAGGACACCCTTTCCAGTACTTTTTGTACTGGACTTTTAAAAACATATTATACTGGCTTAAGTTTCAAATGTCCACACTGAAACGTTACTGAACAGTTCTAACATTTTCATAACATGTCAACTGCGCAACCTAGCGGCAAAACGTTCCTCCCAATTGAGAGCTTCGTGACTGCGTTTCTATGTCACGTACGTAGCGAAGGCGCGCGTACGTCAGTGTCGTCAAGAGCCAAGTGAGTCATGGCAGGTCTGGATTGTTTGCTGTTTTGCCTCGTCCGTACTTTATGCCGAGTACTAAAAATGATATATCATAACCTTAACAGAAGCCATTTCGGTTTTCAAAAACCGCACTCTTTGTTTTCTGTGGATAATCGGATAAATTAGGCTAAAACTGCTAAACATAGAGAACTGTCAGAGCTGAAAGGTCACCTTGTACGACTTTTAATGTAAAACTGGCCGTTGCTAAAATATAATAACGCATGCGTTACTTCTGCAATTTCCTCCAGAGTCGTTAAAATTATCCTGGTTATTGTAAGTTTCTTATGTCGTTCCTTCTGGGCTTATTTGTTGGGTTAATCCAGTTATTTTCATGACTGACGGCGTTGCCACTGACATTCCTCTGATGTGATTGGCAAGTCTCTCGCAACATAAACGGTCACTCGCAAGGGTAACGCGATCAGGGGGGGGGGCGGTCAGTAGCACATTGCGCCTATCGTTATCGCAGATGAAAAGAAACCTTATTAAGACATTAATACTGTGTTTACATTCGTTTCGTTTTGTGTAGACACGTGACGTTTGGTTGGTTAAAGCCAAGAAAAATTGGTCAACGCTGTAATGCGTTGACGACACAGTTTTTTTTGGCATGTTCAGAGTTCAAAAGTTCAACGCAAGATTTGGACACGGTTAATTGACCTGTTTTTAGCAAAGGCTGCTGCGTGTGTAGCAAACGACCTGGATATTTTCGAAAAACACACAGTCGGTTATTTTCATCGTTGTCACATGCTTGCATATTATAGTGAGGTATCTTCGTCCACGCGCCACATGTGTAGTAATGTTTAGTTTTCATTTTGAGACACACATGATCACGTGTCATGCATGGTCACGTGTCACACACAGTCACGTGTACAAATCTTTTCACGCCCTCATCACAATCCCAATCACCATTTGTTCGAAGTCACAACAGAATAATTTGTTTTGTCATAACAGTATAATTTGTTTTGCTGCAAACGGCGGCTGGCAGTTAATAAATTGCGTTCCTGTGTAATCGCGTGCGATTCAAAGTTATGCAATTCAAAGTTATGCGATTCAAAGTTATGCGCAATTCAAAGTTATGCAAAATTTCTTGAGTTTGACTGAACTTGCTCAGCTGTTTTTAATGGAAACCAAATGGTGAACGGCAATCAATCATTT
>JGI24159J19872_10000669_pt1 | contig 32807 bp, 27 predicted proteins | sample Ectturendosymbi4_FD_19872 | JGI IMG/M metagenome (IMG submission 19872) | reverse complement strand
AAGATGTTGATGTGTTCTTAGTTGAATAAAGCCTAGTGAAAGGTTTCCTTCGTCGCTACGTTCTGTTGTGACATAATGTATTACTGTATTTTCCATTCAAGAATAATTATACAGTAGTTTGACAGGCGTAATATGTGCAGAGTCAGTAGCCAGTGCAGATGTGAGTACTGTAGTGTAGTAGGGCTAGGCTTAAACCAAATTTTTTAAATATAATGGTTTACAGATTAAGCACTAACTACTAGGCATAGGTCAGCGCTGTGATCTATCGCTGATTTGTCAAGGGCTGCTTGTGCATGAATTTGGAATGCTTTTTTTAGTTTTGAAGATGCTGTGGTTGAGAATCTCTTCATATTGTTTTACGGGCGCACTGATGTGATATGAATGTAAAATTTTCAATGTTAAATTAGTCAAATATTGCAATGAATGCAATGGTTAGAGTGAAAAGAAAACTCAAACTGTAAGACCTTGAATGTATCATGTACTTGTTTCAATTTGTGCATTTTGGTGAAAGTAAAAGAAAAACATTAAATGTTTTTTATAGAAGATCTAACTAGCTTTTTTATGTTACTTCATATCTTTGATTTGCTGTTAGCCTACTTGCAAACTATGATGTCAGTAGACTTGAGCTTGTTAAAAATATGATGCAAATAATGCGTATTACCTTAATTTTTATGTGCAAGTACCAGTAGCGTGCTTTTCAAGTTTGGTTTTGACTTTTTTTTAAACATTTTGTATGTCTGGGTTTTTTTTATTATTATCTGTTTTTTTTCAAGGTGAATTATGGGGTTTTTCTTCATAACAAAACGGCAAAACTGATGTGCATGTCGCACCGCATTTATAAGTCGCACCTGTCTTTTTGGGTGAATATTTAGTATAAAAAATGCGTCTTATACTTGAATAAATACGGTATACACTTAATAAAGAAATTTAAATTCATTAGTAATTTAAAAAATGTCAACTTTTTTGCCTAAATTGTTTGAGATTTTGCTCAGATTTTTGACAAATCAAAATTTTTGGGGTGCATTTGCTCCCCCAGCTACTACACCACTGAATGGAAGGGAGGGGTATGCAAATGTTAAATAATATACATCACAATCATTTACAAAACACAGATGGTGGTGGGCAAGCAATGGGTGAGGAATTGAGGTGTGTGCAGATGAACAGGTGTGCCATGCATTTATGTCAGAGAATAGCAATAGAGGTTATCATGATTTGGCAATAGAGGTTATCAAGCAAAAAGCAACAAAATATATTGATAAGAACTGAAAAATGTTTAACTAATATGCAACATTTTTCCTTCATGTAGTTTTAGCTTTTCTTGTGAGCAAAGTAAAAGCAACATTTTAATAGTGCTTTTCAATGCAGTAGCCAAAGAAATTGAGTTTTTTTTTTTAAACTGAGCTACTTGCATTAATCTTTGAAAAGCCTTGAATTTTCCACAAGAGGTAGTTCTCAATTTCCCAATTCCCAATAATTCAGCACAATTTCATTGCAGGACCTAGTCCAGTTGTCTCAGTGCATCAATTTCTGGAGTCCAAATGGTAATTGATTATGTAATTGTCTTTTTCTCCTTTGTGCCAAGGTTGGCAGGCTAGAAGTACTACTCACACAGGCCATAGCTTGGTTAGACTTGTACCAATCCAGTGCTAGGTTTATTTTTCAGTAATAGGCCAAATTTGAAATTTGTTTTGAAATGACTGAAAAAAAACTAAGTGATTTCGGTCATCATGCCTGAAACTATAGTCTAGTGCAGGGGTGGGCAAATAGCGGCCCACGGGCCAAATGTGGCCCGCAGAAACACTCAGGAAAATCTTCAAATCTGAAACTTCCTCTAACTTCTCATAGTAAATATTAGTGCTGAGGCTATAAATCGAGACTTGCTTCTACTCGCATAAGAAGGTACGGCCCTCCGCTAAAAGCGGCCTTCTTAAAGCGGCCCCCAAGCAAAAATAATTGGCCACCCCTGGGCTAGTGAATACTGTTACTGTATGGCGAGTTTTGAAATTGTGAGAAATTACCAAAACATCAGAGTGAAAAAAAACATCCAGCGTCATGAATAATTTGTATTATATTGTTGATACTAGGTTTTTGGCAAAGGTAAACACTGATGTTTAAAGGTGCTGTGCTTTCTAGAGATCGACCAACATGGCTTTTTTAGGGCCAATACTGATATATTGGCCATTCATGGACCGATAGCCGATACTGATTACCAATATTTCCAAAATTTTTAAATCGTGTTTTCTGCTTCTTTGTCAAAAATATAATGTATTCTATGCCTTACCTTTTTTTCAAAAACTTTAAAAATCAAGATTTATGAGCTAAAATTTTTCAAATTGCAACAATTTCCATACTTTGCTGTGATTTTTAATTAATGTGGTTACTGATGATGCTTTTGTTTTGGCTGCAACGGCCGATGCATGCTTCATGGTTCATCTTGTCTGCTTGTTTATGAAAATGCACCTGCTAGCATTGCTGCAAGATAACTGTCTTGACTTGGTTCGTTGTGCTTTCTTGCACAAGTTGTCTGTGTTTTTTTAACACCTACTGAGGCCGATAAAATCAGCAATTTTGACTGATACCGATATATCGGTAAAATCCAAATATGGCCTTAATATATCAGCCAGGCTGTATCGGTCTATCTCTAGTGCTTCCAGATGTCTGACATTAGCTGCTGGTACTGTTCTGTTGGTGTAGATTTTGCTTCATTTTCTACTTCTATTCGTGATGACCACACCACATTTTTGACCCTGTCAGCTTCACAGCATTGTATGAGTTACAACACCAACTCTTTATGAGAGAGACCATGGACTTCACCTGCTGATTTGTCTTTATATCATTTTAATCTTGGCCATTCTGAGAGGAACTTCGTGCATGAGTTTCATATCTGTGTTGGGCATCATTGTTGCTTCTAGGTTTTTGGAAAGTCTGACTACTGATGTTGATTGTAGCATTAGTTACTGGTACTTCTCCACTGATCTAATTTTCATTTATTCCTGACTTGCTATTATATGCGTTGACTGCACCACACTTAGGCCCATTGGCTTTACAGTGTTGTACAAGTAGCAGCAATTACAGCTAATGAAATGTGAAGGGTTGCTCTGGGTGCCATGCATCCACTGGTAAGCTAACAGACATTTTATATTGTTAAATGTCATTGTTAAGCCTGGTGTCAGCAGCTATATATGTTAGTATTCCATTGTTTTTTGAAGCTTAAGTGGTTGATAACTTTCATAACGTTGTCCAAGCAGTAGATACCAAATTTAGATTATTCATGAAAACTGCAAACTGAAGCAAAAGTGGTATATAATAGCAGAAGTAATGTTATAAACAAAAATGCCAATAATTTTAATGAAATCATGTTTGGCATTTCAAAAACCAAATTTGTTGGTGAGAATGAAAACAGTTTTTTTAGTTGTCCAACAGCATTTGTTTAAGCTGGCACTTGCAGTGTTGTTTCTGATAACTATGAAATACTTCCAAAGTGTTACTCTGTAGCAAAAGGAAGTGAGTGCATAAAAATTTTGTTTCTGAAAGAATTGAGTATCTTCTACTGAAAACAATTAGGTTGACTGAAGAAAAAATGCATATCAATACTTAACATGAACCAAGTAATAACATGTAATCAAAAAAGTACTTGTGAACAAGAAACATCATCTTGAATAGAATGTTGCTTTTGCGATTGTAGACAATTTTTTTCTGTATGCGCAGTGAAATTTGGTGAAGTGTTTCTTGTGTGCACTTCAATTTACTGAAAATGTGTTTGTCAGATAGCAGTTCCTAGTTGTGTTAGTTTCAATTTTTACTGCTTTATATTTTGCAGCATTAGCATTGATCTGCTTATCAAGGAACATTTAGGAATGACTGGCAACACTGCTCCTGCACGTTCCTTTGGATCTTTCCATACCTCAAATATAGAAGAACAGTTACAAGCAGCTGATGTATGGCAGTATGTTGTGACATGATTACAATATCTGCAACTAGCAGTCTAGGTGCAGTATAGTGATGTTTTTTGCTCATTAACTTTTGTCTGTTTTTGAAAAAGAAGTAAACAATTAAACCAAAGTTTTCCTATACCTCGATGTATTTACTTGTGCATTTTTTTTTCAGGCAGGACATTGTGTTGCTTCTTGTCTGGTTGAAATTCCAGCATTTGAAGAGTATCAGACTGCACCGCCGAAATTTGGACTATGGACCAAAGAGAAGCATTTCCTTTTAGATAAAGTAATATTCTGTGTTTCATGAAAGGGGTTCAGTGTGTACATGAGTGGAAGTGCAAGCAACTGTTAAAATTTTACAGATAACCTATGTAGCATGAGTGATGGCAAAATTAAATTTGCACATCTCAATGCAGGAATGGACTTTTCTAAATCATGGAGCATTTGGAGCAGTGTTGAAAGAGGCATTGCTTACAAGTCAGAGGGTCCAGAACTATGCTGAATCTCAACCAGTGAGGTTTATTGACAGGGAATTGTTTCCTCAAATTGTGATGGTTCATGCAAGACTTGCAGATTTTATTGGTAACCTCAGATATGTTTTTTGTTAGGCAAAATTTACAATGGTGTTTTTGGAAACTTCAGTGCAGAAGTTGCATCTGGTTACTTTAAGGATTCCTTTGTTTTTATCAAGGATGCAAGCCTTCTGACTTCGTTCTTGTGGAGAATGCTACGCAAGGAACAAATTCCATTTTAAGCAGTCTGAAGCTTGATGAACACAGCACTATTTATCATTTAAGCACCATATACGGTAACAAAAACATTAATATTAAAGTTCCCGGTTTGTTTGAAGCCTTCAGTGACAATCGCTGTCAATTTGTATTTTCTACGTTTGCAAGCCACGCTTTAATCGCTTTTTTAGCACCAACAGCATCATTTGTCTTCGTAACTTATTCTTCGCTTGTTTAGGTGCAGTCAACAAATGCGTTCGAAAGATAGCGGAAGCTTCTGGAGCTGCCGTCCAGGTGGAAAAAGTCGAGTTTCCAGTTAAATGCGAACACGATATAATTGATTTAGTCCAGCGGACTCTGAAGCCTGGCACAACCATAGCTCTGTTTGACCACATTTCAAGTAATACACCTTTCATTATGCCTGTGAAAGAACTTGTTGAACTGTGCCATGAAAGGTAGGAATGAAGACCATCCGGAATTTCGTTTCAGTTTTTTTAGATAGCATGTACCTTAAATTTTGGCTTGGTTGTATGTTTTATATCGTAGGTGCAGGCGCATTCATCAGTCTGCAGCTGAAGTTATTTACGTTTTTTGTTTTAGAAACGTACCTGTTCTGGTGGACGGTGCTCATGCGCTCGGGCAGCTTCACCTCGATCTGCGCGACATAAACGCTGATTACTATGTCACCAACGCTCACAAGTGGTTTTCAGCACCAAAGGGTGCTGCAATTCTGTACGTAAAACCAGAATTGCAGCCTTCCATCAGGACTCTCTGCGTTTCTCACGGCTACAACAGCGGCTTTCATTCCGAATTTACGTTCACTGGTAAGTGTCATTGTTGGTTGCTGATTGTACGCGTTTGGCATTCGAGAAAAGCTGAAAAACGTAAGAAATGCGCTCCCATTCTAAACAGACTCGTGCGATACTTAAATCATGACCCTAACTAATCCTGCTGTTCTCAACACTCAAATTATTCTGACTGTTATTTTGACAAGCAGGTGCTTTTAATGACTCTAATCCAGGATTTACCAAACATTTTGGGCCACGGACCCCTATTTGTGAATTTTTTTTCTCGGGCCCCAATCTTATGCCGCATCTATTTTTCTACCTAACCAACGAAGAAGGATAATGCAGAATCAAAAATGTATATCATGTTTCTTTTCAACACGACAACATCAATGCGATGGTTGAGGTTGCCTTTTACTGCACAATATATCAATTCTGGGGAGCAATTTGTGACAAATAAATTCGTAAGTCAAACTCTACAGCAGGGGTCTCAAACACGCCGGCCGGATGTGGCCCGCGAGGGTGTTTTGTGCAGCCTGCCATACGTTTTGGGAATTTTAAAATGGTTAACATTTACGTTATTCCGTTTATTCGCTGGTGCTTACAAGTGCTCGGCTAACGAGTGAATTAGTTCCTTTCGCACGATGTAGAGACGGCTAGAAATGATTTGACTATAATTCACGATACCTTTCGCAGGAAATGAGATGTAAAAGCTGTTTTTAGTAAGATTCAGGCACCAACATTGTTGCGTCAGCGTCGTAATGCAGCTCTCGGGTAACTTCGTAAGACCTCATTTGGCCTTCGGAACAACTTGAGTTTGAGACACCTGCTCTGAGGCAGGTCTAGGCCTGTGTTTGTCTTCATATTGGTTAGAGCTGAAAATTATAACACGCATTTAACGTACCAAATGCTAAATCGGACATGCAGCTCACAGAACGCTGTAATCAGACAGATCAGAACCGTCGCCAGAAAGTTTTCAATGGGGGGGCTTTGCGTTTGTGCGGGGGGGCTTGACATTCTAAAAATTGACAAAAACTCAACTGATTTATAGTGTTTCATGTTTCAATTTGGGGGGGCTAAGCCCAGAAAAGCCTCCCCGTGGCGACGGGACTGAGACAGATACAACACATCAAATGCTAAATCTGTTAGAAATAACTCGGTGTTTGTATTTAGCAGTCATGCGTAAATAGCGCTGAAGCGTTCAAGCTTGAGCAACGTTGATTGTTTGCGAAACTGTCATTCAATTAACTGGTCACTTTTGAGTGTAATATCTGCTTAATTGCTACATCAGCAATTGTGATTTACATCTGTCCGATTTATAGCGTTCTGTATGCTAAATGTGTCCGGTTGAGCAGTTGGTTGTTAAATATGTAGCATATAAAGGGAAATTTAATTTACAAATGGCGCTGCGTAGTTTTCTCTGAAGGTTTGGATTGGGTAGTGACATGGGAGTTGACATTTGGGACTAGATAGGATAATTTGATTTGGTAATAAGCCAATGTCTGAGTATAAAAAGCAAATGCTCACGACTTCCACGAAGTTTTGTATGTGATATATTTTTGCAAGACTTCCAAGTTATACTCCAGATGTTCAAAAGTGTCTCTGAAGCTGTGGACAATGATGATGAAGAGTTCCAATCAGTGTTATTCTACGAGTAAGGTGTTAGTGGTGAGGTGGCCAAAACTATTAACTTAATTGCAAAATTAACATTCAAGAACGATTTCACTAACAGTTTTTCTTAATACTAGTTTGTACAAGTTATAAACAGTGAGCTTGCCGATGTTGAACTCTGGCAAACCCTTAGAGCCGGTCGCTGGTCGACGCCAACTGACGAGCTGTACTGAAAAAATAAGGCCTTGCACCCCCAAACAATCACAACCGTTTTCTAGGACTGCGTGATTACTCACCCTACATCGCCCTTCACTGCTGCTTGAACTTCTGGACGTCTGTTGGACCCGACGTGATCAGAAACCGAATAAAAACTGTTCTTCGCCAAGCCTCGGATTTGCTGGTGCGGAAGTGGAACGGACATTTGCTCGCTCCGTTATCAATGTGCGGTAAGAGTTTATTTACATTCAACCGTTCCTATTGCAGTCAGAACGTGTGTGTCGTAAGAAATACCGGTGGTTATCTGCAGAAGCTGCAGCTTTGAACGAAGGATCAACAAACGCCCGACGCGGTGCTATAGGCTTGGTTCGATCTTGATGTTTGTGCGTGTAATGTTCTAAATTCCTTGGTTACTCCGTTGTGGCTTCGACCTTGTCTTGTATTTGCGGCAACGGCAACAAACGCAAATGCTTTACGCAGCAGACCTCTCGCATAGTAACATCAATGACTGCACGCTGTAGCAATCTGTTCACGCTACGGTGAACTTGACACATATAAGAACCGAAAAATAATAAAAGTTATTCTTTTTTGCTTTTGTCAAAGCGAATTCATGTACAGTAGTTTATTACACGCAAGCACTAAAAGTTCGCTCCTACAATTTAATACGTGCTCGTCCTCAGCAACTAGCAGTAATAAAATCACGTCAGCCAAGTGAACGGCGCAGTTACTGCTGTCGCAATAGAAATTGGAGCTACTGAACACAAACACGTTAGTGGTGGCGAGGCAACCGGTTGACGGATGAAGCAGTTGTTAAGTTTTATGGACTGTTGTCTTTCAGGCTCGATGTGTTGCGTGTCGGTACCCGATGCATTGTACAAAGGAAAGCATGTTACCTACGACGACGCCGAGCTCATACAAAACCGCCTCTACCACGAACACCGCATCGAAGTCCCACTAAAAGTGATTCAGGAGAAACTCTACGTTCGAATATCTGTGCACATTTATAATGAATTATCTGAATACGAGAAGTTGGCCGATGCTGTGTTGAGCATGCTTCCATGAACGCATAGAACGTGCGGTCGCGCTGATCGTTGTGTTACTCAGCAAAAGAGTTTTCTTCTAGCAAAATATTGTGTGTCGTCCAACTGGTCGCCTTGTAATCGAGGAACTCGTTTCACGCGTGGCAGTATATGAAGATTTCAATTTTTTCACGTGGTCATTGGTAAACACACCACTCTTTGCTCTTGCATCAATTCCGTATGTCAAACACACTCACCAGTCAAAATGTCCATTCGCTGATAGAAAAACGAATTTTTGTAGCTTGTGCTTTTTGGTCACAGGCTTATGACATCAACATAGCGATAATTACGTAGCTGAACAGTTGTGTTTCTGTTTCAAAATGTTTGGGAAGAAAGCGTCTTTATGTTTTGTGTTGCTGCTTTTCGTTTTTGACTTTACTGACACTATGACGTATGTTATTTGATAATGTCAAGGATCCTTGAACTTGTGTCCGCTCAGTGTTTCTTATCTTCTTGTCAGCTAGACTGAAGGATACGAAGTTACGCATCTGTTTTGTTCGTTACTTTCACATGTTTTTAATACTTTTTTGGCTTCATACCTCTACAAACTCATTTGCAATTTTTGCCTTTCTTCATGATGATAGAGTGACTACGTGTATATCTGTGTGTTCATGCAATCTAGCTCGCCATTTCATTTTCATTAAAAATAAACAAAAGAAACTAAAAACCAGCTTGCTGTCATCATTCAGTACATTAGTATCGCTATTTTGATCCTGAATTTCGACCACCAACAGTTGATTTACCCGCTTGCCGAACGAGTAGCCTTTTTACCTGAGAAAACAGTGGACTTGAGTTTCGTTCTTTGCCAAGCTCTTTATTTCGGCGTTTTTTCACTTGTTTTCTCCTCACGCAAATTCATGTACCACGGAATACACAGTACCGCACCTGCCCACGGTTTAAAAGGCACAAGTTCGCAGCAACAGGAAGCCGTTTTTGTGCCAGCGTTGCAAGTGACGTTGCTGAGTGCTACGTGTCACCTGCAAGCAACAAAGCAGAGCTATGCGTTGCGCAGCTACAGGTTTCCTGCCGTCCAGAGCTCGGTCGTTTTCTATGCGCTCCATTGTCGTGAACGCGTAGCTGCGACGCCACGGCTGTTTCCTGCACGCTGATGCATGTTTGTAAAAGCTAAGACAATATTTGCCCACCTGATACGTGATAACACACCTGCCTGCTTTAGCCCAACACTACCTCTGCTTCGTAATTGTGCTACAAAATTGCAGTATTGCATAGTACACGGCATGACTTTAACTGATACGTTATAGGAATTATTGATCGATACGTCGACTTCCGTTCTTATGTTGATTCGCACGTGTAATTTGGCAAATACAAACTAATGACCGTTCAACAAAAGCTTTGCGCGCAGATAGTTGCAGACTCGGCAGAGAACTATTTTATCGCTAACTGTTGAAGAGTCACACGCAGTCCATACTTTTCAGAAGGAATTCTATCCATCAGAGCAGAATCATGCTCTTCACATTCATGCAAGGTTTACAAGCATGCATGTGCGTCGGAAGGGGGGAATATGGGGGCCAAGGCCCCCTTCTGGATTTTGAAATTTGACATTTTCCCATCAAATTTTTGGGAAAAAGGTTGTTTTCTTGATTTCGAGTGGTTAAAATGAACTTCTACCACTTTTGGCCTCCCTGCAAAAATCCTTTTGGCTACCTTTGGGAAATCCACCATTGGCCCTTCCCTGAAAAAAATCCTTCCGACGCCCATTGAAGTGTGCTTAACCCCTGCTCACTCTCGCGCAGCACGTGCTGAGGATGATCACCCGTGGCACTTAGCCATTACTTCGAATCGCCTGCTGCGAAGTTAACCAGCTCGTGTTTCAAAACGCGCGAACTTGTGCCGACCATGTTTCTGAGATGTTCTTTTGAAGCATACTTTATTCGCGAGAAAACAAATATCAACCATGTAGCAACTTATATCTTTGAGAAAGCGCATCACATTTTTACAAGACTTAATTGTGCTGTACAGATATTTACAGAATATTGCACGTGTACCCGGGAAGCATAGCTCAATGCAATCAATATTTTACACTCTATTAACAACATATAGTAGTAATCAAAAGCATAGTTATATGATAATGCTTTTTATGTCACGGAATCGTCCAACGTTCCTGGCATCGCTGCCAATTGCGAAGCTCCGAAAAAGTTTTTAACATTCAATAAAAATCCTAGCAAATGGCAGGGTTGACATTCTACCGAAGGATTAACATCTTGTTCAAACCGTTTTAAGCGCTGCTCGAATCATAGGCGTAGCCAAAGGGGTCATGCCCCCCCACAATTTTTAGAAAATGTCATTTTGTGCTTTGAGAGGCGTTTTTCCAAACAAAATAGTGTTATTCGCCTAAAGTGAAACATTTTGCCCCCCACCCAAGTTTTGGGCTGGCTACGCCACTGGCTCGAATGCAAAATGAGCCAGTGGCTCGAATGCAAAATGAGCCAGCCATCAGAGCAAGTTGATGGCTGCTCTCACTCGGAGACAAGATTAACGCTATGTTCGTGTGAGTCTTTAGCGATATGCATTGAATCATCCTCCAACCACGACAGCGTTTTGGATTTGTAGACAATTTTTGTCTTTTTACGTTGGTAGATCACAATTCCGTCCTAACTGGCACTACCGCGTATGCTGTCTTTCCTCGTCGGCTGGCATTTTAGCTGGTTTGTTTCCAGTTCCATGAGAACCGTAATCAACAGCTGCACTCACTGCGGGTTCACTTGATTCGATTTTTGAGATATTTTGGTTTCTGCCAAAGCTCTTAAAGATATTCGCAAGTCCAGTGCAACTAATACTTCCAGAAAATATTATAGATCAACACGTACACGATTATAAATGAATACGTTTGAACAGTTAAGTGCTTTTGTGCTGTTTACATCAAGCGACTGCTGTATTGCAGAACAATCAGTTGTTTGTCTGTACATGTATGATTTTCAAAATTTGAGATGGTGAAAGCGCGACTTATTATTGTTATTATTTTTTTGTACAAACAACATTCTGTGGCGGCATGCAGGATTATTGAAAGATTTTTTTAGAACGTCAGGTTGCTGCTTAGCACTTAATTGTTTAAAAAAACGTAATTACATGTGTTTCGAAAGTCTAGCATAAATACGGTTAATGTTTTGTCTGTCACAAGCATTAGTAATAGATGTCTACAATGATGTTACAAAGTGAACAGTGGAAGGTATTAAGGCTGAACATAAAAAGTGATGGAATGAATCCTGCGATATGATTTACAAACGTGAAGTGGTGGTTGATTGAGCTGAGGGAAAGCCTTTGTTTTCACGTTTTTCCCTGCTCTAAAAATCAGCTTTGTGTGAACATTTTGAAGAAGTGTTAAGCAACTAGAACACAGTTCTTAAAAAGGAAACTAATTGATTTTAGGGTCAGAATTTACCTAGCTTCCAATTAGCTGGGCGTTGACGGTCAACCGCTGACCGCTCTAAGATTAAACGCTCCTCATGAAAATCTGACAAACCGAACTGGATGCGCACTGCAACCGTTTGCATAGAACAGCATGTCCATTCGGACTGAGACGGAACAAAATAAGCTCGAGCTACTTACAAACACTGAAACTTGGGGCTCAAAAATGCAAGGTAATTTATTCCGCAAGACGTGTGATTTTTACAAAATATATCGCACACGCTGCAGTAGCCTATGCGGGTGGTGTCAAAATTACGCAGTAGCGCAGCATCCGCAGGAAACGTGCTCGTGCCGGAATGCTATGGTGCGAAATGACTGACAGGGGTGATGCGCGCCCGGTAATCATATCGATTATTTTGTTTTGGTCTCTTTTGTGTTTTACACTACCAGCTGGTGTTTTTTAGACCAACGGCAGCGGAAAGCACAACAAACTTCGTGAAATATATTGCAGAATTTTTTCATCTGGTTGCACGCACACAGCTAAAATAAATCGACAGCTTGCAGTTTACGCGAACAGTTTAAAGATTTATCTGAATGCCAAACAAAACAAGTTGGTTCAAGGTCGTTTCCTTCATGTCTCGGCTTGATTTTGACGCCGCTTGTGCTTATCGAGGATAAGACGCTGTGAACAAAACAACCATGAGGAATTGTTGAACGATTTTACACTAAAAAGCGATGATTAAGTTCAGGGGCGTAACGAGGTTAGATGGCGCCCGGGGCAAGAAGCAAGTTTGGCGCCCCCATGTTCGAGCCTGAGGTCTTATGGAAGCAAATTTACTGTATTGAATAAAGTACTTGTGACATTGTTGGGACTTTTCGGCGCCCCCCGCAGTGATTCGGCGTCCGGTGAATTGTGCCCCCCTTGTCCCTCCTCGTTACGCCCCTAGTTAAGTGCACTGTTCACTGTGAATTTTTTGCAAAATTTTGAAATATGTTGCAGAAAAGGTAATGTTGTTTGAAATTGCTGTCCGTTCGCGAGAAAATATCAGGTGATAAGATAACTTCTTGGTTTAATAAACATTGATCACGTCTGTTTAGCCCACATCTATTTGAATAAGATTGTAGGACGGAGGATGCGGAGTTTTGCGTGAAATTGATTTCCAATAAGAAAAAAATGCCGATTGATTTACAGGTTTGTCACCTAGAGTTATTTAATCCACATTATTCACGAGATTGGCGTCATCTTTTGAAAGACTCATTGGTAATTGCGCTTTTAATATTTTCTTGAACTCTAAAATGAAATTCACACCTTGCGAAATTCATCTTCTTACTCGGGATGGTTTTTGAACAATATACAACCGTGCGTAGAAACACCAAAGGCTTTGCTAAATGTTGGTAACAAGACTCCGTGGCGCAACGGTAGCGCGTCTGACTCCAGATCAGAAGGTTGCGTGTTCAAATCACGTCGGGGTCAAATTTTAGTTACATTCTTGTAAGAAATGTCGCTAGTATTCATCTACATTTGTCGATAAAGTGACGATTATAGTTTTAATAACGACACGTTCGTATGACAGTTCTTTAGTTTTTCTCCAGAATTCTTACACCCTAAAGATAAACACCGTCAAATACTTACGCGGATATCCCGGGGCTGGCGGATAACCGGCGTATGGAGGCTGCGGTGGAGGGGGAGCTGTTCCGGTTGGATAACCTGCGGGTGCCGGAGTGTAATGCTGCAAGCCAAGCAATTTAGGTGGTTAGCTGTGGTTGCAGAAACAACTGAAATATAACCACTCTTATACGCAAAATGATGCGGCGAGGTTATTTGCCATATTACAAATTGCATATCAACGACTGCCATCACGGAAGAAACCACTCGAAACCTTACAAGTTCTCATTTTTACAAAAAGTTGTTTGCGAACCATTAATTTGTGATTAGCTTATGGTTTCATCCGAAATATCTGTCCGCTAAGAGTAAAAGGTCACTGCCGCGTGGTAACCCTTTCGCAGTTCGTTGGTTAAGAGCGGCCTGAGATTAAAAATCAGAATGCTATTAATAATTGTAGTAATTTTTGTGGAAGTCAAGTAATTCTGCAAACAGCTACATAATTTTACAAACACCTCAATTCTAGGATTTGCACCTTAGCAAAAATCAATCAACACCAGCGGCAAAACAAGGTACTTTGCTGAAGATACGACCAGTAAAATATGCATTTGTTAAACTTTAAAATGTTAATGTGAGAAAATCACCCTAAACATGGTTTAGTTTTTAGAGTTGCAATACGAAACAGTCATGCAGAAACAATTAATTTAGAGCTTGTTCAAAAAATATTCAAAGTTTTGCTTTTCACCGCAATGATCGTATTTAGAAGATAAAACCTTGTTTTCCAAACAAAACCTGAAAAAACTTGTCTCTTTTACTTTCTGATAATACAAGCTTCCCATAAAAAATCTGAAATCTTCAAAGGGCTAAATAATGACTGCCAAGAAGAAAGATTGGAAAAATTTTTATAAGTTGCACTCGTTTCACTGCGCAAAACATTAAAATGCTTTCAATTAAAGAGAGAAACGCCGTAACGTTGGAGTTATTCAAAGTTCATCTAAATGAAATTATGGAACACTATTGTCTTTTCTTTTAACATGCCTGATGGTAGTACTGAAAGTTGTATTGCAGGTTTGGTAGATTAGATGACCTCATGGTCTTTCACCAATCCTTTGTGACAAAGGAACCACTGAATGTCGTTGCTTTTGTAGAACTTTTCTCTTAAATATGGTAGAGCTTCTTCTGCATTATATTCAACGCAATGCTGTATGATCTATTGACTGTGCGAATCATTATTTCTGTTGACTGTATGAACCTTCATAAAAAAGCAATACACTACTACTATTTATAATTTTTTCAAAGGAAGTTTACAATATCTGTGATAATTATGGTTATTAGAATCATCACAAGTGTACGAGTCTTTACCTTGTGTGATGACCGCAAGCGTGTGAGGCGGGGAATCTGGGGAGCAACTCCTCCCTGGAGCTAAGAATTTCGTCAGTGTTTGTCAATTTTCAGGTTTATAAAATGGTTTTAGAGAGATCAAAAATGTTCGGAGCAGGCAGAGTATTTACAGTTCCGCAATAAAACAAGCAAGTTCGGATTAGTTTAGATTATACTTTGAACACGTTGAGGTGCTAACGTTTCGTGGTGATTCTGGATCGTCAAAATGAATTTCTTTTTTGCTCTTTGCTTCATTTTCAGAAATATATAACGAAAATTCCGTTCGATTTCACACGATGCGCATTCACTTTTTGCGGGAAACATTAGTCACAGCCGACGTCAGAAATCAAGGCAATGAGAAATTTATCCGGGGAAGAAGTTTCCGATTCCCTGAAAAAGCTTTTTTGTACGTACATTTTAACAGTGACATGTCGGTTTGTTCATAATTTCCATTAAATAAATATGAAATGGCAATTACACATTCTGCAGATAAACGTTTTTGCATCTCGATTGGCCAAAGGAATAAATTAACTGCCTAAAACGACATGTTGATAATTTTTAAATGCAAGACTTGCTGCCATGTAGGCTAGTTCAGTTTTGTGTGTTCCACCAATTTACTTTAATGGAAGGACATGAACCTACTTAAACGTACGTCCCAAGCTGGTCAAAACTGCTTGAGAAAGCATCAACTTTTTTGTGCATCTGAGGCTGAACCAAATTGTGTAATCTTGTTTTTGTTAATAAGTGAATTTTTAATATATTATGTCACGAGCAGTTTTTCCTGCCAACGAATGAAGTGTTGACCAGTTTAATAGTTTCCAAGCAGTAAGCACTGCACTAGAGTAATCTTTCCATTTTCTGAATTTCTTGCTTGTTTGCGCATGCAATTTGGCGACATTGAAGCGGTTGGTAGGCTACAAATTCAAAAGAAAAAATGTCACGATAAGGTGGCTCAACTGAGAATTTAGCAGGGTTGATTTTCGTAAGGAAGTCGCAGTAAATAGAGCATCATCCAAAGCGTTCATGGGTTCAAAACTTGCAAGCGATAGACATTGCACTAATCGTTTTATTTTTTTAACTTGGTGCCTCTTTCCACATGAAACACAGTATCATCGCCACTAATGCTAAGCCAGAATTTCCCAAGAAAAAATTCTCATGAAAAGGCAGCTGCATTAAGAACATTGGTAGGCATGGTTTTCACAAGTAACAAAAATCGCAGTCAATACACCTTACCAACAAAGGCGTGGATTGTTTTTTGAAACGTGCCGGCAACGAACATTGCACCAATTTTTTTATTTTCTCAATTTTGCGTTTGTTTGCTCATGAAATTTTGCACATTGAGGCGGTTGGTAAGCTACAAATTCGCAAGTAAAAAATCTCACGAAAATGCAGCTCCACGGAGACCGATCTTAGGATTTATTTTAGTATGCATTATGAATCGCAATAAAAAAGCGTACTTAGAAAATTTGTTACTGTCTGAACCTTAAATGAATTTTTAATGCCGTGATGATTGCAATTGCATAAAGGAAGGATATTCACTCATGGCAAAGCCGACGTCAACCGTTAGACCGACTCTTACCATTCCGAGACGACGGCAGCACGAATTTTTGCCTTTTGGCGACATTTCAAAGCCTGACCTTTAAAATTGCCAAAAGTTTGGGGACTTTTTCCAAAACATACCGGTAGGAAACGTTTTTTGTGCCACTCAACCAATTGGTATTGAAGGTGTTAATCTCGAATATCATAGACATGGGCGTCCGCAAAATGGGCATTTGCCCCCCTGGAAATTGGGTCTAAGAACCAAAAATTTCTAGAAAACCTGAAGTCAGCACTCAGCAGTTTAATTTCGATTAATTGATTTAATTCCTGCAATGAAAGTTTATTTGTAAGTATTACACTCACACTGCACAAGAGCCAGGTTCACTGTTCTGGTGTCATGTAGTGATGATCTTGCGATTCACTCATGTCCGCTCCTTTGCCTGCAGAGGCAGGTTGCAAAACTTGAGAGCAGATTGTTCTACTGTTGGTCTTTATTGTGTAACAATAATATGGCAACGAATCTCACTTGAAGATACGGAAGAAGCCGTTTTGCCGCATGTGACTGCTGACAGCAGACATATTTGGTAGGTAATGCAGCAATACAGTGACTGCCGACAGCGGTAAGTCACGTAGTTTCACTGTACGGCATGAAAGAAAATGAAGCATTGATGCGCCAACGAAGCGTAATTTTTGTGACTGTTGCCGTAACTTCGGGCATATTCTTTATGGTGTAGGAGCTGGGGTTGTAGGGGGTGCAAGCGCATCCCCAAAAGTTTTCATTTGTCAAAAACGTATGCAAAATCTCAAAAAATTTGGGAAAAGAAACTTCATAATTTTACAACGTTATTAATGAAATTATAGTTCCTTGTTATTCAGTGTATAAATAAAGTTTATTGCATCATACGAAACACATTAAAATATATATGAAATCAACAAACTGTTTCTAGTAACTTCGTGTTTTAGTTTGTGAGAGTCATTGGTGAGTAGATAACTGACTCATTTGAAAGTTTTGGCAAAAGAAAGCATTTCATTTACTGTATGTGCTTTATTAATTGGACACAGAGATAATCGAGTGTGATACAGGGCATCTACTTCATAGTAGTAGAGTCCATGTCACGCAAGTACAAAAAAGCTTCAGTTTTTGATTCAACTACAGTGCTTGGATGAACACACTTGCCATACTGTTTGTTGCATATATGTGACGTTGAGAAGACAATGTTATCAGATTCACGGCATAGTCATAATATAAATAGTATGATATTATGATGCATGCCACATATATCACCAGTGGCATAACGGACGGGTGGGCAGGGGCGCGAACCGTACCCCTGGCAAGCTAAATGTAAAACGCGGCCCCCATTTGCTTATATTTTGATATTTTCTGTTTCTCAGCAAGTTATTTTATTTTAGTTTTTCGGGGTGTTTTAGACATCCACATCCGGATTCACTACAGGGCCGTCGCCAGCGGGGGGGCCAGTGGTGCCCGGCCCCCCATTTGAAATTTGTGCCCCCCCATTTCATGTTTGGCCCACCGGTTGCTGCATGCATCCAATATTGTATTTAAAAATGTGGCCCCCTCGTGTAGTTTTTGGCCCCCTCTGCAGCGAAATCCTGGCGACGGGCCTGATTCACTATCATTTCTCAACTTTTTTTCTGAGTGTTGGCGAGTGGGCCGCCTACGGTCGCCAGGACAGTGGGCCCTTTCAGCTCAGTTTCCCCCTGGCTCAAACTTCCAGTCTGAGGTTCCTTGCCCACAGCAACAGCGGGAAGGTGAATGGAAAACCTCAAAATTGTGAGAAAAATCCTCATGAATACTGAGCCAGCTGGCTTCTGACAATGCTCTTGCATAGCCTAGCGTACTTTTTTCAGTTGGAACCAAATTTCAAGAACCAAATTTTCCAGTCTATGGCAACATGACACATAAAACCATAATGTACCAATAGCTACAGAAAGTTTATCGCACAAACGTTTCTCGAGCAAATTCAGGAAGTTTGGGCAAGATATCCTTTGCACACCGAATAAATTGCCTTCTCCTACACCTATATGTGTTTAGTAAAAAGCGTAGAGCATTTTGTTAACGTCCATTTGCATTGCATCGTCATAGGAGCGCAACCAGCTGACATTTTCTTGTTGGGCTATTTTCGGGGGTGCGGGCGTAAAATGATTGTAACTTGTTGTTGTACCTAACAGGACAATTTCGGGGGGGCAACTGCCCGGTTCCCCCCGTCTGGTTGCGGACCTGATCGTCAGCATTAGCAACCTGAAAAATATAAGCAAAAGGTCGACTTTGCACCCCCTGGAAAAAATTCTGCGGACGCCCATGCTCATGGAGTATTTTTAAATTTTCTATAATCTCAATTGTATTGAAACCTCTCAATTTGGTGATCAGTTCTTTTTTGCACGAAGTTCAGCTCTGTTTTTGTCCTCGTATAGTTACAGTACTCTGCTTCTCGCTGTAGTCAGTGACTACAGGTCATTGGCTCGCATATGTAGGAAACATCGCATCCCGGAAAATCATTGTTAGGCGTTAGGGGTGAATTTTTATTTTTAAGTAGTTTGAAGAAGATTTTAGCAAGGCAAGGGATGATTTTACTATTATTGTACCCGGAGAAGATTAATTCTAACATGAGACCCTATGTGATAAAACTATGCGTTACGTATCACCCGTTACACTTACAAACCGTTTTCAACATGCAAGCCGTATTTCACAGTATATGGTGACCATGGTGTATGCTTAAAACTCCTTCGATACCATGCTGCGTAAGTGTGTGATATCACGTAGGTTAGATAATGCCTAGCCGTATGTTTCCAAAGGGTGGACCTTTCGTATTGGTAGCTACGTAAAATTACATCTTCGAACAATTACACGACATTGGATTAGCAGAATACTCCAAAACCGCTCAAATCCACCCAAACCTGGCCAAAACGGCAAGAAAATATATGTTCAATGAAAATAGTGCTCTCTGCATATTGTTTGAACATTTTTGTTGCTTCCTCATGTGGCGCAAAACACGCCAAAATTCCAACAAATGCTTGACAGCTAACGTAACGGCGGGCAATTCTGTATTCAACAACAAATTGCATGCTTTCTGCAATCTTGTTACTTAAAATGCATTTCAGTTTGTTTTGTTACGTGCCAAGAAAATACCCCAAATCCGCTAAACACCAAACGTGCTCTTTTATGAAAAATCGTTTGTAGTCATCGTGCGAATTTCTTTTTTGCATGTTGTAGATCAGGGGTCACCAACCTTTTTGAAACTGCGAGCTACTTCTTGTGTACCGATTAATGCGAAGGGCTACTAGTTTGATACACACTTCTAAAATAAAAATTTTGCTCAATTTATCTTCAATTATTTTCGTTAATGTGAAGACATTGATCATGCTAATGTTAGTTTTAGAACAGGTCCGCGGGCGGCCTACATGGTCCTTGCGGGCGACCTGGTGCACGCGGGAACCACGTTGGTGACCCCTGTTGTAGATATTCATGACATACCGGCCGGTATCAGGCTATGATCGTTGAGTAAAAAGCTGGAAAGTGCTCTTAGTTAGATCTGAAAGCACGTTATAGTTTTTTACTCAAGCATCAGTATTCATTGCTTTGATCAGATCAGACGTTAACTTGGGTTTGCTGCGAATGCGCATTGGAATGGTCTTTAGTGCGAAACTAGTTTCTGCAGCATTCAGTATTGTCGTAGGTTGGTTTTTGCACAGCAACCGCAATGGCTATCAACAAAAAACTGAATTCAAAAACTGCTTTCTGGTAACTATAGGTAAATAACGTTGACCGTGTTATAAACGTAACTTTTCTAGCGAGATACAAACGCAACTTTCATGAGTATAAGCTTCTTTGAACTGCAAGGTAGATGTGATCCTTTTCTGTATATAAGCAATATTTTCTTGGAACTCAGCTTTTTCAGTTAGTCATTCTTTCTGTTTCCTGATAAAAACCAGCTTAGCGTTTTACCTAAGTCAAAACCAATATCCTCTCCAGGTTTTTTCGCCCAGGTCCTCGTAATTCCTGTGTACGTCACGCATGGGGAGATAAACCTGCCGGCCTCCCCTGCGCTAAGCTCTAATTTCGTGTAAACAGCAGGCTGTGCAGTGTCCACATGCATTGTTTACGGTACTTACATGAACTACATGGACGTCAGTATGAGGTCGTGGCCCGAAATGATGAGGAGGCTGATGGTGGTGATGATGCATCATAGGGGGAGGCGGACCATGATGATGGTGTACAGCGTTCGCTGCAGCATTAGACGCAACTTCCCTTTGGTGTGCTTGCTCGGCCCTGCCAACAGGCGAAAATGGTAAAACTGCCGACGACCAGAAATTGCCCTGACATAATTTTTTGCGCGATGATAGGATTTAAACCATGCATAATTACCAAGGAAGCTCACGAGATTTTACAAGGTTTCAAAGCTTCGCAGACAACCAGGGCTACACCAAGCAGCCACCCGTCTAGATTAGACGCAATGTTGAGCGCTTTACATCGCAGCAAGCATTGCATTTCATTGAAGGTTTGCAAAGGCCTTTAAAATCGTTTTTTTCAGGTTTTGATAAGTTCATGCCGGAGACCCAATTTGTTATCTTTCACAGCATTACCGAAAAAAAACGGTTTCTGGTGGGAGTGGCTTCCAGGTAGAGCGGCCCTGGTGCTGACAAAGATGCCAGTTCATTTAAAAAACTTATTTTAATTGAGGCAATGAACACTTTTGTAAACAGCGACATTATATTTTCAAATGTACCGACAGGAAAGTGAAACTTAAGCTTTCGAGCGATTGCATGTTGTATTAACCTGTGATGAGCAGCATTTGATCTTGCTTCGAGGTTGAGTGCCTTGCCAAAGTTGCCATGAAGAGCTGCGTTCACAGCTCTGTTGTGCAATCGGGCTTCTTGGCGCTCTGCTCTAACTTCTTCCTGCAACACAAGCTTGTCAACTTCTGGAAGCATTTCGACGCAACTTTGCATAGATTCATGCAGCTATGTTCAGGGAACTGCTTATTCTTTCTTTTAATAGGAAAGACGGAAGCATTACATTATGTTCGACAAGATCTGGTTAACAGAAATCCCGCATAAAAGCGTTTTTACTGTAGTGTGGTTTAACGGCCACATTTTAACTGCAAAAAAGCATTGATGTCATTCGTATGTAGCAGTGGTTCCCAAACTTTTGATAGCGTGACCATTTGTGGGTCCCGTACTGTCACCACGTACCAACTTGTTCCAGGAAAACTCAATCTACCAAAGAACATTCGATCAAAAGTTTGGAAAACTAAAATTAACACAAAAGCGACGGGAACAAAATGGATGAGAGAAATTATAACAGCCATTTTTAAAAACCAACAAGGTACACAAAAATTCAAGAGTTTGTAACAAGAATCCACCGAGTAAAAATAATAGCTGTAAATATATTTTTTGTGAATAAAACCGAAAGTAGGCCTATTTGCGTATCTTGAAGGCCTTCACATACAATTAGTGGTACGCGTACCGCAGTTTGGAAACCACTGGTGAATACTATAGCGATTATATCAATGCGAAACACTACTTACAGTGCTATCCATGTTTAAGTTGTAGAACTACGCCACATTATCGAATGGCGTTGAGCTGTCTTTGATTACGAAAAAGACGGCTAAACACTGCTACCATCATGAAAAATAACGGTTATGCAACAAAAGAAGCCCTGACAACTCAGCAGCGACCAGGCAGGCATGAACCTAGCATGCACTGAGTACAGTGTGTGCATTCAATAGCAATCAAGCAATCAATTTTGCGACTGATAAAATCCAATCACGACAATATAACACACACCACTTGAATAACGGTGGCTTTACTATTGCTTCACTCACCCTGTGCGCTTGATGCGCATCTCGACGCAGGTGACGCTCCATCCTGTAACTCATACTAACTGCAAAAGCACTTCTTGGTAAATTTGCTGCGTGCCCTGTTCCTGCAAACCAATGAAAAAGGCTGGGCGAAATGACTAAAGGTCGCCTAAATGCAACTGTACCTGTCTCTGCCGGTGCGAACAAACATTGTTGCATGTTCCGAGTAGTTAATAACGTACTGCCTACTGCCTCCACGTATTAAACTATGTTTGGTGAAATCAAACACTTCTGTCACATGGCCCGTTCGTTTACAGTAAGCGACTCATTCACAAGACCGCATGATGTAACAAAGCTTGCATCACATGACCAGTTCGTTAATCCCTGTGTGGTGAGCTACGTAGCGGATATTGAATGTGGGTATACGCGCAAACAATGCTATGTGCAGACAGAGACATACTGAAGTGCAGCCCATTATGATCCATTCAGTGGCATCATTTTTAATAAAGGTTGTATACATCTTGTTGCTTTCATCTTGAGTTCACTATTCAATTAAAGTTAACTACAATCAGTGTAGCTATACTTGAATGCGTATTCACCGATTCGATTACAAAATTTGCAGAGGATACCTACCCCAGCGAAATTGGCCGGTTACTTTACAGAATGAAAATATGCGCCCTTTCGCCGTAAGCCAAAATGAAATCTTAACCTAATCAATGATCTGACCTTGACTAAAAAGATTTTTCATTGCCTTTTACATTATTATTTACAAGCGGACGTTGCTATGGTTTGTCGCTGTTCTTTGCAGGGTTTCGCTGTGCTGTTTGAAAGTGATGTTGATCTCTAAGTTTTATGGTATAACACTTTTTAGAAAAAAAATTGCCATGTCATTTTACACCCGAGGTTAGATTGGAAAGGTAAGGCATAGTTATTTCTTTATAATTATACAAAGGTGCGTGCATTTGAATTTGTGGAAAAAATTTATCTTTCCCTGCAGCTCAGCCCCTCAAGCGGTACATGGTAGGCGAACGTTGGAAAAGCAATCAACTTAACCAATCAATCAGTTGTATTTTTCCCGAGGTATGAACATGTCGTGGTTCAACATAAAGATTACGAGGATTGGCGAAATGATCGCTAACCCTTAAAAAGAACAACGAGGAAAACAACCAAAGATTATGCTTATCGCAAAGAAAAGCAAAAGGAAAAACATACACACAAAAAGAAAAATACAAGATGTACAACAGACCAAGTGAAACAGCGAACCAATCACAGACAAAAACCGGTAACTGCCTAGTTCAAATTACGCAAATATGTACAGTATATCATACCAGGAAGCAATGAAAATTGTATTTGAAAGAGGAGCTGTTTATATAATTATATGGGCTTATCTGATGTATTTCGGAATGCCATTCCATAGCTTAGAATAGAGCCTCTGTAAACAGAGTGGTGTTGTTAAATGGCATTGAAAAGCACTGAATAAGTGAAATGAGCTCAACCATGAATCGTTGTTCCTGAATGTAACATTCATTACTAAACGGCAGCAGTAAGTAAGCAAGCATAATTGCTTCATATAATTGATTATCTTAGGCAGCAACGTGGTACTATTGTCACCAAGCGCAGCCTCAATGTGCTTTTCCAAAATCACCTGATATTCTAAATTCTGATAGATTCCTGCTCCGAAATAAGCCTCAAAATGCCAATGTTTAGAGCAGTGGTTCCCAAACTGTTCTGCACGTTGACCCCCAATTAAAATATGCAATTTTTTGTAGACCCCGTGGACTAGCCCAGGGGTCTCCAAGCTACGGCCCGCGGGCCAAATGCGGCCCGCGAAGCCATTTCATCCGGCGCGCGAAGCCATTTTGTAAATGATGAAAAAATAATATGTTCACGAAAAATTTGTTGATTTGGTGGTATGTATCATACCCCGAAACAATCACATTACGTAAGACGTCCGGCCCTCCACATGTTCTGTACAGGCTTATGTGGCCTTCGGACAAAAAAGTTCGGAGAAACCTGGAATAGCCCAACAGTTACTAATACAAGGAAGTATGTGTCAAAATAAATTTGAGTACTCTTTACTTGAAATACATGATAAAATAATACACAATCCTAAAATATGCTTAGAACTATAGATGTAAGCATAACATAAAACAACAATTCTTCTCCGTCTTACTGTGTAGTCTACTGCTGTACTACCAGTCTAACAACTGCCGAACTGCAACACATTCACTACAAAATTGTTTGTGACGTAACAAACAGAACAGTTTTCATAATGTCATCACAATGGATGATTTAATAAAAACTATTCGAATCGAATGTAGTTTTAAACCAGTGTTTCTCAAAATGGGCGGAATCGCTCCCTTAGGGGCGATTTTGATAGGCAAGGGGGAGAAAAAAACAAACGGGGCAATAGGGGGGCGAAAAAACACATAGGGGGTGAAAATGCTCAACCACTAAATGATATTTGAGTAACTTCAGTAGCGTACTATTATGACTTGTTAGTTTCTTGCAAATTTTAATATAATCGCTGGAGGTTGTTGCTAAAGTAATTTATCCGTTGAATTTTTCCTCTGGATCGTTTATGTGCCCGGCTACAGTGTGGATTATTTTAGGGCTGCGGAGCCGTCGTAAAAATGGCACAGCTCCGGGATCCGGAGCTCTTCATTTCATAAGCATGGCTCCAGCTCCGGAGCTACTATTTTTCATGAGTGTAGCTCCGGCGTTCTTTTTTTTCATGACTCCGGCTCCAGCTCCGGCTTCTGTTCGTTTTTACATATGTGCCGTTTTCACACACGTGCCTCAACTTGAATGGAACATGAATCAAATCAAGTACACAAAACTGAGAGAATATACCATATACCTTTTTGAGTAAATTAATCTGGTAGTTTTTTACAAGCAGCGCTCTGACCATGAGGAAATCAACGAAAAAAAACAGCAATCACAAGTTGAGACGATTCAGAGAATAGTTACTAGCAGAAACGTAGGTCAAGGTAACGGTAATACTGTATAAACAAATTCTGGAAAGGGCAGCGGCTGGTTTTGCTGTCATTTCCTGAGGACCGTATGTTATTTCATACGACCAGAATCAAGAAAATGGCTGTTTGGAAAACTACATTTGTGTCCGAGCATTTAAACATAGACCAGTCCCAATTGAATAAGTGTTTTGCACTCGTTGCATGTTTTGCCTCTTGCAGTCGTGACGATTCCAGCTAACAGCGCTGCCCGTGTAAACATGTAAAGAACGCAAAACAGTTGACTCTCGTGTGTTCTTTCAAACATGCACAGTGCACACATTTGCAATAACACTAATGCGAAGGTGTGTTTAAAAATCCTTTGTTCAAAGAAATAGTATGTCTTCTAGCAAGAAATTCACATTTGACTTTTCAAAAATAGCTGAAAACGTCTGATTTCTTATCTTTTGCACTCATAATGCACAGTGATGAATCGCAGAGTAAAGCACAATTTAACACGCAAAGCTTAGGAGAAAATAAGACTGGTTACGGTGCTGAAAACACAGTTTTTTCCACATATGAAAACTTCAAGAAAAGTCCGCATTTGTTTACACTGACTTTTATACCCTCCTGATAATGTACTGCTATACAAAGCAATGCTAGTTCGCAACCAATTATTTATAACTTTCATGTTATGCTGCTGTTTGTATACGTAATATTTCCTAATGAACTTTAAGCTGGTAAACCTTGCTAGTAAGCCTAATGGTTTCTAATAAAAATTCCTACTTTACAATGGCGTGCCGTGCATTTCACGCTTAAATCTGCAATGGTACCATCTCTTAATCATACTTCCTGCTAACAGCATGACTACACAGCTACAAAAGCTATGGATATTTCATTATATAACTGCTAATTGTAGCTCAGTTCTTTTTAGATGGCTACACTACTACAGACCCGGTTTGATCATTCTGACTAGAAAGTAAGATGTTGTGATGGTTAACGTTTTTCTTACTTCTACAACAGTGGTTTTCAACCATTTCGCTGAGGGGAGCAAAATTCAGACCTACGAATTTGTTTGAGGGCCGTACAAAACAATTTACCACGAGTCAATTCATACGTTTTGTTTTATTGCACTAAGGAAGTCTGTTACATAAAATATTAGAGGTGTTACCGAAAGACACTGCCTATCGATAGGAATCCTTTCCCAGGAAAGAATCAGACACTAAGCTCTTACAGAGCATATACTTCGCCTTCGAAGCAGACATCATCAGCTCTTATTCAAAAAGGATGCTTGGGTACTGGATACGGCTCTTAGAACAGTGTTTGAGAACCGTTGTTCAACAAGTAACACCACGCCTGCCAGCTACGATGTCACAGCCTTAGCGATTATTAAACCAAAGAAACACCAAAGGCTTGCAGATCCATTGTTGCAGTTTGGTGTCGTACCTCGTATCAATCGCGTTTAGTGTGCTACAAAGAGCACAGCACGTAAGTCTATTTGACAAAACTGATAGTATCTAGGAAGGAACCCGGAGCCGGAGCTACCTCTCAAATGGCCATAGTTCTGGTTCCGCTCCTAACTTTTGAACTGAGTTCCGTTTCCTTCTGATTTTTACTTTGAGCTCCGGCTCCACGCAAATGTCCAGCTCCGGTTGCGTAGCCCTGGATTATTTTCACAAGAATTCTGAACGTAGTATTAGCGTCGTAATACAATTAGTTAGTTCAGTTTTTTAATGGCTTGGTTCAGCTATTTAATACTTTATTTTAAAGAATTCTTTATTTACTACCTTGTGTTTGCCTTATCAGGTTTGTGGGGCGAATACGACGTGTCGTGAGTGAAAAGGGGGCGATAGAATAAAAAAGTGTGAGAAACACCGTTTTAAATTATTTTAGCTGAGATTTGATCAGCCCTATCAATTTTGTTTGATTTGTTGAACAACGCCGTTTGCATTCCTTGCCCGATTAGCAATAATTTTGAATCGAAGGCTTCATTGCTCCAGTAGATCCCAGCAGTTATTCATTGACCCTTTGGCCATTCAGTGACGCCCATTCGACCCCGTGACCATTTATCGACCCCTTGGATGGTCCAATTGACCCCTGGGGGTCGATATCGACCACTTTGAGAACCGCTGGTTTAGAGAGTGAAAAACAGCCATGAAAATCCGATGCAGACGTGGGCAGGGCTGTTGAAGGTGAAAGACCTCTGGAAAAATTTCACGATGCTACAGTAGTCTACATGTCCCAAAAAGGTTCCCCTTAACTTTGAAAGCAAGTGCTTAAAGCACCTTATACCGTATATACTTGTGTATAAGTCGAGTTTTTGGGAGACGATTTTAAGGTAATATTTTTGGGGTCGACTAATACACAGGTAATGTTTATGGAGATGTTGCTGAAGAGTCGTATACAAAGGTAATGTTTATGGAGATGTTGCTGAAGGGTCGTATACAATGTGAATGTGAAAAGAAACCTCCGTTATTATACATTGTTATATACGGTAGTGGAAGAAAAACGCCGTCGATACGCTTCGGTGATTTCGCAGTTTACACAAATGAAAGGGGACAACGATTGCTGTTTCTTACAGCGCCTTTGCCTGGAATCTACAGTCGACTTATACACAGGTAATATTTAAAATGACGCAACTTTTGGTCTTAGAATACACATCGACTTATACATAAGATCGACTTATACACAAGTATATACGGTAGGTCCCTTGTTTGGCTATTCTAGTGCAGAAGATGCCGTCTTCTTTCTAGCCAGAACGATTGGCATAGATTAAAATGTTACTTGCACGCAACAATTCAGCAACAACTTCCAAGTAAAGAGACGTTTTCCTTACGTGTTTTTCACACAGCAGTTGTAAACTGGTTGAGCAGAAACCTTGTTAGTTTTGATTTTTGCACTGCGTAACTTTTGTTCTTTTGTTGCTCTACGAATTGTGTATTCTTGAAGTAAAGAATGAAACACACTTGCGGTTTGCACTTTTGATCCAACTTCCCGGTCAAACATGAGAAACAGTCACAATCTCTGTTGTGATTTTGAATGTACTTTCGGGGTCCTTCTATGCAGGGGTGTATACTAGTGCTAAAAAAGAGGTAGGGGAACGCCGTTTCGCCGTTTCCAACCCACTACACCCCTTATTTAGGTTAAAGCCGAACTCTTAACACCAAATATCGCTCAGATGCCCCCACACACTGAAAGCTCCTTTAGTTCTCGCGATCCACTCAGGCTAGCTGTGACCTATTACGCAACCGTCTGAAAACTTCAAGACTATTTTACTCCTCTGAAAAGAAGATAGCAGAGTTACGATAAGTGCAAACAATCAGACGAATCGTGGAGTACGCAAATACCATTGTTGATTTCACAAACAGTAATTACACAACCATGCTACGGTGCTATAGACGAGATAGCCTCTCATTTATTCATTTATGCTGCTCAAGGCGCTACACGTAGAAGTTGAAATGAAACATCCAAACCTTCAAGTAACGTTACTAGTGCAGTAAGGTGTGAGTACGCCGTTCCCACGTCTTTCCACCCCACTTACATCCCTGCTTCTATGCTTATGTATCAAAATTTAAACTACAATGTTAAAAAAATGTTTGTTTTTGGCAAACAATATTCATAAGTTCGTGAAATGCACTACAACTTAGCTTTCACACGATTAATTAAGTTTGATGTTTAGGAAGCTTTGCAGACAAATCAACTTCTGACAAAAATGCTTCCAGTATTAAAAAGACTTGACGAAATCATGCAGAATGTTTTACGGTATTCCCAAGAAAAAATGGCTCCACTCAGGCCCACAACCAGGGGATGGGCAACCGGGAAATTTTCATCCCCCAAAATTTTCAAAATCGTGTTTAGTTATTTGCTGCAACAACAACTTACAACCATTTAGGCCCCCTAAAAATAGTGCAAAAACAAGTTGCAATCATTTTGCCTCCCCGAAAATATCAGCTTGTTGCGCCCCTGCCTCGGCTTGCATTTGATTTCTCAAATGCAATGTACTGTTGTAAGACAGATTCGTTTCACATTAACCAGAGCATCGTCGGTAACACATACTGTATGTCTACCTGAATGTCACATCCTATGCAACAATTAAATTAGAGAAACAGGCTCTGAGTGGTCCAAGTGCAGCGCAATAAACAAGGGTGGTCAAAAGTAAAGCTCGTCGACCTTTATTTATCTGTTCGGTGAGCTGGATCAGATCGCCAAAGGTCTTCATGTTTGTTTTTGGCTACACTCACCCTTGTGATAAAATTCTTGCCTTTAATTGGTTGCTTGCGCTTGCGCTTTTGGTTGATTACCTGGCATTCCAAAAGGTTAAGCCGCTCGTTGACGTTGAGCGCTTTCCTTTGAGTGATGAGGCCATTTCTGCTTTAGAATCGTTGAAGAAATGTGTCAACACCGTAACACTGGGAGCTATTGACGAAAGTCTCCCGTTCACAGTAGAAACTGATGCATCCGAACAGGCTGTATGTGCGATTCTAAATCAGCAAAACCGCTCTGTTGCCTTTTTCTGAAGAACACTGAATAACAGTGAAATGCGATATTCAAGTGCAGAAAAAGAAACCACTGTAATTTATGTGTGACTATGGCAACCACGGTAAAGTTAAAAATGAAAAATTACTTCGTTGGCGTGTGCAACTGAGCGCCTTTGATTTTAAAATCTCGTATCGTCCTGGGAAGTTAAATGTACCTCCTGACATATTGTCAAGAGCCTTTCGTGCGGTAACCCAAGTCACGTCATTGCAAAAAATTCACGAGTCACTTTGCCATCCTGGAATTACGCGTTTGTTTCATCTCGTTCGTACCAAGAACTTGCCGTTTTCTGTGGAAGATGTTCGTAAAACGGTTGGTAATTTTCGTGTTTATTCCGAAATCCAACCCCAGTTTTACGCACCGCCTGCGGCTTCGCTCATCAAAGCTACGAAACCTTTCGAACGTATTTCCTTAGATCAGTGGTTCCCAACCTTTTCAATGCATTCCCCACCTTTGCTCATTTTGGAACTTCTCATTCCTTCCCTTGTACACAATTTTTTTTCATTCCTCCCTATTACACGAGTCTGCAAAACTATTTGATCTATCAATATATTCTTTCTCTCGCCTGCCTTTTACCTGTCATGGTGTAGCCAGGGCCCGATTAACCATTGGGCAAACCGGGCAAATGCCCGGGGCCTCGCGCTTTTGGGGGCCTCGCGCTTGAATATCAAACGACTCCTTAATACTGGTTTTTCATGTCTTTAGGCTGTTCACCACGTTTCAAAATTGTAGGACTTTTTGATCAGTGCGTTTAGTATTGTATATACTGTACGTTAAGGAAACTGACAACTTTGGCATTTATCGTTTTTGAGTGACTTAAAAGAATTGAACCAAACAACACCACGCTTTATGACACAAAAATTAGATCGAAATCAGTGCATCCACATGGGCGTCCGCCGAAATTTGCCCCGGAGAGAGCAACGTCAAATTTTGCTTATCCTTTTCAGATTTTTGACGATGCAATGCAAACACACGTTGACAAAACGCTTTACCCTTTCTAACACATTATTTTGTGCTGCTTGAACCTCTATTCTCAATCTTCTGTCTGAAATGTTTTGTACACTTCGGCTATCAGAAATTCTTTTTTTTTCATATACTGTACTGCCTAATATCCATTTTTTCGAGCACTTTCAATAAATAAGCCATTGTTTAAGAATAACCAACGGCCAGAACCACATGAGCAGTGAAAAAACGAAGCTAGACACTCTCGCAAGACTGTTTCATGCAATAAGTAGAACGAGGCCCGTAACCAACTTCGGACACCAAGTGGGGCGAAGAGGTTTCGGAGAGGGCTCCAAAATATTTAAACTATATTCAACACATTTTTCCAGGGCGGCGATTCGCCCCCCTTTGGTTACGGGCCTGAGTGAACTATAACTTTTCAAGACTAATGGACAACGCACTAAAGTGAGAACACCACGCAGGCTTTGAAAAAACTGAGCCGAATAGTTTCATAAAACTCGCCACAGCAAATATAGCTTTGCACGTAGTGCTCACTAAGAAGTCACAACTAAACCTTAACGATAAAGACAGTAGAGGACTTCTGTTCATTTTGCCCCACCCTGCCAGGCCTCCCCTATCACCCTGTCACCTCCCCTGACACCCTGTCGGTTCCCCTGTCACTTTGCCATGCCTCCCATGTCAGCCCTGTCGGTTCCCTTGTTGGTTTCCCATGTCAGCCCACCCTGTATTCATGAGCTAAGGTATTTATTTTGTCAGGCCTTATGATACGTTTGTCGTCATAACTTGAGAGGGCTATTTTGTTGATTGTCTCTGTATAGATTTCATGTTTATGACTCCGGATGATATTCATAGCTCGTAGTTGTTGTCTTCCAGAGAATAAACATTTCTTGAAATCTTCGAAACTGATGCTTTTTTGACGACTCCTCTCTTGACGCCCTTACACTTTTTTCTTCTTCACCATTGAGTTTCTTGATTGCGTAGAGTTTTGCTCGTAATCCGACAAACTCTTCGATGATTTCCCCTCCAGCCTCATCTTTGAACATTCCTGGAACTTTCTTGTTGATTCCTGTTGGAATACCTGAAGGATGGTTTGGTGAGAAATTTGAAGTGTCGAATTTTTCTTGAGCGTCAGCTGAAATATCTTTGAAAAAATCTTCTGCTTCGATTTCATAGCAAAGACTGTCAGCGTCTGTGAACAACAGACTTGCCTTGGATCCACATTTTTTCTTTATGTAATAATAATGAAAATCATACATCAAGGTCTTTGACAAATCCAGGATACTCATTCCGAGATAGACCGGTTTGTTGAAGACTAGTTCTGTCTTCTTCATTTGCACTGCGACAAGATTTTCACTGAATACAGTGCAGTGATCAAAGTTTGGTTTTGCCACACATTTTTTCAGCGACTTTTGGTTATTGACCAACCGAATATTTACCCGGTTGGGGATATTTTCCATCGTCTTGCCAAAGACGCTGTTGTTCATGAGTAAAAATATTTCTCAAACTCGTTTTGCGCCTTGGAACGAAGGTTCGTATTCAACTCAATGTATGGTTTCAACCACGCATTTTCGTCAAAGGAGATTCCGCGGTGAATCTTTGTTAGTTTCAAACCGAGATCCAAATATTGTTTCAAATTTATGTGATGAAGAACATATTTCTTCTTTTCGGTCAGGTTAGGAATAAGTTTCTCAACTTTATTGATTTCAATCCGTTCTGGAGCGAGTGGATATTCATTGTGCAAATCATGAAGCTTCTTTGGGTATTCCAAGTCAACTTCAAGAATACATCCCCTCCCCTCTTGATCAGAAAATTCTCTCCAATTTTAAAAATCTGTCATCCACATGAAACCTCTCACAGGCAGCAGCAAACTCATCGCCCAGCCGTAGAGATTGTTAGCGTCAAGATGTTGGATGAATTTTGATTTTTCATTTGGATTGAATATCTCATCCATATATTTATTGTTGGCTTTTGCATATCGTTTTGAAATCATTGAGACTCCTCCACGAATGCCTTGCTCAATCATCAGAAGCATATCCGGATCAGAAACAAGTTCAAGTTGAACACCCGTTTTTTTCAGACAAGCATCCCAAGCCAACCCAAGCGCAGTGTAATACCATGCTGGATCCAATTCATAGTTCTTCATGCAAACATTTCTGAAATTTTCAAAGACATCTGCAAGCAGAAGAACGTCTGTCTTGTGATACAGATCATGATATTCTCGGAAAGTTGTCATCTTGAAATGTTTCCACACCTTCAGTGCATGTTCAAAGTCTTTGTCTGTGATATCACAGTCATT
>JGI24159J19872_10000668_pt1 | contig 32810 bp, 26 predicted proteins | sample Ectturendosymbi4_FD_19872 | JGI IMG/M metagenome (IMG submission 19872) | reverse complement strand
ACCGCCTTGAGTTAACAAGCAAGGTAACTACAGGAGTTAACAAGCAAGGTAACTATTTGCCTATAACGGCACTTCTAGGGGATTATATAAGGAACGTTATTTCCGAATTGAAGTTATAAACGAATTGAAATGCATGTAGAAGATGCCATCGGGACCGAACGAAATGTAACGTTATAAGAGAATTGACGTTACATACGAAGCGGTTATCAAGTAATTCAACTATGTAGAACAGATTTACAAGTTTCAGGCCCAATTCGGATTGAACTAAAAAATTTGGTTTCAGGGCTAATTTTTTATTTTTAGGGCAGATTGTTATTTTCAGGGCAAATTTTTTCCGCCCCCCAGCAAAATGCTTTCCCGTACGCCTGTGATCCTAAGTACCTACTGTACTTACCATGAAGCTTCGTTTTGACGCGATGTTGCACTATAACATGGGTAACGAAAATTCTGATGTGGGTCATATCAAATGTTCACGCGGGCTCCAGGTTCACCACCCCTGTTCTAAGCCCTCACCCCAAAAACGGAATCACACCATGATAAGCTTGAAAAGCGCATAGGTCTATGCCTGTTTGATGTAGAGAATCTAGTTTTGAGACAAGTGATTTTAAAAGACGCAGTGGTGAGGCAATTGTCAGGGTTTCGATTGTCCTCACTTGTTCTCTTTCGCATTGTTTGGTTTACATCGTCTCAAACATGATGATGCAAAAACTTGAAGAATTTAGAGCAACGATGTCTTTGAATGCATACCAAAACAGTAATGCAGAAAGCCAAACTAGCAGCAGTATAGCAATGACAAGTAAAAAAAAACAACTGTTTTTGACAGATCAACTGTGATAATTGTAGCGCGTAGCTCAATTCACCGCGAGGCGCAGGTCGAACAAATTGCAAATTATTCGAACGCTTCCTGCAAGAAAAATCGCTTTGAACTTTTTTCATCTAGTATTTATTGTCCTTTGATGTTTACACGCATGGTTTCTGTCAGAAGGGCGCGATGCCCCCGGAGCAGCTACGTGGTATGATGCTGTACAATTAATTTGTTTTATACTCACTGTATTTAGAGCTGGATCACTCTCTACCTAGATGCAGGCTGGATGCAACAAACAGCTGCTTGCTTAACCACCACTACCTCGTGGACGTGGTCACGGCGCAGACAAGCATTGCGTTTCTCTGATGATGCTGCGGTGGACAAAACGTTCTGTAGGCAGGACCGTAACTAGAGAGGTCGCAGGGGCGCTTCTCCCCCTGGAAAAATGTGTTGGACATAGTTTGAAAGTATTGGACATAGTTTTAAAAATTTGGGCCCCTCTCAGAACACTCTTCGCCCCCCTTGGTGTCCCAAGCTGGTTACAGCCCTGTCTGTAGGCCAAAGTGTAGATAGCTTATTTTAAACTTTTGTTACGTCAGTTGCATTGCCCAACATCGTATGTCCTTGCATCGTATCGTTTCAGCTCTCTTGTGCAGTGTTCCAACGACTGCGGAACGTGTACACGTTTGAAGGGTCCAGCGTTATGGAACGCACTTGTTTTCGTGAGATTTCTTGCAGTTGCAACGTGTTGCTTCGCAACCATTTTCAACTGTCTCATGATTTGAAAAACCTAAGTAAAGGTCAGGCCGAGTCGTAATTAATGGAACTCTTTGAAATATTACACCGAGCCTACTAAGTTGATAATTGAAACGCGAAACTGGTAGACTTATTCACTGCAGCTAGAAATATGAAAATTGAGTTATATACCGCGTGTTTATACCGTGAGCGAAAGTGAAAGAAAACAGCGCAAATTCTATCTACACAGCTTGGAGCAATTAGTAGACAGCCGTAGTTTCCTAGACCTAGGGGACTAAACACCAGTAAGTTAATTGGAACTTACTGATGCTGTTGTTAAAAGCGAATTAAAGTGCAACTGGAAAAAAACACGTTACTACTTGTGAATACAGCGATGGTGCCAATCCGGCTCGTGCAGCTTTCGCCTTTCCCTCTCAAGAACGGTTTGTAAGGCTTCCCAAGTTCTAACCGGGCAATTGATCCCAGTCTATCAAGTTCATGTGCTTTGTTATTCAACAGGCTGACCAGTGAGCAACGCGTAGCATGACTCGATGTATTTGCTTAATTTACTTGGGCATTGACACGAAATACACCGCCGTCATCAGATTTATCAAAGTACGAATGCACCTCACAGATCAAACATTGCTGAAAGCTGCTACAAGGACGTCGTGGAGTTTTTGAATTGAAAGCTTTTTCGTAATTTCCATTTTGGATTAGAAAATCAGCCAGTGTGTACAGGCGGTCTGCACAAGTTTACTTTTTACAAGTGGGCCAGTGGACATCGTATATTTCTATCTTCATTTTAGTATAGGTATCTTTTGCTTCGAAGCCTACATTGACTCAAATGATGACAGTTGTTCCAACTACAGAAGTAGTTACCCTTCTAGTCGTCCACGGAAGAACTGACGAGTAACCACTTGGACTTCTCTTTTGCAAAAATAAACTGAGTGTTTGGGCCACACGGCTTTGCGTTTAGTACAATGAAAATTCTGACAACAATGAATTGATGTGCTTGATCAGCTTGTCCAGGGGTGGATATTACGGGAAGCGAACGATGCGGTCACCTCGGACCCGCTTTTTTCAGAGATGCAGAGGGGTCCCCTTTGAGAGTTTCGACTAAGTTTTTGCATGTTTTGTTAAAAAGCTCACAAACCACTCTAGAGCCTCATGTGATAAGCTTGGAAGAAAGTAGTATATTTTTCAAAATAAAGCACAAATTAGAGAAGCAAATGTTCCGAAGGTGACCCCTCAACAACTTCAATGTGTAGTTTTGGGGCCCCTTTCTGAGAGTTTGCCTCAGGCCCATAAGCTCTAATATCCACCCCTAACCTTAACATCAAAATAAATTTAGAGCGTAATGTGGTGTAGAAAATAGGAATTTTTGATGAAAGCACTTTTTGCCCAAGATGCTGCGAATACTGCGTCGATACCATCGGTACGCCTTTGTCCTGCGTTTCGATTTGCTCCTGGTTCAATCACAAAGAAGTTTGTCGACATCGACCAAACATTTCACAAACTCCTCATACAACATTTTGTGCGTTGCTCAGTCCCGACACAGATCTAAGCAGAAACATTGCTCTCGTGACCCGGATTATCTGAGCGCCATGAAGTTCTGCTCCCGCAACAAATAAATGTGGAACACGCAGAGGACCAAGAGCGTTCAAAAATGCTCCACCGACCGGCTTGCCTTGGGCTTACGCAGTTAACATGTTGAGGTAAAAACATGAAGTGAAAAACTGGACTGACCCATTGTGGCAATTCACAGTCTATAATGCTAAGCTGCCTGGCTATTTTTTTACAAACCACGGAAAACGCGCAACATAAGAGCAAAATCAGTGTATTTGGGCGTTTTGAGCCGGGCGTGTGGCCCAGTGAAGTTGGACAACAAAAACTGGAGATGACAACAAATAGAACCACTTCAAACGGAAATGTCACACCAGCCGCCAGTCCAGCGAAATAAGCGGCGGCGAAACGTGACGTCCCGGAAAAAATCACTGGTTTTTGGCGTTTTGTCATTCTTTACAGAGTTTTTGCTGAAGGGAATTTTCTTCTTCTGCCCGATTGTCAAACTTATCAAAAACGAAATCTTTTTTACCGCAATGGATGCGTTGTACAACCGACTCTAATCACGGGCGCCGTTTTCCCAATCGCTCTCAAACCAAAGATCAGAATTTAAACAATGTTAAATCCACTTTTATATTAAGTTTGCAAAAAAAAGCAGCAAACGAACAAGCATTATTCAAACCGTCTCATCGAGACAGTCACATGTGAGTTGGACAGCGGGTGAGCAACATCTGAGCTGGGTCAGCCGCGAAATCGCTGCTTTGGGGAAAAGCATCTGACGCCCGTGANCGGAAATGACGTAATGTGGCGCCCTTGAACGGAAGTGACGAAATACGAAACTGCACGTAAATAGACATATATAAAAATAAATCAAAACCAACTATGGAAAGAAAAGCGACCATCAAAGCAACAAAACAGGTTTTGAAAAAAAAGAGAAAGATGGGGGGGAGAGCAGCTTGTGACACTGCAACGAGAAAAATGTAACTTGACAAGAGTTGTCGCAAGTGAAGCGTATCGAAAGTAAACAACAAATAAACGTACGACTGAAACTATGTTTGTTTGCCACTGCGTTCCAAATTGCGACTTAAACCCACAAGCAATTCACAACGACTGATCGAATTTTGCGTTCCCAGGCCAAAAACATGCGACGATCTCCAGTCGTCCGTGACGATTGCGGACCTCAGCGAAAAGACTGTCATGGCGGATCGGCTGCTTAGCAACGGACATTGAAGGCCTGGTGTTAAATGTCAAACCTCTGGCTGCTAACTTAGATCCAACTGTCGCTTTATATTTTATTTGATTTGATTATTATAAAAACGAGCGAAGATCTACAGCGAGTTTAAGGCAGGGTCAGAACAGGGGACAGTTCGCGAAACTGTGTCCCTCCGCGCTTTAATTTAACAGACCACGTTCAGCCAACGGACTTTATGCAGTGCTTTGGAACACAACCTTTCTTTGGTTTCAATTTTATATTTTGAACAATATTATTTGTTACATTTATACATCTCTTTCAGAAGACAGCAGTGCAAGTCGACGAGCTGGAACTGCGCGTGAAGATGATCAGCCCGCCATTGCGTCATCACTCGTGACGCCGAAAAGGAGTCAACCGATCTCACGAATAAACGCGCCTTTGACAACAAGAGCAGACGTGGCGAGACGAGAAACCGGCAGACGCAGAACCACAGTGGCATCGAGCGCTGGTCCGTGGCCTCGGGTTCACCGACTAGCCGCGAAAAACCACGCGCGCGTAACTCGTGCTTTGCGCGCGAGTTTCAGGGACACCCCCACCTCTTGGCTGCACGTATTTCTCTGCGCGCTCATTTTTTGCTGAGCTCACTCTTCGCAGAAAACTGCTTCGGTTACGTCAAAAGCCTCCTGTGAGCGCTCGCGTCCGGAGAATCCATCTCGGAAAGAATCGGGCTCTTTCGGAAATTGTCGGATTTCACTTCCACCTCGCGCTGACCTAAGCCGACCATTCCCGATGAGATGGCCAAGTTCCTCAGCTCCTCCTCAATCAAGGGGTCGACGTCCTCACGATAATGCGTTCCAAACGAGTCCTGCTCATCCGCCTGCTCCTCCGCTACCAGTATCTCGTATTCTTCCGCGGCAAACTTTTCCCAGTCGCTTGGTTCGGGGAGGTGGGAATCGATGTCCTGCGACGGAAGAAGCAAATTAAGGAATTTTAAAAAACGTATCTGAATATCTACACGCGCCGGTAAGAGAGAATTTGGANTGCTGCTTTGCACACGTTGGTCGTTGCATGCACAAACTATTATGATTTGAAGACTTGCCGCTTACACGTGATGCCCCTTCTGGTGTGCCATCTATTTAACGAGCCACACACGACTGGTTGTTTCACAACAAAAAACTAAACCATGGCTCCCTTCGTATAAACACTGAACACCATCAAAAGAACAAGTCGTAATTGGCACGTCAGACGTAGAAGGAAAAGTTTAGTGCTTCCGATTTTCGGCAAAACCTTACCTTTTGAGGCGCGAACGGATCTTTCTGCTCGTGATCCAAGTACTTTTCAACGTTGAAAAAGGTATCGAAGAAGACGTGCGCCATCTTGCAGTTCTTCAGATCGCGCAGATTCACTTGGTTGCGGTTGGACGGCATCACCATGTCCAGCATCTATGTCAAGCAGGCACGGATGTTATGGCGGAAACAACGAAATAACTGCTTCAGGCAAAGAAAAATATTCACAAGGTTGGAGAACTGAGCTTCCAAACCGGAGTGGCAGTCAAGGAGTTTTCGCTTTTCTGAACAGTGAGCCAGATAATTTCGCCCCTANGCATTCCTTCGCTTCACCGATGGCATAGACAAATACCGTCTGCCGCCAGCTGCTAACGACGGTATGGATNATTTTTTTAAACGTTCNGGTGTTTGTTTTGCTTTTTTCTCTCGAAGTTGCGCTGATAAAAAAAGCCTCATCGCTCACTTACTTGGCAGACGCAGTCTTCGAAAGGCAGAGGCTCGATGTCAAGCTGCTCCAACTTCCTCATCTGCTCCTCATAAAAATACTCCATTTCGTACATTGATATCGCACCGTCCCCATCCAGATCCATGCAACGGAACCAGTACTCGATGCTAGAATAAAAAAACAACTCGGATAAGATCACCCTAGCTGCATAATAATGCAGCACCACTGTTGGTGTGGCTGTTGAATGGACTGATCATACCGGTTCAAGTTGAACGCTTGAATATGAACGAGAACACTGCATTGTACGAAATCGAGAAACCCCAACGGTTTTTGAGCATTGTTACGCATCCAACGGATTTTCAGGGAGAAAAAAAATCGTTTTTGTCTAACCTATATTTCTTGTGAAAGAGTATTCCGCGGGCAGGGATAAAATGTCAACAGGTGCAGNTAACAAAGGCCGACTGTTCGAATCCGCACCAACACGCTTGGCGCATGCACATTCATCGTCTCTCATCCGAGGTAGTCGCNGATTTTCATGGAAATTACCCCACTCCCCGAAAGTTTTGAAAAATGTTTGTTTGTTTGGTACAATAACTAGTTACAAGCATTTTCATTTTGACCACCCAGTTGCAAACAATCATTCCCCCGCCCCCGAAAATTTTATCCGCTGGTTGCGACGCTGCCAACCACTGTCTGCGATTCTTATTTTCGTGCAGCGGAGATCTTACATCGGATGCACGTTCAATGCTTTCCTCATTTAAAACTTCTGAGAAAAGCTGTGCATTTCGGATCGGGGAAAAGTGGGCTGAACGAAGACGACCTTGTGCACGATCGGCATTTAGAATTTTTACCTGGTATGAGACTTCTTGTCTTCTTCGGAAATAAGGAACCAAACGAAATCGATGTACGACATCTTGCCCGCGCGGTGATCAGACGTGTCCCACCGCGTGACGGCGCCACAGAGCGCACGGTCGATCAAACGACTGGACAGCGCTGCGGGTTGAAGCAGAGGTGGTTGAGAAAGAACGAGTTGCAACAGAAGCAACAGGCAGAACTCAGAGCGCAAGCGAGAAGCAAGATATATTCACCGCATTGCACACGTTGCACGAAAACCACACCTGACTGCGTTTCTTATCTTCCAACAAAATATTGCATTTTTCAAAGAACTCACAAAAAAGAATTGAAAACCGCAACCCCCCAAAAGCAAAAAATAGACAATTTTGAACGAATCTAACCTCCACTGGCGTGCCGGAGTAAGTCTTGCTTGTCGATGACAAGGTCGTGATCAGTGTCAAGTTCCCAGAACTTGCAATAGACCACGTAGAAATGCTCGTACGAGAAGTAGTCGGTGATCACGTTGATGTCGTCCTCGTCGTCGAGCGAGTTCAAAACCTGGGGAGGATATTTTGTGTTTGATTTTATTTTAAATAAATCGGAACGCATCGATGTGCAGCGATGCAGCGCCACACGAAAGATACAAGCAGCTGCAAGCGACAAAACGACATTTGCATTTGAACGCTCGTTTTACTCAAAAACTGTATGAAGAGAGATCCTAGGTCTAGGAGGTGTTACAGAGAAGTTACACACAGTTACATCGCAAAAAAAACGAGTTTTTTCACAGCCAAAGGAAACCGTCATGTTGTTGGACGAGCAGTTTCAGACCTTTTCAAGCTTTCGGCACTCCGCAGAAGATACAAAAAAGCATATGGTGGCGCGCACGACAATTTTGCTGAGAGGGTTAACGACGTATTAAAAAATTATACATGAACAAAAAATAAATGCCAGTCAGTCTCCAACATCAAAAATTTTTATTTTTTGTTTGCCTCCTTATGTACAGCAGATCAGTTACACGGACTAAAGATATTTTGTAGCGGATCAGAAACTTTTCAAAAGGGGGTTTAAAAATTGTTTGCGTGCTTTACAATTACAATAGTGTTAACCTGAAATGTTGAACTGTTTTAACCATAGTTTGGCACTTCTCACTCAAAATGCAACATATAACACAAATGAGGACTCATGCTGCCAAAGCAACAACTTCCTGTGCTTGACTGAGAACCCGCACTTACATGACAAAAATCATAGATGCTTAAGAAAACCATTTGAACCTGCTCTTTTCCGGTCACAGACCGAAGTTTTTTTAAATTACCGAAAAAAGTTAAGTCAATTCGGTCATGATGTCCGAAAAGGTGAGTTTTACGGCGCGTTTTAATACTTTTATGAGACAAATGACCGAAATGTCTCGGCGAAAAAAAACCCAGACTTTTAAACCAGCCCTGTCGTGAGAGCAGAGACGTAAACGTTCAACTCTGTAAACTACAAACAGCCGCAAAAGACGAACACTGATCGCCTCACACCACTCCTGCTGTGCCGTTTACTTTGTCCAGCGTCACTCACCGATAAGAAGTTGCTTTTTCGTAATTCGGAAACGGTGATGTGACCTGACCACGACCGGTTCACGACGTAGAAGATACGTGCGATGACCTGGTAGTTCGATACATTCATACAGTGTAAGGTAAAAACGGAGCACGTGCTTCAAGAAGCCGCGCAGCAAACTTTCTGCGTCATAGCGGTTTTAAAGCGCTTCTCTCTTTTATCGCCAGCAATAATCGAAGGGTCACCTATTTACCTATTTATCGATAGCCGGGTTATTATCATACATAGGGTGTTCTGCGTGGGCGAGCAGCTTTATCACAAACAATTCTGAAGTTACTTGTGTATTATTTGCTTACGACACGAGACTGCTGCCTTTGTGCAGCCGGTGATGGACGCAGAAAAACAGCGAAACATGCTCTAAGGACCAGACAAAAGTGCTTGGCGTTGCTTCAATGGTGGTGGGGGTTGAACTGGTGGTTGAGGGGTGAATCGATGATTGGGGGTGAATCGGTGGGGGGGGAGGGTTATCAGCTAATTAGATTTCGTCTGGATGAAGCGCAGGTCGTTTTTCTGATGAAAATGCTGCGGATATGAACAATTCGAAACGCGGCTTACCGTGTTCATGTAACGGGTGTGGAACTCTGGAGCCTCGCGCAGAAACGTTAAGCCCGGGTGAGTTTCAACGACATCCTGCAAAACAATGGAACCGTAACAGCTGATCTGTTCGCACTTTCAGTGAATAACAACGCGCGCTCGACGCTCGCTGCCCTTTGTTTACAAACTAATCGCGTCCTCCCCGCCATCAGAGCTCCACTTTGCTCATGCATGATGAATATCAACCATCGCGCGGTCGCTGATGAATGTTCCGCTGCCTCGCTCGTTCGCAGGCGACTGCGCGGGGAGGATTTCGACGTCATCGTCGATCGCCATTCGCCGCGAAAATATAGGACGGTTAATTAATCATACCTTGGCTGCGTAGGCGAAAGAGCGCGCCGATTTCTGTGCAACTGACGGCAACAAACGACCTGGTTTACCGGTATTTCGATCGCGCGAGGTCTGGCACGGTCGCACGTCCGGAAGGCACGGACAATGACCAAACCATGTACATTATCAAAAACCTAGCAAGCTTCCTGCAACTTCGGTGCGACGACTTAATCATGCGAGCAACGCGCGGGAGGGGTCATGACACGTGCGCGTCATAACAAGACGCGAGTACTGTTGATTCACTGAGCTTAGGTTGTGTATCGCCGAACAGCAGAACAATCAAGAAAAAAAAACAAGCGTCGTGAAGAGGCAGCAACCGTAAGTATTCTACGGCAATTCTTAACTGCATGATCTACCGCAGCTGGGTTTATATTTTCGGTCATGGAGCGAATTTTTTTAAATGACCGAAAAAAAAAAAAATTAAGTCAATCCGGTCGTAATGTCCGAAAATATAGACTAGTGGATATTGCCACGGCGAGTTTTAATACTATCATGGGACAAATGACCGAAATGTCGCAGCGAAAAAAATCAGTACCAAGTATGTTGATATCAACGACGTACTGAAGAGCGCAACCTATCGACCAGCATACTTAAAAGCGTTGTCGCGAGGAGACTTAGAGCAAGTTTCCTACCGAGAGGGGAAATAAGTAGACCGGAGCGCTGCAGTTTCTATTCCTGTTTTGTCGCTAACGAAGTGTTGGTATATTCACTGGTGTCAGCACTAACCGTGCAGTGATGCCGACGATAACCATCGAAACCACCTGTTCCAGCCATGATGAGTCACCATAAACAATCAACCAAATTTGAAAAAGGCCATCACTTTCCTAAGCGACAACAGATTTCCACGCGGACTGCTATTGCAAACTGCAATAGCAGTTTGCAAACGCGAAAATCAAGATCACGGTTGTTCGCCCGCCGAAGCCATGACAACAGCATTGTTACCACGACAACGCATGCGAAAAATTCTGTAAAAATTTTCGCCTGGGACCAACAGAGCTTGGTAAAATTAACTAAGAACAGGTAACAGTGAACGGTGTTTACGCATTTTAGCATACAGTTCGAATCTGACACGACTCTACATCGGACACAAGTGTGTAACTTCACGCAGCAGGCAATTTACAAGCACCGAACTGTGTGAATGCGAATTATGTCTGCAATAAATGTTGCTGGTCTGACTGCCACAAGAGCGTCTTCTGCGTGTTCATGCACAAGTTATCATGCAGCACGTTGGTATTGCTATCTTGCAGTTTTGCATCAAAGGAAACTTTTCTTAACACTCGTAGCAGTGGAGCGGGAATTTGAAAACACAGATTTGCAAGAGCAGTAAGAAGAATTGACCAATGACGCCTACTTATGCAATAATGTCCCGTGTCCAAGTCACACGCGCTATAATTCCGACGAAGTTGTTGTAACACCGAGCAAATGCCGTGAAGACTATATTTGCAACTTGATCAGCGCAAGTACTAGTTTAAAGGTCAAGGCGGCACCATGGTCCAGAATCGACCAACAAATCAACCGGGAGCCGATTAAACGCACCAGTAACGAGCAGGGCGGGCGCAATGGACGTTACCAACGCCCAATGGCAGTTGTGCTTCATAAATGTTGCTAGTGGGCTGGCGCGTAGAAGCTCCAGTGCTTTAACAAACCTCTCCAGCACGAAGTATGAAATGCGGCAATCAGTGATTGGTACTTTGGATATGTGTAATGTTTTTACAAATACGTCATCGCACATCGTTCAAGAAAAAAGAAGGTTCCTTTGCATTTTTGACAATATGGCGTGCGCGTGACACTGCGAATTGTTCACTAGTCATATGGCGTCGGCACCAGCATCAACGGTTGAGGCAAGTGGTTGCAAAACAAGCGCAGACAATCAATTGCTTCACAACGCAGGTAAAACAACCGTGCCAACAACCTCACCGCACCACGCGGATTGGCCATTGTCTCCGTACAAGTGCGACGCACGCAAGACCCTGCTTTGATAGAATAGCGAGCAATCGAATAATAGACACACGCGCGCGAGTTTATTGCCTTCGAATGGGTGCCAAGCGAGCATCGAATGCAACACACCTGCATCAGACATTGGAAGTCGTCGAACTCCAGATAGCTCTTTCCGGGCTTCGCTAACATTCTGATGAAACGCGACGCGTCGTCATGATTCGACCGCCCGACCCTGAGCACGGAGAGAATGTTTTTAAAGCAAATGTAGAGACTGGCGGCAAACAGTGGACAGGAAATATGTTCGTTGCAAAAAATGAAACGCTCCAATCAACTACAGATTTTATCGACCCGCAGTAGCAAGTCTACTACGATAGGCGCGTATTAAATTTGTACGTCTGATTCCTGCGTCTCGAATGGCAGAGTTCCGATATTTGCATGCTCCAGCTGACGGTAAAATAGCATTCTTTCGCTTTTGAAAGGTGCGCATCAAGTTCAAGGTTAATGTCCAACCTGGACTTCATCATAAAACCAGGGCTGTGGAGCCAGCACTCAATTTTCAGGCTCCAGCTCCGATATGTAAACGTTTTTGGTTCCGGTTCCGGCTCCAGAATGATTTGGGCCATTGTAAATTGAAAGCCATTGTATTATTTGTACAACTCGCTTGCCCCACAAAAATAGGGCTGTGGAACCGGAATTCATATTTCAGGCTCCGGCTCCAACATCTACAAGTTCTGGGCTCCGGCTCCACAGCCCTACATCTAACATTGCTTTGACGTCCATCTACTAAAATGAATTATATACACCCGTGACCAACCTCCAAAAAGGGCTCAACTTCAACTTTATACGCGCTTTGCGTTCTCTTTGGAGTGCCGCGAGTGCTCGGGAGGCGCAAACCCTCGCTTGTCTGCCCCGGGGAGCCACACGGCTGATTTCGTGGTGGATGCTGCATTGATGGCAAGTCAACGGCAGTACCGCGCGTGAAGCTCTTCCTTGCATCCACCGATTAACGCCGAATGCGAGACTACTGGGTATTCGGCATGACCCGGCTAGGAATGAACCCGGCATACCAGTTTTAGTAGCGAGTGCTCAATCCACTTTAACGCCTAACCGGTTTTGATTATGCCGTTAAACACTGAAATTGCAGAAAAATGAAGAAAATGACGTTTTTTACTGGTATCGATTTAATCCTTACTACAACTTAAAATACCCTGGTATCAATCAACCTGCGTCCTCATGGAGACCCTGCAGTTATGAGCAACTTGGAAGACGTCGCGACAGAGACTTGATCAAAGCAGCAGAAACTGAGGCCTGAATGTTCCAGACTGAGGCCAGAAAGGGAATATTTTTCGGCTGGCAACTCCAAGATGAACGGAAATTTACGCAAGTGACTAGACAAATCACCTACTCTTCAAAACTCCAAATTTGATTATTTTGCAATATTTTTTTTTCTTCCTCCAAGAACAGGATCTATACCGAAATATGTTTTGCCAAAACATATTGGAGCTTTGCCAAACCCCGGTGATAGAACAGTTCAAGTTGCAAAGAGTCGAAACCGAGACCGAGACTTACAAAAACGGGACACGAGGCACGTCTCGAGACCGGGACCAAGACTCGAGATCTCATCACTGAGCAGGTTGTTGAGATTACCGCTGTCGCTTCTTGATCAGGTACATGCGAAAGCGAACACTCCGAAACCCAGCGGTTAATTCACATCAATATGTTTAAGCAATAGACGGCAGATGCAGACAACTCATCCGAACAGAGCCATCAATAAAGATGGCCAACCGGAGACTTCCGCGTGCTGGGAACAATGGGCAGCGCTTTGGGCGTGGAGTCACGCTTCCGGTTGCGGTTAGGCGCCGAAAAGAAAGGGAACTGCGTAAATTTCATGCTGACCACACGCAACTGAATAACAAGCGTTGATTGCGCCAGCTAAGCAGAACTCGGCCGAAACACAATGCACGCGAGCTTGCGTGCAGCAGAGTCATGTGCGCCTGCGGAATTGCAGCAAGCAGACAGCGGATCGTGAGATAATTGAGATAATATGTTTGTCGTGTAATAATAGGTTTGTGACGTAATAATACATTTATCATGTAATAATAGATTTGTCATGTACTGGTAGGTTGTAATAAAAAATGTAATAATTGGGTCTTGTGATAATTGGAACAATAATTTATTCATGCATCAGTAGATTTGTTACGTAATAATCGGGTATTATCACAATTGGAACAATATATTTATCATCGCAGAACGAAAGCAAACAACAGAGCGACTTATGCACATAAAACTCAATACAGGATTTACTCTATAATTGCTGGATTGTGATATGTCTGGACCGTTTCGGCCTGCAGTGCAAAATTTTAATTTGCTTGGCAACTGGCAAGTTCTCAATTCCGGAATCAAAGAGGAATGCCACCTACGCCTACCTGGTCCACATGGACAGTACGTCTGACTTGGTCACAGTGCTCGAGTTGGGTTTGGAAGATGCTTTGAAGAAAATAGATTTCCAGTAATCTGTGTAACCGCATGCCTGCAATCGAATCAAAGCAGTATGGGTTAAAAGGGTTTTCCAACACAGTCCAATCAATCTATTGTAGAATTTTTTCTTTCTTAACGGGCACATTTTATAGGAACTTAAACAGACGCGCATTTTTTCTTTCTTAACGGGCATATTTTATAGACAGACGCGCACGTGGTCGACACTATAACGTGATTCTTCAATATCCAAGTATTAAGTCATCGATGATCTCTTAAAAAGGTCATTCCTTGCAGTGCTCGCTTTTTGTAACATTTAAAATTCGGCAACTGGCGACTAATTACAGATCAAAGCTTGATAGGGGATGTCGCAATAACGCTTTAACCAAAGAAGCAACATGAAGTTAGTTCAAGACAAGAGTGAACTAAGTTTATCCATCATCTTATTGATATTTCGAGGTGGACGTTTCACCAAAAAGTTACCGCAAAAAAACTAGCATACAGCAATTGTAAATACAATTGAACATTTTTCGTCACTTTTATAATATTCGAAGCAAAAACATTTATGACACATTGGACGAGACCAGAGCACCAGCTTCGTTACGGTGGCAGGCGGTACGCAATCGAATAATTTACATATCTAATCAACTAAAGAACTGTTTATTGAATCTTTCACGACGCGTCATCGACATTGCCAACGAAAGTACCGTCTGCGCGGGTTTTCATTCATAAACCCAACTCTTCAAAGAGTGGTCACTGAAGCAATGAAAATTAGACCATGAGAAATGATGGTGAATCCGGATGTGGATGGCTATACTGAAACCTTAAATCACCAGAAAATACTTCGAAAAACGCAAAAAAACAACAAACCAAAAACTACTAAAACCGAAATAAAAGCTAAGTGGCTGCCCGGTTTTTACATTTAGCTTGCTGGCGGGGCGATTCGCCCCTCTGCGCCCAGTCAGTCACGCCACTGCGTACCGTGGATATCGCTCCGAGTTCTTTTTGCGTTAAGCGATCTTTTCCCAATTTAGTGAAAGCTTCTGAAATCTTGGTCAACGTTGACTTGAGATCTTCTGCAAGCAAAAAAGAGCAATTACAACGTTTAATGTTGCCTATCTGAAATTTACCACTCGAGGAAACAGCACATTACTTGAAGAAATTCGTCTCGATGCCATGACAACGCGCTACAGTGGAAAACATAAACAAACGTTCGGCATAACGACGTCGATCATGTAACTGTATTATATTTTGCATATATTCATGTCACGATACAATGAGTGCTTCACAGCGCTTAAATACCAGTCATCTGCTTGAGCAAGAAACTGAAACGAACCTGCGGTTTTAGGTCGACCACACGGGAAATAAAAACGAGGGATTTTCGCGTTCGATTCGTCTTTTCCGCTTGTTTTTTCGCGACTAGGTGTGCTTCGAGTGGATCCGGGAGTCTGTAGCACAACGTTTGGATTACCACCAAGCCCAGTAGAAGGGCAATCGTTTCACGCGCTGCATTCAGCAAGGCATATCGAAAGCAATGAGACAAGGTCAGGAGTTTAAAAACGTTGTTGGCGTAACGCTGAATGCGCTGCACAGTCATCGCAGCACGAATCGATGTGAACGAAACAGCGTTTGATGATCACTTGGCGAAGTCATACAATCAATCACAGATTTCAACTTGCGAGCAGGTGGGGGCAGGTTCTCGGCGCAGCACTTTCAACTGTTTCACTTGACACTGCGCAATCGCACGATGTCAAAAGATTGAACAAAACTAACCCGGCACTGTGCACATGCAACCAGGGTATACTACGCAACTGGCAGGAAAACAGCCCGGCGGCAACCGTTCATTTGAGGTTTCGCTTGGTAGTGATGTTCTGTACTATACGAAAGCGTGCTAAAAATATCATCAGCTGTTCATATCACAGTGGGCAAACGATTCATAGAGAAGCCGCAACTCCAGGCGGTATCATCAAATAGTAAACGCTGCAAGCGCATTTGGAAACATCAAACTGTGGCCTTTCACCAAACAAACAGGGTGAAGCAAGGTTGGAGATAGTAGTTTTTTCCTGTTTTCGGTTATTTGCAAGCTTGACAAAGGCTGACGTAAAGATGAAAGACAAGTTAGCCTCGTAAAGTGCTCGCATGCACTCGCAAAGTGCACGAAGTGCAATGTCGTAAAATGCATTGCGTGGAAACGAGCCAGGCCGAGTTGAAAGAACAGCGCATTTGGGCGAACGGGGTTCAAACAACAAAAAGGATCGTATGACACGGCATGAATATGCACAGAAGTCGTAAAGCTCAGTAAGGTTGTGAGTTACGAGCAAACGTGCTTCCACCCCTCTACGTGGACAGCGCCATGCCGCACATTTCACGCGTTGCGGCGCCTCTGTGTACAATGAAAGCGAGAAGCCAGGAAATGCTCGCATAGTCGTCTGTAAAAAGATCAGCTTAAAAATCCCCAACGAACTACTCACGAACTCTGGAGAAGCTACATTGAACTAGCTGCTTTACTTTGTAAATGCTTGCCTAGCTAACAACCTCATTCCTAAAATGTAGCGACGAGCAACAACAACTGAAATCCTCAAACCAAGCTCCAGCCACGAGAACTACCGTCTGATATCACTACTGTGCTCTTCATTCAAACTTTTCGAAAGGTTGACCCTTAACAGAATCAACCTTATCATTGACCTGCCGCTTCCTGTCGAACAAGCAGATCAACCGTGGATCAAGTCTACAGCTTTACTCAAAACATGGAGCAGACAATCTATGACCATCAAGTAGTCAGCTCAGGGTTCCTCGACGTCAACAAAGGACTAAATCTGAAACTGTCGGAGCTGCTGCATTGCAATAAAATGTCAAACCTGATCATGAACTTTCTCTGTTGTAGATCCTTCATGCCAGTAACGGACAACGCAGTCGCCCGCACAACCTCAAAAACGGAATCTCCCAAGGATCGGTACTAGCGTCCACCATGCACAATGTTTACACTTGTGTCTTTCCCGAAACCATTTCAACCAGATATATGTACGCTGACGATGTTGCGCTGACCTTCTCATCGCCCACTTTTATCAGTCAGAAAAAAATCTATCAAAAAACATGGTCACTGTCCAAGACCAAGACTACCTAGTCAAGTGGCGCTCAACACTCTTCACCAACAAAACTGTCTGCTCAGTATTCCACATCAGAAACCATGGTGCAGCAATATTCTCCTGGAAAGCTCATGCCATTCCAGAATAATCCGACATACCTGGGTATCACTCTTGACAGAAGTCTCTTTTTCAAAGATCACATCCTGAAGTTAAAAAACAAAGTCTCATCTCGATTTGCCTTGATAAATCGCGTCGCGTGTCTGGGCTGTGAATGCTTATTCAACGAGCTCAGAAAAGCTTGACAACGCTTTGGTATACGCTCCTGCAGAATATTGCTCCCAAAGTGCACACCCACGCAAATTGGACTCCCAACTGAATGAAGCCATGCGTACAATCTCAGGTCGCATAACATCTACTCCTGCAGATTTCCTTCCCTTCTGGCATCCTGCCCCTCTGTTGGAAGAAACATGGCATGTCTGCGGCTACATCTGAAAGCACAAAGTCCCAACCATTTGCTGCATGAAGACCTGAACGCACGGCGCGCTCCCGACAGGCTCCGTTCGAGACGCTCCTTAAGATCGTTCACGGAGAACTTCACAAACCATGACTAATTTTCCCCTCCAGTTCCTCAGTATTTGAAGCCATATCTCTCTACAAACTCCCCACCAGGATGCGACCCGTAAAGCATGGGTCCAACTTACCGACTGGACACAGCCGGTTTTAACGCGAACCTCTATAGAATGGGATTGGCCGATGACAAAAATTGTGTGTTCGGAGACATCCAATCCGACTGCACTATGCTGACTACCGTGCAACATTACCATCACCTCCAATGAAGATCAAAATTGAATATCTTTGCAATTCTTCAATTTATACCTAAACGCAAACCACCTGTCAGCTCTGTGTGTACGAAGGAAGACACCTAAAAATCGTCCTAATTCAAGGACGTCGACTATGAGCAGGACTGAGTTTTGTGCGAACCCACGGTTCACAAGTTCCTGCGATGTTAAGTTCAAACAACACTACAGTACACTACAAGCATGTCACAGTTGTACGGAACTATGAAAAACATGTATTATAAAACATGTATTCCGCATATACAGTAAATACCGAACTAAAAAACTATATCATAACAAGTATGCCACGTTTATAAGATCGATAACAGCGTAAATGGGTGTCAGTCAATAAATCAACGCCGCATAGCTTAACTTCCGACCAGCTTAAACGGATTACAGAACTTAATGCATAAGTTGATACAGCAGTACACAAGCTGGGAGCCTGAAACTTCCAGCATGATGCATTTCATCAGAAATGCGGTTACACTATAAAAAGCAGCAACAGAATTAAAGCGTACGAACGAACACGCAGAAGCCGACTTTTGCTTGTCAACAATCAGCCTGGTTTTCGACCTCACAGTCAGGGCGCAATGAGACCCCTCGTGCAATTTGAAGCAGATGTTTTTTTGTGATTTGTCAGTATGGTAGTGGTGCGTTTTGTATATTTGTCAGTTTTGGACTAAAGCTTTTTAATACCGTTCGAAGTTCTTGCTTATTTCACTAAATAACGTAGCAACGAGATTACCTTGTCGTGATTTTTATTGTGACGTTATAATCTTTCCGATCACTCCAGACCACTGGTTCTTAACCTTTTTCTCTACCACGCCTCCCTCAAGCAATTGTCCTTTGTTTCAAGCTGCCCCTTGACATTCAAAATTGGTAACAACAATGTATTTATTGGTGAATTTATTGATAGAACTTTCCATGCAGTAGAGCGCGTACGAGCTCGCGCCTCCCTGGAAATTTATTGATGCTCCTCTGGGGAGGTGCGGCCCGCGGTTAAGAACCACTGAATTTTTGTGTGATGTTCCTATAGTTTTAAGCATTTTAAATAGATTAAACGTTTGTACTGAAACACGTGCACTGGTACTAAAGTTACATGTGCAGACAGAACCTCAGAGAGAGATATTGCTAAAGCTATTGGCATCAGTCAAGAAACACTCAAACGCCCTCGCGCCCCAGCAGAAATATTAAAAGTCATCCAGAACTGATGATGGCCTGCTCAGAGAAAGCGAGAGTATAAGCCAGGAAGAGTTTTCAGTTACAGCAAGACTTGGCTTCTGGTGAGAAGCATCGGTGACCCCTCCCGAGCCTCAGTGCAGTCCGTCAAGAAGTTACACTACCTATAATAACGGAGCTACCACCAAAAAACAGAAAAACATCTAAATAGGGCAAAAAATATACATACTGGTCATGTGAACAGTGGAAGCAAGTTTTTCTTTCAAAGCAAGGCGCTTCAAACATACTCTGCTCTGCCAGCGATTCTAACAAATGCCTGCACAGTCCATGCATTTAATCACGTACGGTAGTAGCTTGGTGCGATATTAAGGACAGCACAAGAAGGCAAAGTTAGCTTTTTGTTACTGTGCTTATCAGTCAAAACGACTTCATCATTTACAAGTTTATTAAATTGTTCGCTCTGTTCGTATGGCGATTGCAACGAAACGCGCGATTTAACAACTTGCATCTGACAAGCTGAGTGGGTCTCTTCAGACAACTGTCTGTGAACCGGCGTAATTGCGACAATAAAACATGGACCGAGCAGCGGAATGTTCGGAAAAGCCATATATCTTCTTACCAAAGACAAAAATCGACCAAGTTGAAAAACCTGGTTCCCTACAAACATTACGGCCGCTTATTTAAAAATAGTTCGAAGTTCTCAACCCGCTTTGATTTCCTAATGCCTTTCGATTCACCTTTCTTTGGTTTTCTGCGTGCAAAATGGGCGCAGGGTTCTGGTGTACAAAGCTATAGGTTGAAAAAACATCTCTTATAAGCGCCAGCTCGTGGATTGTAATCCCCACCCATTACAGCGAACGGTAATAGCAAGTTTTGTTTCAGATACAGCCGTGCGAGTTTGATAAAGGAATGAGAAAAGTACTCGTAGTGCGCGAAGTACCCACATGAGTTAAGAATTTAGGACTCACTTCGAGACACGTTCGTTACTTTGACCGGGACTGGTCGGATGTTGGCGATTGATAAAAAGCATACGCAACTCCGTGCATGACGATGGCGTAGCGTCATCCTTCAACGCGAAATACGGAAACACGCAGGAAATCAGGTACCTCGACGCAAGAAGCTGCGGCGGTTTTCTAGTGACAACATGATACGCGCATTACTCAATGCTATTTCGTGTCGGCGAAGTGCACACAGTCCGTGCTCCATTCATGACAAGCAACTACATGGCCGCTCGCGGATGTGACGTGCAGCGCTAACATCTACGTGATTACGTAGGTGTCATTTTCGTCTTGTGCATGTCGTTAGCTGTACGTCATCCGGTATGAAAAGCGTGGGTTCTCTCATAACTATTATGCTGTTGCAAGTAAACAAACGTAAAGTACCGTGTTTCGTGTAGCTGGCGAGAAAATGTGTTGAACCACGCGCCATCGCTTCAGCCAAGTCAACAAAAACAACTTCCATATAGCTGGTTGGTTTTTCGCCCTAAACTTCCTCCAGAAACGACTCAGGTATGCGAATGCCAGCAAAGCAAAACTGCCAACGATGTGAACACGTATTAAGAGTAAACATAGCGCCCCAATTATTTCTTTGTTAAAGCAATCCAGTGCAAGACGAGCCACGCTAGATATTGTCCACATTTCGAATGCATAAAAATACAAGAATATCGAAACTGCTATTTTTGACTGTTTCGAAAAGTTGCGTACCTACTCGCAAAATACTTTTTATTAACAAACGCTCCGTCACGAACATACGATTCAAGAGGTTTGGTATCACGGAGAAAGCTCACTATGCAAAACTTCCGAAGGCAAAGCACCGAAAGGTAACCGGAGTTCACACAGTCATGGAGATGCGTATAACTTGGGGTGAAAGGCGTCCGAAAATTTGACCTTTAAACCAGTCATCGTCATACTCTGTTACATTTTTTCTCATTAAGCGTACACATTCTATTACAAAAACAGTCTAATCTATCATCATGGCTAATGATATCACAACCGGCTGTCACTGCCAACACTTTAGTTTTGGGTAATTTAGCATAGATCTGATGTGACTTGCACTCAATATGCGTGAAATTCAAAATTTGGTCTTGATGCTCAGCGTCTTAGTTGACATCACGACCATCTTTGGAAAAGTTATCGGTATAAAATGTTGGTTGGGACTTTCCGCAAACCTTGTAGGGTTTTTGTAGAGAAATACGAAACCAATGTAAAGCTGTTAGGTCTTGGTCTTATTAGGAACACACAAATTCCAGGTGATTATGGGCATCCATAGCTTCAGGTGACCAGCAAGAATCAGCAAAACGTTATGACGATAATGAAATGACAAAACTTTCACATACAAAGGACACAGAAAATAAACAATTATTATCACATAAAAGGACATAGAAAATAAACAATCTCGCACTCCTCATCCTATTCAGCTTTGAAAAGTAGCATGAAATCCCACATAGACGTTTGGGTAATACGGGAGGAGTGACCCTACTGTACAATGAAAGCCTGTACAATGAAAACCTAAGTGTTGACACCGATCAAACAGGCAGACTCACTCATGAGTAGGCTTCACTTGCGAAAGCGCGGATCTTCCGCAACACCAACGTGATGTAACCACAACAAAGCTATGTAAGACAGCAGACTACTGTCGTCGATATTGCACAGAGCAAAGGGAAAAGCTTCATCACATCAAAAACAGAACTTTTCACAGACACGCACATGTGCTTTTCCACATCCACAGACTGCGACGTAACTTGGAATTCTTTGTAATTCCTGCTTAAAACAAACCTTTTCGAAATCCAGTCAATTACCAACTTTCGGAACAAGTGACCTGGCCAGCGTCCAAACTAATTTCTTTTAAGCGAAAATGTTCGACATTTAGGCAGCACGTTCTGACTGCGAGCATAAAAACCATATTGCAATGTTTTTTAGAGTATTTTTAAACAAGCTTCTTTCCGTACGCCGGGAATACTTCACGAACTTCAGAACAGTCAACGCCGAAACGCGTATTTTATAAAATGGAGTTCTTGTAAGAAGCGCAACAGTTGGCTCAGTGCTGACAATAAAGCAAACAGCAGTTTGGCGCTGAAAAACACCTCGATACAATAGAGATTGAGAGCCTTAGTAATGGTCCTTGATCAGGGGTGAGGGAACCCCATCCCCATGTTACTCAGCCTGCCCTGTGCAGATCATACAAGAAGTAAATGTGGTCGGTCAGCAGCACATTTTGCTTGACATCAACTGGTCATCGCAATTGTCTACACTTGTCGCGTTGCGATTTCTGCGAAATTTTCGTTAATCATAAAATGAACGGAAAAACAGCTCATTGAAAGTATTCGAGCCATTCAACAAAGCGATCCTTGGGAGTCAGCCTCGAAAATGCGCAAATCAGAATTGAAGAGAATGCGATATAAGGTTGTTTTTCGCATATTTTCTGCCTTCAATCCGCAAGGCACATCCGAAAAAACCATCGCTAAAAACGATATCGATATCGTACATTTTGAACGTTATTTAGGTTTTGTTCGGGAGATTTGCGTTGTGCTACAAACATGGCCGTTGGTAGAAAATAGGGTTATGATTATTTCTTGCTTTTACGAGGGCAACTAATTCTGCATTTGTCAGCACCGTACAGGTTATGAGACGCAAAAGAAAAGCGGCATTCGAAGCTAGTGCACACGCCCCTCCGAAGCTAAAGTTCAAGACATTAAATATTGATAAGAGCTTTAATCGAAATCTGCAAAACCGTACGCCAAGCTGCTACATCTTCGTCATGTCCGAGCCATGGCCGGCTGCAATTGACTTAGCGAGGGTATAGTGGAACATCAACAGATCAGTGTCTGGACCCAGGGGCGTACCGATGTTAGGTGGCGCCCGTGCCAGGAAACGAACTGGCACCCCCATGCTCGAACCTACGGTCTTTCAGTAGCAGATGCACTGTATTGAAGAAAGTACTTGTGACATTGTTAGGACTTTTCGGCGCCCCCAGCGATTCGGTGCCTGGGGCATTGTTTCCCCCCTGGTACACCCCTGTTTGGGTGTTAATGGAAAATTGATGGCTAAAGCATGACGCGAAAATTCGTTGATGACACTGCGCAAAGAAGTTTTAGGTGCATACTCCACGGTAGAAAAACTTGTTCCATGCTCTACAAACAAGTCAAGAGGAAGGTGGACGAACCAGGTTGATATAAACGATTTCAACGACCTTACTTTCCGGAAGGACTTTGCCAGATCGCCGAAATATGATTGGCAGCAATTTGCCATGAACTAATTAAGCTTGTTTCGTGCAAACCCAGATGTTTACCACTAAACTGACATCACCAACAATGCTTGTTTTTAATGGCATCACCTGTGTAGCACTGAAAAACCCAAGAACTAGATATATATATGTATATATACGGAAATGTGAAAAGCACGCCCTGTCGGACTTAAAACACGCTGCAGGTTGCTTTAAATTGCTGTATATAATTGAATAATCGTATAGTATCAGGCATCCTTGTCATTAATCTCAATGCTAGCTGATGACCAACACAAAGCACTTCCTTCATGTTCGCGTAGATGCACAGCGCCTATTGCACATCTGCACGCTACGCAGCAGTCTTGCCAGTGCGTTGCGGTAGCAATCCATGTCGCATTGGAGCACATTCGGAGATTTTCGATTCACTCTCCGGAAAGCCCAACTGATCTCAAAACCGCATTGATTTTGCGCAATTAAATAAGATGAGGCTATGTACCGTTGCTACTCCTTTGTCTTGCCGCGAAAAACGGTGCTTTCATCAGCAATTCAACAAGTAACTGTTATTAATAGTATTCGAGCAGCAGGGCACAGGGTCACCTGTAGCGCTGAGCTCATGTTACTGTGCGAAAATGCTTCCGTTCGAAGCCTACCCTCTACACCAATTTGTGCGTGCACTGATGGCACACGTTTAAAAGTGTATCGCACGAACCCTTATTACATCTGGCTAAAGACGTTTCATGCGAAACATAGCGTAAGCCCAGAAAAGTACAAAGACTAAATAATGTTCACATGAATCAACTGTCGTAACAAAAATTCTGTGTCAGGGCAAAAATCTGTGAACCTGTTGATCATTTTTTTAAGCCGTAACTGTGTCGGAAAATGTATTGTTGCTGTACGCAGGCGGTGGGCAGTGGTGCTGGCGTGCAAATGAAGGAATGCATACCAAGAAGCAAAACCTACATCTACCTGCTCAACAAAATTTACATAAACTGTGAAATCTGTGAGCCAGCGGGCAGGCTCGTCCGCGCTTAACTTTGCTTTGTTTTTGTCTGACTCTGTTCCTATCAAACGGTGATTTCTCTCAAATAAGCGTCTGTTGCAATAGTTATTTTCCTGTCCGCAAGGTCAAACCAAATGAACTAAAGTAACTGATCCGTTCAGTGGCAATAAAGCTTTCTTTCCTAATTCCAACGTACCATGTACTTCGGGGACTTAAATTCAGAATTGCCTCTGCAGAAAGTTCTTGCACGAAAAAACACGGTCATTTTTGATGATTGTCAGCCAGCGTCTCAGGGTCTTAACCACAGCACATGATTCCTTACGGAGATAATACATATTCCTGTGAATATTGATCCAGTCACAGTACCACGAACTGATCATGCGAATGAAAAGCATCAAAGCTTCTCTCCAATAACGAGCGAGCCGACATTACAGAGAAGCGCGCTTTTCCAACAGCTGGCCGATGGCAGCCACAAATGCAATAGCAGCGTATTATGCCATGGTCGTCGACAAAATGTTGCTTGCAGTAGACGTTCGGCGCAAACGCCGATCAATCATCTATTGACTGGCACCTCCGACTGCCTGGCAAACGCCCAGACACCATTATTGTCGCTATTTATTTGATATTATCGATTCCTCCCAACCATTTGGTTGCTCCAAAACGCACGTTGTACGAGGAAAGAATAATTCAGCTGAGCTTGGAAATCTACAGCGTTTCTGAATTTTTGGCAGAAGCACGCAGATTGCTCGTGTTTATATTACAATGCTCGATTTCCTCATGGAAATCTTACCAATAAAAGCAACCGATCTGACGACACCCGTTTTAAAATACGTTGGAAATAGCGACGCAATGATGACGTTAGCAAGTGAAGTTACAACTCACTATCACTGAACAACACGCGAGTGTCTTGTAAGGACACAAATGTTTCGAATAGCAAAGATAGCAAACTCAAAAGAAAAAATTAGCAAACGTACTGCAATTTGACCCGCCAGAAAGCAGATTGCTAACGCAGGCGTAAGCACAACAAACCACGTTAAACAACTCGCTAACATACGTACCGCACAGTGATGATCGTCCTTTACCGTGGAATCAACCCGTACTCCTGTGGGCATCGATTCCTCTGATAGGCACAAAGGTGCTTCATTTTTAGACGCATCCGGGCCAGAATTTAAGGTAACAGGAACAGAGAAATCCGCGCTGGTAGTAATTCCGCGATTGCAGTCAACGAAGTCATTGACATCTTTTGCAATCGAAGAATATTGGTTTGCAGTTGTCTCTTTGACGGAACTGCACGCTGCTGGCAAAGGTTTATCCGAAAAAAACAAGGGCTGCTGATTCACAACAGCGGTTGGTTTATCCTGAACAACAGAGTTCGGCTTGTTGGCGGTTGAAACTGCACTGTCACCTGTCACAGCATTTCCTGTATCGTCCGCGTTTTCATACTCGTAGGCAGGATTTCCGAAAAAGTCAGTAACACGGTCGTCAAAGTCTGCCTCGTCTGTGGAAGGAACTCGATAAATTCTACAAAATTCACCGGACGGTTTGCTATTGCTCGGTAGCCTGAACTGAAAACCATTACGTTCATCAGACAACATATTAGCTCGACTGCCAATAACGTCAACTTCCGTGCTGGCCATCTTGTCGATGTTTTCAGCAGCCAGTAATTCGCTTGCAGGCTGTGTTATGGCGGTGCTGGTTTGCGAGCTCTGATTTAAAGTCGACGGTCTTCCTGTTTCAAGCGCACTGCTCTCTGGCGCCAAGGAACGGTTGCTCGTTTCCGACCAACCAAGCAACTTTTCCGTTTTGTATTTTAAGCCATGGCTGTCAATCTGCACTGGTTGTCTCAACGTAACTGCTTCGTGGCAGGCAACATTTTCTTCGCAACCGCGTGAGCTGCAAACCCCAGTGGATAGAACAGAATCAGTTTCTGCTGGGAAGTCGGCGTATGGTTTGTTCGGATGGAGATTTTCACTCCGATCTTCGCCACGCGAAAAACGCGACTCCGGTGACGTCAACGACGCGAAGTCTTTGTTCTCAGAGATGGACAACGGGCAAAGTGTTGGGTTAGATTTAAGCGACAGCGTAGGACTCCCGGAAACTTTCGCTGATCCACTCAAACCTCTTGAATCCGAAAGCGATGAAGGCTTGCTTTCTCGAACAAGATAAGAATCTTCGTTGGGATGCTCACTGGTGATTTGATGTGAAGCAGGCTTGGAAGGTTGGACAGCGTTTGTTTCGCCATCGGCAACCATGGTTTCACGTGAAATCGGAGCTGGCTTTGCTATGCCACTGAGTGTTTTCATGATTAAGCTCCTAGCCATTCGCCTTTTTTTGTCGCCCGATTCTTCTGCAAAGCTTTCAGATGCTGATTTCTCGCTAGCCGCCGGGTGGCTCAGCTGCACATGAGCATACCGACTCTTCTCGGCGCATGTACTGGTGTCGAAAGACTTTGGGCGAATGTTTCGATCCTGACGCAATGCAGACCCGGCAACTTCCGGCAATGTTACGTCATCGCCGCTGACGAAACTTTGCGAGGGCCTGTCTGGTAACACGACATGTACTACCAATGGCTGACCACGTGACGTGTGCCTAGAAGGCATCGAAGTGTTGGGTTGGTGAGACCGAGGAGGCATGCGATGTATACGGATTGGTATTACATTCTTGGGTCGCGGTTTTCTGTCAGCTGAACTAACATCGAACGTCACGTTTTTGTAATTGCCATTAACATCCGCATCGGCGCATGACTCAGCATCTACGGCTTGTGATTGTGACGCGGTAGCAAGCAGTGGAGTAGAAAGTTCTTTGTTATTCAGCATTTCTCGGCGCTTTTCCACATCAGTGGTGTCCCCTCGACTGGAACCGGAAGCAACGCAGGTCAAAGTAACCGAAGAGCGGAAGCGAGGTTCACCGCCCTTGTGCCTGGCAACACCCACAGGTGGCTTGTACTGAGATTTTACATCTGCTTCAGCGGTGACATCGCCAGCTTGCTGGGACGGCGAAAATCTGAGGGGTGGACCTGTGCGAAAATTACTCCTGGTGCAGTTTATACTCGTGCCACTTGCGTTGGACTGGTCACTGGTAGCAGGGCTTTTATCAGAGAAGCTCCTGAGTACCTGTTCCTCCGGCCCATCCCAAAACGTGGTTCTGCTGCTAGAGCGCTGCGCACTATGACCTCTTTTACTACCTGGCGAAGCTAAACCGCTTAAAGTACGAGATCCTGTTCTGAAGAGATTGCCTGAAGATAACTGCCATCGCACAGACTGGCGAAGGTCATCCATGTCTGCATCCAAATCTGCCATGACATCTTCAACGGATAATTCAAAAGGACGGAAAAAGGTGCGACGTCGCATTTGGGCAAAGCCCGGTTCGAACGATATGGGCAAAACGTCGTCCACTTCCTGCAGCATTTTTCGTCGCAGAGCTTGCATTAACACAAGACGACTTTTCGCTTTGCCGAAACCGGGTTCCGTGAAAAGTATATCACGAGACATTTCGCAACAACAGCAGATGCGGGTTTGTAACGCGATCACCAACGTGAGTGTCAGTTAAGATTATGCGAGTGAAAAACTGCTGCTTTGAAACAATTTGCCAACACTCAAAGAACCTACAAAAAGACAAGAAAAAAGGAAGTTCGATAAGGTGTCTTCGGCAATACATTTAGATGTGTTTTTTTCGATCCTGTTTTGTTTCGAAACTAAACGATACTGCCTAAGCTGTCTTTGAAACTGGTTCGGAAACGCATTGAAGTTCGGAAAAGTTCTGCAGTGCAATCCACTGGAGATTACGAACAGATTATTGTTAATAAGGGCTGTAGTGCTGGTGAGCCAGGGAGTTCACCAGCGAAACGCTATTCAAGCAACGCAGGACGAAGCCTCAAAGATGGTACGTCACGCATGCAAGTTGCCGTGAGCGCAAAAGACCAAAACTTGAACTTTCAGCGCTATCCTCTGCAGAATGAGAAAACTTAATGACGCGAAGCAGCATGGCTCGTGACGACGTTGCCATCTTCGATGGGTAGTGGCACTCAAAATTAAATACACAAGTTTTTGAAAAAAACACTCGATTGACCTTACCAAACGTCAACACTCGCCTCTACAGATCCCTCGCGGCCTCAACCGCTTTCTAAAGGCATATCACAAATCGACAGTCTCTGAATCGCTGCAGAAAATTAATCCGGACCTAATACTTCCGAGAATTTTGGCGAGACGATCGGCTTAGGTNCATAACTTTACCCACTATCAGCCTTATCANCGGNCGACAACTTCTATTCTGTACCGTGCTGTTGCAAAGTTGCTTCGATACGCCAGGCTGTTTCTGGGCAATACAGTAATAAAGCAATCGGCGTTAATTTCTGAGTAATTAAAAGCAAATACGGTAAAATCTATGCCGATCCAAAGCGCCAGTCAGTTCAAGCAAACTTTCCCAAAGAAACACTTGTATTCCTCTACAACAATGCCCAACGTCCCGAAAGACCGATCGTTCCTAACCATGAAATAAATAATAACGTAGTATTAAGAAGTCTCACTGCGCGAACAAGAACTTGTGACGTGTCATCAAAGGAAAGCTGATGTTTTTTTACAATTGAACAACACACATGTGCTGTAGAGAAACCTGGAAATAATCGACCTTCTTACCTAAATCACAGAGCAGCTGCAGACGCAACAAGGAAGGCCTTAAACGGTTAGAAAAATACGACTAGGTCAGTTTACTGAACCTTTTTCGAGATCAAGTAGTGCACTTGTTTCAATTTGTTTTGTCTCGGAAGAAAGCAAACAAACGGCTAAGCAAGCATTAATATGAGAAGCGCAGCCGCAATAGTAAGCTTACATTCATATTTTTCCAGAAACGGCCACGTGAGACGCTAATTGCATTTATCTATGGAGCATAACCGTAACTAACTGCACTTCAGATAGAAATTTGACATGTGCCCGAAAGTCGAGAAAACACAAGAAGTGACACAACGATCAACACTATTTGGTGACCACATTGTAAATCACATCGGAAAGTACTAAAGCTCAAAGACCTTACATTTTCGCTACGATTATTTCAAACATAAACCCAAAAACACGTTCGTTCATACATTCCAGCACGGTGGCCAAAGGCATAATTTAAAAAGAGACCTTATCTTTTTATTCTGATGATCTTGCGATCTGCAAAATGGTGAAAATGTACGCAACTTGTCTTATTTGTAATTATGCCTTGAGTCGCATGATGCGACAGACACAACTACATGCAGAGCATACCACAATACCACATGGTAGCTGTCTTTTAAAGCTGCTGAAAAAACGCTTGTCCATTCAGACAAAAGCCGCCGTTCCCTTAAGNAACGGAAAGTGCTTCAAATCAATAAACTGTCAACCAGTTGTCATTTTTAATTGTAACAAACCGTTTTCTTTGCGTAAATCAAGCCCTCTTTCTTTCAGCGTTGCCGCGAAGCAATAAAAATGTTTGCGCACGAAATTATTGCCACTAATCAAATGTTGTGAGAATTAAACCACGAAAGGCGTCAAGACACACCAATTTTATTGGTATGTACTTTCAACGCAGTATAGACGAGAATTTCCGTTTTATATTTTCATTTAAACAGCGGAATACTTCCTTTGAAAAACGTTTGGAAGATATGACTTAAAAAGTTATGAACAAAATACGTTCAAATACCAACATAAATCCGTCCAAAGAAATTTCACACGCGTACGATACCTTGCTGCAGAAGTCAATAAAATCTCTTTATTCGCAACCGCCAGGAACAAGCTGCTAAAATGCCTGTCTTTCCAAGTACACCCTGCTGTAATAACTGGTTGACTTGTGAGGAAGTTGTGAAAACAACAACTGAGGGCCCCATAGTAACTTCAGCCGCACGGGTGTATTAGAAGATTCACAAAGGCGCTCGCTAAAATGCTTCTGAACGTATCATTACTTCACACTAACAGCTCTGAGGCGATCTTTCGCTTGAGCGCAGACGGGTGAACGAACAAGCAAAGCAGAAGCTGCTTGCGCGACAAGAGAAGCAAGCTGCCACGAAGTTGATCTACTGTAAGCGTCTTGCCAACCAGGCTGAAAACCACAGCACTCCAACAAATGATATGCCGCATCGCGATGAAACGCTTATCGCCACTAATCGGTCGTGCGCGAACGAAGGGCCTGTGAATGTCGTCTGCGGCGGAGATGTCAATGCCCCAGAGGGCGGCGTCGGCTCTTGGCATGCCGCAATCAGCAGCCTAGATATAACCGATAAGCAGTTGCTAGGTATAAAGGCTCCGAGCAGAGCAAATCAGCGAGCATTCTTAACGAGGGTGATGAGATGCTACTCGAGCCAAGCAATGGCCGAAGCCACTAGATACGAAGCTGCAAGCGGGTCTGCCACGCTACACATTGATGGAGGTATCACTCACAAGGGTTCGTGAAGAATCACTATGAAATTACTGGAGTGTTCCTGGGTAAATGCGCATTGAGTTTTCTAAGTGCCATTCGCAACATGCGTATCTATCGACACACATTATATGGAGGTCTACATCGCTGTCGAGTGAATGAACCTCAAGCAAAGTAGATTATTACTTACTTCACTTCAGACAAATCACAATAGGCATGAAGGAATTTTTACGTTAGAAGATCTGGCTTCCCAAGGAAATCTGCAGAGTCCAATAAGGACGAAAGTAATAAAAATATAAATTGTCCACGCGCCTGTCAACTTGCTCCCGTTTCTATATATAGCTGAGATATTACCAGTCCACTGCCATAGAACTTTCTAAGCGTGATCGCATAAACAAGGCTGACCCAGTTTAGACCAGCTGCTGACACTGTCTAGCAACCAGCCTGATCGCGCTCGTACTTTCAAGAATGTCACGAATGAGCCTCAAAGCGTGCCAGTAAATGTCAACGTCATGGAAGGTTGAAGGGCTAGCGAACAAAAAAGGTCCGTCAACGTTGCAAGTACTGCTTCTGCTTTCAAAAAGGGAAACAACGCGTCTGCCAGTGCCATCATTGACGAGAAAAGGTTGCGCAGTGTTAGGCAACATAATTACCTTCGAGGTATCTTACGGTCTATCTTGGCTGGACTGCAAATGTCACCGGGGATGACGTCATATCATAATGGCAGCAACGCCGTCGCGCTTGACTGACAAGAAATTACACGGAAAGCGTTCACTGTCGGTAATAACCTCAACTACGCAGTGTTTAAAATTGCTTCTTTGTCGCACTTAGCTTGTGCAGTGAACGCTTTCCAGCACGAATGGTTCGAAGACGCGTAAGCAAACATGAACACTGCATAATACTCGGACGACTGAACTACTCGTACTGGGCGACGCGCTGGCCATCTCATCTGCACCCGCGCGTGATTGACTTCAACAGCAATGAAAGTCGCTAGGTGGAGCATGACTCGTCCAACGCTTCACTTGTGACGATACTATTCAGTGTTCATGCACTATTTATAAACAACTGGCAAGCACAGTGCACGACATATTTTCCACTGATTTAATGACAGTCACAAGCTTAGCTTAAAGATTCTTAATAAGAGTCAAATCAAGTGTGCATTGCCATGCGTTGGAGTATGACAGGCACAGGTACTCTTTGCTTGGAGCAGCTGACGATGCGTGAAACGGATAAACTATGGCCAATCACAAAACCGTCACCATCGAAACCAAAGGCAATGGCCCGTGAACGTTTTCCGAACGATACCTAAAAAGTCGTGCAAAAGTTTGCAGTACGAGTGTATTGGTTGAAATATTTGGCAGAGACCTCATTTTTGTCATCGCTCCGAAACAAGCCTGTGTAGATGCGCTCTGGAACGCCTTCGCATGGCAGAGGGTCGAGAGTCTAGAGATGCAGTAAGGTCGGCCGTGGCTTATTGATGGTCAAGCAAAAACTAGAGTTTTCAGGTCACCTTTGCGTTAAAGCACATCAAGAATTCATAGCTTGCAGAAGATTTCATCATGCAAGCGAGTTCACTTCAGTAGAAGACAAGATGCAAGATCTACCGCAAATAACACGATTGCGATGTCGTACGCTTCGAACCGATTTCATGGACAGCAACGACACACTTCAGAAATTCTCGTTGCGACGACAAGTATATTTTACAGGGATCAGCGTTTCGATGTACATTGTGCAGATCAGTACTCGTAAGTACTCAAGCAGTGTTAATATGCAAAGAAAACAAACGGTCATAAAAGTCATAACACTGAGGTGCTAGCGTTAGTGTTGCTTCTATTTTAAATCGGAACGCATTACATGCACCTGCAGAGTACATTGTGAGAAGAACATAAGCCAAATTCGCGAGCAAAATAAACGAACTTTACGAGTTTTGAACATTTGTACTCAGTATGGAAATCGCGAGACGAAGACCAACACCTCAACTTGACCAGGCTTCGTTTATTTTCAGTGGCGATACTTCACAGCAAACCACGAATTTGAAACGAGACAACAATTTACAAAGTTGAACTTGCGTTGAATCCAGCGCCGAAGTGTTCAGCACCACGTGTCTCGAAAGTTCTACTCGACCTGGCGATAATTTGTGAACCGGATGCGACCAGGACACGATATTTGGGGAGCGGCGATCGCTCAAGTGCAATGTCCGGCTCTCAATGAAAAGACTGGATGATCCAAACACAGAGACTGAATAAACTGCTGTAACGCTGTATGGACAAGAGCAACAACCTCAAACGCCCCGGCAAGAAACACATTTGAGGCTTCAGCTTAT
>JGI24159J19872_10000667_pt1 | contig 32815 bp, 11 predicted proteins | sample Ectturendosymbi4_FD_19872 | JGI IMG/M metagenome (IMG submission 19872) | reverse complement strand
CCTTGCTCAAGCGCACAGCAGCGATAACACAGGCAGGTTTAGGGAGTCAGACCATACGATCCGGAACCGTCGCTTTTAACACATTGCGTTGCGTCATGGAAGACGCGTACATATTAGCATCAGTAAAAGCAATTACCGTACAATTTCTTGTATGGGAGAACACAACACACAAGGAACTTCAACCCCTTGAGTTAACAAGCAAGGTAACTACAGAATTTGCCTATAACGTCATCTCTAGGGGATTGCATAAAAAGCATTATTTCCGAATTGACACTATAAGCGAATTGAAATGCATAAAAAGATGCCTTCGCGACCAAACAAAATGTAACATTACGGGCGAATTAACGTTACAGAGGAAGCCGTTATACACGAATTCAACTGTATAGAACAGATTTACATATGGTTTCAGGCCCCATTCGGATTAAACTAAAAAGATAGTTTCAGGGCAAATAGTTTATATTTAGGGCAAATTGTTATTTTCAGGGCAAATTTTTTCCGCCCCCCCGCCCCTCAGTAAAGCGCCTTCCCATACGCCTACGTAAATAATAACAATAATTTAACAGGTTTTATCGATTCGAAACCAGTGGGATCTAATGGGATTTTTTCGAATCACCTTTATCCGTAACTGCTGTTCCTTCTCCCCATTTAATTTGCCCCTCAATTCACTAAGCCCAGCTGCCGAACACTGGCTATGAAATTTTGTACTTTGATTAACACCAGAGCGTAAACTTTTCCCACTTTTTTAAGCAGAGCGTCATCTAACTGCTGGCAGTGGCAGGAGAGTAACTCTCAAACTGTAAAATATCTGGCGAGGATATTTTGCAGAAAACTTTCTATGAACGCCGTGACAGGTCCCGGTGCACCCCATTAGGCCGAGGTGTGCCTATTTAACGTTTCGCAGCGGACTGGAGCGGGCATGTACTTTAGCAAGCCGCGGAATGCCTATAGTCTTTTAGGAAACTGTGGACTTTGCTTTTGTTGATTTGCGGAAGATGACATTCATATCTGATCTTGTCTTTCAGATGTTTTTCAGTTTATGTTCCCTGTACAGCGTTTTGAAAGCATAACTGTGAAACCAGTTGTTATGTTTGGAAGATTCTGTGCCGAGCTTCCTGCAAAGACCGCAGCATCGTGAACAACAAAAGAAGTCAGGGTCCCACATTCTGCTCTGCACGGATGTCTATGCTTAAAACTAGGGTTCAGTCTAAAAACGTGGGAATCAACAGTTTATCCGAATTGGTAAATTTATGAATGGTAAATCTTAAAATGGTGCTATGCTAATAAAAGAGATGCTTGTTGACCTGTTTGACGATGTGCCTATCTACCTCCTTGATGCTGGCACACAACAGCAAATTCCAGGAATGGGCGATGCAAGGCAGTTGTGCATGCTCAAAACCTTTTACCCTTCCCTTTCTTGGCTTCTAACTTTTACACAAACAACATACTCTGAACGTTACATCTGGTCTAGGACCCATTGAGACCTTCAAACGTCAAAACTGGGTTCTCTGCTTCTGGTAAGTTTGTGACAATGTCGGTGGCCTGTTAGTAAAGCCAAGTTGGAATTTGTATATAAGGGAGACTAAGTAACCGCACTTCCCCATTGCTGGTGATAAGTTTTTTAAAATTTTTGTGCAAGCTTCCAAGCAACAAAAAAAACAACTTTTTATCGTAATTTTTTTAGTTTAGATCTACTGTAGACGCCAATGCACGGGCGTTGAAACGCAATTCCGCCGCGATAACTTTATTGATTTTTGCAAGTTACCAATCTTAATCTTCCTTATCAGCGTTTAGAGATGAATTTTTAATCTCTTCTACGGAGATTTTTACAACTAGATGCTTGTTCGAAAGAACATAAGCAGCTTCAGAACCACACGATTGGAAGTCAGCTCATTCACGCACGCGTCAACGCCAACTCTTGATTCAAAAATGAATCTACAGTTGAAGGTGCCTTTCGTTCATAAGCTTTGACCGCAGCAGTGGTTTACGTGAAAGTCGAGAACTGCCCAAGATTCAAAAATGCGGATGAAATCAAAGAAAAGCTTTGCAACATTTTGATGATGAAATTTCAAGGTCTTTCCTCAACAAGAAAGAGGTAAGTAACACAGAGGGGTTATTAGCAATCACCACTCGTTGTATCACAACAGCAGCCATAAATACCGCTGAGAAGACAAGAGAATGCCAATTGTATCAATCCTGCTTAGACTTTTGCACTTGAGCAACAGAAGATTTATTGTCAAACCGATTGTTGAAAGCATGACGTAACCGTAGAAAAGTTGTATGAGTTAAGTACCTCGAATGAAGTAAGACAGTAATGAAAAAGCGCTTATGGAACAACTGCAACGAGGTACCAATTATCGTGGAACAGTATCCGCATTACCACTGCGCTTTATGCTGGTATGCTATTGCTTTCCAAAAGTTTAACACTGACACTATTAAAGTCGTTGATGTAATCGTTGACAGATTTTATTTCGAAATTCTTCTTCGCGCGTTTAAAGTTTATTTCACTCTCACAGGTAATTGCCGTTGAAAGTGGTCACTGAAAAGGTAGTCAAGTGCTCGCCCAAGGTAATTGCCCCTGATGTTATTTAATGCCGCATAAAAAACAGACCTCTGTGTCTTTCAAAGACCGCAACCGGTTAGCAAAAATGGCCAAAATATGTTGTATAATTCAGAATTAAACTGTACATGACAACGGTGCCATAATCTTACTTTTTCATGACACATGTCAGGCGCAGGTGTTCGCGAATTCCTCGGATGGAGCAAACATGTTTTTGAGACGCTATCACAGAAAAAGTAGCTGTTCCCACGTATTAACTGCAGACCAAACGCCCAGAGACGTATGATCTAGTAATGATTTGGCTTGTGACAGGTTTGAACATGACTTAAACATTGCTAAGCCGACGGTCAACAACTACAAGTCATTCTAAGTGTTGCAATCTGTGTATGACATCGGCGAGTAGCGACAGCCGGGTGACCACACGTTTTTGCCAATGTGACGCACAATGCCGAGAAATCTCTTCATTGATAAGGTTCGTTTTCTTGCCAGATGCTGTTTGTGAGTTTTGGCGCAAACGTTAATTGCACACTGCAAAACTAAATTCCTACCTCGGCGCCTTAAGTTTGTAACCAGTTGCACTCAACGAACTGTGAATTGCGTCAGTAAAACATGCACTTTGCGTCAGAGTCGTGCCTACTCGACAGAGGTGATCAGTGATAGAGGAAATGTTGGCCAAAGTCACTCCAATGAATGCGTGAAGCAAATTCGGTTACAAAGAGAAACGCCTAACTTTTTAAAAACCTAAGGGCATGTCAGAATTTATTTTGAGGGAAAGAAAAAGTCTTGATTTTCACTCGAAAACACAGTTAAAAAATCAAAAAAATATTTTGAAAAAATTGAGGAAAAATCTTTTACTTTTTCATAAAAAAACAAANCCATCTTCAAAAACGACGCCTGAAAACAATGTTCGATCTTATTTATAGTCACGTACACTTGCGTTTGGAAGTTGCGTTGTAAGGAAAACAAANCAAGAACGAAGAGGCTGAGGATGAAAACGAAACAGATGTGACATTCAAGCAACAGCTGCAGTTNGTGGTTATCGGTCGAAGTGAAATAATCAACAAAGTCCTTGAAGAATNACACCAGAAGCAGTCTGATTTATTTGTTTTCAGTTTTGTTAATGAGTGCACGAAAAAGCGCATAAAAATTTTTGGGCTAAGTTGTGGCCATGCTACTTTGGGTCGTTTCATCATTCCTGACATTAAAGTTGCACCATTAACGCACATAGCAAGCGTGAACCTGAATGCTGTCCACTTTTTAAAATGAGAGCCCTAAGTTAATATGATGGTTTCGCAGGTGCCAAGCGCATATCAACAAACAGACGAAACCTCAAAAAGAAGTTGTTTAGGGTTGGACAGCAAAATCACCACACTCGTTCTTGGCTTTCCGCTATTTTTTATTAGTTTGACAAACGAGTGGTTACTTCGATGGGTCTTCAACAGCATTGAGATATTTCTGTGGATTCTGATGCAAATGTTCCATGTGTCAGTCAACAAAGTTGGAGTTTAGTTAAGACCAAAAATAAATTCTACCCAAGTCTGCACTAAAGTTCCGAGACCAACGCAACGCTAGATTTTGGTTCTCTTTAAACAGAAGTAATCGCACTTCCTTGTTTGATAGTGTTACTTCAAATTTTTTCCCAAGCGTAACTGGCTATATGGTACAAACTGCACACAGCTTAACTCATTGAAGTGAGTTCAACCAGGGACTGAGCCAGACATTTTCATTTGGGGATCCACTGGGGTGGCAAATTATAATACCAAAACAAAGTAAAGTAGAAATCTCCCTTTCGTCAAAGAAGCGCGTATTTATTACTGGGGCCCAAGAAAAGGTTCAAAACCTGAGATTTTTTCAAGTACAGGAGAAGTGAATATCGAAACAACGATCAATAGCTGGTTCCCAAATTGGGTTAGCAATCATAACACGTCAATGTTTATGAAAACTTTAGAATACATGATTGCTATTTTCTTAGTGTGAAACGTTTTCACCGTTTTTGTTCGTTAAAATATGGACGAACTGCGGGCTTAGTGATCTCCCTACAGATGTCAGTGAATGTCAAACAAAACGTTGGGGGCAGCACATTTAAGCCAAGCTAAATTTGGGGAGGCATGTCCGCTGTGGCATCCCTCTAGCTGCACCCATGAGCTCAGCCGAAGCTAGGTGTGTGGCCTATTGAGCAAAAGGTCAAAACAAATGCACTCTTCGCGGTTGGTTACAATTTATACCGGTCAATGTCTTGCTGCATGCGCAGTTTAACTGCCACCAAGAATAGCCATCTCAGGAAATTATTGTCGAGATTTAAATTTCACACTCACTTCCTGACACAGGCATAGAAGACCAAGTTTTATGTATATTTACTATTGTTCACAAATGACGGAGCAACTCCGTACAAACTGAGAAAGGATAGCTTAGCGTCAAAAAAGTCAATTGTTCATTGATCGCAGAGTTTATATATAAAAAAATAATTGTTCTAATTCACAGCGCTGGAAATCAAATTACAACAAATACCACAAAGGGTACAGATGTTTATTTGAGGTCTCCATTCCAATGCTGTTCATTATTGGGACGAAGATTAAAGCACAACCGTCAATAAAGCATAACCTACGCTTCCCCGAAATTCAATGTAAATAAAACATGGTGTGTTTAGCATGTTTCCAGGAAGAGTCACTCAGGCAAATGACTAATCTGAAGTTAATATCATGCCGTGGCAATCGAAGAAATAGACGCATCGTAAATCTGTATAACAATGAAATAGCAATAAGGTTCCATTCAAAACTGTAGGCCCAAGTTTGCTCATAGCGGTGTTTTCCAACCTTTTTGCTGCAGCGGAACCTTCCGCAATTGTTTGCGTTGCTCATGGAACTCTTTGGCATAGGGTTCCACAACACAAAGGAGCAATAAATCAAAGCAGTTGATAAACGGAGTTTTCAATACGATTCATATTGGCAAGGATACTGCGAACCAGTGGTATTGCTACAACCGCATAGAACTGTGGTTGTGAATTTCGTCCCAGGCAATTTCGGTCTGTTTCGGCGAAACCCTTGGCAGCCACTTGCAAAACCCTAAGGTTCCGTGGAACCCCGGTTGAAAACCACTGGCTCATAGATTAGCCGCTAAGAAATATACATGTTGTGGATAAACTTCCCCAGGTTAGGAATTATTTACTGGCAAATATTGGAAATGCTGTTCAAAAAATACAAATACATTTAAAGAAAATATTGTCAAAAAGCAAACTTTATAGGTTCCAATGATGTTCTCCGTCATTGTAGTTGCCAGTGTGTATTGAATCACTCTTAATTGTCTGGAAGGTACCAAAAACGGATCAGAATAAAATCGGGTTTATCGAAGAAAGACATTGCCAGAAATTGATGTAACAGCAAACTGGAGGAAAAAAATAGCAAGAATAAATAAATACAGAAGTTGTTCAGTAATGCCTTTGCTCTTTCGATGAAAACCGTTTCATTTCAATTTACAAACAAGATCCAGTAAAACTAGATTTACAAAAACCTTTCAAGCACAAATGTAATGACTTGCCAACTGCTGAAGTAGAGCCTCCAGCGTAGCCTACGTCGGTAGGCCGGCAAACTACCGGCAAAAGCATCACTGCAAGGAAGCTTCACATTTTCTTTACCATTACAGTTTCAAATATCTTATTAAATAGGAGACTTATAATTTAAATTATGGTTGTTTGATTCCAGCAAGTTCATATCAAACATTTGGCCTGTGACTTTTATCATTTAGGTTTCAAGTTTCAGACATAGGTGACCGCAGCACATTATAGCTTTTATCTCATCGTTACATCACGGGGGCGTTAGTCATTTGCACAAAAACAACAGAATAAAGTGTGCATAAAATTTAAAAGCATCTTGTATGTCCAAAAACAAGCTACTTCAAAAGCATCTTTTTAGGTATGACATTACAGCAACCTTGATTGGCTGGCTGTGTGGATTTAAGTAGTTACGCTTTGCTGCAAACGAACGAGGTGCAGTTCACCACGCTAGTTTATGAAACGGAACAAATAGAAATGGTTGATATGACACGATATAACAAGTTTCTCTTTATTTTTAGCAGCATTAGTCAGGCAATTTGTTATAAAAATTAGACTTTTAACTTAAATATCTATTGCTTGCCTAAGATAAAGTTTAAATTCATTTGCTTTTGTCAACTGTTTCATCAAGCAATTCAGAAAAATTCACAAGTTGAAATAACATCAGTTATACTCCAAGTTCAACCGAACAACAAACTCTTGCCCAGGCTGTTTTTGGAATGTGCAGGTAGCTCAGAAAAGTTTGATGAAATCTATTTCGAATAAAGCAGGAAAAGAAAGCAATGCATTTAATGTGAAGATTGACAGGAAAAATAGTTACTGTAGTAAGCTTCAGCCTCAATCAAAATACAGAAAGAATTTCGTAACGAAAGCATATTTTTGTAATAAAAAACAAATGCAAGAGATAAAACGGGTATATTTTGTGTAGGCTGCCTAGTGCTTTATTGCGCAACATACAAAGCCGTGCAGTTGACACTAGGACTAAAAATATTTGAATATTGAAACCCTTTGAAGTTTCTTATGAAATAAAATGACGCATGTGGAACACTTTCTCAATATCAAGTGAGCGAGTGCCGAAAAAGCTATCGCTCCGTTTTCCTCTGATTTGTTTGATGAGCAAATTTGCACTTAGTGACATATTTTGTACTGTGTCCCCTTAAAAATTACAAGCTGAGAAACCAAAAAGGTTTAAAGAAGGCATGGCAGGGTTGCACCAAACATCCCCCAAATTCCTTGACAAAGGGAACCTTATTGGCCAGGTCCCACATCAGAGAGGTACAGTAGTGTTTAGATGTTAGAAAGTTTGTAAAATCTTCAAAAAACTTAGCAAAACTTAGATTTTTCATTTTCAGCTTTTTATCAGTGCTTGCCTTGAAACAGAAGGCCTCTTTTTTGGGTCTTCCAATATTTTCCCGAAAATATTTGAACAAACTTTCGGTTATGTCACCAAGGACCTCGTTCTGGTTTCCAGGGGCTCATCATGTTGGGGTGGCCATAGTTGCAAGGTAACAGAACCAAGGAAAGATTCGCCACTGGAATTTTTCTTCCTATGGACGTTTGTCGTTTCACATTACAGTCAAAAATTTTGAACATGCATGATCAGCTTGCAAAGAAGTAGTGAAATGGATTTTTTAGATCGAAGTACAAAATGTGCTTCTTCGTAAAATGCTACGTGTGAAATGTGAAACCTTTGAAAAAGTTGTCATTTCTCTTCCTGATTTCAAAAATTCTGACAGTGGCCTTCTCTTGCACGAAAAAATCATAACTTATGCAGCATTACGATCAATTAAGTTGTGCGTAGTACATAACAACTGCACAACCCTGTGCTAAACTGAAAAGTTGCTGTTGATTTCCGTGTATCGCTTTAAAAACGGAAAGGTTGTGTGAAATAGGACGAGGTTATCAGAATTTGCGGGTTTGGTTAAATATAAATTTTCATTTGACTTGAGGATTAATACCACTAAAGATTATTTGATTTTGACAGCTCATGACGCGGGTGAAACAAAATAGCTAAATGGAATGTTATTACTTTCGTCGAATATCACGAAACCGCTTTATCACGATATATAAATCCGTGCACATTTTTGGCTGATTTGATAAAGTGGTTACTCACAAGTCACAGCACGCAGTCGTTTGCTCAGCGCCTGTAGATCTTAAGTGTTTTGCACACCGAAACCGAGTTACGATTGGTTTTGTTAGCTATGTAGTGATACTGCAGTGTCTGGGTTTGCTTCCACACTTAGGTAATCAAAAGTTCATGAATTGGCTTTTTGAAAATGAAAGAATGAAATGATGAAAATACATTGATTTAGAAAACTGTAGTATCACCAAAATCACTAATTTTAGTGATGACAATCTCCGTTTTTCTAACTATTAGTGGATTCTAGAAAAACAAACAGACGTTACGTATAAACAAACTTTTTGTGATGATCCACTGGCAATAAAACGATGTCATTGCGTAATGTTTTTTATCACTTTCAGCCATTTTGTTTTTTACTACCATGCCGTGGCAAGAGTATGGACGAGGATACGTGTTTGTTTGTTTGTTTGTTTGTTTTAGAGCCAAATCATTCCTGGTGTGTTGTCTGACTGTAGCTCGAAACGAACTCGTTTGTCTTTTGAGCTGCATCAAACCTGCCGTCTGGATAATCCCAGAAAACGATTTGTCGATGATGGCAAAATGTGTCAGGTTTTCCTGATCCGTTNTGCCGAATGCCGCTGGAGATTACTCCCGCGCTCCGTGACAGACACCGTCCGCGGTCGATCCGGCCGCGAACAACGTTTAATCTCGCTGCGTAAGCGTAACTAGCTGCGTCTTGCAACCTGACGTAAACACCTATTATGCCCAGCTGATAAGGCTTGCCTATGGAGACCGGCAATTAACAAGTCCGCGAAACATTCTCTCATAAAAATAACTAAACGACCGTTATAGACGATATACGTCAGACAGCGACATGACCGCTCTGCTGACAGCACAGTCCGATCTTTGCGCCGCAAGATCGTTCCTCGCTGGCGGCGTCTTGCTATTGATCTTAGACTTTCCGCGAAAATTTCACCTGTCCGTCAAACGTTTCAATGAACCACACACCTTGAACTGGTCTCGTTCTGAGTCTTGTCAAAGAATTTTGTTTCATGCTGTTGCGCATTTTGGCGGCGCTCATACACAGAAGATCAATTTCGGTTCAGAGAGACCGTTGATCCCGCTGGGATAATCAGAAAATGATTTCATCTGAATTCTTCTTTAATATTTGATGTCTGTTATTGTGGCTTGTTTCCTACGCCCTTCGTTTTAAAAAGCAGTACGCTACGAACAGGAAACTCTGGCAAGTACGAAGTTCAGCCTGGGCGTCTTCTCTTCCTTTCACGATTTCACAACGAAAGTTTATGAGAGAATAAACCTTCTTACAGCTTTTTTCAGTTAGTTTGTTTTACCTTTTCAGGGTGCGGCATATAGTACCGCCCAACAAAAGAAAAACCAGACAATAAGGGACCTTTCAGGAGTCGACCATACGACGAAGCGTCTGGAGTTGTCGCATCTTCCCACGGGAAAGCACAATAACCGATAGATGGCGCTGAGATGAGGTGGAGTTGAATTTGCGTTGAAACACTGCAACTTCACCAACGTGGTCCCCTGCAGTCGTAAATTTTAGAAGCAACATATAGTAAAATTCATACGAAAAGTATCTGTTTAACTTATCATAACAAAAAACATCAATTATCAACGTAGGTGCAAACCCTGCTGCTGGTGAACGAATGAACAGTGAATATTCAAACCTTGTGATCGTGTCTAAAAACTACGCTTACGCAGTAATGACGCAGAAGCAAGGATGTTAGAATGCAACGCAGTTAAAAGGTTCTGCACAAGACTAAAGGCAATATCATCATTTGTCCAGTAGTGCTTGTCTTCTGACTGGTTGATTCATCACTTCTTTGATGCTGCATTAGGTAATGGTGGTCGCAAACCACGCCTTGGAGCGATCACATGATGTTGGAGGCAATCTGGTTCTCAAGGCTTCTTCATGGAGAGAAACGCTGCCCAGGTAAAAACAAAATTACAGAGAGCATCAATTGTGATGACGCAATCGTTTAATTAATGCCGAACATTTCATTAAGCTGCCATTTTTCTCAATCTCTCTAGATTACAGTGAACCACTTCTTTGCAATGCCGTACCTTAATTGGAGGTATCCTGCCCGGTAATCGGCAGCAATTAAACCTTGCTATGAACAGAGTTGGTATTCTGAAAATTACTGATGTACTTTGCTTTTAAGCAAACGAAAGGTGTTTTGCGGGTTTTATGTGCACAAAAATGTGCACAATATTCACCAATTGAAAAAGGCAAGGCTTAATTATGAAGTTCTTTTGAAGTATGGTGGCCAACAGAACAGAAATCCGAATTCGGAACAAAGATGTTTGCAGTAAAATATTTTTTTCTGATACAATGCATTAGACCAGGGGCCTCAAAGATTTTTTGCCAGAGGGCCACATAAGCTATTACATAGCGGTTCGAGGGCAGGACATCTTACGCAATGTGATTGTTTCGGGATATGTTACATTCTACCAAATCAACGAGTTTTTCGTATAAATATTATATTTTCATTATTGACAATGTAGCTTCGAAGGCCGGATAATGTGGTTTCGCGGGCCGGATTTGGCCCGCGGCCGAAGTTTGGAGACCCCTGCATTAGACAATTGAAAGTCACAAATGAAGAAAATAAGTTATACACAGGGGTGTAGTGGAGTGGGAACGCGTTCCCACACCTTTTTGCACTAGATTACATTAAAATATGGCTGCGATCTCACAGATGTGCTAGCGACACGCAGATTCGCACTGCTAGTCAAAAGACAACAGTGAAACAGGAAGATCCAGTGCGGAAATTCTTCTAGGCGAATTCTCACTTTATTCGAACTATTTGGTGCAGTCTTTCTTTTTATTTGTTGTGGGAACGACGTTCCCACACCCCTTTTTTTAGAACTACACCCCTGGGTATACAACACTCGAAAACTAAACCAAACGATGTGAATTAGAAGGCAACAGTTCAAAGTATTCAGTTTTTACTAAGAGATTACTAAAACCAAGAATATTATGTGGGAAATGAAGTTAAGAACCATGGTTAAGAACTTTTAACGGAACTTATGACGTTTGATTAAAAATGTTTGGAACATTTTGTATTATCAAGCAAGGAACTGAAAACCAAGGTTTTGAAAAATAGATTCATACGCAAAATAGATGTTTGATCACAATACAGCATTTGGGTAACCATATTGTCTTACACTAGTGATTATAAACTGACTAAAGCCCTCAGTACCTGCTTTACACCATTCGTCGCTATAGCTTGAAACAGTCATATTCACACAACCCTATCAATATAACTCTGTTGCTTGTTTTGTTTTCCATACAGTTATAAAAAAACTTTTTAGTTTTAGAAGTACAAAAAAGGTTTCAATTTTTGCACGTTATCTTTTATTACGCAACTAACCCTAAAGTCCAAAAATTAGTCAAATTTACTTAAAAACCGAAGTTTGGCTACTTTGCGAGAAACTGTTCCTCGACCTAATCTTTCATTTAGAAAGCAAAGAAAGAATGTTACAAAAATATCGCAAAAAATCTTTGTTTCAAATCATGTAAAACATGGGTGGTTAAAAGGTATAAATCGATTGATTTTAACAATTCATAAAGCATGTAACAATTCTTCATTAGTCAACAATTAAATAGCAAGAAATAAACACTTCGGGAGAAGAAAATAACTATTTTAACAGCCAGTTTGATATGTCAAAACAAGTTGTTTTTTTCTGATCAACAATGTTTGAAAGAACCGAAGCTGTTGAAAATAATGAATTCACAAGCAAAATTGTCAAATCGAATAAAATGCAATTTTGTGGGCTGTGTGGCTGATGTGCAGCGTACCATTGCGCAAGCTACTCTATCGTCTGGATTGGATGCTATAAATGGAATTAAATCGGTACCGCAGTTTTCACAAGTAATAGTGTGTAGGCTCGTACCGACATGTTTTTCTCACGTTAGCCGTGAGATAAAGCGCCAAACCAGAGATTGCTTACTGCGGGTTTGTGTTCGATTATGAAACTGGAATAGCTTGGAGACATCCACGTTTTTTAAATTGAGCCTGGGATCGACGTGCGATTATATGTGATCACTAAAAGGATATTGTTTTCTTCAACATGTCACACAAATATTTACTCACACAAAGGAAATATCCGCCAGAGGAGGCAATTTTTGCGCAGTGTAAGTTTTCCAACATTGGCAGCTCACGGGATTGCTAAAAATATCACTTGTGTAAAACGCGGTAAAACCCTGACAACAAACATCTTTCCGTACTGGAACTCTTCGACGCGGTGTAGGCCGAAGAAAAGAGCTTGTACAAACAGCAAGAAAGTGTGGTCCGCAACAGAGTGTGATCCAGCGGCAAAGTGATCTTACGTCGGTGCTTAAGCAAATAAACCATGATCGCAAATAAAAACATTCAGAACAATGACGCGACGAAGTGATCCTCTTGGCAGTGAAAAAGACCTATACTATGTCACCAAAAGTCGCGTCACGACCAACCGCGCAAACATTTTTGGAATGGTTCTGAACATTTTACTGGTTTTCCAACCTCACACAGATATAGACGTCACACACTAACTTGCTATTATCTGAAAAAACAACCAATTTTTAAACAAAAATCAGAAATCTCCATTTATTTAGCATTCACAGAAGTAAAAAATTTTTAAGGCTTATCGTTCAGTGAGTCTGCCTACGTCGACTGTTTTATTGAGCCGCACGTCATAACACATTTCGCTGAGGCAGGGCCAAAACTCATCGACGTGTTAGTTAATCTCTCCGATTGAACCTTAAATCAGCATCTGCATTTTTGATCACGTTAATGTAAATTTTTTCCTGAAACTTTTTCTGCTTCTGCAACGCATATTCGAAGTGAAACTTGGAAGCCTTGCAAAGCCATAAAAGAAACAACAAAAACAATGATTTGGAGGAAGCCAAGTTGATCGCTTCCAAACACTATTGTTTTCATTGAATAAGTTATATTCCTTGTAAGCTTTGTCCAGACAGTTGATTCGGGCTGTTGAAAACACAGTGACTTGATTACATAATTTATGCCATGGGTGTGACTCAAGTCGATCACGTTTTCCATACTGTGTCGAGTGCAAGCGACTAATTAAGGAATGCTACCCTTCGTTTGCTCTTTTGACTAGCTACCGCCTAATGTGGGCTGAAAAACATCACACGAGGCTATGGCGCTGTCACACGCCGACATGACAATGGCGTGGCACTCGAAGCGCCACTCCAAACTCTTGTCCGTTTACATAAGTTGTAATTTCACACCTCTGACCCTTTCGAGCCGATTATACCGAGCACTGCCACAGACTGACGAGTTAACTGCACCATGCCCTGGTAGCTCTAAATGATTACACAAGCTACTGATACAGTCTTTGATTTTTGCATCATTTGGAAAACTGTGACAAACATACATCGAAATGCTTGTTGAGGGCTACATACGAGTACATAGAAAAATCTTTCGTTTTTGCAATGGCAATTTAGCTGCTCGTCAGATGTCAAGGATTTTGGATAAAAAATGTCTATCAATATAACCCATCTGCGAGGAAATAAAGTACCCATATGTGACTGACATCATTTTTAATGTTCTGCCTGTCAGATGGGAGTGGCGCTACCTAATAGGTCACTTTGTAAAAAGAAGAATTTATCTGACCATTGTGAAATTGGGAAAACAAGAACTTGGGCTTGGCTGATCAAAGCGAAATTGTGACGAAGTTCGTATGTACTGCATGCAGAAGAAGTTCTCCTAAGGTGCATTGTGGAACTTGTGATCCGCAAATTGTCAGCCTTTGGTTGTGAGAATTGGCAACCGATCAGCTCAAGGCACGATGCTAATCAATCGCTTGCTGAATCAAGTCATTGCAATAAATAACCGACGGTTAAAACCGCACGATAAACGCAGCCTGCCAGCAGGTCTGTTGAAGAGATGTTTCTGAAGACAAACAACTTAGTAATTCAAACTAGTTTTGTGCTATTTTCTCTTTGACACTTGTAGAGTAAAACGATAGTCCAATACCGCCAAAACCACATTACACTGATGTAGGAAAGAACCAATCGTCCTGGCTATACAAAATTCGTTTCACCTCGCAAAAAAGTAAGGGCTGATGCTGAAAACGTAATAGGGTTGTTGCGAGAACTCTCCCTTTCCCGCTGGTTTTCCCCTTCTCTACAAATGTAGCTGTCAATTAAAACTTGTAATTGCCAGCAAAATAATCCACACCGATTTAAAATCTATTTCGAAACATTAGTATTATCACATGTGAAAACCCTTTCCCGCCGTTGATATCTGTGGTAGTCCTTTTGAGCCAGTTCTTCAAACCACTGCTAGGCCGCTCTATATCTCGAGGCAAGTGTTGAGCTGTCGTTCCATTTTCTCATCCTCCAAGAACCGCCAGGCCTCGCAGTCCATGAGGAGGTTGATGGATTGGACATTGGATGACAACATGCTCGACGGTTTGTTCTACTGCGCCACACTGTGGTAGTTGAAAGAACAGCAATTTGGTGTTTCAACTAACTTGTTTTGCTTAAGACGCCAACTTGATTGTTGTTCCACAAATGGATCTCTACTAATAATTTTCCTCGATAGCAACTTCAATTTAAACAATAGCTGAACGGCAGCATTTAAATAAAGACGAAATTCTTAAAAAGAATCCAATCCACATGAAAGGTATCTGTTGGTCTGGAGTTAAGAAAATGATTTTAATTTATCTGTAAATGAGAGATCGGTCAGCACAATGTTCGTTCATCGTTAGAACTGCTTTTACCTAATACGAATCACTGTTAACTGAGAAACCTTGTAAAACACGGGAAAACTTGAAGGTAATTTTGGGAATAGCAAAAATTGTGCAAGGCACTTTTCCTCTTTAACCAAGCTAACATGAGATGCGGTTTTCCCAGGTTACCGCACGACCTTGCTCAATATACTTTATGTACGTAAGCAGTGCAACAAGCTGTCAGTGTCAAGTCTAGAAAAATGCCGTTGCCTGCTTTATGACAAAGCAATGTATCATACATTCACTTGTATGGAAGTGCAGATGGCTCTTGAAACTAATGACTCCCGGTACTGGGTGTGCAACAGTCAATTTCTAGAAAGCTCTAAGGCTAAGTTGTGATGGAGCAGTCCAGCTTTGGGAAAGGGCAAAGCCTACTTTAGTGCAGTAATCTTTTTAACGGATAATCACAGATAGGCATGCGGCGCTTACCCGCGAATATACCTTCAGTTATAAGCCCTGCAGTCTTAAATGGGAACCAAATATCCTATGATTTACAGTACGTTACATTTAGACTTGGAAAATTTTTACCGCTTCTGTCTTTTCCAGCCCTCTATTGTGGCAAGATACTGAAAAGTCTTCTTGATTTGTACATTCGCTTAAGTTTAAATCCATATATCCAGGCAAAGCGCGAACATGTTATGTTGGATTGAAGTCTAAAAGTTGGTCCTAAAGCAAAACATTACGAAACTGAAATCATTCTTTGCCTGCAGCAGTTGCTTTATTGATAATCACCAATGTGGAAAAGTTTAACTTTTGAACGCTTTTGGTCGCACATAAATGAATTGTCACGTAATCACTGAACTCAAAAATGAAGGTAAATTTTTGTCAAATATCACAGAAGAATCGTTTCCCTCAAAGAAAAATACTTCGTTGTTCTGCAACGGCGCAGGCCATGCTGATATCAGTGCATGAGTAAAAATATATGACAGCGAAATTATAGTATTATACCTTACTTGACTCCCTGCACGATGTGTCTCATTAAACTTTTTCAAAAACCTTAGTAAAAGCTACTTTGACATAATGTGCCTATTACACTCATTATGCTGATATAATTCTAAAGAATCCTCAATAAAATATTGTGAATGAAGTGATTAGCCTGTATGTTGTATGCACGCGAAATTACTTTTAATTGTTTAAGCTCAGGCGTGAGCAGTTCTTATAACATGTACATTAAGTGTACTTCCATCGTTTCTACAGCCTAAGGTACCAACGGCGGTGGCATTCTGATGACAAGATTTCAAAAAATATGAGACCCGTATTTGTCAGTAGAAAGAAAGTATTGTCTGCTTTGTTTGACTGCTGATTAAGCAATGCCGCGCATGCAGTTTGTCAACTCCGTCGTGTTATTTGCTATATCTTCTGCAGGAGAAATAGCCTCAATGAGGGAATAATCATCTAGAAAAAGAGTTCAGGTTCAGAAAAATTGTTTTGTCCACAAAACAATTATTTGGTGGGCTAACTTGTGGTTGGGCAAATTTCAAATGTACTATAGTGGTAAACTTCGATAGTGACAAAAACTAAGTATAACTTCCGTGCTATTAAAAGCGATGGAATTTAGAATGGTTTAATTTCTGTGGAAAAATTGCTTTTCTGCCAACCTTGCCATGAAACTACGTGTGCTTAGCTGCGACCCCAGTGGTGATGATTCCCCGCACGCGAGGAAGAAGGCAGGCGTTTGAATTTAAATCACTAGTCGCAAAGTCTCACTTAGCGTGATCAAGTATGGTGATAGTTTGTCATTTGTCATTGCGATGGCAAGAAGTAGGGACGTTTAAAAACGTTTCGGACTTTACATTTGAACTCAATGAAATCTCAGCAATTGAATTGATTATCATCTGTCAGGAGTGTATTGGCGATAAAAAGCAGAAGTAATGTTTTGGCAACACATTCCTTTACTAGTGCAAAAATGTAAAGAAGCACTGTCTCTTGTGGTGTTCGCAACGGTTTTCGTTAATTTAGCCGATCGTTTGATCGACGGTGAAGCACAGTAAACCAAGCAGCACGCTTTGCTGCTTCTGGGTGACTTGGGTTGGTTGCGCCCACTTGAAGCCTGAGTGATGTTGAGGAAGGTCGGATGTTGGATACTAGATTGGGTGACAGACGAGCAAACCGCATGAGCTTTAAGTTGTGTCTGGTTATCTCTGGTGCAGATAGGAAGATTGTGAAGCTGTCAGAACAGAAGCCCTTCTCTGGAAAAATGTCATTTCACCGACTGTTGGCCCCGGTGTAATGTCCAAGTGGCAGCAGCGACGCAGTTACATTCGGCAATCGCGCGAGTTAACACAAACCAGATGCACAATCTTCGCTTGGCTAGAAAACTCCATTAGTTTGTATTGCTAATTATCTGTCAGAGATAGCGTGTCAGACGATTAGAGATTGAATAACATGGCTAAAAATATAGAGACAGCTAATTTTTATTTGCTCGACAGTCATAAGAAAGCAAATTGGATAACTGTCGCTGTTATCGAACTGTTCTCACCACTGAGAAATACTTCTGGCCGGTGGCATCGATCAAATAATTTGCTTTTTCGTTCAGCCGAGTCGTTCATAGTTTCATATGTTTCTGGTTTGCAGGTGAGTTTAAGTGGTGACTCAACGTGAACTAAGCGCGATACTAGGAATCCAAGCACTGTTTACAGAAGCTGGTATTCGATGATGATACCGAGTCCAGTTGGATCAACACCGTTTTCAGTTAAAGATATACTCAATTTAGAAAGTCATCAAATGTCTTGTTCTACGCACAATGGAGAAAGTAGGCCGATTGCTTCCGTTAATTCATACCCAGGAGTTTACAGCAGTTCCTTGCCAAGCTGTTCCCCAAAAGAATTGAGAGAAGTCGGCTCAACTATGAATGCTTTGGAAATGCAGTTTGCAGGACGGTCAGACGAAATTGCATCCTCAACTCGCAGTAAAATGGAAGGGTCTAATAGCGAAAAGTTAAGTCCAGAATCAAAGAACATGGCCCCTGTTTCTGTATCGGTATCACCTCATGATCTTTACGTAGCGAGAAATGCTAATCGTGATGTCGAAGAAAAATTCAATAAAGGGCCAAGAAGTGACTGCAGTGACTACCATTCTACCGCGCATGATGCTGCATCAGCATTGGTGCATTTCTCGCAAACTCTGCAACAAAATCAACAGCTTAGTCCGGGTACTTCTCAGTACGAGGCACACCGCTTCCCGCATGACTATTATGCCCAGGTTCATCCTTACACCCATGCCGGCTACGAACTGCAGTCATACGAAGGCTCCGCTGCCCAAACGAGCTTGAATGTTCGTGAAACAGGTCAATTTTCGCAAGAGTGTTTTTCCAAATCTGAAATAGACAGCGGTTTAATCAAGTCTGAACGTCACACATCACCGATTCCAGCCGAGACTTCGTCGGGTACATTCTTTCACAGCCCGGAGACGGTGTACCCGTCGTCTACATCTCATGCAGATGCATTCTCGTACAATGTTGCACCCAATGGGGTACCATACCACCGAGCAGGCCTATCTGGAGAGTCCACTACACCGCATTCTGATGTGGCACCTAGTACCCGATACGAGCAGATCACTACTGACAAACTCTCGGTTTACGGCGATCACAGAAGTTCAGAAGCCGATCTTGCCACGCCTCCCTACAGTGCATCAAGAAGTCATGGAAGCGACAGAGATTTGGCGGAGTATCGCAATCCATCCCCTTCATCGCAATCCCCCGTGGCAGCTGACATCCACCAAGAATCGAACATCGAATCGTTTGCTGATCAGGCATCAGAAGAGTCGTGTCCGCGAAGCTATTCCAACAGCGAACCTCGCCACGAAGAAACTGTCACCCTCGCAATAGGTAAAGTTTTCGAACTTATGTGCACCATAAAAAACTAGCAGCGCTTGGTAAACGTCGAAGTTACGCTCGACATAACCTTTAAGGAAATATATTCAGTTTGTAGAAGTAGTTGTGCTATTCACCTGTTTGCTATCCACTTATTAATAAAATGATGCTCGTAACTTAATAACGTGGTCAGGGATTCCAGTGCCCTGTGTTTGTAAACTTGTCTGGAGGTCAGCTGGGATTAACTCGGAAAGACCTGAATGACGAAAACACTATATAGGTCATTTGCCCCAATGAGACGTTTTCTTAGTGATTTTTCCGGCATCGGTAAAAGTACAAACGCAAACGTATAGCAAGGCAGTAGGCAATGGAATATCTTGTTCTGCAATGAAACTGTACGTTCGGCCATGATCGCTTGCGACGGTACGCAAACCCGTTTGATAGTGGTCGCTAACAAAGACGTGTCTGATCCAACCCTTTGTCCAGTAGCGTCTACAGCACATCGGTAAACAACTGTACAAACGGCGGATTTAAAAGTTTACACGTGACAAGACAAATAGACACAGTTTAGTTGAAAAGGCGGAGGTGGTGAGTCGTCACTTGACGCCTATCTGTCGCCGTATGGACTCCCCGACGGGGCTCTACCAACGACGATCCTCGTAGGCCGCCATTTTTTAATTTTGAGTCAGGCATTCCTTCAGTTAGCGGTGCTTTGTTTTATAGTCAACAGGCGATTGTTGCTTAACACAGGGCACTTATCCGATTATCAAACAATCGCTATTTGTAATCCTCTTTGCCTAGTCACGCAATTTGGTGGAAAATTTTGTACTCGTGAGGCTTGATGGACGTGATTGAATAGCGATGGGTTAACCTGGTTTGCAAAAGTTACTTTTGCAAATTGTGCAAAGTATTCAGAACACGTAAATATGAAACTTACAGTAAAACAACCATGTACCACTCAAGAAATGTACCTGGCTTTACTTCGCAAATTTGCATGTCGCTAGTAATATTCGACCCTTTTTATTTGGATTTTGCGGTGTGGTGACCACAACTTTTATGTGGAAATTCCCACAGGAAAAGTCACGCGCGTCTGAATGGCTAAATTTTTATCCGCTTTTACAAGTCAATCCCGATACGTACTGTAACTGTGAAGAAACACTGGAAATCGTGCACGTTCGAAAGCAATGGTGAAAACTACTTTAATGCGCAATTGGTCCACAAAAAGCCACACTTATTGTGCATTGACAACAAGTAATGGCCAATGTAATAAAAAGGAAACTGGCTATCAGTAGAAAGTCAAGACACATGTTATTGCTCCTCCGCGGGAAAGTAATTATTATTTTGTTCGTGAATGTAAGTGTATGTTGTGTCGGAACTGACACCCAAGCTGGATTTACCTGTACTTTCTTCCAAGCATGGAAAGCACCGATTAATTGGCAGAGTCATGTAGCTGCGGTAAATTTACTATCGGAAGCAAAATCGCTTCCACCCCGATCACGTCTCTAGCTCAGTTGGAAAGGAGCGCAGGTTGTAGTTACAGCTTCACGAGCCACGTTAATCATCGCGGTTCCGCAAAATCTCCAACTTTGGTCTCTTCTTCGCAGAGAGCGCAGGTAAAGCACGATTATAATTTTGTCGCATGGTTTCGTCGGACTACGCCTGGCAATGATGCGCGCGTCACAAACAAGAATCACTGTTTTGTTGCTCGGCTCAGTTCTGACTGCGGAACGCGCGCCGGGTTGATTTTTCAGCAGCGTCGCAAGCAACGCAGCAATTAAACATGACGCTATCGGAAAAAGAGTCGAGCTTTGGCACCAGTCAGTCGCGGCCCAACCTCCGCCGAAGTTGCACTAATTGCGCGTAATAAGACGCAAATTGCCCGTTGCTTTAATTCCAATCATTCATTGCGGTGGACTTCCTCGCACGGCATTTGGGTTGGATCTTGTAATATTGAAATGTAGTCGGGTCTGGGCGCAGCAACTCGGACCACCCTGGCCTTTTCAAAACTTGTTTTTTGACAGTTGACTTTTCGTAACTAACCTTGTATACTTGCTGGAAGTCACGGGTGGTTCGTAGAGAGGCAACGCAAAATTGCTGCAAGCATGGTCGGCATACTGCTTAGTGTATATGGAACGCGTATGTCAGCATTGCATGACAGATTGTTGGCAGGTGAATCAGTTGGGTGAGGGTGACATTAAGGAAGAACTGCGGGAGAAGGCACGATTTGCCAAGAAAACATTTAAAATGTCGTTCATTCACGAAATTTTTACTGAAAATATTCCCAGCAAATCAGATAGTATTTTCGGTATTTCTACTCCTTAATTTAACACGAAACAACTGATCAACTTTCAAACCTCCACAAGTGGATTTTTACTCGAAGTGAAGAAATTGATGATGTGTTGACTGAAGAAGCGATCTGTGACTTGAAAGCAATCAACAAAACAATCGTTTACGTTGTATCAGCGTGTATTTAAATGTTTGTTACAAACCCGTACAAAGCGATTAACGATATAAAGTATATGGAAGAAAGGAGACGAGATGAGTTTTTCCAGGGTTAATTCTTTCTTACTGTTTTCCCTATTTTGCATAACCATTCAGTAGATGACGCAAACAGAGAAAAAGACTTTTTAAAACTTGAATTACTAGCTTCATCGTACAAACAAACACAACACCTTCGACGAATCTCCTTTTTGACCAATTACGAATTCGAATCNGTCTGGGGTCGTGCACTGGCTGACGCTGTAAATAGTACGAAAATCAAATTCAATGCAAACGACTTCCAGCGACATATAATTTAAAGCTGCGTAGCGTTTTGAATCAAAACGTATGTTGTTTAGGTGTTCCAAGGAAGTCCTAATACGTACTTATGACCTTCCAAAAAATTGGAAAAACGCACTAGCTTGAATCTGCTCCGCAAATGTGGTTCCTTCGCTTGCCCATATTTGAATAGACAGTACCGCACTAGCGTGCCTTTAGAGAAATTTTGGAAGAATGGGAACTGGCTTGCTTGGAGTTTGGTTAACATAGTGACCTTGTTTGGATGTTCAGCTGTGCATTTGACTTTTCAATACTGCTGTTCCGAAAAGTACTGTAGTTTCCGCCGGGACATTACAGAATTTGAAACACAGTAAGCTTGAAAGTCAAACCGAGATCTAAGCGCAAAGCAAGTGGTTGAGCTGATCGTTTTCGTTCGCGAATTCTGACGCCTAAAAATTTGTGTGGGGCATGGCAACGGATTTTCCGCACCAATGCAGCCTTTGTGACGGCAGAGGACTCCATCAAACCTTGAAACTTGTGAGCTCTCTGATAGCCGTACCGTAAACGATTAGCGAGCTTCGGTAATTATCTCATCAATGTCTTAGATTGCGGTGAGCGTTTCGCTCCGTCGCTCGCAAGCTGCACAGAAACGCTTCCCACGAAAATTTGGCACCAGCTCGTCTCGAATCCTGCGCCTTTTCTTCGTCTGTTCTCTTTACTACAAAACGTGATGAAATGTATTCGCTTTTGTCCAGGCTGAAAAATGAGCCGCGTCACCTTTGGCCCGGGCAAAACGTTTCAAAGCAAAACAGTTGTACAAGGTTTGCTTTTTTGTCGTTTTTGAGATTCTGAACCTTTTTTGAAAGAATACAAACTTGAACGAATATCAGTCTTTGCCAAGCACAGATCGGAAGATGACGATTTCACCGGCACTATTTTATGCTGACAAAAGTATTGGTTACTGAAAAATAGTCGAATGTCACTAATGAACAATAATATGTGAAAAGACTATGAAGCTTCGCAGTAAGGTGCAAATTTTGTACCGGGTTATCTTATCCTCACCCCAGGAAATGAAGTTCGGAGAATTCTGCTGACAAAAGCGATAATAAATTTTTGGGGAAAGCTCCTCCATGCATTACCTTTGTAAGAAGATCAAGCTTTTTCAGTCGAAGCTTCCTGTGCTGCAACGTCATTTGAAAATGACGTAATTCAAAATTACACTTAGTATTTTTGCATAGCTAGAGCCAAGAATACGCTTTCATGTGCGCTTTCTTCAGCTCAAGGTTATCCTCATTTCAGTTATCCCTCTACTCAGTCACTAGGCGGAACAACCACCGATAAACGTTTCTCCTCTCTGTCAAAATCTTAGCTTCATGTGCAATCATCATCATCAGAACATTAGATGTTTGTTGCTCGCCACATCCTTATAAACTCTTTGCTACACCAAGATTTCCAATTGAAAAGTCTCGTTAAAAATCGTGACATTGTTTGAAAACCCACTATATCGACCTATCGTGCCAAAAGATGTTAAGTAGTGCACTTTAGTAATAGCCACCTTTCTTTGATCGCTACAAGTACAAGATGATGTTATATCCGACGTCAGAGGGCAGTAATTATGATGAACCGTGCCTGTCACCGGTGGCTGTAGTTTTGCAGAAAGCATGCTATTCATTTATTCGACGCACTAATTTTCAGCTATACATCAAAATTGCTTTACTCGTGAATATTTAATAAGATTGGATTAGTTGGAAGCATGACTTTAGTAGTATTTTTCGTCTGCAATCTTATAAAATGTTGACGTTCAGAAGTGACATAAAAAGCGATGTTCCATCGATAACAACAAAAAGGTTTAACTCCAAGAACATTTTCATGAAAAGGCAGCACATGATTTGGAAACCCGAACACTTTCAGTGCACATCGATTCCCCAAAATGGCGTCACAGTTCACGTCTGAGAAAGGCCGAGTCCGTTGGATGTAACTCTGGTTTCGGTTTTCGATTTATAAACAATCCAGTGTTGAAACTTAACGCTGATCATGCGTATGACGTATTTAAAATGAAAATTTTGTCCACCATTCATACTGGAAATTTACAAGAAGCTTGCTGCGTTTGGAAAATATAGGAATTTTGATTGCGTTGCGATAAACTACGTATTTTAAGAGAGTTTATAACTAGCAGGAAACATTTGAACAAAACAAAAGTATTCAACAATCAGCCATGAAGATTTTAAGGATGTGACGTCTCATTAACAGCAAACTTGCAGAAGAAATTGCAAAACTAGTTTTATGGACCGAACGTAGAATTCATTTCCATTTTTTCAATATGTAACGGCTTTTAAAAGCACTGATAAATAAGGAGACATCATAGTGACCAATAATTGTGTTAAATCAAGACAATATTTTCTTTAACTTATTTTCATAACTGATATCCATTAATTCCATCACAACATAAGTAGATGAGTCCCGGGGTATAATCTTCATGACATTAGTTTGCCGTTGGCGTGTAGCTTCCGATAAGTGAACCCAAGTGTAAGCAATAGAAGTTGCTCATTTGCATGTTGCTGATCAAATAATTGCCTCAATTGTGTTTTCTGGGATATTTGCAATCGGTGTGTTTTGTGGCGAAAACCACCATCTACCGGTGAGGCGATGATCACCTTTATCTTGTATATTTGTGGAATCAAAATTTATGAGTTTCTGGAAACGATTTGAAATTTTTTTAAATTCAATTGCGCAGAAAAGCTTCTTCTGTCAGCAGTCTGAACCACTTTCAAATGATAAAAAAAGAATTAGAGGAGAAACTGGAGAATACAAAACATATTGTTATAAAAATAGGATTTGGTTCACCGTGCAAAGTAAATGCCACTTCAAGTTGGAGACTATTTGAACTGACTGACAAGTTTCGTTAATTTGTTTTAGTGATTAGCGATATAATGAAATTTAACTTGTTTAGTACTTTTGTTACACCACAAAACAGTGGTTTTCCTCCTTCCACTCTAATCGGCTTAAACAGCTCTGTGATACAAAAGCTGTTATGTTGGTCGAAGATTATGATTAGCCTAACTTAAAACTAAAGAGCAGATCTCAGGCCTATTGCAAATCTGCGAGTATATCGATTGCTCTGTCTCTAGATAAGCAAAATTGGTACCGTTTGAAGATTTTCAAAGATATTTAACTTGCATTTGCAGCTTCTTTTGGCCGTTTTCAGAACAAACCCTGTATTCCTTGTTTCAAAATTTCGGTTTGTGTACAAAGTGTCTACGTGTCACACAGCGCAAAACTGCTCTTTTAGATATTATTTTATCAAAAAAGTAGTAACGAATAACTTGTTCGCTCAAAGCTTAAATGCAATTAAAATTTTTAATATTGCGACTCCACGGAAGTTTCCTCGAAATATATTTTTGGTCACAGCTTGGAGCAAATGATTCAGCAGGCCGAAGTTTCGGTAAAACTGGTTTGGGAAACAAGCCTTAATACGCCAATGTGTCACTAAAGTGACTGTGAGTTGAGCGCGGTTTAGTGTACAAGATTATAGTTGTTCCAGGTGCGGTTGACAAGTGTGCTTAAACACATATATTGGAGTGCTTCATTGTGAAAGCACTGGTGGTACACGACTGCAACAAGTTTTCAGCAGCAAGAAACAAACAAAGAGCACCAATACCCTACTGCACTTGCTTTAAATTCAACAGGNTTATTCATTGAACNAAACTTTATTTGCAAAAAAGCTGCCATATCTCTAGAAAAATATCCCAGCAAAANTTTTGTCGTTTATAACTTTTTAAACATTGGGAAGCACGAATATTTGGCTNGTTGTCTAAAGGTTACTACGAGTTAAGCTATTTTTGGAAGTGCATTGCAGCATTCAATTTTTTACAAAGCGTTCCTAACGAACCGTTGCGTCATGTAGACCACCTTGCCTATGTAGTTTTATAGGCTTATGGGGACTGTGCTTTGCTTATTATTAACATACGTTTATGTTCCATCTACGAATGAATCCAAAAATTTCATAGAAATAATTGTTCTAAAACTTTGGCGTGTAGGCATCCAAATATAGCTAATATATATCATCGTTAAGCAAACTATTTTTGCTAGTTCTGAAGCGAAATCGTCCATTCGCACATGGAAATATAAGTTTCTTTTGCAAACACTTGTTCAAGCTCCCGTATAAATGAGAATACTGACAGTTATGGGTTAGAAAAACCAGTTAAGATTGAAACTTAATTTAAACAAGCTTTGCAGACAGAATAATTGACTGCACTTCTGTTTGTAAATGTAACTGAGTTGTAAAGTTCTACTGAGCATAAGCCCCGCTTCGACCGAAATGCAGTGTAAAAATTTATACTATATTTTGTTTATATTTGATTATGGCTTGCGTCTTGTCGTGCCTTATCCTTGCATCTTTCATAGCACTTAGCACAACAAAGTGTAGAATCTTCCCGCAGCCTTCGTATTTACGATCCACATTCAACTTTGCACGCCGTGGCTTCTGCTTCACAAGAGCAGCCATGATCAGCATGGTCTAGAACAGCGATTCTCAACGTGGTCCAGGTGGACCACCTGTGGGCCTGGTGGTCCACAGAAAGTTCCATAAACTCTTGATAAAACGTTCCTGAAAATTGTAACCTTTACTGTACAATAAATTATGTAAAACCATTTTTAGGTACTTGTGTTTGTAGTTTTAGTAAGCATAGCAGAGTGATCCGTCGGATATTTTTTGTAAAAAGTTGATGCATGGGCCAAAAAAGGTTGAGAGCCACTGGTCTAGAATACGTAAAAACAAGAAAACAAGCCAAACAACCTTTGGATAGTTTCACTGCAAAGTATTTTTGAGAATAAACATACACGATTCAAATGAGGAGAGCAATGGGTGCATTCGTGCTAGTTTTTTCATGTAAAATTCGGAGAGACTCCGTGCGCTTACACACGATTTCTTTGGATCACATCAGTTTGCATTCGTTTTTTTCGCGCTAAATCGTTATAACAACCAGTTTGTAGTATGAGCAACCAGTTGCGTTACCTTAACTTGGAATCAAACGCGTAAAAAATACTTCAGCACTTCTACCAAAAAACATGTCACGGATTTCCCTGCCATGCAACCAGTGGCCAACGAATCTGTTATGTTGAGAAATGAAAGATACAAGCGTGGCTCCGCGACAAGCGAGTGACAACAAATAGGACAGAAACGAGGGCGCTTTGTCGGCGCATGGTGAAGGCGATTGGGCCGTTAAAAAATCTTCTATCTCCGGTAGAGTGATGGATCGGACGCGGCCGCTGCTTTCTCGCGCTAGCGTGGCTTGGGGCGCCGGTCGTCATGGCGCCATTGCGATAGACGATTGTTATTGCCCGTGAAGCCGATGAATGGCATGGTGTTCGCACTCGCTTAAATAAATGCCTTCCGAGACGTGGAAGAACTACTATCACTTGTCCACTCCGAGTGCATTATTTGCCGTTGCCTGTAGTTTTCACTTCTTAGGGGTTCTGTAACGGATTACAGTAAATGATTCGTTTTCGCCCTGACGGCTAGTCCTGTTTCGGTAAACCATTTCGACTTGCTTTCAGCAACTGCAAGCATGCGTAGCAGACGAACTAAACAACAAAGTGAGATCATTTAATTGCTTCAAAGCAGCGCAACTGCAATTTGTAACGTTTATTTGCAGACTCGGAAAAATCGGATAACTTTTCGGAAAGCAACTGCAGCGCGAGCCCGGAAGAGAATGGCAAGAAGAAATGCGATGACGACGTTGCTAAATCCAGACACCGTACCAGAAGAAAACCGAGAGTATTGTTCACTCAAGCGCAAGTGTTCGAACTGGAGCGAAGATTCAAGCAGCAACGTTACTTGTCCGCGCCCGAACGCGAACATCTAGCGCAAGTCCTCAAACTCACTTCAACTCAAGTCAAGATTTGGTTTCAAAATCGTCGGTACAAATGCAAGCGAATGAGGCAGGACAAAACTCTCGAACTAGCTAGTCTAGGGCAAGGCCGACGAGTTGCCGTTCCGGTTCTGGTGCGGGACGGAAAACCTTGTTTGGGAGGTCCTGGGGCGGGCATTCAAAATTCTCATGTTCCATACTCGGCGCCGTACAATGTGACCGTTACACCCTACCACAACTACCCCAACTCGTATAATTCGTGTGGTTACAATTCCTATTCTCATCCTAATCCGAATGCATACGCTCCTTCTGCGGCAGCAGCGGTTGCTGTTGCTGGAGCAGCAGCAGCTGCCTATGGCACTGCTGCATCTGCTGGGTACAACGGTTTTTCAGCCCAAGGCATTGCAGGAGGCCAAACTGCGACAAGCATGCATGGCTATCCAGCCCCAGCGTTGCATCCCCAGCACCCAGGCTCAATGGGAGTGGGCACACCTTTCGGGACTCCGGCAGTTTCTCCTGGGCAGGTTGCTCAAAGTGGTTTACACCCACACACAACATCCGACTATATGTATAAGCTGGGATTGTGCACTTGAGTCTCCGGCGTCTGCATCGTCTTTTATCTCATTTTTCGTTTTTGGTGCTCCAAAGAAACAGAGCGTAATTTTCAACGCCTCAAGTCGTGACGCAGTTAATGTATTATACAGCTGATCTCGGACAAAATGGCTGCGCGATGCTTTTGTGCAATATCAGTGTTATACTTTTGCTATTCATAGCGAGCGTTAAACTGCTGAGAATCTTTATTGTCTCTTAAAATTAGCGATGCATATCTGCAAGTTGTAGCTGCCAAACTCGAGTTCGCTTCTCATATCACATATACACCTCGTGCCTTTCTGTCACACGACTCATATATGTCATCTGCACTGTACGTATCGAACACTGTTTCGAAACGTTGTAACAGTGTTTTGCGTTTTGTTGTTTTTCGTATTGGCACTACTTGACAATCTCGTGGTAGCTTCTGCATGTTTACCTTGTTGAGAATTTTTGTATGCGTACTATATAGCTTTTGCATGACATAAAATTTTCTTGACAAATTCAGCCACATTTGGATTTTCTTGCGATTTCTCTGTACTTGGTCTTCGTAAAGACAACTGCGTTTAAACGTGTGATGACTCTTGTACCTGGCTTATCTATTTTGTTTTTGATCAACCAACTATGAAAAATGTTCTTGAATTTACTATAATTTTAAAGCAATTGTGTGTGGGCGAAGTCGTAAAATTCGCCAACGATGAGGCAGTTTGCCTACAAAAACAGTCTGTGCAAATTTCCAANCTGTATATTTGTTCGCAGCTGCTGATGGTCAAAGTTTGAAATATCCAACTAAGTAAACCAATTTTCTAAAGTACATAGACCTGTTGTGTGTTCACTTGTTGCACTCTTTGTTTTCTTGCAATTTCGATATTTAGTCCTGACATATGCTACGCAGGTATCCGCTTCAGTAGGGTGTTTTGGATATATTGTGACGCAATAATCGTAAGCTCTTGCGCCAGGACTTGGAAAAGCAATAACTTTTTTGTTGCATCAGCAGTACATTTTATTACTTTGTGGAGCAGTTTCATGCTCAGAAGCCAGTTGTAGAAAAATAGCTCTTGCCGCACACAAGTTTTTAGGAAAACTCATAGTCACTAACAGTGACATCAGCACTCCTAATTCTTTGCGAGGACATTTAACAACACATTTTTGTTGAACATCTGTGCAACGCATGGAATATATTGTAATTTGATAACAAGTATCTCGGAACTTGAAATACCCGAATGTTTTCATTCTCGTTGACAGAGTTGTGCACGTTTTCTAAAAACAAGGTTTTAATTTAGGGGTACAGCCTAGGATTCACTCGCATTCGTGCTTCTTGGCACCAATCTACAAAATATTGAAATAAAATCATCGTAATCTAACACAAAAGGAAAGGTTGAAAACTAGTACGCAAATCTTTTGTAAGAGTGGAACATTAAATTGGTTTTAACAACAAAGCGCGGTTTACATTTGTTCTAATATGTTATGGAAAACCATGAAAAATTGATTTTGAGTTGAAACAACAATTGGTTTGTAAAGCTTTATACATAGACGTAGGAGGTGGGTGCAGCGAGGGCTGCAACCCCTCAACTATTTTGGTTTTGGGCAAACATTTCAAATGCGGAAAAAAAATTTGTATCGAAATTGTATCCTTTTTCAAAAAAATTATTTATAAAATTAACTATTTTCTGTTGTTAATGGGTTGAAAATTACATTAGAGGTGTCTGTTTACTGATTAGAGAAGTTAAATTGCAAAATTTTTGAAATCTACATTTTGGGCATGGACATATTCTTTCCGATAAAACGCTGCAGCTCCTCAGATTTTTTTCCGTCTACGGGACAATGCCTTTATATACCCAAATAGTCTTAAAATCTTCATGCTCTCTCAAAAATTCAAGTAGATTAAAGGAAATTAGTGTTTCTTCTTCCTTCCAGGATTGGTGTTTGAATCCAGCGACCGAACCTATAGCTTCTGGGACGTTTCAACAAAGAGGCCTGTTGAGATAGTATAGTCATTTTTATTTCTGTCATCAGAAAATCAAGCAAATGTATCAAGTTACCGGAACCTACTCAGGAGTTATTTAGTACTATTTTGTTTTTAATTCAAAATAATTACCGTATATGAATGTTTGATTTTGGAAATATGTGATTGGAATTTATACAAACCGCACAAATCCTAATGAGAGATGATTATGATTATATGATGATTATAATTATCTACTGCACATTTTATGCAAATCGCACAAAACATTGGGAAAGATGATTTAAAAAAGTTATAGGAATTGAGCCAATATTGAAACTGTGAAATTGGATAAATTTTAGATTTCCTGTTTCATTCCGCTGCTAAAACAATTTTTCCACTCCAGCCTTGCAGTGTGCCTCGCAGTGAAGCAATGAATGTTTAGGCTAAGCAGCCACTTTGTTCGAGTGATGTCTTGATTTGATGTACTGGGAATGTGAAATGCATCAAAATATTTCCAAGCGATTCATAAAATTCAAACACAACAACACCGTTACAAGCATTAAGTTTTCTCAGATATTTCGAGTGTGTGATTATCCTAAAACTGGTTTCATTTAAACTCAGTTCATCGCTTTCGGGCAAAGTAGCATCCACTGAAACTTGAATTCCAACTGAGTTTACGCCTCTGTCTGCTGCAGCAGGTATAACTACAACATTGCTTTTTTGGAATGATGTTCTTCGACAGTGCATGCTGTTGATATATCAATGCAATTCTTTTTTGGATACAACTTGTAGTTGAAAAAGTATTTTCGATTTTTTCCGAAAACTCGCTTAGAAATGCGCACTTCACGTTTCATAAATTGACAATAATCATCACAAGGCTTTGTGTGATTTGTATAAAATATGCAGTAGTAATTACGAAAGGAGAGAATGTTCGAAAAGAAGTTTTTTAGGCAAAGATAAAAGCTGGTTTATTCAGTGATGGGTAGCCTATCATTAGTGTTTAGCGTATAACTAATTAACAAGTAAGCTTTTTTTGCGCAGTGATGGAAAAACTTGTAATTGATGAAGACTGACGTCAGTCCAAGTTGGTGGCGTATCTAGAACTGCTGTTTGTGGGGATAGGCGAAAAGGGAGCGCCGAAGTCCACGGAAAAGAAAGTAAAAACAGAAAAAAGATCATCAATATTTTAGGGGCGACGTTTTCGAAAGACGCGCGGTTTTCGTTTTTTGGGGGGGAGATTGCACCAAATTGCTCCATCCTTTACCGCTTCTATATAGTCCAAGTTGCTTACCAGGCGGCAGTTGCCGATAAACCGGTCAATTGTGTCTGGGATACCAATTCATGCTGATAGAAACATGATCCTTGTGTACTGTTTGTCATCAGGTCTAGTTAAGCCGTAAAAAACAGCTGAAGTTTAGAAAATTTTCTGAAGTGCATGCAAAGCAGCTGTTGTGATTAATAACTACGTGTGCAACGTGAGACGGAAGTTTTTGTATGCTCATTTTTATATCTGTTCATCATTTACTAGTTTAAACTTCCTGTGTAATAAAAATGCCAATCAGTTTATTTCACTTACCTATTCTTGTTTTGCCTGGCGGTACCACTGAGGTCAGTCTTTTACCAACTGATTCACATAATGTGTTGACATGTGGCTACACAAAAAGAATCTTTATATGTAAACAAAAAAGCTTGATTTTGAAGTAAATGAACAAGAGCGAGGAGAAAAAAAATGAATAATTAAGAAGTAGGTTACATATATGCAAATCAATTTAAAGGCGATTTCGAATTTGTCTTTCTAGTCATAGATGACCCGCTCCTATACTGTTTTGGCTAGCAGTTTATCTGCCACAACAAAAATGTTGATTGTTTACGCGAGAGATGTTTTGCTCTTGTGAAATAAAATATTCTGCAATGAAGAAGCAAAAGACTTTAACGAATTTTAGCAGATCACTCTTTACAAAATTATTGTGTTTGTTCTTACGCTCTCCTCATAAAAATCAGATATAGTAAGTGTACGGTCATACTTTTATATTAGCCAACAGTGAAAAATATTTTAGTAACACAAAGTTAACAGCCTGTTTGAACAGCCTTGTTTTTCCTGTCCTTTCATAAAACTGTTTCACACATTCGTACTTATTAATTATTTCTTGACGAGAGAAATTCTAAAGCAGCAAAATTTTAAAAAGTTTCTTTAACAGAAGCAGTTTTTCATTTTGAAGAGTTGCATTTGATGAAAAGCAGGCTAACGCATCATAAGTTTGCAATGTTTTGTACCCGAGCCACTGCTTCTATCAACGATTATATCCAAGAGNCAATTATTACCTCCTTNGTATTCACTGATTGTGTACCTTTACTGTCAGGCTGAAGATATCAGGATTCATTTCTTATCACTTATAAAACTATCTTTTCTGATCNTATTTGTTGTAAATGAACTTGATTTTTATTGTTTCTATGACACAGCCGTACTGGTAGTTTAAAACTATCTTCTCAAAAAAACGTTTCGGGATTTCTTTACGTAGTTTCAATTCAAACACAGGTTAGCTCATTCTGCGAGATACTGTGAACAGCTCTTTCAACTTTATGACTGTGAAACACCTCTTGAGTTGTTCTACATCTGGACAGGCCTTAGCTTTCGTGGAAATCTGGCTTGTAATATAGTTAGCTTTTGAATTGAAATTGCCCTCATATGCGTTGCAGCCAGTGTTCCCTCTAAGGTGCGCAATTGCGCAATTGCGCAATACCACCAGACAATTTGCGCAGTGCTATCTCATTCTAGCGCACTTCCAACATTCTAAATTAATACGGTATATATATATCACGTAGCCCTTTTCACGCTGGAAGCGCTTCACTGTTTGTGTGTCTGCATGGTTACGCATTGCATGCGCTTCGTGCGCA
>JGI24159J19872_10000666_pt1 | contig 32828 bp, 19 predicted proteins | sample Ectturendosymbi4_FD_19872 | JGI IMG/M metagenome (IMG submission 19872) | reverse complement strand
AACTAGTTCGTTAGACGGCTAGAACTGATTAATACGAACGTGAGTGACGGCTAGAAATGATTTGTCTGTAATTCATGACACCTTTCGCAGGAAATAACATGTAAAAGCTGTTTCTAGTACATTCAGGTAACGCTATTGTTGCCTCAGCGTCAAAATGCGGCCCGCGGGTTACCTTATAAGTCCCCGTTTGGTCCACGGAGCAATTTGAGTTTGAGACCCCTGCTCTAGCTTGATGATATTTTTGTTTCATACCATTTCATTTTTTGCCGATCATTGCTGCATTCCACTGTAAACCAACTGACGAACATAAATTAACAAAATACATAAGAAAAGCATTTTGAAGGCAGGAAAAACAATATTGCTAGATATATATATATATATATATACCGTATATATGTTACAAGCATCTTTGTGCTGTAACAAAACTCCAAAACATATTCATTTTGCAGGTCACAAACATTTACGTGTCACAAAGTTCAAGGTTTACGCTTCAAGTAGGAATAAACAAAAAGCATGTGAGGGCTGTAGTTTCCAAAAAGCTTTGTTTTCATGTAATTCGTCCGTGTATATGGTGTACTCAGTGGCGTGCGAAGGGTGGGGTGAACGCGGCGACGGTCCTGGGCATTCAATGCAGGGGGGCACCCAAAGAGCGAAATTACAAAAATTAAAATGCTGTTGCTGGATGATTTTCTTATTGTAAGGCTATTAAAACATGCTGCAAGGATTTAATTTTTCGAAACTTGTTTCTTTTGTAAACATTAGTTTGTACGTATTCAAATGCCAGTAATTCTCGCATTCTTCAATACCAGGGACCTGTACTCTAGGTGTGCGACGCACACCCAATCAAACTGATTGTTACGTGACTTTTTCCAGATAGTGCGATCAAGGGAAACTCACAAAAAAAGGATTGAAAGATAATTATGGACGTTTAATGATTTTCTGAGCCAAATTTCAAAATCGTCCTAGTATTTCAACTTGCTTCATTTAGCTGGCTTTTTGATGCATCACTACGTTCCCATTTCGATTTTTGATGTGGCAACCGTGTTGTGCGCTGATATAGCCGCACACCTGTGCTTGCAATACGACCAAATGTGTGCAGCATTCTGAAATTCGTCACTGCATGGCAGTTCAAGGGGTTGATTAAAACGGCTCACACTAGCCCGTATCTGTTCTCAGGGACGCCGGAGAACTGGGTCATGGCAGGGCTCCCTGCCCTTTCGAAAGGGGGTAACGGGGGTAGAGGTAGAAGTGCCTTTTTCATAGATAGGAGTATCATAAGTAACGCAATAGTTGATCAAGATCGACTTGAAACAAATTCATTGCAACTATTCGCGCACCCACAAAATTCAGAGTGGTTTTCTATAATTTCTATTGTTATTTTTTAGGTCAACATTGTTGATGAGCAGAAACAAAAGTAGGCTAATTGGTAACGATTTTTTGTTTTTCATAAGTTTCCATTGCCCTCAACTCTTTTTCTGACCCCTGCCATACCGCTACTCTGGCGTCCCTGTCTGTTATCTCCCCCCAATAGTTGTACATAGGCTAAGATCCACATTATTAAAAACAAACGTTTTCTTGCGTACTTTATGCGCATTCTCAATTCTCGTGTAGTTTAGCAAGTTTCAAACTGTCAACCTTGGGTGTCCGCCATCACAGCCGCATACCCTCTCTGCTCAACTGCTATTCGACGAGACATTCGCAGAGCCTGATGTTTTTGTAGTTGTGAACTGCACTGCCGTAGCCTTGGGTGTGCCCTGCTCTCCTGTCTTAACGCGTTGCCGGATATTTTTGCAGTTATTAATTGCTCTATCCTAGCAATAAGTGCTGTGTCTTGCTTCGGTCTCCAAATTTCGAGCGCTGATAATTTATTTTCATTGCAGCGACACATTGTACAACAACGAATAAGGAGGGTCCGTGTAGAATAATATGCATATTGTGTCAACAAATTTCGCCAAAAGTTTGGTTTGCAAACGTTAATATGGCGTTATACTGTGACGTCACAAACAGCGTATATCCAGCAACAATGTCCGTCATACTCTACTGCTCAGTAGTAAAATTTGATAGGGGGGAATACAATCAAGCAGTTGCCCCAGGCATCACCAGACCTTTGCACGCCACTAGGTGTACTTGCTATACTGCAGTGTTTACTTTGTGAACTGTTGACAAAGAGTAAAAATTTCCAACACTGCTCAGTGCCCTGTGTTACTCCGTTATTAATTTTTCGCTGCATGCGTGGCAAAATTGCTTGTTAGCCATGATCAAATACAGATGATCGGATAGCATTTTTTTACTATTCGATGCTATTCTGTTTTTAAAAAATGATATCCGTATCCGATTCGATTCCTATTTTGGTTGAAATCATACTGTGCGTATGCGAAAACTTTCCAAATGTGTATCTTTAATAATGCATAGATAGTGTGAGGAATGGCACAGAAATCTGAAAAGATGCTTCCGACAATAATAAATAAATGATTATGCAATGTGAAACTTTCTCCAGGAGGTCAAACATGACCAAAATTTATTTCGCAGCTTGAATCCTCTAAATATTGATTTAAAGCGTTTACGATTGGATATCCCTATCTGGTTTCCACTTAAAGGCAGTTTTTTGACATCTTTATCCGGTTGAACACTTACTATCCTTCCGGATATCCAACGGACAAACCGGATTGTGATTAGTGATCACCTCGGTAATGAACAGCGTTTTGGTCATGGTTGGCCGAACATGGATGTCACGTGAGAATCACAGTTGCGGGAATCACCATCGAGAATGAGTTCGAGTTACGATGATAAAGAGTAAATACGAGAATTGATCTCAAGCTGGTGGAGTACGGCTTTAGGTGAGTGAGTTAGAGGGCTGCAAAATTCGAAAAATTTCTCACCAAAGCAGCAAAGAACGGTGATGATTTGATTCCCCACTTTGATCTACACTTCAAGGCTGAGGAATAGGCCCGTACCTAGGGGGGCGCAGGGGGCGAAGCTCCCCGTGAAAAATCGTTCTCCCCCCTGAAAAATTATGTTGGACATAGTTGAAAACTATTGGATATGATTTAAAAAATTTGGGCCCCTTGCAGAAACTCCCCCCCCTGGTGTCCCAAGTTGGTTACGGGACTGCGGAGGAAGGAGCTTACCTGTTGCACGCAGTGTAGGCTTGCATCTGAACATGTGCTTGGTCAGGCTGTATTGGTTAGGGCAGGGATTCTTAACCTGGGGTGCTGAAATCAATTTCAGGTGGTGCTGGGAAGGTCACATATGTAGCGGTAAAAGGTAAAAGGAATACGTTTGTCTTTATCCTTATAGTAACCAGGTGTTAGCCAATGGTAGGGGATACTGGACTGCTTAGGCGTTACCAAAAGGGATGCTGAGGTAGAAAAAGGTTAAGAAACGCTGGGTTAGGGGGAAAAGCGATAAAACGTGGAACAACTACAGAAAATAAGTCATCGCCATTTCCAGTTGGGGAGACCAACCGTAAATCACGGCTCGGGGCGGATCCAGCCAGTAAGGTTAGGGGGAAAGCGATTTCAATAATATATGATAGCCAAGTCTCATAACAGCTTTGCTTCTATAAAAGGGATGAAATGTACTTCACAACACTGCTATGACAAAACAATGGACGCAAAAATGGCCTTATGTCACAAATGTTTTCTGAATTGTGCAAATTTATGGTGAATAAAGTTACTTTCGTTAGTTTTAACCCGGAATTATCTCCCCAATCGACCCCTCCTGGATCCGCCTGTGATGGGGGCCGGATTCCCCGATTCTTCCCCAGTGTCGCCCCTGTAGGCTATCTGAAAACAACACCTTTCAAGTGTGGCACCCAGGCCCGTAGCCACAGGGGAGTTTTGGGGCAGTGGCCCTAATTTTTTGTGCCCGGCCAAAATTTGTTGTGTCCACAAAAATTTGTTTCAAACATATAATAAAGACAAAAGTCTTGTCCGCCTAAAACGTAGTTTGCTCCCCAAAACCTCAAAACCTGGTTACGGGCCTAGTGGAACTGCAAATCTTTCTTCCCTGTCAGGTACAAAAATGAAAAGAACGAATGCTTATTCAATACACAGCNTTCTTCTTTGTCCATAAAGACGCCTACTGCGTTTTATGATANTATTTCTGAGAATTACACTCATTTCAACGAAGAGATCAACGATCAAGCACCTTGTCGTTTCCAAGATGAATATTTAGAAAAAGTAGACAAAGTTTGGCAGTAATTGGAAGTAATGCAAAACATTTTCTTTTGCACGTAAATCTTCAGCTTCAATGAAACACCATCATTCTGAAAGCACTTGTTACTGTCTCGCTGAAAAAAAAACTTTGTTCGATGACCAGGTTAGTAATCTGTGTGGTATTATCACTATTATACAGTTACATTGGTTTCTCCAAACGGTCACCGTTTTGAATCTTATCGGTTCAACGGTATTGCACAGGGCAGAGAGAGTGAATGCAGTGGATGCTGTTGGAGCAATTATAGTCTTCGTTGCTCTACAGCAGGGGTAGGGAACCTATTCAGTAGCACAGGCCATATATATTGTGTAATATCGTTGATCGTCCACAAAAACAACTAATTCTACTTATTTTTACCCTTGTCTTTCTGAGGAAAATAAGGAGAAAAACGTTGAGAAGGAACGCGGGATATTTCCTTGGCTAACAGTCCAAGTGTTTGCTTATAAGGGAAATTCGTTTTGACGCGATCTTGTATTCTATCTTGGGTAACGACAATTCTGATGCGGGCCATATTAAATGCTCACGCGGGCCGGACGTTCTCCACACTTCTTTAAATTATTGCCTGCCTCTGGGTCTGCCAAGTAACACCTCCTCCATGATGTGCGTGATTACACATTTTCGTGTGCTTTTTTTCTTTTGCTAACCCCTATGATGTACATCATGAGTCTGAGCTAAACACGTCAATAAGCCCAAAATTGGTGAATATGCCAATTTAGGATTTTCCTTGCAATGTAGTGATGCCATGGTATCTCATTTGAAACATCGGCTATATTATCAACATGGACCAAACATTTCACGGCTCAAGGGCTTAACTTGGAAGAATAGTGTCACAACTAGTGGAATCGTTCCTGTTGGGGGCGCATCTCCAAGCTTTAGCCTCACTATTTCATCGAAGACCAAAATAATAGACGACATGAATTTGTAGAAGTTTCTTGGCAGTTCTGGTGTGTAAAGGCAATGACCTTTTTCTAATCTCTAGTTCCATTTTCGATGCCTATGAAGTGATGAAGTCCTCTTCCTAGGTTTGCTGGCCCGGGACCTTCCCAATAAAAGAAGCGGGCATCAACATGAATACAAAGATGCTGAGTTCCACTTTCGGAAACTATCACATGGCTCTTCAAAGGTTTTGCGACGTCCCCACACCCGTGCCGGAAACATTGCCGTGAGACTGTGCAATATTGCCACCTAACGGTGAAACAGAAACCAATGATTTTTCTTGTCCTTACAGTGTTGTATTGTTTTCTGCAAAAAAACAACCGGGTTCAAAACATTAGAATCGAATATTTTCTGTACATAACAAAAGTATTCCCAAGCTTGTGCCTGGAAACTGAAAAAAATCCGTTAGGTTATCTAGCCGATACTCCCAAGTAGGTTTGGAAAAGAGGTTACTTATATGAGACTTGCAAATGAACGTTTGTCATTAAATGCCACTTCTAACATAAAAATTATAAATGTGGGAAAGTAGCTCATCATAAAATCTGTTTGTTTAGTTCAAATTTATATAAATCCTGTAGCTTTCGATACTTTGTTTGGTAAATGGGGTTCACACGTGAATTGAAATTACAGATTTTCATATTGCGTAAAATATTGCTTTGCATCAACTGTGGAGTGGTTGCAGATTCCAAAGCCGTAACCAATAAAAAGGCCAAAACATTTTTAGTTGTTCTGTCAAACAACAAGTTGCAATCACTTTACTCCCCCACGAAAATATCAGCTGGTTGTGACCCTGGCTGTAACAAAATGACCTAAGCGACTGTTTGAAAAAACATTAGTTGAGTTTGTTGTTACTTAAAATACTATTGTTTCGAAATTCACATTACATACAAAAACTAAGTTTGCTTCAGTATGCCTAAGATGCGATGATCAATTCAGGTTTTCATGAATGAAAACGGCCAGGTATTTCACAGATAGCTCGCGTTTGACCGATGTTTGCCCAGAGTAACTGTGAAGGCCTTCACTAAATTACCTTGGGTGGACTTTCTTTCCTGCCAAAAGGCGTGGCGATTCGCCACATATAACGTTGAATTCGTAGCAGCAGTAGTAGAGTCTACCTGATCGAGTAGGGAAAAGTCTATTGTGGCTCTTACGCGGAGGGTCGCAGGCCCGACTCTCTCTTCAGGTGGCTCAGGGCGACGCAGCATTGTGGCTGCAACGCACTTGGAACAATTTATTCGTGATTGATTCAGGAAGACAGATCGGTTGGAAAACTTGAAAAGTCCCACAGGAAATAAAATTATCGGACTTTCAACACCAACAAACTCCTTTCGAAACGAAAAACTGTTAACGCCTTTAGAAACAGCAACAGCACGTAACAGTTCTTAGTTTCACGCAATTCGGAATCCCTGACGTCAGTTCGATGCCTTGCACCGGGTGGCAGACTCTGACCGACCGTCTTAGACCAAGGGTCTGTCAAAAAGTAGAACGCTAGAATCAGTGGTGTGGTCAGGATTTTCGATCGATGATCTGAGTCGGGTACCTGCGTTACTCCACGAATGAATTTGCAGCCTAGTATCATCTTGGAAGTCATTCGATGTTTTTGCTAGTCGAATTTTAAACTACTGTTACACATGCCACCTCGTTGCTTTCGAAAACAACTCTAGTCGGGAGTTTTGTGTTTGAAATAAGGGTACCGGTGCCACCTAGCGGCGACAAACCACAATTCCAAATAAGCCGTTTCGGCATAAAAATGGGATTAACTCGTTTGACACGAAAGCAACGAATCAAAAGATGACAGCGCTTTCTTTTTTGCGAAGCAAATTTTGTCGAACCACGACGGTATCACTTTATCTGTTATAACCTTTACCGAAATATATGCAAACACCGCATTGATTCGCATGCGACAATAAGACAAATGGGGGGAGCGTTGTAAGAAATGGTCGCTGTGGTAGTTTGAAGCAGTTGCTTGAAGTTACCTGCTGCTGGATTCTCCACCGCCTTCGACACACGCACACTCGAGCAAATGCCATTTGCATCGAATGATTCATTTTATTATTAGTTTCAACAGGAAAAACTTACAAACGAAAATAGTAGACTACTGACCCGTTGGAGGGAAAGGACGCCGCCGTACGATTGGGATAGCGCGCAGTGTTTGTCCTTACCCATCCCACACATGCATGCGTGCTTTGCATCGGCCACTGCCGATTGGTGCTGGGGACGTTCGCTTTCGGANATTTCAGGGAACTGGTCACAGTAACCGTTTGTTAGTGTGTACCACCTGCGCCACTGCACAACGGGTCAGAAGATAGACACAGAATCTCGGTTACGATGACTCCACGAAACGACTACGATAGATATCGGCTCGAAGATAAAATAACACAACATTGCACACGGGTCGGACAGCTATGCAGACGGAGGAGCTGTTGAGACAACGACGCTTCCAGTTGTGGGTTTTACCGAGGTGTGACGTTACACCGAGGTGTGACGTGTCAGCACGTGACGTCATCTCGTGCACTGCGGTTATGTCACCAGGGCGCAATGAATTTCATTCAACCGTATCATTGATGGAAAGAGCTTCTTCTGGAGGTTTAAACTGAGTTGGACCCTTTCCTTTGAATGACACACGTGACTGGCAAAGCTCAGGAGCTGACGTCAACACCAACTTAAACTCGAATGCAGCAGAACCATCGCTTTTGAGAATCTGACAGCAAAAGTTTTCAGCAATAAAAACAGTGGAGCACTGCGTGGGGGGATCTGGGCCAACAAACCCGACCCCGCGAGTTGGTGCCAGCAGGACGGTCAACAGGGGCCATCAGTTTCTGGGCTGCTCATGGAACTGCTGCGAGGAGGATAAGTACAGTTGAACAAAGTGATACGTCACCTGTCGTCACAATGGAAGCATTCTACGAAGTACCGAAACGAAAGCGTGACGTCACTTGCCAATGGTAGCAAATTATCAATTTTCCTTTTTGAAGGATGACGTCGCCTTTGGATTACGTAATAAGCTTCGCAACGACTTCAATTTGATCAGCCCGTTCAACCTTACTGTTACGTCACACACCATACAATGGAGCAGTGGGGCGATTGAAGCTTTCAGACCGCCACAGACCGAGTTAAAGTTAAACACGTGACCTTTCAACAAACTTTAAAGTGCCAAACCCACCGAAAGGTCGACGATGCACAAAAACATTAATATTCTTTTTACGATCACTTCGCAAATCACGTGACGACGCAGTCACGCACGTAACAATGCCCACACCTGCGCAATGAATGCAGTGCGCAGGAGTGGAAGCAATGGCTGGCAACGAGCATGTTTGGGCGGTTATCGCACGAATATTGTTAACTTGAGGGCAAAGGTTGCGAATCGCAGATAGGTTGAGCGCAGGCGGCTTAAGCGGGTTCACGCACTGCCACCCCCAACACCATCCTCGCCTCGGGACAATAAATTTTACTGTGTTACCACGGCAACGCAGTTTTAGTCTAATTGCAAAAGAACTACGCGCGGTGACCTCCTCAACGCTTTTAGCAAATTTTGACGCGTTTTGAAGCCATCTGTGCATTCCAGGCCTGTTCTGAGCGGATCAGGGTCGAACAGGACTCATCCGGGCTTGGAGCGTGTTTTGTTACTGGACAGGCTTCGCCTTGCAAAGCACGGATGATAATGATCTATTGTATCGCCGCGAGTATTGAGCAATCATGCGCGACGACACAGCCAATCGCAGCGAAACAACTTTGGAAGAAAATTTCGCAAGGGATGACGTCGGTCCAGACGTCTGGGGGGGTTTCGCTTCTGGTGTCTTTCGACAGTTTTCTTTCATTAACTGACGAACGCGATAGGGGGGGGTTATGAAACGGTCGGAAACACAATTAAATACAGACAACGAAGCGCATCAGCCGATCCCCACACCTCTGAGTAGGCGCGCATGCGCATGAAAGTGGGCGATTGAACTCCGAAAAAAAGTAAATAAGACGACATTTGCGCTCGAAGCCACCGAAACTTTCTTTGGGGGAGTAAATAAATGTAAGTGATCCTCCGATTTCAACAAGATCTCGGATAATCCGAGACTCGAGTTCAACCATTGCGAGTACAATGAACCGGGTTGGATCGGGCACGCAGCCGACTCGAGCGAGCAGCTAGTGACGTCATGGTTAACTCTTTCGAACGCTGGTTGTCATAGAAACGACAGCACAATTGCGGGCGTGACGTCACCAGGCGAGGGCGCACGAAACAAAGAAAAGATTGTGAAATCATCATCGCGAGGAAAAGGTGGAGGAGGGATTTCGGAAAGCTGGGAACTCGTGTCGGCGATCAGTCGAGTTTTGCCCCGAACTCAGTCAACCGTGTCACACTTCGAGCGACCAACCAATCAGAGCGTTGTCGAAGCAGCGACTTCAATAGAATGAAATTTGAATGACAACAATTCTCTTCAGCACAAGCAACGATATCGAGAAAAGCGCGAAAACTTCAACAAAACCTTGCACTTCCTGAAATTTTGGAGTCGAGTTTTTATTTTCCTATAAAGCCGATGGCTATGACGACATGCGCGTGCCACAACAACAATGGTGGCGAGTACAGGGCATTGTTCCATCACAATCGCAATGCACTGTTTGTTAGCTGCAGCTCAGCAGAACACGCATCGACAGAAGAACAAGGCGGGGGAGGATTGGGATTCATTCCGTCCCATTGTGACGACATAGTATGGAAGAAGGCTAAAAATAGGCTTTTAAATCGGTTTCAGAGTCAGCATTTGTTCACAAAGCTGTGTCTTCGTCTTTGTCAGAATCTGCGGCTGTCAAGTCCGATGTTTCGAGTGGGGGGCGATGGGGGGGAGTGCCGTTGTCCGGTTCACTTGATGCGCTGTTGACGTCATCCTCCTCATTGTCGAGGGCAATGCGGTGATTGGACGACTGGAATATCAAAAGAAAGTGCGTTGCTTGTTTTTGCAACACTCCGCCAGCACGACAGGCCACGACTTGTCATCATCAAGCACGAGAACTATTCGGAGCTCAGACAAAGAACTGATTGCGTGCATCGACGTCGCTTGAATTGCAAAAATATTCGATTATTGCGTCAAATAACAAAATGGCGGCGGAATGCTTTCATTGCACATTGAGCTCCATGCTGGTGACGCTGTCGGAATTTTGTAAGCTAACGATGTTTTACAGAATTGGTTGATAAAAATCAAACAAGACTTTCGCAGAATCGCATTGCGGCGTTCTATTGACTTTCAAACCAGGGGTACATTGCTTTTCTGAACGTCACCGACCAAACTACTTGGGTTCCCGTTATCGATTGGATGACCTCTTACTGAAAACATCATCTTGAACAACGTCAGTTCGCAAAAAACATGAGCTCAACAGGTTTGGGACAGCTACAAGTATGTTATTAAAANAAAAGGGACTTTCCCGATTCAGCGACTATTGTCCCGCAGTCCCAGTTCAACTGAACTCAGGTTAGGCTTAAATCAAGTAACACCANGGTAACTTGCGAAAGTAAAAGTGGGATCGAGCGCCAAGCAGCGGAACGTTTGTCATTCACTTTAATCGCCACCAGGGTGCGCTATATCAAGCGAACAGCCGAAGCTCGTGCCGCTGCATACGGTGACGTCCTGGACAGATGACGTAACGCACAGCACGTTTGGCGCCGCAGGAAGCGATTTATTGACGACAAAAGTAGTTTGAGCCAACAAATTCCAAGTGGATTTTTCGACACAGCGCGCTAGACTTTAGTCTGAGCTATATTCACAAGCGACTTATTTCAAACGTGGTTAGAAAAGTTCCGCACCCACGAAGCATTGCTAATTTTTATCACCCACTTGCCCACCGCATGCATTGCGCTCGTACCAGCTGTAGCAGGTATTGGAACCGTAAGAAGATTGCACAACAATCAATTAAGAAGGTAACTTCATTGACTTACGTCTGCTTAAAATCACACGATTTGTACAAAATTAATTTCTGATCGCTTAAATGAAATATTTGCAATACGAAACAGCGATATAAGTAGTTATTACAAAAAAATCTCCGATCAACTCAATTCGCTCCGCCCCCAGCAAAAAACTTGTTATCGAACCAGCTAACTAATCAAATTTTGCGCGGCAAAATTTTTTTGAAGCTACTACTTCTGTTTAAAAATTAATCCGCTACACGACGCGAGGTGTTTAACTTAAAAAAAAGAAATCGGAGGTTTTTCACAAACTAATAATATAAAATGATGAAAAATTTCATAGTCTACAAAACAATCACCAAGATTAAAAACAAGCGGATTACATGAAATTAAAATGTTAGTAAGCTCACAGTCGGAATCAAACGTTGCTTTCATAAACAGTGTTTGCTTTTACCAGTTGAACCTCGTCATCAGCTACCAGAGCCTGTGAGCTGAGGTCGCCTTTTCCAGAACTTTCGTTGCCGCTAATGGGAGGAATCACTTCGCTACAAACAACAAACAAAACATTTGTTTTTTCGCCAACGACGCAGCGCACATGGCGGTGTCCGGACTATGGTGCGCGACCAACGGTTGATGATCTTGGAGTTTTGCTAAAATCACACAAGACGATCGCTAACGATCTTCTACTCAGCGCCATAAACAATCGATCAGCATATGATTGATAGTCAATACGCAAGTAAACTGGGGAAAACAATGGGAGATGACAGGTTTGGTTTNGAACTACATTTTAGTGACTTAATCATCGTTCTGGGGTTTTCCTTGTTCTGNAATTGGTTTATTTGTGCAATTTAGTGACGTTTTTACGTAGGCTTTAGCCTTTTTCCTCCTTTACTAATNTATGCGCAACATCCTTTCANAACACTCGCTCTATGATTCTATTTCGCTTCATTCTTTTATTACGTAACTACCTCTATTATTGAAAGAAATACACAACAAGTCAAACTATGCTTTCTACCGGTCTGGATCGGTAGTTTTCAGACCCTTTTATTTATTAGTAACACAATCGTTATTGACGGAGTTACTGTGAATGGGAGTTTTTAGTTTTTGATTCTGAACGACAAGCTGCTGCAAAGTATCTCTGTTATCTTCCTATATTTCCGATATCATTGCTATTCCAACAAATTTATCCATCCCAATAGAAATTGTTCTTGTTTTTCTTCTTTTTTTTCAGTTCAAAATTCAAGTTTTTCAACACCAANATGGTATTCATTTTGTACAAAATGGCACGAGAGTTGAACACCTTTGGAAGCCACTGTGTTGAAGCTTCGACCAAACATCTCGTGCGTGCAAGCGAAGCGCAGACACGCGCCCACCGAACACACGCCATCATTAATGTCCCTTTACTGAACACGAGTGTGCATGGAACCAGCAGCGCAGCCGTGCGGACATCAAGCCACAAAACACGGGGAGCGTTTTATCGAAGCCAACCGATGTGAACGCGCGTATTCTGCTTTAGCGGCAACGCTGATAAGTGGTCAGGTTGCTGTCGCTGATGGTTGTGTTGAAAACAGCACCGTCTGTCTGACGACAAAACTTGCGTGTGGATCAATGTGCAGGCATTGGAACAAATCTTAATGATTAAGAAAATGATGTATCACACATCACCCTATCTATTGGGCACGTTGAGGTGTTCGCTATTGGAAATAGCGTCACGCATGCGCGATCACTTTAAGTTGTTTTTGAATTAGCCTGGGCTCAAAGGTCAACGAACATGACATACGCGGTTAGTGTTCAGGAATTATTTTAAGGATATTACGCTTTACAATATTGAAAAGTATGGCTCTTATACCATTCGCTGAGGGAAGTNAGAAGACTTCAAAGTNATCCATACATCAGGTTGTTTAAACACTGGCAGCTTTGGCTACAGAGGTTCTGNTTTTCAAAAATATCGTTTTTTGNGACCGGGAGATAAAGTTACACAAGCTTTCCAAAGTTCATAAAAATCTGAGAGGGTGGGTTGTATTTCGTCTTTTATGTGGATCACCTGACGTGGAATGGCCCTAAATCATAGTAACGTGGTTGCCCGAAGCATGCGGGTTATCTGTCGGAAGGATAGACACAAACTATGTTGCAATGCACATGTGGCAGCACCTGCAACAAGTATGGTCGTGTTGCAACCACTGGACCGGACGCCACGTGTCAAGCTCGCCAGGACCTTACAAGAGACGCCAGGGGTGTGACTGTAGCTGATAAAGCGGTGACCGCGTTGTTTACGGGTGTGGTTCGTGTGCGTTTGTCAACAACATTAGCGCTGAACCATTAATTAAACAACGCCTTCTTGTTTGAATGATCACCTACGCAGTTGAAAAAGTACGCCTGGCAAAAAGTTCGGTTAAAGCTTCTACTCAGACACAAATGACTGTCAACACAGTGAAAATGCAAGGCGGCCAGTCGCAGGCTTCACCAGGTGGAGTACCTTGATTCACCAGGTGAAGTTATCCGCTCGCTGGGCGATGGAGCCTTTTGGACTTCCTCGTCGCCATGGCTTGACATGCTGGCTGCAATGCAAAGTCCACAGAGCGCGTCACGTCAAATTCCAGGGATTTTGCAGGCAACAAAACGCTGTGCGCTGTTTCCCGTAAACATAAGTTAGAACAACCTGTACAAGCGTCATCCGCAGGGTTGCCATTTCTAGTGTTTGATGTGTTCAGAGAAATGTCTGATTGTTTTGGCGACGAATCTGATGTGACCGAGCTGTTGTTTATGTTTGCCGCATTTCCTCTCATTTTAGGATAAAAGTAAGTTATATCCATAATCTTAAGTTTTTGTAATCCATCTCTCCCCTCGCGTGTAACGTATTTCTCCAATTAATGGCGACACTTCGTTCTATTTCGGATATAACATGGTTTATCGCGCTTTGCTAGGTAATGGTAATGGAAGTATTTAGCTTATATGAAACTACAACGTACAAACCTGATGTCAATGAGACAGACCCCAGTGGCAACACTGGACCACCTGCCAAGACATTACTGACCCGAGGGGATTTTGGGGGATGCCAGTAGCAGTTAAACGCATTCTGACTTTTTAGCGTTGTTTGTGTTTCTTATGTCAGTTTCGTCAAATGAGAATGGACTCAGTGTCACAACTTCCTCAATATTAAGCATTTAGTGTCAGGGAAGCGAGCGAAATTTCTGGCTGTTTTTTTTAAGAAACGCGAAACACGAACCTAGAGCTGAGCGCTGCAGTCGCCGGTGTTTCTGATTTGCTGCAATAGATTTTATTTGTGGAGATCTTCCCAACAACCCTCGATTGTGAACAGTTAATTTGCAAGGTCCGTATTATTTCAAACGAATTTGTGATCCACAGCAAGCGGTCAATAATAGCTAAGTGTCAAGAAAACGTACCTCATTCGCAGCAAATAACAACACACTTATCCGTTGCTGCTGACCAGTGAAAAGCCATTGGTCGCGTGACCAGCCAAGTCACGCATGAGTTAAAACAACTTCGCTAGCAGCCCACGATCAGTCAAAACATTCAGTAGCGTTGTGACGTAGCATACTGATCGCAGACGGAGAGGCGCAATCAAAGCAGTGGGAGGGAATGAAGTCGGCGTTTAACGAGCGAAGATTGTGCCCAGAGGGAAGAGTCAAATACACTTCCGCATCTACTGCCTCCTGTCTTCCGAGTTGATATTGTAACGGCTGCAGGCTTCTTGCCGCAGTGCAGCGCAATTTGCTACTGATCGAACGCACCTCGTGCGTGATAGCGAGGGAGGGGCGCTCGCGAGCAGGGACGCCGGAACAGCGCAAGGGCAGGGGGGTAATGGAACTTATAAAAAAAAAATCGTTACCACTTATGCTTGTGTCTGTGCAGCGACAATGTTGACCTCAAAAATAATAACAGAAATTACAGAAACCCATTTGGAGTTATATGTGTGCGCGAATAGCTGCAATGAACTTGTTTCAATTCGATCTTGATAAACCACGAAGTGACATATGATACTGTTATGAAAAGGCGCCTCCACCCCCGTTTTCTGTTTGTAGGCCAGGGTTAATAAATGTCCCCGTCATTTCCCCGATCTCCGGCGTCCCTGCTCACGAGAGACGACTTCAAAAACTGCCAGGTTCGACACACGCGTAATGAGACGTTGCCAGTTTTCTTTGTGAGATGTTTTCGAGTTTTCTTTGATATATGCAAAAGAAAGAAAGTCGGCAAAAATAAAAAAAACGTCGCATGCAAGAATTGCGACGCGAAACTTATTTTCACAGAGCCAGGAAGTTCTTGACTACATTGGTCCCCACACTGCGCACTGCGATATCTATCGACAGCCAATCAGGGCTCAGTAAGCTTCGGCTTCGGTCGTTCTTGTCATGGACTGTGACGGAACAATGGATGACGCAATGACGAGAAACGATGAACTGCCGTAATCAAAGCTTATTATCATTCTCAGTTCAAAGGTAAACAACGCGCATGTCTCTACTGAGACGACGCAGTCGACCACTCACTTGCACGTAGCGTTGATGTGTCCGGTTCACTTTCCGACGCTGACGAACTCGTTGTTTGCGACAGAGTTGCTGAGCGTAGCTGCGAATGGACAGTTGCATCGGTCAGGTGAGTACGGGTGGAGCGAAGGAAGGGGGGGAGCACCGTTGTGGCGGTAATTAGTTGTGGGGGGGGGAATTATTTGAACGGTACAAGGCGCATGACGTTTTGTTTGTCCGGTTTCAAGCGAAATTTCGGACCTCTGCGAAATTTCTGACCTATTATTGTTTGTCAATTATTTTGCTTCTCAGAGTAAAGGAATAGAGTTTGGCAGTTACTTTTTGATGTGTGCTGTATTAACAAAAACTTTTAGGTTAGATGTCAGATACCCACAACAAGCTATAGTACAGGAATAACTATAACCACTTAAAAATATTGGACTTAGTCTTAGACCTCAATTATTTTCCTTTTTCTACCTTAACCCAAATCCTAACCCGACACACTTACTTAAACACCAAACCCTAAGCCCTAATCATCAGTTTTCTCAGCGTATTTGTCATGCATGGATTATTACTCTGTGCAAGCACATATGGCGTGGAGTCAGAAATGTCGCTTGACATCGGAAACCGTGACCATACCTTTACTTTGAACGTTCATGACCTTGGTTGGTTAACGCCAGTTATTATTGGTAAATTTTGTACAGTTGCTCTTACTCTCACTCGATCCCAATCTCAATTCACCCAGCCAAGCAACCTAAATCACCCGTGAAATGCACTTTTATTGCAATCAACTGCACTATTTCGCTTCCACGCGAAGTGGCGCTGTTCGAACCAGGGTGACCTTCAGTCTACAGCGGCTCGTTCAGAAGAAGAGCTTGAAGCTTAAAACGACGCAAATTAAATCGTCATTGGTTTGATGCACAACATAGCAGTGCGGGACTTAACAGGCTTGATACTAAATGTTGCATGTAATTTAATAACAATATGCGGTGACGTTTTGGGAATTTCAACCACATCTCATGACCGAAATAGAACGCAAATTGTTGGAAGTCAACGGTAAATTGTGAAATCAGGTTTAAGTCTTTCGACAGGAGTTGTAAAACACTAAATCTTATTTCAAAAAACACCAAATTTAATTTTAAAACCTCACCATGCATTGCGAACAAACAAACAGACAGAGAGAGCAATGAAAGCATTAAAGGCAAACGCTTACAACGTCCTTTGATTGGTCGCTGGTTTGCACTTTGCTGGTGGAGGCGGATGCCAGTTCTGACAATTGCACATCTTCGTTGACTACTTTCAAGGTATTGGATTTTGCGACAGACATAGAAGAGATGGCTATCCTCGAAATCTGCGACCTGCCGTGCTTGCTTGGCTGCTTCTTCACAACTGTAAATGCAAGAAAAGGGTTGTGGGTCCGGACCGAACTAACTTTTCGATTTCGTCAATGTGCGGGAATACAAAGCTTATTGGTGAAGACTCTAACACCCTCAGCATCTGCCCAAGCATAGAAACATTCACTGTGAAAAGGAAAACACCCTGCAGGGGGTCAAAATGACAGGTCGTGGCTACTAAGTCGCGGACAGCGCTGATAAGTGATCGCCCCACCCTGATTGTGACGTATGCCTATTGTCTATTACAGTGCACGAAAGAGAAACTTCTTCCTTTTCTAGTGTATCCAGGATAGCCAACCAAGGGTGTATATTGCGTTTTCTGCATTGAATTTAGATTAGACTTTAAATCCTAATTTTCTACTTAAAATATCAGATGAGCTAATAGTTGATTAGCAGCTAACTAATCCCAAGCTGATGTTACTTGCTAAAGACACGCTACACCCTAACGCGGCATGCTTGCACCACTATCTCCGAACGTTGGGACTTTCATCGCAGCTGGCCAGAGGTTCGCTGTATCCATTTTGCCGACAATCACGGCTTGAAAATATATAGATTTCCCGGGAAGCATATCAAGATTTCCCGCGGGCCGCAAAGTTGAAGACGATCGTCCCTTTACGACGTCACAAAAGGAGTTGAGTCTAACTATCACTGCGCGTTACCATGGATCAACTTGGATCGATTCACACTGAATCGTAAACAGTTCCATCACCACAGCGTACAACGCTACCGCTCGATGCCCAACAACGAGACACTGGCGGAGTGCAAAAGCGGTGGAAGCGGCAAATCTTCACCGCGAAGTGGCAGATTCTCGCAACGAAGCTTTCCTTGACCCGGGTCTTCAATTTGTTTGCTGTGGGAACTCTTTAATTTGAAAGGAATTTTTAATGCACGGGAATTGTAGATAACGTTTTTAAGTATTAAACGGAATGCTTCTACGAAGCTTCGCAACCATCGCCAGCACTTTAAGAACATTAACACTGTATCTAATGACCAACCAAATTGCAAGCAGACTAATTAGATTTTCTTCGGATGATAAATTTTAATAATCTCTTAACGCAAGTTTTGCAGCATTATCTTTAGCAAATACTGACAGCCCTAATTATTCAGATTTTTGTGCTTCCTACACCGAGTAACACTTATTGCTTCATCATATACAGAGGCAAAGAAGTTGGTTGAGTACGCTACACTCGCACGTAGTCCTGGAACGTGTTGTCCTTTAGTACCCTCTGACCACATGTGCCATAGCAGCAATATCCAAGCTAAGGTTGATCAAATTGAAAACGTTCTTCTGCATTTGACAAAAGCCTAACCTTCTCATCTTTGACAGCTTTGCAACCTAGAAAATAGAATGTAGAAACATTTCCTGTAACATACTGAAGCCAATATTGAACCGACTGAAGCCAATATTAAAGTTGCTTGAAACTTTTGCTCATGGACGTCTTCGTGGAAATGTGACATTTTTTTTTGATAGGCTTCATTCGGCATAAAGTCAACGTTTTCTTTTGTCAACTTTTGTCGACGATGTATTACCTGGAGTTGATAGTGCTCAATAAACCGCACGAGTCAACAGCGACTTGCGAGCCATCGACATTCTTCTTGCGCATCGCACAGCACAAAGCGCATTGTGATCTCACAATATGTCTGCGCTCTCATATCCAGTATCCAACGTTGATGCATGGTCGATTAATTTAACTTCAGCAGGCAGTGAATTGGCGGATGCAGTAAAGTGCATTCATTTTGGGCTTGGCGGTTTCTGTCAGTAACTTTGGGAGGCAACTTTACTGACACGTATTGTTGAGTCAGAATGCCGCATTGTTGAGTCAGAATGCCGGCACAGCCATGGTTGCACCCGACGTAGTAAGGTGCGCCGACCTTGCGTTCACAGTCTATCGCGAAACCCGACAATGTTAACAAGCCCGACAGCTTCCTTGTCTAACTCACCGGCACATCACGCTATGCCGTCATGACGACACGCGACTGCATGAGACCACTGTTTTTACGTGAGCGCAACTGTTGCGTCACAAGGCCAGATCTTGGGCCATCGTTACTCAGCGAGGAAATTCGTTCAGTGCGTGTCTTGTGACAATTCTTTGAAACCTCCTCTCCTGCTTCGCATAAATGACATTCTACGAATAAGCCTCCGCTTAGATTTAAACCAATCCTCTGCAAGGAACCAGCAATTCTTTTTTTTTCGAGTTTGCACTTCTCTGATGCAACGTGCTTTGCCCAAGGGACATTTCTAGCATTCCAACTTCGGGACAATATTGAAAACTAGAAAATATGTGTAAAATGCAGCAAAATCAAATTTATTCAACTACACTCACAATAGTGAGTGTTCAGACCGACGTACCCATTGAAAAGTTCAAATGTGCAACTAGAAGCGCATGTACCTTAGCTTGGAAACTGTATTAGAGAGTATCCAGCCCTCTGTAGAAACCTAATTTTGAATATTTGTTGCAACGTTTTTCTTGAGAGGTTCGGCTCGTAGCTTCCATTGGGACTGTTTAAGAAACGCTGGTTTATGGGAATAAACAGGAATGGTTCGGTAAAAAAAGATTTCCCGAATGCAAAACTCTTCATTGAGGAATGAAAGGGGTAAAGCCACCGTTTTCAACTCTATCTGTTTCACCAAACTAAGTCGTCCAGAAATCCTCACCCAAGCTAACAGGGCTAACTAACTGTCGTCATCTAACTTGACAGTGCAACTGGACATAGATACACAGCAGCAGCAGCAAGAAGACAAACCTGGCTTCCGGAACACGTGATCGCTCATGAACTTCTGGAAACGTTCGCAGTAGAAGCCAGGACGGTGAACAGAGACTGTGTCCTGGATATAAGTTAAAGAACGAGTTTATTTTCTCGTTCACAACGTTCAATCGAATTCTTAGTCCAAATCCTGCTCCTTCACATACTTTCCGAGCACATAATATCAGCTTAACAAACATATTTGGTGGAAGTGGCGGCTTTATCAGACAGGCCAGTGTGTTTCGATGTCCGAAAATATTATCAATCAACGGGAAAAAAATAATTGCCTAATGCAAGTGCCGTTTAACAGCGCTGTTGATTTGAATATTTTTAGAGAAATATACATGAGGCAATTTGTTTTACATCATACTAGACAGAGTCTAAGCAGTAGAGTTAAAAAAAATTATGAGAAGATTTTATGAAGAGGCACTGATGTTTGCACTCATGCTGACTTTCTTGAAAGTAGTTTTAGTGATCGCGTCACGGACCGAAGGTTAACACTGAATATCCGCACAAGCTCATGTTAATTAACATAAGCAAAGAAAGAAAATAAAGCATTGGTTCATAACAACAAACATACATTTTAAACCATACCAATAAGAAACTTTGTTTTTATTTGAAATTCTAAATGGAATTTTTAATTGAAAAGCCTCGTCTGTCTGGAGTCATTTATAAATCAATCGTTGTTCCAAAAACTTCATCACACACACGTCACCGACTTTAAACGATGACGTTGATACCCACCCCGTCAGCTATGACGGATTTCCATGTGTGCTCCAGCTTCTTTTTCAATCTGCAAATTGAGAAAAAGAACATAGTTACGTGTCTTCACATCAAACCCAGAATCTGAGATGAAAAAAGCCTGCGGCATTGTCGTTAGCCGTGAACAAAACTGCCTCGTTGAGCCGGTCCATTGTGCGGTCACATTCAAAAAAAAAGGAAAAAAACATCATCAGCCAATCAGATTTTGTAAACCTGTTTGCAAACAAAAAAACAAGTTTGAGAACTTGAGCAACAAGTATAGAAAACCGCGCCAACAAGCAACAGTAAGTATACATTCAAGACAGTAAGTGCAATTTCACTGACGTTGCCAGACTTTCAGATTAAATGTTGGGAACGTTGCCATGACCTGTTCACAAGCAACCCAGACTTTTCTAATCTCTAGCTGGAATAATGAAAATAACACACAATCAACAATCGAGGGTATGTTCGACACTTCGATGACTAAAAGCATGTTTTTCTGAAATGGATCCATAAGTTAAATTGCCACAGATTATCACCGGGTGGGCCATTAGTTGATGACGCAACAATATTATGGATTGACGACGCAACAACATCATGACCACTGACTGATGACGCAACAATATTATGATCACTGACCGATGACGCAACAATACTATGATCACTGACTGATGACGCAACAGTATTATGATCACTGACTGATGACGCAACAGTATTATGATCACTGACTAATGACGCAACAATATAATGATCACTGACTAATGACGCAACAATACTATGATCACTGACTGATAAAGTAACACAAAGATATGAGTGCAAAGCCAGACGCGGGCACAACGTGAGTGGCTCGGCATTGAACTTACTTGTAACACTGGAGGATATCAATGATCCCACAAAAGAGCAGCAGATTTTCGCCTCTCCCTGTCTTGGCGGGGATTCCACCGGACCTGCGAAGATCACGAAGGTCGCATCCATTGAACCGGTTGCGAGAAGGAAAACCCTTGCAAGGAACAGCAACGCAGTTCTGACTTACCAGTGGTGAACGTCATCGTTGTATTTGCTTCTCAATAACGTAGCGCCAACCACTTGATTCAAGTTGTTGCTAGATCCGGCTTGTGAGACTGCAAAGCCAAGCAATCGACTACAATCAATCAAATCAGGATAATGTTGTTGCAAACTGCATTAAGAGACGCGAAAGTGGAGAACAACGCTGAATTGTTAGTGGAGTGTTTGTCTATAGACTGTTCTTCATAAAATACTTTTTTAACTCTCTTACTCGGTTACAGGAAGTAATGTCTGCAAATAATAAGTAATCTAAGTGAAGCGATGACAAAGACATTTGTTATCTTGTTTCAGAAAAAGAAACACTGCAAAAAATGCGTGAAAAAGCTATAAATATGTTCGCAATTACAGAGAGTAGTCCCAAACATCTTAGTAATTCGGCTGACATTTCAGTGCAAGTTGTTCGCCACTGCAATTTCAACTTTGAATTTCCTGTACCCGGCATCCGTGCCTCAGTTAACCAACCTTGGTGATTGGACGAAGATGGAAAGTCGACGGTCAAGGTCGTCGTCTTCTGTTTTTCTTGTCCTTCCGATTTGAGCTGCATCAGATTCAACAAACAAACACGTTCGAATGCAGGAAACTTTGCGGCGCAACGCGGATTTGAAGATTCGACAAATTTCTCAAGAGAAGTAGCCTGTTGGTCACTCACCCGTACAACATTTGTGAAATCAATACCACTATGAAAATTATATCCCAAAAAAACTGGAATAGGCAACTTTTACCAACGAAGTTCATTATCAAGTACGTCTCTTTCAATTGCATTGCACATAAAACTTTTTAAATTCAGAAAAAAGTTCGATGCCTCCTTGTAATTGCTATTGCAAAAACAAGAAATTATTTTGAAATATTCCAGACCAATAAACAAGACAAAAAAAACATTGTCAAAATCATGGCTTAAATGGAAACACTGAACAGCATACCTTCCTTTCCTTTTCAGCAGCATCCAGATTGTGAATAGCGAGTAGCATGCTGTAATCCATTATTTTGAAGGAACGCAACACCTGATAGCAAAACCAAGATAACATTCTTGAGCAATGGATAAAATACATGCAATAGTAATTTTTGTGGTGAGATGATATTAAGTTGCTTCAGTAAGTAACTTTCTTCTTTAATCACTTTTTCTTCGCAGGAAGGTGAGGTCTATTACTTACCCAACAAAATTCGTAAGCATAAAACTGCCGGGTAGAAATCGATTTGAAGGACCAGCGAAAATATGATGAGAAACGGCCAAAGCAAACGATAAAGTGGCGGGTTTCGGCAAACACGGTGAAAACCTTACTGATGATGGTTGGCAGCGATGTTTACACAACGTGTATGTCATGTATTCGACTTCATTGGCTTTGGTTGTTATTTTTATTATGAGGCTGTTCACTACTTCCTCGTTTTTGCGCAAAAAAGCAGTGCTTGGATTGAAAAACAAAAAAAGCCTCGCCGAGGCAAAACATAAGAAAAAAAATGAGAAAAAGCTCGTATAGGAGAATATTTTTAAGTGAACATTCACAGAATAGAGGTAAATCAGAAATGGTATGCAGAGAAGCCCATATCACTCTGCTGCTGACAGAAAAAGGTTATAAGCAACAGCACTATTTCACTATTGGGGCACAGTGTACATACATAGTACACAGTTTTCGTGCAGCGAAAAACCTAAAAACCTAAACGGGCAATAATCGAAAAAAAAACCTAAACGAGCAATAATCTAACTTTGCTTGGCGATCTTATTGCTTGGTCACTGCTAAGGATGACAAACTGCGACTCGCATGGCAACTAATTGTTGCTGTTTTTGTTTAAAAAACTTCAAGGTTCACATGCATGAGTGTGTAAACCTTGATTCCGTTAACGTTAACTGCCGGTAATTTGCATCAACTATAAGACACGTCAATATACTACTACGCGCTTCCTCATACCAGGCAGTCTCTGTCCATTGTCTTAACTAAAACGGAGTGGAGATCTTGCTCCAGCAAGATACCGTCGGGAAAATCGTTGAGGAAATCCAAGTCTTTATACGTCGGGTTCTTTTTCGCTCTTTCATTCTTGGACGCCTTTCGTTTGTACCTTGAACCTTTCAAATCATATTTCAGATGCATCTGGAAAAAAACAAGGGACGATAGTTTGTTGCCGACAAATACGACAACGCTTCGGTGCTGAACGGCAAAATACTGACATGAACTTTTGAACGGCAAAATACTGACGTGAACTTTTGAACGGCAAAATACTGACGTGAACTTTTGAACGGCAAAATACTCACGTGAACTTTTGAATGGCAAAATACTCACGTGAACTTTGCGCGGCAGGAGGTTGTTCATGACCGCAACGCGGATATTCTTCCCAGCAGCTTGCACGCAATAAAGACCGTAAAATTTTGGCAAGAAGGTTCTTGGATTTTGAACTAGATTCTGAAAGAAAACAAATCAAGCATTTAAAAGTCCGAGGACGATTATTCAGTGAACTGAACTGGTTTGGCGCAGTTTAAAAACCAAGAGTCACAAGTTTTATATTTTAATAAACCGCGCCAGGAACAACAAGTTCACGACTGGACAATGCATTCATACGTACATGGGCTGATACGCATGCAAAAAATATTATTGAAAGATGCGAAACAAGTTTCCGTCTTATCTGTGTTCAATTTTGCCAATGCAAAAACTGTTGCCAAGCAGACTTTAGGAGGGAGTTTTAATTCGTATTGTGCGCGCAGGCCAAAGACGCAGCGACGTAACAGACGACAGACCAATGAAAAGTCAGCGCAAAATCGTTGATGCTACAGGGAGAGTTTGGGTCAAAATTTGAAACGGACTAATACCGCTGTTTTGTCGCCTTGGAAACTAGCAATGCTTTCACATATTTCACGTAAAATCAATACAAAATCTTGCAGCAGATTGCAGAGAAGAGAAACTCAGTAAAATCATTTGACTAAGACATTCTGTTATTGTTTCATTTGTCTTATTCCAAGCACATATATTTCAAATCAAAGCTATTTCAGCAATTTTGACGAAAAAAGGCAACCGGTCTGTTTTTTTCTGTCATAGACCGAAACGTTTTTGAAATGGCCGAAAAAAATTAAGTCATTTCGGTCGAAATGTTTGAAAATATAGGCTAAAAACACTGTTATGGCGAGTTTTAATAAACTGAGACAAATGACCAAAATGTCTCAGCAAAAAAAAGCAGCGACAGGATGCACGGAACGCATTCCTAAAAAGACTTGCTGAAAAATACAGTGGTTGCAGCCAGTAGCGCAGTGCTTGTTTGCAGACAAAAAGGTTGGATGACAAGGCTCTGTTGTCAGCGTGCTTTGCGCTGAGGTCCCTGAGCGTGAGTGCTAACCTCAGTCTCTGCCCGCCCTGACAACAAACACAATCATCAGGTTTCAGTTGGATGTTGCTACACAATGCCAGCAAAAACAGAGAATCAGAAAGACGTTTACACGTGTCTGCACAAACTTGGCTGACGTGAAACTTAAAATCATGAATGTCAAACTATTATTTGCTGTCACTATGACAACCTGAGCAATATTCTAACCATCAGAAAAACTGCAGTGCAATTTGTGGAGTACCTCAGCTCCAAACGATAAGAGCAAAATTAAAATCAGGAGCTTCATTTGAACAAAAAAATTCTCCTGCTACAGGAAATAGACTTCACAAAATGGCCAGTTTGTCTGTATCTTCCATCAGTAAAAACCACCAAGTAATGAAGTCTAATAAACATGAGCGCAAGAATTGAGAAACAACAACGGATACAAAAATTTTTTTGTAAGGAAATTGTTAGGTACCCGGTATGCACCTGTAGGGACCCAATTTCTCTGAAACTAAGGACCCGATGATAATTTTCTCCAATTTTAGGGATCCAAATCGGGTCCCTAAAACACCTTAAAAAACCTGGGCTACAATATAACATTTATTCAAAAGTTTTTCAAAAAACAAAATGGTGACTATGTGCAAACATTCCACTGCACATGCTCGTTTAAGCTCAAACAATACAAAGACGTATCTACACAATAAATCAAAATTTTGAGCTGTTTCAATCACTGATAAACATTTTCTTTCACGTAGATACCATGTAATATCCAGGTAAAAGCTTTTGGAGGAACTCGGCTTCTTTGTGTTGAACTGTCTTGATGATGTACTTATCGTCATGGGTGACATAAAACAACGAACCACTTGCACCTGGATTTGACAGTTCCGTGAGTGGGTACTGACTGATGGAAAGCTGCACAAGAAACGTTAATATGAAGAAAATCCTGCTGTCTGGCATGCTGCTAGAAAATCTGAACCATGTTAAAATTTAGTACCATGCTATCCTAACTGCAATGCAAAATTTAGTGAAGTTATATGAAATAAAAGCGAACATTCAGATTATTGCCACTTTGCATGCAACCTATCCAGTCTATCACCATAACAACAGGGTCACATCTTGTCATGAACTATGAACAGTTACCATGTAGTCATCAGGTTGGATTCCAAACAGGTCCCGAAAGTACCGGAAAGCGGTTGGTGCGTACGTTCTGAATGTGAAATCTCCATAATGATGTGCTGGTGTCACAGGCGATCCATCACTGGAAAGCATGTCATGCAAACAAACAGGTTATTGACGATCATGGGTACCAAACAGTAATAATAAACTGCATCGAACGTATCAAACCAATTTGTTGCTGAGAATATTGGCGAAGACTTCCTTCAAGAAATGTTAAACTGAAAACTGGTGGAATTTGTTCACAATATATACGCAGATAATACGTAGTTCATGCTGAAACGCAGTGTTCCCAGCAATACTACTTGCAGTGATTCATTACTTCATTACAAATATCGCAGGTGACTAAACATCATTGCTATAAAAATTTACTGACACTAGTCCATAAATTTCAGAATAAATAGACACAATACAATGAACAGTGCTGCACTGCAGCACTAATATGAAGATTGCAAGGGTAAAAATGCTTGACTGCAAAGACAGCCGTCTGTATTTGACACTGGGAATCACTATTTTGCGTAGTCAGCGTTTTTGCTGTTTTCTGTTGTAGGCAGGTTTCCGACAGCTATACTGACTACCTGAAACTGTCTGCATGCTGATAAAAAAACAATGTGAAAAGTAATGGAATACTTTCCAGCTGTTTTTACAATTGCAAATTTGCTATTTTCGGCTTCACACTGTGCACATTAAACAATTCCACATAGCATGTAGTGCGGTAATAACATTCCTTAGAATGTTATTAGTGAGATGCTTCCTTAGTGAGATAATTATTTGAGAACTTAAACATCTACACAATAAATCAAAATTTTGAGCTGTTTCAATCACTGATAAACATTTCTTTCACGTAATCAAAACCATGTGAATTTCAGTGTATGTGGTAAAAGCAACTTGCAGAGCACTGACTTGACGACTTGGCTGAAACATACATGAGTGAAGCCTGAAAGTTGTTTTGTAAAAACAAGGTAAGAAAGTGCTTTATGGCTGAAGCAGTCTATTTAATGCAATGTTTCTAAACAAAATATATTGCAATCTGCATGGAATAGGAGACATGAAGCACCAACAATATTTTCAACTCTACACTACATAGCAAACACAAACTAAATTGTGTGGTTAGAGCGCATACGTCAGACCTGCACAACATACGGAACGTGGGCCGCAAGTCGGATAATTAACAACAGAATCAACTCTATCTTCGCGGAAAGCTTCTGAGGAATCTGCCTACTTGTTTCTCCGTTCATACTTTTGCGATGATTAGAACTTGCACCTATATAATTTTCGTACGTGTAAGCCACAAACAACGCCTCGAAGGGATCTGTCCTGTCACCCCTTCTCTTCAGCATCTACATCTCTGACTTGCCAACCACCGTCTCCAGAAAGTATACATACGCTGACGATCTAGCAATCATGCATGCTGATGGAGATTGGCAGGTAGTGGAAGGGGTGCTGAGCAAAGGTATGGCAACCATAAGTGAATACCTCCAGACATGTAAGCTAAGTTCAGAACGAGAACAGCGGTGTACGCAGTCTTCCATCTCAACAACAAGGAAGCTAATCGTGAGCCTAAAGTCAAATACAACAACGAAACCCTGGCTTTCTGCTCCGAACCCAAATACCTCGGAGTAACGTTGGACAGGCCGCTCACGTATCGCCGACACCCTGAGTCATTTCGCAAAAAAATTAACATTACGCGTTGCACTCTTGAGGCGGCTTGCTGGCTGTGGTTGGGGTGCTAGAGCAACAACGTTGCAAAGAACCACCCAGCCGTGGTCCATTCAACAACAGAGTAGTGCACTCCTGTCTGGTGCCGCAGTGCTCATACCCGCCTCATTGACCCCACCGTCACCGACGCCTTGCGAAGTGTGACTGGATACCTGCGACCTACACCAGCGGACAACCTTCCAACCCTCGCAGCCATCCAACCTGCTGAGCTTCGTCGCAGTGGAGTCACACTGTCTCCACCATGCCGTGCCATGGCGACTGGACTGGACACCTGCTCACCGAGTGGGAATGCACGGCCTCTCAAACCGAGACACCCATTTGTACTTGCCTCACAACAGCTCATCAATTCAACTGACGACAACAGCATACGTGCGGCGCACTGGGCGGATGCACAACACCACGAGATTCCGTACTTTCATCCCTGACATCGGCACCCAGCCTCCTGGAATGGTCCTGCCAAGAACAGCGTAGGTCCGGCTTAACCGCCTCCGCACCGGTGTCGGGCGTTTCCCTTCCTGCTTGCACAAATGGGTCGGTCATGGCCTCTTCGGTGACCTTTGAGTGTGGCGCAAAAGAAGAAACCGTACTCCAATGTCCAATCCATCGACCCCTCATTGGACAGCAAGGCTTGATGGTTCTGGACGATGAGACAATCGAATGGCTGCTCAACATCCGCCCCGAGATCTAGTGCGACCAAGCAGTGGATGGTAACAACTGGCTCAAACGACGAAGAAGCCACAAAAATAGCTAGAGTAAATCGATCACAGTTTATTTCATAGGAAATCTAGTTTGGCGCATAAAAAGGCGATCGATTTACTTGCGCCATTTTTGTGGCTTACAAGTTCGGGTAATTGTCGTTTCATAATTTCTTCCAAACTGCAACGAAATAGACTTTTGCGACCCGCGGAAGATTTATGTTGATGAATTTGACCCTTCGAGCTTCCTGGGTTGTGCAGGCCTGGTATAAGTTCACCAAAAAAGCACGAGATTGCAGTAACTGGCTTACAGCAAAATAACGTGGAGAATTGGTTTATAGATATTGCAGTACGAAATCTTAATGTAAATCCAAAGGTAAATGTTTCAATTCTGTTTAGCAATGTATGCAGCAGATGAAGGGAATGCTTTGAGATTATCCACAATGCAACAAAAACTTAGACAGCATCAAAAATATAGCTTCAATGGAAAGAAATTGGCGTGACATTGAAATAGGCTTAAGCCTTTATCTAATCCTGTGACAACTTAAGTGCAAACAGCATATAAAATTTAGGTGCAAAATGCATAACTAAACGATCGTGATTTTCGACTGTTCTTGCGCTGTGACATGAAATATTACAAAATATCTTTGCATGTGTATGGCAGTGCCAGAGTATCCACACCCAAACAAATAAACCTATGAATTACACAAATAAGTGAGCAATTAATAAACTATACCAACAATGAACAAACAAATGCTTACACAGGAAAGTGGTATGTTTCCACCACTTGGAAATCTTGCATTAAAACATCTCTGCCAGGCTTGCAACTTAGTCCAGCAACAGTGTGACTGATTCCAAGCTGGATACTCCCACTGAGTGCAGAGGATGGAGTCTGAAAAAAACATGCACGTGATACAATATATATTTTCAATTACATACATTTTTAAAATATTATATAATTGTACAAAGTAGAAATCTTCAGAACAATAAAAAACATATCCAAGACACATGAACAACACGCTGTAAGAAAGACAGCATACACAAAACACTGACATTTAAAAGGTTTTTGAGTTGATTTAAAATGCAAGCAAGCTACTTTGCAGTTGAACAACCTTATAGGAATAAACATACATAATACACGTTGTATAGGAATAAACATACATAACTTTATAGGAATAAACACACACAATACAAAAATACATGTTTAACAACATGATGATATGAACAATAGCCAATGCATATGAAGTCAAAGACATGTCATAGACATTTTAGTAAACACTGCCACCCCTTTTACATGTTTAAATGTGCTCATGATAGCACTGCTTGTCAGATTGTCTTTGACTTCATTTGCTTTGGCCATTATTTGTGAAATACGCTCGTTTAACGATTATCATTTTAAATGCATTAGTCACACTGGTTTGTAAAGAACTTCACAATTAACATTTCTGGTGGAACAATTAGTTCATTTTCAGTGGGAACCAGAATCAGAAGTAAATCTTTTTCAGTCACAATTCTGGCACATCCTATATATGTACTAGTATTCATGACTAAATATAACGTAAGCATTAACAATTAGATGGGATTTTAGTGTTTGAACTAAAGCAAAAACATGGCAAAGATAAAACAACTGCACATGAAGTTAATATCAAATAAAAAGAAACAAGAGGTAATCAAGAGGCTCTATACTTTCCACATGTGTGACAAGCAACGAATTTATCTGCGAATTTTTAATAGAAAATTGATTTCATGTAACACTATGCATTTTCAGTCGTTCAATCATATTCAAATAAAATAAACCAACCTTTTTGTATGTTGTTTGTCCTGTTGATTTGTCAACTCTCCTGTGACCAATCTTCTTCGCCTTAAGAAGCTGTGCTGAAGATGCAGCATCTACCTACAAAAAAAGTATGGCACAAAATAAATTAATACTTGCGGGTAAAACAATTGCATCCATTGTTTTCATAAATCATAATAATTTAATGATCCTCACTAATGCAACATACTTATACAAAGTTTGAAAGTGCTAAACACTTTTGCTAAAATGTTTTCATGGAACATTTTTTGAAGACAGTTACTTTTGATTATTGGCTGAAGTTCTCTAATATGACCTGAACAAAACAATAGCACAATTTTTTTTCTAATTTAATGAAAAGAATTAAAGATCTCAAAATAAGGATTTTCCTCAAATCACTCTTAAAAAGTGCTTTGAAATCAAAAGAGAATATCCAGCTTGAAAAATTACAGTGGTTCGTAACTTGTAAGTATGTGCAAGCTGTGTACTATTCTTTCAAGGTAACAATTTGCCCAACAACAATATGTTATCTAGGATAAAACAACATTGCAAGATTGATCGGAATTTGTCCGTTTCCACTTCTCACAAAAACTGTATTTTCTTTAATAAAAAATGGGATGGTACAGCTTAGGGCCGAGGTTCCCACAGTTGCCTATCTGAAGGGGTACATTTATTGCACAGCCGCAACAAATTAAATTTGAGACATGAAACAGAGTCTACGTTTGCAGTTCCAAAATTCTAAAAGTTATATAAAATCCAGTAGATTCTTGTTTTCTTACTTAGCCTTTTTGTCCTAACAAATTGTAGGGATACATGCTCGTCTGTCAAAATGTTAAAGGGGTACATGGTCAGAGAAAGGTTGGGAACCCCAGGTCTAGGGGAAAGAAAATATTGCAACAATGCTCAACAACATATTTTTTCAGGTAAGGTAAATATACATCAATAGATGTGTTTCAGTTTGCTGATTTGAAAATCTGAATCAGAATTTGTCCATCACATGAGGTTTTATAATACTGCAGTTTACTTAATTTACACCTTTGGCGCTGGGTGGATTTTCCCTTTAAAGATATCATTTGACCAAATCGGTCAAGTCTTTGCAACTCCATAAGTCACCAGGTGATTGTGCTAGAGAACTGTTCAAAGCCTTAAAAAATGCATCAAGTTTTCTAGGTTGCATTGAAAAAAAAATAATGAAGTTTTGGATTCAAGTTTCTTGTTGGTGACATCATGATCCTGAAAATAACAAATCAACTAATTAATCCCTTAATCAAATAATTAATCAATCTTTTTGTTTTTAGACCGCAACTTTTGAACCAGAAACGGTAGAAAGCCAATCAAGGCTCAGAAGACTTAGATTATAAGTCAAAAAATTCCATCTGGCGTTTGGCACCTAGTCAGCTGGCCCAAAATGGCCTAACACCTACGTAACTAATGACATCACCCACAAAAAAAACAAAATCCAAAACTTTTTAACATCGTTCAATGCAATCTAGAAGATTCGCCACATCTTTTGAGAATTTGAACAGTTTTTTAGCTCATTGCAGGGTGAGCTTTGGAGTTGCAAAGTGGCGCGAAAATAGTGGCTCAACGCATGATTTTGAAGTATGAATATATTATACACTGGTGCCAAAGATGTTTACCAACGCAGCTTGCAGTTGCAAGAAGAAAATGATTGTACTGAAGTGTATGCAGTATGAAAGTGGGATTCACTGAACTACAAGCTCCTAAGTAATGCATTAACAACAGGCCCATGTCATGTCTAATTCTATTTGAATAAGAGCTGATGCATCAAAAAAGTATAAGATTCTATTTGAATAAGAGCTGATGATGCCTACATCGTAGGCAAAATATATACTCTGTAAGATCTTAAAGTGTCTGATTCTTTGCTAAGAAACGATTTATTTCCATAAACAACAGGCCCAATTACACAATCTCACCTGATTTTGCCCATTAGTTGATGCTTCTTTACCTGTAAGTACAAAGGAAAATTAACTATGCAGAAATTAAATGTGAAAAACACAAATGAAACAAACACACTCAGTGAATCACATATGCTATTTGCATAAATTCGTTAACTGAAAAAAACTTTCCACTGATTTCAATACTTTTTTGATGCATAATTCTCCTCAAAGAGTAATAGCAGTAGAGCTTGAGCAGTGCATTGGCATGCCATTATGACAATGGTTCCGATCTATCATGTGGACAAAATTTCACTGATATACATTGGCAAAATTTGCTCCTGAAAAAATTTGTCCTACAATAAAAACATAGTTGCTTCTGAGCAATATAGCAGTTTTGTTAGCGTTTCTACTATGTGAAGCTCTTTTGGCATTTTTAGATGTGATTTTTTCTTTAACTCTTTGGCGTCTGGCTGGTTTCGGGGATTTTTGGAAAAAAACGCCTAAACCCACGTGGCTTTGTGCAGGAATTTCTCCGGTCTGGTATGCTCTGAAGACCCAGTAAAAGTCTCAAAAGACGCGGCAAGTCTTCTAGTCTGCACTTGAAAAAAATTTTTTGCTTGGGGGGTGCGTGTTTTTTGTGAGTGACGTCATAAGTGGAGGACTTTTAAGCCACCTTGGCCCACTTTGCATGGCCCTGGGCCGAACCGTTAGGTGGTAGTATTTCGCTGAAGTTTTTACTGGAAACTAGGCTACAATCCGAGTCTTTTGATACTTTGGATGACCTGCTGGAGTTTCGGGT
>JGI24159J19872_10000664_pt1 | contig 32873 bp, 21 predicted proteins | sample Ectturendosymbi4_FD_19872 | JGI IMG/M metagenome (IMG submission 19872) | reverse complement strand
TACAAGCTGAATCATTGCAAGGAGATGGGAGCAAAACTAGGCAGGAGATTCCTCAAACAGCCGGCTGAAAAGCTCAAGGCGGTTTTTGTTGCTTCTTGTGTCGTGATATCTTGCGCGTGCACTCGTCTTCGCAACACTTAAAGATTCATCGCAGAAAAGCTGCACGCAGATGCAGGGACGGGGAGCTGTGGTGAGGCTTCTTACTCCAACGGCAGCTAGGCCCTGTTTAAATAGTGCGTCTTTCTCGTAAATGTGGAGGTCAGAAACGGGACGAACAGGCGACAAGCTAACTCTTTAGATTCGTTTTATTTGAACCGGATGTGTGCCCTTTCAACTTTGTTTTATGACACAAATTCCTTCTGTAATGAAATGGTACCTTCATGAGATTGAGTGATGGACCACGTTTTTAATGTATTTTTGCTGTCCACGTTGCACCCCCCTAAGTCGTGTCCCGCCACAGCTTGCGCCCACTATGTCGTAACAAAAGCTTTTTGTTTCCGTGAAAACAACTCGCTACGCACTCAATGCTTGGATAATTGTCAACCGCGCTGTGGCTGCGACGCAGAAACGTCTCGAACATGGGGGTGTCGGAAGGGGGGTCCAGGGACCCCTGGATTCTGAAAATTCCAGCAAAAAAGATTCTTTTCTTAATTTCGAGTGGGAAAAAACAAATTTCACCACTTTTGCCCCCGCCCTTTGAAAAATTTTGGAAAAATGCCCTGGTTCCCCCCCCGGAAAAAAATCCTTCCGACGACCACGTGATCGAATATTCGAGTCTTTTTCCAGATGTTGATCAATAAACTCGATACGATCCTGAAACACTCGGTGGCAGCTTTGGTTTCGCCGCACTCCATTATCACTATTGTAAACCAGAAAAATCCGGAGCCGCTATCAGCGAAAAGGTGGGAGGGGGATTGCAAACGTATGCGCTCGGTGCCGTGGCCTCGCCCGCTGGTAATGACTCTGCGTCAACTGCTTCACACAGCTAGAAATTCTGAGAAAAGCGAATGAATCGATGAACTTTAACATAGGTCAGGTGCGAGGTCAAGCGTTTGTATTCGCGCGACACGTGATCTGCGCAGGACGCACGCGCGACAGTCTCGTTACGATGTTCCCACGTAACAACGGAAGAAAACAAAATTAATTTGTCGAAAATTAGTTCACGAAAAAAGCAGTACAGGCCGCACTGATCACAAAACGCATCTGGTTACGGAAACAACTGCTTTTCTTANTCGACTAAATTTTCGCCGCGTAATTTCAAACCTTTGCAAACGGTTGGCATGTCGCGATAGCTGTTTTGTAGCGGGTGGATGCTTTCTGGTAAACGTAAGTTAAGTAAGCTTGTTCAGGTTCAGGATGAAAATGCTTCTCAAACCAGAGCGGCAGCATCGTCGACACCTGCTGTTGTGATCAGTTATCATGAGCCTGCTTCAACTGAACCCCAACACAGTAGCCCAGCGCTTAGGCCTAAGTTGCTCGAGTTTGCAAGAGTTGCATCAGATATGATATTAAACGTTGGTAAACAGTGAACGGTCAGAACTATCAGCGCAGAACCCCTCCTGACGATTCAAAGATTTTCAAGGGGTCCTTAACGGTTTGAGGGGGGACATGAGTTTTTAGGATGGAAAGATTTTTGCTTTGGGCGCAACATTTGAGGGACACTGCCCTGAATGATCCCATGGCTACGGGCCTGATATAGGGGTGGAGTCGATGGCGAAAGCGTGGCACTTCACCCTGTATCAGGCCCCATTTTGGCCTCCGGAAAATAAGCATTATCATAAACTTTTGCAGGAACGAAATCTGTGCGCGAATAAAGTTTCCTGAATTAGGTTGAGATTGAGAATAAATGGTATGTTTCACGTAAACCAATAGCAACTGCATAGGCGTACGAGCCGGAGCGTTTGCCCTCTTCGGAGCGTCAAAAACGTGCGATTCAGGACAGTGTTCGTACCTTTTCAGGGGTTCAAGCAGCAAAGAAACGAACAAATTTGTAGGTCCTGGCGTTTTNGAAAACATTCTGGAAAAAACGATGACTTTTTCACGCTTCACTGCACTTCTGGGAAAGTTTAATTTCAGTCCAATTACTGGCGATAGAATAGAAATGCGGCATGCACAAAAAGAAGGCGTCAGAAATCGGGACATCAACAAACTTAATGTCCAACGGATTCCTTCACCTTGAACAAAGATTTCCCGAAACCCCTATAGGTAACTCTGATCCAAAACTTGATAAAAACACGCCAGAAAAAGCTTTCGCGTCGTTTTTTATTGCATCGTATTGCTATGGTAGTGCTTTAAAATGCTCACATAACGTATTCAACAATACAGCCGCAGACAGCTGTGTATCAACAATTGAATGCAACCGCTAACAGCAGGGTTTTAAGATGGTAAAGCGTTTGCGGCACCGGCAAGGAGTGCTTCACTTGAAGAAATGATTCGTTTGTCTTGGGGTAGGTTGTTCTCTCTTGTTGAATTGATAATACTGTTTCCACCCAGGCACGTAACGAGTTTAGATGTCGCGCGGGGCAAGAAGCAAGTTTGGCGCCCCCATGTTTGAAACTGAGGTCTATCGGAAGGAAATGTACTGTATTTAAGAAAGTACTTGTGAGATTGTTGGGACTTTTTGGCGCCCCCGCAGCCATTCGGCGCCCGGAGAATTCCGCCCCCCTCGTTACTCCCCTGTTTCCACCCCTTGGCGCGCCCAGGCAAGGTTGACGAGGGAAGCAAGCTTCGAACGCGTAAGGCTAGCTATGTACATGTCTGTGCAGCACACCTCCAGTCAGAAATCAAGAGTGACGAATCACAACAGAATAAAATTTACGCAATTCAAGTCTCGGCCAAGATGTTTTACATTTTATTTAAGTGATCTCGTTACCATCGCAACTGCTCTGCCGTTTACGATACAGACAAATCAAGAGTAGAGTGAAATAAGACCGATGCATCAATATTACTCAAATTTCTATGCTTCGCTGTTGTAAAATCCAGAACAAGTAACTAAAATAAATAGCGACCAGTGGCTGAAGTGTGTTTCATCCTCATTCGGTGGCTAGTAGACACAGTTGGAACAGGTTAAGTGCAATCGGATAGCAGAGCCATATACGTAATCATGGCAAGAATGGTGAAAAAGCGCACAGGATGCTTGTAGCTGTGCTGCCAGTAATACTCTTGTGTGAACAAACACAGCCGTAGAATAGTGGGTCTGTTCCAAAACACAGTGGTCAATAAAGACAACTTGGGCTAAACAGTCGTTTTAACTTGACCAAGACGCTGTCAGTATTTTCTCAAGTGCTTTCAAACAAACAGTGGACAAAACACGAACAGAAGTGGGCGATGACTGAAGTTGGGAAGTCCAGTACAGCCCAAACTTTTCAAGTTGGATTCTGAAGACCTTCACAGAGCTTCATAAAGATCTTCGTCTGGTGCTACAAAAAGAAAATAGTTCAAACGTGAAACAAGCAGCCAATAGGATGCAAGGAATTTGAATCGTTTGAAGTCATCAAATATTACTTGCCCAACAAGCGCTGCGGGTTATCACTTATCCTTGATGATTACTGTTGTAATGCCAGCGAAACGGGAGAAGACGTTGCTACTTGTCTCAGTAGCGCAGCCAAGAATTTTGTTCGGGGCGAGGGCTAATCAAAGACGTCGTCAGTCACTAACGTCATCTTGAGACGGACTGTTTCTTCCGTTTGTTTTCTAACAGTTGAAAACGTAGGCGTAGCTAGGAGGCCGTGGCCTCCCAAAATTTTTGGCATACCTAGTCATTATGTGCTTTGAGAAGCGGCGCCCCACGCAAGAGTATTCCTGCTCGCCTATAGTCAAATATTTTGCCCCCCTCAATTTTTTGACTCCCCTAAAATTTTGGGCTGGCTACCCCACTGGTTAAAAAATTATATGTAGACTAGTACTAGGCTGCGTTACTGTCATGTCTGGAAATACTTGGGGAAAACGGTTTTAGTCGTTTTTTGGTTAATCTATGCGAGTTTATTCACTTCCTATTTCGCCACTGCACCACTAATTATGTACAACAAAACTGAAACATGCATTTTCCCAAGGTTTGCACGAGATGAGAGACAAGTCTTAAAAGCAGGACAATTCAGACCCAAGTAGCAACTAAAACACAATTTGGTGTAAACAAGTTGCTTGATACCAATCTCTCTACGATTGTTTGTTTGCGTCTGNACTGGTGTTGACAATACAACAATTGTTTCAAAACACTGCTCACCTGTTTCGTCATAAATCGCTTCACCATCTGCCTGTGGCTCGCCAGGGAGCGGAGGTAGCGACGCACTTTGGAGTGAAGGCCTGAAAATGTGCATCTTTTCAAGTTCTATTTTTCAAAATCACGAGGTTTTCTCAGTAAAGTAAATCAAGCTGACGAGGTTTTCTCAGTCAAGTTAAATTAAGCTGACAGCTTCTTCCATTTCCTCGAAAAACATGCAACTGTCGATTCGCGTGTTGCACCAGCAACAGAGCGTGACGCAAGGTTGATTTGTCACTTTGAATACTTCTTAGTCTCCGAACAACAAGCAAGAAAACGAAGTTAACATACTTAATGTAACTAGACTCCACAAAGGCGATGGGTTTGAATCCATCGACAAATAGAAAATTTTTTAAATTTTACAATTCTATTTCACGTGACAAGTCAAGCAAGAACAGAGAAAGCAAGGCACTGATAAACCAAACATTTACTGTTCTTTTTCTGCATGTTGCAATGAGACATGACTTAAGCTTTCATTATTGTACGAAAGAGACATTCGCAAAGGAAAACGAAGCGATTGTCGCAGTCACTTCATAGGCGTAGCCATGGGGGGGCCAGAAGGGCCATGGCCCCCACCAAATGTTTAGAAAATATAGTCATTTTGTGCTTTGAGAGGCGTTTTTCAAAAAAAATGGTGTTATTCGCCTAAAATCAAGCATTTTGGCCCCTCGCAAAGTTTTGGGCTGGCTGCGCCACTGAGTCACTTACAGCTCATCCGCAATTTCATGTCTTTTGCGATAGTCTTTGCGAAAAAACAAACATTAAAAATTGAAAAATGGTTTCTAAATTACAATCTCACCTTTGTCTGTTAACAGTTTGCAAAGTACTTTTAAGGGTTTCGGTGTCAATGTTCAAGTTTTCGGATCCCACGTAACCATCTGAATATAATGGTTGGCGGTTAATACAGCACTAACCTTTTTTTCGTCAAGCCGTGGCTAATATTCACTTTGGTCTAATCATACTATGAAACCTTTCAGTGTGCTAAGTATATATACAAGCTTGTGTAAAATCTATGAGCTTCCAAAGGGTTCACTGGCAACGGTCCTGGATGGTGGATGGCCATCAGACCCGTGGAACCGGAGACGGACAATCGATGGCCACTTGCGATGAAAACATAAAACAGCGGATTTTAAGATTACATAGTTCCAAAATTTTCTGTATCCACACGAACATGTGTCGGTAAGCAACTTCATACCTGATTAACGTCTGTGCGTACAACACATTAAAATAAAAGCATTATCAGACACATACCAGATCTTTCCTTATACTCCTATACTTGTCCAGCATATTTGCACGATGGCACTCGTTTTGAAAATTTTTTGGGATATCAGTTCAGCCTAATGTTCCTGGTACTGAGTTGTTTGCCGCCTTCTGAGGCGGCCAGACGATGAAACATTTCTATTCCACTCTTATGAAGTATTGAATATCCATGTGCTTGACAAGCGTTCTAGAAAGTGTTTCTTGCTTCCTTTTTTCAGTTTAAGATGTGTACTTTCTGTCGCTTTTACCTTCTTTCATTTCATACCCTACTCTCACTTGCCTTTACTACATGTCGGAACCGTCGCCAGAAAGTCGTCAATAGCTTTACGTTCGTGCAGTGGGGGTTTTGACATTCAAATTGGACAAAAATTCCACTAACTTATAGTGTTTTATATTTCAACTTGGTGGGGCTTAGAGCTTTTTAGTGGGGCTAAGCCCACCAAAGCTCCTCGCGGCGACGGGACTGCTACATGTCGCTATCCATGTTATCGCTACGTCAGCAATCACTCGCGTTCTGTTATCTCGATTACTCCCCTGTCTCGTGCCATTCGCCGAGATGAAAGCTTCCTGTTAGTTGTCTGAAATGTGTCGTTGAAATTCAGAACAGTTGAGCAATAAAATTTATTCTTATTGTCCTCTTAGCTGGTTCTGCAACATGAATGCTGCAGCCATCGTGCCAGATTGTCTCTCGAATAAGAAGCGCCTGGACTTGTCGGGTTCCTCAGTAAAGCTATCATTTCCACCAACTGCAAACCAAAGCAATTTCACTCTGGTACGGAACGAACCCTGGAAGACTTTCAAGATCGTGCTCAAGACAACAACGCATAAATCTATGTGGTTTTAGGCGATGATTGCTTTTTTTCATTGTGTCTCACAGACCTCCCGTTAAATTCACATTGACGAATACCGGGCTTGGCTGTACTGTACCCGACTGCGTAGTGACAGGAATAACGGAACATTATCCGCGAAAGTCATGCAAAAACCACAACGAAAACATTCCTGTCACAATTCACGATCTCAACGAGCAGTTAAATACAATTTCAAAATTGTTTTGTTGCGAAGTCTTGGTGAGAACTTTACAGGTTCAGGTAGTAGTATTTTTGAATAAATGCTTTTCGATTTTTGCGACAAGTCGTGGCCGTGAATAAACCTATTTTTGCACTCACATGCTCCGTCGCTGTTCCGAACAAGGAACTTGCCCTTGGGACAGTCTGTTGTCCTGAGAATGTCAACCTTCTCATTTGCTTGGACGGCCAGATCTTTGCCGCCACCCTTTGACGCAGCCTTCGCAAATCCGACCATTTCCACCGGGATTTCCCCGTCTTTGGGAAGCTGCGAACGCATGACCTGATCAGCAGGATGGACATCAAGGGTTCCCAACCTTTCTAACAACTCGTACCACTTAATGGGCATCCCATGTTGTCAATGCGAACCACGTCTTCCAGAACAACTGATTTTATCCAACTTTAGTTTATTCAGAAGAATGATAAACATTAAAGTAAGAATAAAAGACCGCAACTAAATTTAATGAGAGTTTTGTTTTTGTTTACCTTCCACCAATCGGCCGATGCGTGGGGTAAATTTGCTAACAGCGCATCGAAAATCATGATGTTGCGCTATAACAGGAATATCAGGCTACAGGAAAATTTATTTATTTAGAAACAAAGCCGGATACGTAAACTAGAAAGCTGTGAATCCAGGTTTTTGTTAAAAAATGGAAGTTATTCGCGTGCCACATGTTGTAAATCCCTCATGTACATCGTACAAACTAGACTAGCGTACTACAATCAAGCAAATTTTTTCTCTTGAGCAAGTTATACTTTTATTTTACTTTTATGTGAAACTGCGGCGTTGTTTTGCACAAATTATACTAAACATTATATTAAAATAGATTATATCAAGTACACAAATTCTTAAAAACCTTGAATTTTTTTCTCATCTCTTTCTCTTTTTTCTCTGCCTCTTTTTTCTTTTTCTCTTCTTCTTTTGCGTTCTTTGCATTTTCAGCTTCGCTGTGTTAGAAAATAGATTTTGCAACAGTTGGACGACGCCAGAATCAACCAACGAATCTACAGCATTTTCGTGCAAGAGCTTACCAAAGCGCAGATAATTAGTGACAAACTTTTTTTAAATCTCACTACCTACAAGCCTCACATCAGGTTCAGAATAAGCGTCGATACATGTATTGCACAATCGAAACAACGAGGGTTAACGTTCAGTTACGTCCAAGCTTCAGAGCAATTTTTTCACATGCAGCTCTCTGTTGAAATCTTGCGGAACACTGACGTCTATTTGCAAAACGCATCAATGCGTTTTTTAAATGGAAACCGGCTACAAATCTATTTCTCGTGTTTCGCGCATTTAACTTTCTTCCACTACTGCAGGGAAGCGCGATTGTTGTTGTGACATTACTGCCGTATCTTTTAACGCTTTTACATCTTTAAAATTTATACCTTTTTTTAAGTAAATCTTTTCGCTTCATGTAGGTCTCCATGTCCTCGTAAAGTTCCTCACCCTTTGGGAAGAAAAGGTTTGATTTAACTTTTTTTACAAGACCAGCAAAAATAGTACAGTACTTTAACAATGGCAATTGTTTTGGCAACTGCTTCAGAATGCAGCTGTAAACCGAGGAAAGCGGTGAAGTCCTATCATTCATTTTTTGAAATCAATGCATTGAAAACAAGTTTTTACAATTAACATAGGTTTCGAATGCTGAAACTGATTAACGATAAAAAAATTAGATACAACATATCCCTTACTGATTTTGGCCGTCAGCCTCAGCAGAACTTCCTTATTTTTCACCCAGAACTTAAAAACTGCTGGCGCTAGAGCGGTGGTTTTCGACCTTTTCGGTACCACGACCCATTATAGCAACCCTCTATGACCCAATGACATCCATCTCTAAAACTTGAATAAAGTAAATGATACGCAGCTGTGTACATAAAATATCTACTCGCGACTCCACCGAAATGGTTCACAACCCCTCAGGGGGTCGCAACCGCCAGGTTGAAAGCCATTGCGCTAGAGAAACGCTTCAAAGATGAAACAGGTTTCCTAACTAGCAGCCCAATAACGTTGACCAGCAGTTTCGTGGCTCTACAGCGCAGGCTACGGGTGGTCGAACATAGCTGGTGTGACTCACTCAAAACGACTGCTTGAAATTAGCCGTTCCACTATTGGCGTTAAGTTTTACTTCCTTTCCTTCGGTGAAAACAGCATAATGGTCATAGCATGTGTTTGAAACAATGGTTCGTGTCCTTTTTCTAAACTTTGCTTTAGTTTTTCGTCATTTCACCTGCAAGCTTTCGCTTGCTTTTCACAGGATTGAAGATGCGTAATTAAGGCGAAATCGATTTTCTAGCAAAACACTTTGCGAATTGACAGGGGCAGTAGAATCACCGTAAAGTTATGAAAGCGGAGCATGGCGGGCAGATTTCTGGAAAGCTTGACATCATTTTTCATAATCAAAATTTGCTTTCGCAAATACGCATGGAATTCAGTGGTAGCTCCTCAGGAATGGGTTTGGATACACTGCTTTCACTGGGATAAAACATTTAAAGTGATATGGTGACCTTCAAAACTAGAAATCTTCTGGAAATCCTAAAAAAATAATTCGTGTAGTATGGAACCTTTCTTTGACAAAGACTCATCTCTGCAGTGGTCTTAAAACTGACCATCTTTTATTCACGGAATGATTTTCGAAGAGAATAGGGGGTGTTTTTGTTTCAGTTGGAAAGTTACGTGCAAGCGTAGCTTTTCTGGTGATGATTTGAACCGCTTAACAATCTGCAGCAGAATATTTTGATTATTAATTCACTTTGCCCTTTCCGGGTTGGATGCTTGAAAATAAACACAATCATTATTCAATTACACTGCGCGGTATTTGGAGAAAAACGCGCAAAAAGGAAACACCGGAAATGAAGCGCAATTTCTTAACAATTAATAAATAATATGGTTCGATATTCATTTAAGACGAGAGAACACAATGACTTCACGACTCACCTCAGCAGGAGCGGCCGCAGGTACTGTAAAAAAAATCAGCAAATCAACATTTCAACTGTGTTACGAACTGATGGATTGGTTTACGACTGGTGGTTCTACATACTAACGTCTACCTGTAGTTCTCAGAACGTTGGTAAAAACTGAACAGAAAATGCAAGAAAAGTCTGCAGCTCTGCTAATCAATATAGTCTGTTGCTATGTTACAACCACATAGAATGTGTTTTTTTGCGTCTTAAATCAATAAAAATGCTTTGATTGACAATCAATTAAAAATGCTCAAATCTAGTCATGGATTTCTACAATGATTATGCTTTTTGGTGAAAAAGTACGAATCGATATTTTTAGCAGTACAGAATATATGCCGCTATTTTGGAAATAAAACGATACTACGTCAGGAGTTATGATACTTGCATTTTTAAAACCTAAGTACGATATCTTAATTTTCACATTATTTTCAAGTAAAAATGAGATTTTCGCAGAATCTCAAGGGTCATTGGATCAAAACTGTTTCTGGATGTGCAAGACATCGGCAAGCGTTGGCCTTCCAGTGGGTAAACGCTTATTAAAGACTTNACACCATTGCGGGGCATCCGTCTATATTATTTTGTCAGTTTGGACACATTTCCAAGATGTTAATAGCTTCACAGTTTGATTATCAAAATCGACATGCTATTGAACAAACAAAAGCGTAAAATATTTAAAACAATGCAAAAGACAAGATTCGCTGAATATCTGACCAATGCCCCAACATTGTTATTCATCACCATGTCCACTCTCTCTTATACATCTAATATCTGCTTATAGCCAAAGATAAAGATGATCCCTCAGTAGCTTGTCGATGACAGTATTTGTCTAACTGACGGCATATTTCTATAGCCAACAAATATTGATACATTACCGTTAAGGCGTCTAGGAATGAGAATCGTTTAGAACGTGTTTTGATGCATTGCATTTCCAATGATGCATTTCTTTATCTTGATGCCTACAAACGTACCGTTTCCATCAGCTGTGTCGTCATAAAGATCTTCGCCAGCTTCTTCATCCTCCTCATCCCAAGTTGGTCTGAGACATGGCAAAGATAAAGTTTCATCAGTTGGGAACAACATAAAAATGTTTGATGAATCAGTCGTTGTAGCCAGATATAATCGTAAAACTCAAACTATCCGTTTTATGCGAAATCTAAGTTTAATGGTGAGAAAAAAAACGTCAGGTATGCAGTGCAGCTTTAAGCATCACTGTGAAGTAAACCTGAGTTTACTTTTTCAGTCATAGACCGGATTTTTTTTTAAATGACTGAAACAAATCAAGTCAATTCGGTCATAATGTCTCAGAAAGGTAGGCTAGTGAATATTGTTACGGCGTATAATGAATATTGTTACGACGTATAATGAATATTGTTACGGCGTATAATGAATATTGTTACGGCGTATAATGAATATTGTTACGGCGTATAATGAATATTGTTACGGCGTATAATGAATATTATTACGGCGTATAATGAATATTGTTACGGCGTACTTTAACACTATTATGGGGCGAATGACCGAAATGTCTCAGCGAAAAAAGAAACCCAGAAGCAGGGTGTTGTGTTGCTTCACGTTCGATGCCTTTAGCTTCACGTACCGAAATCATCGGTTGTTTCTATGCAAGATTTCCAGGTAACACCAGCGATAAACGTTTGTTGAAAATGTTGAAATAAAAAATTTCGCTCAGTTCATGAGACGACACGGTTTTCGTAAACGCTTGAAGTTGTAAATTCACATTTTTTGTTATTTTTTAGGCAAACCGTTAGGTTGCTTATTTATAAAGGGCATTAACCGGTCTCATTGCAACAGAACAAATAAAAACTTGAAATGTTGCAATTTTTTTCGCTTGTTGAAGAAGCATAGCACTTGGTGGTTGATTGTTCATCGTACAGCATTTGAAGTACAAAGACACAAACAATGAATCGCTCACATTTCTTCGGCTGAGGGCTCTTTTGTTAACGGAGGAGGGACTTTTGATTTCGATGGTCTTGCTGGAATTTGGGCTTGAACAACGTCATCTGTGTCGTCATAAACGTCATTTCCATCAGGGGGAGGTGGAGGTAATGCTCGCGACCCTGTTTGGTTTAAGCAAAAGTGCGACAGAGCGAAAGTTGAAAGTTCTGGTGCGGAGAGAAACCAAGCCTGTAACTGTCAACAGCCACAAATTTTATACATCAACGAATGATTGTTTTAATGAATCTAATGTATCTCGTCTTGAAGCAAAGTAATTTTAAGGCCGTTGAGTTGTTATATTCAACGTGCTCCAACATACAATTATACTAAGTACATTTTAATGCAGTGTTGAAAAGCAATAAATGATTTGGAACCGATAAAGCCATGTTCAAAAGCAGCTGGGTTAGTGCGTAGCTTGCTAGCTTGCGGTCCCTTATAGGAGATTCNAACTNGCCACGGAAGTATTGCCTAATCCACTTGTGCAACGGGCAAGCAACAATAGAAATTCCCCGTTCAACCAGGTTCACTCTAGCTCAGTGCTCCGCAAACGGTGTGCCGCGGAATAATTTTATCAGAAAATATGAGCATTACAGTTCGCTATTCAAACCCTATTTAGACTCCCACTGTGCATTAATGTGTTTTTGTGACGTGAGAATTGCAGTTTTCACAGCCACATAGTAGACCTGGCGTAAAGCAATAATGGCGGAGGAAGGCAGACGCTTGGCTGCGTAAGTGAAACGCCAAAATCCAACCATTCAAATTATGCACTGCTGTTTAATTAGAGAAGCCAGGCCTGAACTCATGTTTTAAAGTTTGGGGGAAAATACATTTTAGGGGGGAAAGATGTTTGTTTTCATTGTATTTTTAAAACACATTTTTCTGGGCACAACAAAATTTGAGAGGTCTATGCTCCCTGTGGCTACGGGCCTGAGGGAGCCCTGATGATCATACCAAAGGAATTGTCAGAAACGATGAACGGCTGTATCCACGTTGTCAACTTTGTTAAAACAAGTGCCTTGAATTCGCGAATTGTTTCGTTGCTACGCGGAGGCGTTGCTATGGGAACTGAACGTCAATCACTGCTGTTTCAAACGTCTGTGCGTTGGGTTCACGGGGCAAAGTTCTGCAAGACTCTTCGAACCCTGTCATGAAATAAGTCAGTTCGTATTAAGTCAGAACAACCATCATCTGTATAAACACCTTGAACATGGTCGTTGGATCGCTAAACCTGCATATATGAACGACTTATTTCAACACTTGAATGAGGTCAACATTAAAATGCCAAGCAAAAATTAAAATATACTGGCATGTTCGGACAAGTAGAAGACTTTAAACAGAAAATAGTACTGCGGAAAACTGAGTTAACACGGGATCACTGGAGATGTTTCCAAGCAAGAAACAATCATAATAGAACTATTGACAAAGACTTTGTGTGGATTTGGCCCAAGAACACTTAACTTTCTTACATCAGAAATATGACCATTACTTTTTCACAATTAATACGAAACAATATGGCTGGATCCGAAAGCCTTTTTTGGCTAATGCTCAAATTTCAATGCAATAACTAGCCTTGCCTGTTAGAAAAAAATATTCTTGAACTNCGAAATTACAGACCCCTGAGATTAAAATTTACCGATGTTCCACTTGATAAGTTTTGGATTTGTATTGAAGGGGTATATAATGGAATTTCGAAAGTGGCTCTTGAAATGCTACTTCAGTTTTGCACTAGCCTACATTCTTGTGTGAACAAAGTTTCTCATCTTTGTTATTGATCAAAAACGATGAACGATCAATGCTTAAACAAAGTTGGAGAATTTCGAGTTGCTCTTTCAAAGACCGAGCGTAACGTACAGCGATTGTTCTCATTAAAACAAGCGCAAATACCTCAAAATAACCATGACGTGCATTGTTTACGTTAGTGGTCGAGGTGTGCTGCAAAACGTTGTTAAGTATGCCGTGAGTGAAAAAGATTGTGGAGCACTGCTCTAGCTGCATTTATGAAGCACTTCCCGATTGCGCGCTTTAGGCATGTGACGCGATACGCCGTCACACTTGGAACAAGGCTCATCATCAACTGTCAATCTTTCACAGACGTGAATTCTGCGAAGGCAAAGGACATCATCACAAAACTCGTGACTTTCGGTTCCTTTCATGGCTTGAAGTCATTCACGGCAATGAGACCGGATTCTTGGGAAATGGCCATCTGTGAGGTTGACGCGAGCTGCAGTTCCAGCCGCCGATAACGTTACGTAGCCTTCTTGTGCTCTACAGTGTTACCAACTCGTCTTACAACGGATACACCAAATTTAGTCCAAAAATACATCAAACAGACACCACATTTATCTGTAACAAAATCCTTAAAACTTATTGCTGCTTTTTCCATGCTTTTTTGCCACATGACTTAGATGATCAACAGTTGCTGTTGTGCAGTGGCATATAAAGAAGCTGCATCTTCAATTTCTACTTTCCTGACGTCAGCAGCGACATATTTTTTCTGTAACCACTGGAATATTTAACCTTCCAGCACCTGCAACAGCATTTCATTTCCCTTGTGTTCCACCGCAGCATTTCATTTCCCAAAATGAATATTTGTGAAAAGCATCAGATATTTGGAACGATAGGATAAAAAAGTTAGTTGAAGATACACATCGTTGAACAAAACCATACAGATTGTTTCTAAACGAGGTATCAAAATCCTGATAATGTTTAACTTGGTGTGGGTGAGAGCACTTACATTTCTGGGTACGTAGTGCATATTTTGGTGGGCATTGTGACAGGCAACTCGTAACCGTTTCACACTAGTCTGTGGGTAGCGCTGCTACCAACCAGATGTTGGATTTCGCGACTGGCCAGGAAAAGCAGGCAGACGTACATTTATATGTCGTTTCATTAAATTAACCAGAATAGACGGTGTGTCGTGAATTGCAGTAAACAGCGTGTATCATATACCATTAAGCAAGCACTTGTTGTAATTAGAGCTGTAAAAACATTAAGTTGGAAGATTTTGATAGACATCAAAACGTTCACCTTCAAGGAAAATATTGAACAAAATCTGTAAAATTTGTAAATAAGACTTCTATAAGATGTCTTGGTAAAGTTCAGAACAGAAAACCATCCAAGAAAGCCTTCATCTGCTTAGAGTTCGCAATAACTACTGTTGGTGTAGGAAATTGCATTATCATGCACACTGGTTTAAAGTGGGTCCAAATATATTTAAAAAAAACCTGCATCATGTATGCGTAAGAACCCATGTCAGCTTTTGGATCGTAACGAGGTTAAGAAATAGTGGCATTTTGATATTTTGAAAGACGAACTCTCTCTGATTTCTTTTGAGTTCTTTATATGCTGGTGTTGTCGACGGATAAACTTTCTCACAATAGTAAAATGCTGTGGAAACTACAGTATGATTTTATTCACCTGGATTTTCCCCTGGTAAAGGCGGGAGTCCTCGAGCATCACTTGAACTTGCCCCTGGACGAGGAAGAAGTCCTCGGGCATCACTTGAACTTGCCCCTGGAAGAGGAGGAAGTCCTCGGGCGTCAGGTGGTAGTGGGGGGAGAGCTTTATCGGGGATGTTTGGTGGCGGTAGTGGTCTGTGTATCGGCGCTCCTGGATTAAAAAAGACGATAAAAACGAAGATACACAACTTGCAACTTTTCTGAGAACAACACGTTTCTGAGAACAACAAAGAAGAACTATTGCACCACCGAATTTGATGACAACAAGCACAAAGCTAGATAACCTTTAACCTTTATCAGACGCTCGAGATGTTTTCCGCATGATGTCTGAAGGGGGTATTGGGGGTAAGTCTCGGTCATGCTGCATTGGCGGAGGAGGCAAAGCTGGAGATCCTGCAACAAATGGTGGAAATGGCCTGTTGTTGTCAACAAAGTTGCGAAAATATTGAGTGTTTGCAAGTTTGCAGTGATAATGATTTTGCAGTGTTGTCTGTTGTGCCAGGATTGCTTCGTCGCGAAAAGTTGACAGTGCCCCCAGTGGCTGTCAATCACAACCTTCTGCTTAAGCTCTGAAACATATGCTTTGTGTCATTTTTGCCAAACAGGCAGCGGTTGACAGAACCGAGGGAGAGCATCAATTAAACTTCAGGTGCGTCCGGTGCCGACAACACAATATTCATTCAAAGAAAGTTTCCCCACCGGAGGGTCTTATACAATAGTTTCATTCCATGGAAAGCTGCAAAGCCTACGGGAACTCTTGACTGACCAACGTATCGACAGGGATATCTGGTTTTTAGTTACGTGTGTTAGTCAACAACTTAACTAAAGTAAATATGTAAAGGATGAAATAATCGCAATCAAGAATAAAAACTTTTCGGAAATTTCACATTGAAACACAAAAATAAAATCTCACTTCTACTGGTGAGTTAGCAGCGCTCAAGTCAAGGACGCAAAGCAATTTTCTTCACAGCTTCCAAAGCAAAAGCAATAAAAGTTTAGCACAACAGATACAGCATATGGATTCGTGAAAATAAAATGCGAGAATGTCAGGTCCAATGACCCTCTCACATGTCATTTTGAGTGACCTCTGCTCAATGCATCGGTGCAGGGAATATACCATTTACTGTCTCAAACAAGTAGTGTTTATTTATAAAATGCTTTCACTAGCGATTAAACAGCAAAAGATGGTGAGTCAACCTCTGGTCCGCAACGATGTCCTAATTTTTTGGAGTTTTACTTCCACTACGGAGCTACGTAGCGCAGTCGAAACAGAAATCGGACAGAAGAGGAAACAGGTTCGAAAGAAATCCGATGTGCCGATGTATCAAAAAAAAGCCAGTTTTGTTTGACTCAGAACCACCCTTATGACATCATCTGGTTCGATCCAAATCGATGACGCATAGTCTTTTGCATTTTAGTCGATCAGTTGTGACTCAACTCTCGATGTTTATAGCATTGCCTTAGCCATTTTGCTTAAATTGTCTGTTTTGCCAAATATTTACCACTATCCGTTTTTCCAACATGCGAAGTGATTATTAACGATTTTGAAAAAATGCTTTTCAAATATTTGATAGATTACCAGTTGAACACTTTCAAAACTTGACGCAGAGAGTCATTATCAATCATTCCTTCATTTTCATTCCAGGTTTTCCTCTGGGGAGGGTCGTGGGGGGGCAGCAACCCTAAGAGGGCTCGAAATTCTTCACGATTTTCAGCAATATCAGATATTTCCACTGGCTTCACACTAAGACGGAACCAAGCAAGGTCGTTCGTAGTCACTCCACCTGGTCCTTGGTCGGCCTCTGGGCCGCTTTCTCGTGGATGTAGCCAGCAGGCCTTGCCTCAACGATCTTTCTTGGGACATTCTGGACACATGGCCGAACCAACATAGCTGGGATCTCTCGATTCGGAGAAGCGCTTCGACACTGAGGGCTTTACGAATTTAAAAGCTGTGAACTTGGGCGCACACAGCTGAAAATCTATCAAGGGCATGTTGAAGACACTGTTTATTTTGGAGGATGTGAGCAACACCAAATCGTCTGCAAAAAGCAAACGGTTTATCTTGCGCTTTGCAACAGTGACACCCTCATCGACGACACCCTCATCGACTCGACTGTGACCGTCTCTCCAATTCGTATAGACCAAGGGTCTCCAGACGACGGCCCGCGGGCCAAATCCGGCGCGCGAAGCCATTTCATCCGGTCAGCACAGCTATTTCATTCGGCCGTGAACACATTTTATGAATTATAAAAAAACATATTTACAAAAAATTTGTTGATTTGTCAGAATGTAACATATCCCGAAACAGTCACATTACGTAAAATGTCCGGCCCTTGAACTTTTGTGTAATAGCTTGTGTGGCCATCTTGCAAAAAAGTTGAGATCCCTGTTATAGACAATGAAGAGGAGTAATGTCAGCATACACCCTTGCCGGAGTGCAACAACCACTGTGAGCGGTTGTGATTTAACCTTTAACCCCGCCGACACAGACACAAACATCTGAGCAGAAACACAGTGACTTGACAACTCCCGCAACTCTTCCTAACCTGTCGCCCCTCTAACACAGTAACGTTTGCAATATCAGGAGGCATAGCGAGAAGGCGTTGACTTGAAACATAGATCACTGAAACGTTTGCATTCCATCGATAAATCAGCGAACAAGATGTATTTAAGCAACAAGCCTAAACTATTGCTCTAAAACTGTGGCCAGAGACATCACAGAATTTTGATGATAGAGAAGCACCTCACCAGTTTTTCCAGGAATTCGAACGTTTGGTGGTTTCATCGGCTTCGAAGGGGGTCGACGAGAGTAGAGGTCATTTGGTAGGGGCTTCCTGCGGGGTTTTCCCGGTAAAGCTGCTGCTGGCGAAAAGTTTGAAGTAAAAATTAAAACATGAACTACGTGATGGAGTGGGTTGCTATGGTGATGGGGTGGGTTGCCATGGTTTCGCAGCAGGAGAAAACAGTCAGAGGTGTTCGCTTTCAGTCTAGAAAAAGTAACTGGTGTTGTGACTAAAAAATAACTCGTGATAAAAGACATGGCGGACGCAGAATAACATTGTCAGAAAAGTGTTTTAATGTTCTCTGCTCTGTCAAATCTACTGCGGCTATGTTCCAGCAGGAAGTTCAAAATTTAGATACGATCTTTTTAGTAGAATACAGCGATTTCTATGGATAAATCGTAGCAAAATCTAAATAGAGTAATTGTATTTAAATAACAAAAACCCCTTGTAGTTCTTACTTCTACATTTTTTAAGCATGGACTTCCATTTCGGGCCTATATTCAAAAACACGATATTTTGAAAAAAGTATATAAATATATGCATCATCACTTACAGTTGGTGACCACTGGAGGCGCAGAAGAGCTCGCTGAAGGCGGAAAAGAGGCCGCTGGAGGCGGAAAAGAGGCCGCCGATGGCGAAGGATGAGATTTGTGAAGAAAGGACGAACGTTCTCTTCGCGGCGCGTCTTTAACGTCTGTGCAAACATTTGCCCTGTGAGTTATTGCGAGGTCTCAAGCACAGTTGGATTGCCAAGATTTAAGAAAACAAAATCAAAATGCGAAAGTTCATCGAATACACGAGAATTGTAGGGAAACGCCTTACAACTATACAACGCCACAATCACTGTCTTTTTGATAGCAGTAAAGATAAATTTGAGGACAAATTTGCGGTTACACGCATGACAAACTTACTTTTAGAAGATGACGTTTATACATGACAAGATGACTTTTTGATTCAAATGACTTTTGTACATGACAAGCTACTTATTTTATAAACTCTAAATAACCACTACATTCAATCGGAACGACATTCATGTGTACTAGAGACACGGGCAAAACGGAACTTTGTGTTAGATCATATGGTGATGCAGAAAAAGTGGCGAAATAATTGCATCGCTAATATTCCTAACCTAAATTTCAAAGAATAAGAGAACATGAAAAGCTTAGGCTATTATTAATCGTAATTCGCAATTTTGGTCTCGAACTTCCAATTAAGGCGTTGCAAAGGAGAATAACAGCTCGAAAAAAACATCTTTGAAATCCTTTGTAGGTGTTGTGTTTTTCCCTGACAGAGTTTCAAAACTCAGAGCACCTTGTACTGTACTTTTTTCGGAGAAGATAACGGCAAACAAGGCAGACAGTTCCGGTTACGGCTTGAGTACAGTAATGTAGAGCTGCAGAGGGCGTATCGAACAGTTTTGTTTGATATGGTGGTTTGTAGTTGGCGCTTTATAACTACAATGGTCTTGTAGCGCCAGGACTGAGATTGTACAATTTCCGGGTTCAGTTTCACTCGGTTGGTTTTTTTGTGTTCTGATTGTGTTCCCTGCAGCTCTTCCGTACACCGTGCGCCTGGTAAGAAGGCTGCAGTACCAATTTACAAGGTAAATTACAAGGTCTTGGTAAGACCCGGCCGAGAGTCGACCTCTCGACCTACCAGCACCGAAGCGGACGCATTTACCACTACACCACGGGCTGGTGAAGAGAATGAGTTACCAGCAAAGGCCATGGTATTTAGCGACCGACCAAGAGGTACAGAGCGCGCAAAACAAATCAACGCGCGGTGTGGAATAAATCATTTGCCGTCAGAAACAGTGCAGCAATCAGCGCCGTGTAGATCGTGGCAAACTTGCACCAAGGAAAGTTCGAGAAAACACCACTCTTAACAGTAAGATATACAGCAAACCGCCGCGTCATTTGTACGTAAAAGAAATGGACAAACAACGATTCAACCGATGAACAAAAGCTACGTCCAATTTTACCCGAACCAACAAGTTCCACATGCAGCAATTCGCAAAACGCTTTAATTAAAACCCTGTAAAATTCTTGAAAAGCCAGTGGTTCTCAACCGTTTCTGCACGTTGACCCCCAATTAAAGTACACAATTTTCTGTAGACCCCGTGGCCTTGCTCAACAGTTACTAATGCAAGGAAGGTATGTGTCAAAATATATTTGAGCACCTTTTACTTGAAATGCATGGTAAAATAATACACAATCCGAAAATATGCTTAGAACTTAGTGGCCATTCAGTGACCCCCATTCGACCCCGTGACTATTTATCGACCCCTGGAATGGTCCATTTGACTCCTGGGGGTTGATATCGACCACTTTGAAAACCACTGAGTTAAGCGTTTCAATCTTTCAGCGACTGTAACGTTGTTAATGACATCATCTTGAGGTAGCCGGAAGTTGCGCGTTGTAAGGTGAGCTTACGTAACAGAGCTGCTGCGAATATCAGGAATTCTTTGGCAGCAGCAGGTTTTCAAATATGTTTGGGGTCTTGGCAAGAAAACAGCATAAACACCTTATAGATGTTTTCTATTGGGAACCAATTGGTTTATGGAATGAAACAGAAACTTGTAAATATTTGTAAATCGTGGCTGCTTTATTTCCGGCCTTCGTATGGACACCATTAAATAACATGTAATTTCAAGAGAATCAGGTACTTCAGCGTAACCCTTATCAATCGGGGGTCGCAATCAAGCCATCAACAAATATGTTATCAGTAAATCCAATGTGTTCTAAAAATTTTATTTCTTTCTCACAAACACATTTTAATTTTTTTCATTGTTATGTTTTCCTGGTATATTTTATTCTGCCTCCAAAACATTTCAGGAAAAGTCAAGTGTGAGACGCAAAAAGGTTGCCAAGTACTGTTTTAGAGCATGGTTTCCCAACTAGAATTCATTGGGTGCTGCAAATCAGCATTCCAAGGGCAAAATAGCAATCCATAGGCTGCCAATTTGTTGTGGTCATCTTTACCTTAATTCTAAAACAAGCCATTACTGTGAAGCAGTGTTTTGCAACCTTTCTCGTCCTGGCCCCACTTTGTTTTCCACATAAACCCTGCGACCCGCTATGCTTCATTTCATTAATACCCTGAATAGGAAGTGAGGAGCAAAAAAGAAAAAAAGTCTTTCGAAATATTGCTTCGTCCCACCGAAAATTGCCATATACTGGAGGCGGGGGGGCGTCACACGTTGCGAACCACCGCTGCAAATCTAAAGTTGATGGACTTGGAGAGCGTGTGAAGTTTTCTTAGAGGTGTGGGGTATAAGAAAGTTTGAAAGCACTGCTTTTAGAGTATTTACAAACTGTTTGTATGACTTTGTTTATCGCAGTTTGAGTTATGGTTGCTTTAATAGGGTCAGGAATCCAAACTTTCATCCTTAACAATTAAAAACATGATTCCACAAAATCTGTGGACCTGAACGTTCTATACAGTCAAGTAATTGTATAATCTGACAAGTCTGCACCCGAGACTAATTTGCAACATTCACCGCTTCATCATTTCTGGTGATTGCACGAGACAAATTTTGTTTAAAACTTTGCCGTCAGAACAAGGTTTTATGATATAAATTTTTAAGCCACAACAGCAGGCTGAGAAATATTTCAGAAAAATTACTGTGATTTGGCCCAAATCTAATTAATTGCAACCTGTCCCACTCAGACCCAGTCATGAATAAAACACGAGCCTAGCGCAAGCAACTGAAGACAGCGCCATGCCATTTACATCTCTTCGTTTTACCAGATGCATCACATCTCGTGCAAGACAACTGGAACTTGCCGCAACAGCAGAAACCCAAATCTTGAGGGAAAAGACAGACAGGTCTCTACGGAGCTGGGACCTAAACAGCGACATTTCACTGCAAAAAAGACAACCTACCTGGTACCGGTGGTACATCAACTTGAGGGGCCATGTCGGGGGTGTCATCATATATGTCATCAGCAGGAGGCGGTGGGGGGAGGTCCAAGCTGCTGTTGCTGCAGCTGCTCGCTCTCTTGTCGCCACCGTTCAGAGCTCCACGGAGGGCGCTCTTCAGCGGAGGAGCAGGGCTTGTTTTCCACGGAGGTGTTGATGAGAAAGACGAATCCTAACCAGGAGGAATGGTTTGGTTATAAGGAAGGTACAGCTCGCACAGCATACCGACCGAGACACGCGCTTATTGACATTTCAAAATTTGTCCACGACTTCAATACGCTTAATGATACCTATTAAGATCTGGGTGCTTCTAGTAAGGAAGGATATGATCAAGGCACATTTGAATGATTTCTTGCAGAAATTTTCATGAATTTTAATTCAAATTATAATTATAATTTAGCTGCTGCCTTATGTCAAGTGAGAAAAGTATTGGTCAAGCAAAACATGGTAGCCCGACCATGGCATTTCTTGCGGGATTCAAAGATTTTTTTAGTCAACTATCATGGTTTTATGCTAAACACTGTCCTTTTAGTTATTTTTCCAAAGGTATTCCTATACTATAATTGACTTGTAGATGACGACTAATTCTGACGATGCAGCTAGAGTTGATGATCCAAATGGAAGATACGCGCAGTTTTTAATCTGACCCGTACAGGCTGTCACTCGAAATATTAAGATTCTATTTGAATAAAAGCTGATGATGCCTACACCGTAGACGAAATATATACTCTGCACGATCTTAGTGTTCGATTCTTTGCTGGGAAACGATTTCTTTTGATAGACAATTTCGAAAATGCGTTTGAGAAACTCAACAAAATGGCGCCGTACGTGTGTCTGACATATTATTATGACGTCACATAAACATGACAAGAACATGTTTTGGTTTGCCCCAGTTTCATTCATCTGCAGTGAAAATTGGTGAAAGCGACGTGGTCGCACTTGAAAAGACCCACTCACACTGCTAATTGCGATCAACACCTTCGCAAATGTATAGCTGGGATGAGGGTCTGTTTCTATTGTAAGTGACAGTAGAATTTTACTTGGAGACGGAAATGCGTTAAATTAGACCAGTGATTTTCAAACTCTATTATACCGCGACCGATCATAGCAACACACTATAACCCAACGGACCCCCATCTAAAACTTTATAAAGCAAATGCAATGCATCAATGTACATAAAATATCTACTCGCTTGGAAAAAATATTCAGTGATTTCTTCAAAATATAGGTTCATGTTTTTTTAATGCACAAAACGAACTACAGTATGCATTGGGCCTGCGCCGAACCCTTGGAACTGGCTCGCTGAACCCCCGGGGTTCAATTGAATCCAGGTTAAGAACCACTATAGTAGAGCAAACAGACTGAAAACATGCGATACTAAAACAAAAGCGTTCATTTCACCTTCGTGTCGGGTTTAGGCGGGAAAGTGGGTTTCTTCCAAGGTGGGTCTTCGTTACTGGAAGCAGGGGGAGGGGGGAAAGGTTTGTTTTCGGTTGCTGGCTTCGGACGCTGCCAGGGCTTATCGCCATAGGGAGGCCTTGCTCCAAACTGAGGCGTACTTTCTTCTTCTCCAAAAGATGAAGTTTTTTTCCAGGGTGGTGGCGGCGCGGTAACTATTAAATGAAAAAGAGGAGGGTTTCTTCAGAGTTTGGTCCATCAAGTGGAACTTAGAACTGCTTGTGCAGAGACTTGGTTGTCACATCTTTTTTGCAACAAAGTTTGACATTGACCTTCTTTGCAGGGACAAGTTACAAGACCCACGCATCATCACTCGTGAGGGTCACAAAAGCTGTTTTTTTCTTTCAGATTTAACGTAAGACTTAACAGTCCATTGCGTCTGACACTTCGTAGAAGTTTTCAACGAATCCGCACCACAAGCTAACAACAAAAAATAATTAGAACAAGGAAGAACCTGGCCCCAATAATCAGGTTCAACCATTGGATTTGCCGTGCCGCTTTCCACCGAAGGAAATGACTTTAATAATCAGCAGGACACTTATATTTCATGCCATGCTTCCTGGGCATACACACAATAACTTGTGCGTTTCACTCATCCTTTGAAACTCAGTTTATTTTTGCAGCACCAAAGTTACATTGTTTTCAGACTTTGCTTCGTAATTCCATATGCAGCAGAAATTACTTCCTCCACTTTACTCGGAGGCCCAACGTCTATTACATCTTATTAAGTGTGAAGAACGTTATGATACCATAAATGCTTCTTGTTTCCTTTGGACTTCAGTGTATTTCTTTGCTAATATTACGTAATCAGGCTGGAATTCATCTCCATAATCCAAAAATTAAGATGCACTTTGAGAAGATCCAAAAGGCACATTTGCTGTTGCCTGCTAAACAGCATTAGGCACCACTAATATTAGACAAATTTTAAGTGCAAAAGTCCGTTCTCAGAGAAAAACAATTGTATTTTTTTCTAGCGTTGTTTTGTACGATAGCTTTTTCAGCCAATCCACTCTTTCCGGTTTCCTCGCAACTCCGACCAAGCGCTCACCTGACTCGTGCGACGTGAAGTGCGGAGAAAAACTTGATGAGACCGAGTGGAAGAGGAGGGGTGCAGAGAAAGATCGAAGAATTTAAATGAATGAAGTAGACTCACCACTACTTTTGTTGTGAGATGAAATACTCGTAGCTGGAGGCTGTACGGATAACGTAGTTTCCGGTTTCTGCCACGGTTTTCTAGCTTCTTGTGTTTTTCCCGTCGTCGAATTTGCCTGGTTCTGTCTCAGGTTCGCTTTCCACGCGGGCTCCGTTGTAGCGGAGCTGAAGCTTCTGTTCGGCCGATTCCACGATCCGGATCCGCTTGAAGCGAAGCTGTTGACCGGTTGCGGAGGTTCAGCATTCGAGGTCTCTCTCTTCCTTTGCAATTCGAGTTTCCACGCAGGCACTTCACTGTTGCTGCGGTTTTTGTTCAGAAACTGTTGACAACAACTTTTTCAGGTCTTTGTGTAAAATGACTTAAAATTCGGAGAAAAAAGGGTGTTGATTTTTGCTTGAAATGCGCACAAAAAAGGCAAAGATATATCGTTTTCACAAATTTGACGACGTTCATCGCCGATATTCTTTTTGAAGTGTGTTTTGATGAACAGCAGTCAGCGCTTAATTCAAGTAATACAACCAACAAAATCTTAACTAGAAATATTCTCTTCATTTCTACCAATAAAACTTTGGAGACCACAGTTGGATGCTCACACCAACCGTCTCTACTGTGCATAACAGCGTAGCAAACACTTTGAAAAAAGTAACGGTAAACATAGTATTCCCATCTGTTTCGGTCCACACGCACATTACAGCAGTGCTGGGTAGCTTCGAGTCCAAACTCGAAGGCAGGTTTTATGAACTCGATTGAACTTTTTCCAGAAAATCGACCAGGAACTGAGCTCCAGTTCCATGATCATGAAATCTCGCAAAAAGCTCAGCATAGCGTTATCCTAGGCTCGTGCAATTGGTAAAGATAAATTTAAAGCAACAGCAACTTATCTTTTGAACCACAGAGGGAGTTTCTGTACTCACTATTTCTACTGTATATCAAGTGCATGTTGCTTGCAACACGCGCATGTTTGCTTTTCAATATCAACGAAATTTTGTGTAGTTACTGGCGCATCTTGTATCACAATTATTGACTGAATTTGTAAATCTCGGTCGTTGTTAACTCTTTCCGAGAAGAACGTGGTTAAGACCTAGTATTTACAGGGATGCCTCATCCATTTACAAAAGTTATGAGAATAGCAGCTTTCCTTATATCTTTTTTTGTGGACTTGGACCAGACTTCCTCGTCTGCACATTCGGTTTTGAACTTTATCTTCAATTTCGCAACACTACGTTACGTTTTAAATCTGTTCCGAAGTGGAATCAACAACAGGAGATGCACATTATGTCTCGGTCATGACCATAAGACTGACGCGTATATCTTTCACCTAAAATATCTTCTAGAACTGTCATTTCACGACAAGACATCATCACAGATCAGTAGTCAAGATTTGACTTTGAACTTCAATGAACTTCGTGTTACACAAGAATGAAAACCGACTTAAGAAACTTACCGATGATGTGGGTGGTTGCCCGTACATTTTCACCAGGTCCGATACAGGCTGAAAAACAGTGCACAGTACTTTTAAGCAGCACGCCTAGGCACCAAGTGCCAATAAAAACACAAAGCTCCATAAATTACGAACAATTTTAGGCAAACGTAGACAATATAGCAGCTTTAAAAACAAAGATTTTAAAAAATCATTCCGACGCCCATGTTGGCAACTTTTTCATTGTTTTGATGAAGGTTGCAACGATGCATGAAATAGTTTTGTTGTAGACTGTTTGTAACTTTCTGTAAACAGCGAGAGCTCAGCAGAGCAAAATAACTTTTGCATTCTAAGCGCTTGCTTGGCACAGTGACCAGCGGGAGGTTGAAGCAAACATTCATGAAGAGATTTTTCCAAAGCGAATATTCAACGCCTTCAATAAAACGATATTCTGGTTTGCTAGCAAGTTCTTTGCAACCTTTAGTGCAACCTTAAAACTCTAGATAGCACGCTTATAAGCCAGATTAGATATGCCGAGGTTGCCAAGAATCCAAAACATTATCCTGCCAAGATGTCTATGCTTAACCTGGGGGAACCGTGGAAGACTCCCTGTGATATCATGAACAGAAAAACATGAAAGGAGCATATCAGGTGAACTAGCACGTGATGTAATTCTCAGCAAAACTAAAAAGCTGTGAAGATTTAAAGGTTCAAATACTTTTACAAAACACTTGAATTGACAGCAGCTTTAAAGATTGTTTGAGAATTTGGTAAAAAGTGTGGCTTTTATAATAGTTGAAAAGTGTACAGTTCTAGTAGCCGTTATTATTTACCTAACGCTGTTCTTGAATCGGTTGTTTTTCAGCTGATGTTATATTTCCAGAGAGAGGCTCTTATTGTGTACGTTGGATTCTTATACAGCGGATTGTCTGCAGACATGTTTTCTACGATTCTTTTTAGTTTGTTTAAAATACTAACTCTGATTTAAAGTTCAGCATGTGGCGTACTGACGTGCTGGAATTATCGCCTCAGTCGTATTCTTCTATGGAACTTGAATGACTTGTTTAACGTCGCAACCAGCAGTAGCTCAGTTGTAAAGTGTCCGCCTCTCAGTCGGGAGGTTGTTTGTTCAAGCCACGCCGAACACGTGGATCACAAGTGAAACACCGCAGCACTTCTGGGGCAAGTGCATTCAACTCAACCGCCACGGAAAGAAGCAAATTTCAAGCTTCGGGCTGCCGCCAATTGCCGTCACCAAAATCAAATTAAAATAGAAAGTTGAACGTCGCAGTCGTAGATACGAAGACGCTGTACAAATTTTGCAGTTTCTGCACTTTTCAAGTCTGTCTTCATCAAAAATAAATCCTGAAAGCTTGGCAAAACTAAGATTCTTATCTCTTTCCTAACTCGTTTTGGAAATTGGTCAACAGTGAGATTTTGCCATTGGCGTGATGCTATTACAACATTAAACGGCATTTAATAAATACATTTTAACATCTTTCTATTCGTTAGCACGTATGTGTAAATAACAAATTTTGACAAAACTGACAAACTGAAGACAAACTTTAATTGATATAGAATAATCTCGAAATTGTAAAACTTGTGACTGATTTTTGTGTAAACATGTTTTCTGAGAAGACATTATGCTGACAGAAGTTGACACAGTCCATTATTTCATGAAATTATCACAGTCCATTATTTCATGACGTTTTGCTTATTCAAGCTGACAGAAAATGCTTGGATGTTTTGTATCGCAAACCTCTAAAGTTGGTTTTAATGAATAGTAGTTTTCATTCTGCAGCAAAGAGCGAGTAAGTGTCAAAAATGCTCTCAATTTTTTATTATTTGTTAATAGCAGGTTTCGACACAAACCAATGCTCAGGACGCACTAAGCGCTCATCACTGCGGAAACTATGTAGCAGTTTTTCACATGTCCAGCCTGCTGCCACCTTTGCATACAGTTCATTGACACAAGTGAGGTTTATTGCATTACATATGTTTGCTTGGTTTTAGTGTGTGTTTGCTGAATAACAGAACGAAACAGTGGTTGGTATCAACGGAAACAATTTTTCAAAGCAATTCTGTTGAAAGCCGCTAATCTATGGCACACAGCTTGAACAAAGCGCATCATCGCAGACGACACATTTTTGGATCTGAAGGCGAGTGCAGCTGTGAGGGGCCGTTCACATTGTTGAGAGATTCAACGGATAGCGAATATGTCAAATCAGACAATGACCATATATTCATTGATACTCAAGGTCCAGAGCGGTAGTGCAAAGCGAGCAAAGATTGCTCTCGCAGACGAGAACCCACCAGCACCATATGGCACGACTGCTCACAGCAACATCAGATGTAAGCTGTCTTTACGGTGGCCACGTAAACGCAGTAATGTACAATTTTCAGGCCAGACAAGTACCGCTCTTTTCGTGTCCGTTAGCGGAGCTGGAACCATCGACGTCACATGTGACGTCACGTAACTAAACAACCTCGGACCCGACACGGTGTGCGGTCTATTCTNGATTCGAAAACGCTATGAACCGCTGGTTAATCTTAAATCTTTAGGAACGTTTCACCTCTAAACGTAATGCTAAACTCAACCATTCGAAACAGCGAGTATATCTGATGAGAGACGTAAAATTTGATTAAGGTTTGTCTGATTCTGACAAGTTTATACCCCGCTTTCCTTCTTGTGGCTGCCAGCAGTTTCTGTAGAGAATAATTGGCTGCGAAACTATAGATACACCGATTTCGTTCGGTGGAGAATAGGCAAAAGATTTTTAAGTGCACGATGAAAACTTTGTCAGTGTTTGGACTAACCCTAAGTGCTAGCGCCACAGAGATAATATCTTAGGATGAAAATTGCTAAACTTTTGCCACGAATCAAGACAAATTCACACAAATGTTAGTTTTCAGGCATTTTTCATGTTGAACAATAACTTGCCGTACATTTGGGTATTATGAGTTTCTATTCGAATTAAGAGCTGATGATACCTACGTAGTAGGCGAAAGATATACTCTGATAAGATCGCATTGTCTGATTTTTGGCTGTGATAGGATTCCTTTCGATAAACAGTGGATTTACTGTAAATTGCGAAAACTACTATTGCATTCTTTTCTTGAACTGCGAAATCTGCTAACGCTGGTCTTTCCACGAGTAGCCATTAAACACAACTTAAGATCACCTTTGGGTTTTCGGCAAAAATGTTATTCAATTCCGTCTTAAATTTTACCAAATCTCGACACTGATCTTCTTCATTTTGCCATGCTTTCATTGACAAGATGAGTATTGCTTAAGAGCAGGGGTTTCAAACACGCGGCCATGGAGGGCATTTTGGACACCCAGCATTAGCTTTCGAAATTTTGAAACAAAGAACCATATCTTGAAACAAATTAACCATACAATTTTGTACCATAGTTTAACCATATTTACCACAAATTAACCATATTAACCATATTTTGAAACAATTAACCATATATTTTTTACTNTATCAGCCGCTGTTCAAAGTGACTGAATGAGTCAACAAGTTTTTCAAATCGAAAGTGAAGATGCCTAGAATTGATGTGTCCTTATCTCACGATATCCTTCGCAGGAAATAAACTGTAAAAGCGGTTTCTAATCAGATTCAACAGCTGGCACTTTTCTGAAATGGTCTTTGTTCAGTGGTCATGCGATCGTTATGCGGCCTGGGGTTACTTTAAAAGTCCTCACTTGGCCCTCGGAGCAAAATCCTCATTTGGCCCAAACTTCCGTACGAGACTTATGGCTGTTCCTACCACAGATTTGTGGCTGTTCCTACCACAGATCAAATGTAGATCCAACATTAAAAGAAAGTTTTCTCACGTTCGCTTCGCACTCATTTCGGAGGGCCACGAGTGGTCTGCGACGCCCATCCCGCTTACTGTGCCCCGTAGGACCCGCCGCGAGTTGTTGGCGAGTCACCTCGCGTGAAGCTTTCGTTTGCACCCAGCCGTGAATGCCATGCCCGAGGTTGGACAGTGTACAGGCTGGGCGCACTCAACCATTGCACCATTTAGCCGTTTCCAAACAATGCAACCAATTCCAAATGCAGGCAGTGATTTACTGCTCAAACAGAAGTGGAGAACATTCTCCTGAAACAAAGCAAATCGCGCTCGCGGTGCAGGATCTACTTAATTGCGGGGGGCTACAGGATCTATTGCGGGGGGGGCTACAGGCCAAATTCGCGAGTCTTAAAATGTATTGAAATGTGGCGTGTGTAAGTATACAAACTGCGGAATATTTCACAACAATCATAAAACGTTTATTCATTGTCCAAATGAAGAGCAACACCCGTGAATCCTCGGGCAACGGCCTCTTATGCCCAATGGCAAGTTTGGCCCCGTATGGTGGCCAAGATTGTTGAAGCTCAAAACATGAAAAAAATCCGCCGCGTCTTGTTGCGACACCAACAAAGCACATGATAGCCGGTCTCCATTTAAGGAATGGGAGGGTGACGATTTCTACGCTCCCTCTGACCATACCACTGGGCGTAAGACAGACTTTTGACGGTAATATATGACGATGGCCAATCTCGCTGAAGCAGCGAGAAGACTTCGTGCTTCGAAGAAGGTCAGTTCAAACTCATAAATTTTTTCCCACATTTAAATTTTTATTAAAAATTGTTCAAGAAAGAACTTATGTTTAGCAAGAAGTACTGTAGTTACAAACGAGGCAACCAGTACTTGCTTTAACATTTCGATGTTGCCTCGTTGCCTAGTCAGTTTCCCTTACGTGTCAGGAACGGATTACACACTGGCGTTTTCTTAGTTCAATGATCATTTTCTGATGTATTTTGCACAATGCCCAGCAAAGATATTCAGTGATGATGTAAATCGATATGCTGTGGTTGTTCGGGCCGCTGAAAAGACAGCCTGGCAAATGTTTCATCGATGTATGAAGTTGTCATATGTTCCAAAGATGGCGCAGAATCTCATATAAATATATGTTCCGTTGAAGGCAAAATATTTGCTGAAAAATTCATTCGAAACTTTTCATCGATTTGCTTCAACACGTGATCACGTTTCAGCGTAAATGTTAATCAAAGGGCAAGAGACCGGCACATGGTTTACAGGATGAGCGCAAACGACTACAAAAAGGGAAACACTGCTTTTAAGTGATCACTGAAAGAAATCTTCAGAACCCCGCACATTGATGTGCTGCGTGTTTTTCTCCTATAAAGAACAATTTTCATTTCTGCAACGATATCTGCGTCTGGCATTTATCGGATGTCGCAGAATACGTAAAAATACAACGAAATTCGGGCACAAAACCTATGCACTCTGTTGTAAATAAACCACAGGTTGGAATCAAAGTTTCTAGTCAAGCAAAGAACTGATTACGCTCAGCACTTCGGCAACATTCCCTAAAACAGCGGTTTCATAAATTTCCAGTTAACGGCTCCATGACCTTCCATGACCTTTCTTTTGGCAAGATATGCTGATCTGCCAAACTCCAAAATGGAAACGTTTGTTGAAATGCACTGCAAAATGGTTGACATAGCCTTTTTTGAAAAAAAAAAGTTAAACAAAAGAAATTCAATTGATTTGGAAAAATCTTGTGCTTTATTAGGTTGTTCAGTTGCATTAATAACTCACAGCAGGCAAATAATTAATAACTCACAGCAGCCAAAAAATAATAACTAACAGCAGGCAATTAATCTTGTAAATAAAGTATGATTTTGCACTAAATGCTGAAACGCACCGCCACGACAAACATCAAAATCACGTGTTATTCTTCGGTTGAAGTTTTGCAGCTGCCAGGATTGGCTGGTGTTTGTCGTGAGGGACGCCGGTGCAGTGAAAGGCTAGCCCGAGCAGTAAAAAATTAAAAGCAATGGAAACTATTAGCAAAAAAAAAAGTTGTGCTCAATATACTTGTTTCTTTTCAAAAAAGTATCAATTTGACAATTCTCAGTATGGTTACACCAGACGACTGTCTGTGAAAATTAAACCAGGTCCAAGCGTTTACTTGACTTTAACGCAAAAGCGCCCACATAATAGGGATGGCTGTAGCATTCGCATCTTCCGCAACAAATTTGACCTTAACAATAATAACAGAAATTATAGAAAATCCTTCTGAATTTTCTGGATGCGCGAACAGCTGCAGTACATTTGTTTCATGTCGATCTTGATAGACCATAAAATTACCTATGATGCTATTTATGACAAAGACACCTTCGCTGAGTTTCCCCTTTTTTTAATGGCAGGGAGGGCAGTGACCCCGCCATAACCCTCTGATCTCTCCGGTGGGCATGCTTGTCCTAGCAACGCAACTCACGTAAACGCCTCAGAACCAAGGAAGTGCAACGAATGTGCCCCCCCTTCCTGCCACTGCTACTTGTTTTTCACCGTTTTCTAACTTGGCTCATCTGAACTAACTCGAAATCGGCCGAAGACAGTCAGATTAAATATAAAAGCTCCCCGTCTCTCACAACAAAAGAGTCGGAGGAACTATTGCATCAGACTCTTCTATTTCAAAAAGCCAACTGTCTGCTATTTTATTGCAAGACCTTTATCAATTTGCCAGTTTTGAAAGCGAACTCTTCCAACATTTCCAGAAAGAAGTCATAAACGAAAGAAAGGGGCAGTAAATGAAAACAAATGGCTTTAAGAACACCTTTCATTTTGCGTTTGAGCTGTGGAAGCAAAACACAGAGCGGTGTGAGACCTTGTCCATTATCTCGTCGTCACCGTTACTTTACCAACACGCTGCGCAGTTTACAATTTCAAGAAAACCAAATCATGTCTAATCATTGATACTGGAGTTAAAACACTAAAAGATCGGAGATTTCAGCACCGCATTCTGCTTTAAAACAATTAAGACATTTGCATAATAATTTTAACATGTCATCAAGTTGCGTGCAAAATTTTGGGGTATCGATTCAACAAACAACTTGACAATGAGTTTCGGGCAGGGGGGGACCTTTGTTTTTCAACATTCGAGGAACCTCCGTTCAACGGATTTATTGACCCTCGGTGACGGGGCCCCGGGAAGAGCACAGGCCGTGGCGCAACTGTAGGTTTGAGCTAGGGTGGAAAAATTTAGCTGAAGGGGTTTTACTGGCTACCGTACGGGGCACACTGGCCAACACTCAGAACAAGAGTTGAGAAATGATAGTGAATCCGGATGTGCATGTCCCTGCTAAAACCCGAAGCTACCGGAA
>JGI24159J19872_10000663_pt1 | contig 32875 bp, 20 predicted proteins | sample Ectturendosymbi4_FD_19872 | JGI IMG/M metagenome (IMG submission 19872) | reverse complement strand
TTGAGTGGGGGTAGTGGATCGGGTGGAAAGTGGGGTCCGCGACGACGCCACCCTGGTCTGCGTACGGCGGGTCGGGACCCCTGGCGCCCATATGAGGGTCGTCCGTGTCACCCGCGGGCTTGAATCGAGGCGCGACGTGGTAATTGTTATTGTTGCAGTTCGTTTCCGCGTCGGCAACCACGAAGGCGGGAGGAGTTGGGGCGAAGGTGGGGGCACTTGGGGCGACGCAGTCCACCGCCATGCGCGAGATGGCCTGGGTCGGTTGCCCTGCGACATACTGCGTATTAATAAAAACGTCACTGGGCGATAATAGTGATCTCGGGGATATAGTAAGCTGTTTTAACGGCAAGAGTCCGCTTTATAGGATGAGCCTTAAATGCGAGCTTGGAACATCCGACTTTGCCCGTAAGGCAACTTTTTTCCACTCTCTGTCTCCCTACGACGTTTCAAAAGGACGAAGCAATGTGAAGCGAGACTACCATAAAGACTTGCAGCCACGGAAGTTTCCGGAAAAAAAAATTTCCTTTGCATCGCCGTGTTCATGAAGATAATACGAAGTGAGGGATGAAAAAGGCAACGCCGCAATAAGCACGAAACTTCACTTGGCGAAAAATGTACCTCCAGAATCAAAAGAGTTGACTGGGTAGGTCGGCGTAGTCACCAAGCGATGCTGAAGTAGAAGGGATGGCTGCGGCTCCGCGTGAGAAGAAACGTCCTGAATGGCCAGAGGGAAAGCTCGAGTAAATGATAAGCAACGCACTGTATGCATAAAACCTAACACTGCAAGTGAATTGGCTCATAAACGAATGCATGTGGGAAAGTTTAGTTGTCGAACTCATGCAGACCAACGGAACGCATGCGACTTATAAAGCAGCTCAAAACCGAAGGCGTTTTATCAAAACCGAAGGCGAGCATGCGCTGTTCGCGGTCAATTCTGAAATAGAATCACCCGAGTTAAACGAGATCCGAATTTTAAGTGAATTTCACATTGCGGGTCAAAACAAATCAACACAGCTGCGGGGACAGCTTCGTGTGAACACCGGCCCAGGGCAGGCTGGCACGGATGCGTCTGTCGCCAAATGAGAAAACCAAGAAGTCACACGCATCATGCCAGGCGGCTGCGAATCCGTCTTGCTGGTTGGCTGGCACTTTGACAAAAACATCAACACGTTGCTTACATCCGCCCGAAGACGGGCGCGAAGTGCACTTTCACTTCAACCGCGCGGAAGAATAAAAGCGAGGGTGACAAAAAGTCGAAGATGACACACTCGCTACTGTGCCAAGTCGCGCGTTTATGATTGCTCAGCAAAGGCGGGAGGCAAGCAACTTAACCGGACTATCGGGAACGGCGTGCTGTACAGTAAGATGATCTGCGTTAGTAGGCGTGTGGACGGGTGGTGCCATTTCACCAAAGCACCTTCAGAGACAATGTAGCAGAAGCCATTCTGTGCATTTCAAATAAAAAAAAACAACAACAAACAAACAAACTTGCAACATACTGTGCATGGTGCATCATAACTGTTTGTGCGCAAGCAAAGATATATTAACGAACAGCAGTGGTAGTATGTCCAGGCGAGCCGACATGGGGCAAATGTCATGTGGCAAATCGCTAACATTTTTTGTCTCGCATTTTCCCTGTGACAAACGTCACAAAACTATGTGGGACATCAACTCAGTGCAACTATTGTAAACTTTGACAATTCTCGTGGCTAACGCTTGACATTACTTTACACAGCTACTGCGAACAACCACATGACAAACTGACTGCGATACTGTTGCACAACTCAAACGTGCACTGCGCACGATTCAACCAAAGGACAACCTTCGCACTGCGTGCTTCGAAACCACGGTTCTAAAAGTTAAAACCTCAGCAGCTGACTTACTACATTCGCCCGACAGCCAAGCACACTGGCAGGCTCGTCAAGTCCTTCTAGATTCGCGCAGCGCCACTTGTCCTGCTCGACGCTAGCTGTCGCATTATCGCGTGACCAGCATCGGCGCTGATCTAATATTCTAGTCAAGTCGTCGATCAACTCGCAGTAGGAGTCTGTGAGCCGGGCAACGCTCTTTCCTGCGCTGGAGCTATCGTCTAACTCGTCTTCAAACGGTGGGTAATCGTCGTAGAGCTCCTCTTCTGAGCAAGCAGCTTCTTTCTTGTATAGGCAGCAAAGCAAGGTTTTGTCAACGGTAGATTGCAAAGATGTTTATAAACTATCGGCAAAGTTCGGCATAGGCCCCACAACCAATACCGAGCCGCCACAAGTTCTACGCCGTATCTCGAACAATACCTTCCTTGGCGCGAGCGGTGCTAGCACTTAAGCCGAAGAGCGCGAAAGTAGAGAAAATTCTAACATTATATCGTTTCAAAAAGTCGCTGACGTTCAACAGACCTACTTCGTTCTATATTTTCCTTGCCTTGAAACGACTAACACATCGACTGCAGCGAGCTCACAAACGCAACGGCTCCCGGAAAAAGGCCAAACTAGACTGACCCAATGCAAACACCACCCTGCAGTAAAATCCTTGCAGGCCCTGTGCCAGAATATACGAAAATCTGTCATGAAAGACCAGCTTGATAAACAAAACAGTCTGCGGGGATTATCCAGTAGGGCAGTGGAGTCCACCATAGTGGTTTAACTTTTTTCTCCTTGACGCGTTTTTAAGTTTTACTTCCGTCACTCAACATCCAAAAAGATGTCACCGTCAAACACAGCTATGTCCAACCCAAATGGTTTACTGAGCCAAAAGTTGTGTCACTGTCTTGGCCAGGGGTGCATACTGAATGATATATTACTGAGGGCCGCACACTGACTGGCTTACTTTGATCTTAGCAAACTAAATTTAGCTTAAGCTAATGTACTGAAAGCATTCGAATCCTATCTGCAATGGTAACTGACGTGATAAAGTGGCACTGAGGACCACCTGCATTACAATGTCGAATTTAAAATTGTTAAGATAAGGGCAGGTTGTCAGTATATAGGATACTTTTACTACAGCGAAAACCTAAACTGGGCCGCATGCGGCCCGCGGGTTGGACATAGCTGGTCAAACACAGCACTACACACAGAGCTATGATGATGCGTGAACGGTGACAAGCAGTCAGCTCCGAGGGACCGGCACGATCCAAAACCGTATGCATACCTCACTCACGGCGTCGCTACTCGACGAGTTGGCGGAGAAGGGTTGAGGCAGTAAATGATGAGAAGGGGTGGAGGGGTCGCTCGATTGTCGGATCATCGATCGATTCTGGCGAAACGCAACAAGCCGGGCACAGGATGATGAAATCACGTCGCCGAGTTTAATAACTCAGTCCGGCAGCAAAAAATGAAGCATGACTAACTGGTAGCACGAGCGCCAATACCCACTGCGATGAAAGCAAATCGGGCGCAGAGTTGACGTAATCTTCTAACGAAGCCAACATGTCGCCGAGGTAATACGATCCGAAAATAGATACGTCACCATGCATCTCGATCTAGACAAGGAGCTGGTCGAGAGACAGACACAGCATTGCTGGAGGCACAAATTCGCTGGCAATTTGAATAAGTGACCAAACTCACTCGGAAGGAAAGGCCCCAAAACAGAAGAATATTCGCATTCATCTGAAATAATCACAACTACGCTTTTTCAACCGCCAAGCGAATGACAGGAATATTCTCACATTCGTCTGGCCAAGAATGGTTCACAAAAAGCTTTTTTTGCGATAGAGAAGTTTAAAGAGTCGGGCAATTTAATTTTAGGGCTATAATTCTAAACCTTATCGCCATGCGTCAGTGTGTGGGGCTTGGACAAACTTTCACCCCGAGATTGCACGGTGGAATTTTTTTGCTAAACTGTTCAACGGTTAACGTTGTTTGCTTTAAAAACGCAATGCAGGTAAATTTCATCGCGGCCGTTGAAACGTGAGCAAACCCACACCTTCCCAACCATCTGTTCTGCCTGTGAATCAATCACAGATAAGTTAGAGTAACTGGCCATTGGTTTGAGGAGCTTGTGCAGATTTTGTTATATGAACACACTCATGGAATTTTACTTTTAATAATTCGATGTATAATAAAACTTGCACACAGGTGGCGTAAATCTTCTTTAATACATCAGATTCAATGCGCACACCACGCTTGATCCAATCTATATATTTAGAAAGTTTCTACGCTGCAGCCTCCGCTAGAAAATGTGAACGTTATCGAACCGAAGCTTATATCCCGCCTGCACATCTTCCGCCGCGAGAGCGTCGGTGCTTTTTGCAACATCTCAGCGCACGCACTACGATCGGGCTCCACGAACAAAACGATCACGAGGTACATTGCAGGGATCAGCCATTTTCAACGCCACACGTTACGTCACACAGCGAGGGGAATGAAAAGTTTAGCGAAACGCGAGTTGCAAGCTTACCGTTCCGCAGCTCAGACTAATTGTGGGGGGACTGTAGACGGGTCTGTTGGCGACCGAGGAATTGTAGTTGGTTTGCTGGTTCGCCAAGAACTGCTGCATGACCGCGGGAGGACTGCCCTGGCCTTGCTGCAACTGCAATCTGCACAGCAACAACGAAGAACAGGCGGTGAGCGTTTAAGTCGCCGAAGCCAAAAGCTGTTCAAACTTCAGAAGTGCTATCACGTAATGACGCGCGTTTGACACTCTGTTGCAGTGATTGTCTGTTCGAAGCCTAAGCCAGGGTTGGGGAGTGTTTCGCAATGCACGGAATAAAAACAAGATGGCCAAGGCAAGAAAGGAAACTAATTACAAATGGTGAACGCAGCGCGCCAAATTTGGTAAAGCGCCACAGCACGACTGAAGTAAAGCTCACGGAGCAACCAGCAAACATCCAAAAAGCCAGCGAGAGAAACACTTGAGTCCCTACCGTTGCAGGTGATGCAGGAGCATCTGGTGTTGGTGTCCGTCGTTCGCTTTTTGAGTGACCGGGCTGGATGGGATGGGAGGAGAGGCTTGGGGCGAGATGCCTTGATTTTTCAGCTGCAAGATTGGCGAGAAGAATTTCACTCAGTAGCAAAACTTGACCTACGTTTTTTACCAATAGGCGCGTATACCAGAGAGGAAATCTTCACGGTCATTTTTGCAGTCGCTCTAATATTTTTCGGTCAACAGATCGCAGGGCAAGCGCAAAAGTAGATCAAAATAATCTTGTATCCAATCATCTACACCAGGCATCGCAGAACTTTTCATAAAGGGCCAGGTAAGTGTGGGAACTGACGGCCGCGGGAAGGATGCCAGCTTTGCTCAATACAATGAAGTCATTCAAAGTGAATGGGAAAAAGAAAACATTGTCTCGTGTTCAGCACAATTTTTTTACGGGAACCTGTTCGGCTTTCTGAATACCCGGTTTTCTGGAGTCTGGGTAACCGGTTGACTGCGTGTCATTGTACTTTAGCTCATCAATGCCGCAAGGCAGTGGACCGGAAGAAGCAACCTCGCGGGCCGCATTCTGCCCGCGGGACGTAGTTTGTGGCCCCTGATCTACATCGAAAAACCGTGCTCCCCTCGCACTGTTTTGTTGTCCGCCGATCTTTAGAAAAGCCTCTGATTGCTGATTGCACAACAAAACTTTAACGATCACAATAAATCAACGTCGCAACGTACATGCAGTTGTTGACGGATGCCCTGAATATCTCGGGCGTGCCGCTGCTGGTACATTCGCTGCGAGAGGTCAGCTTTGTCCTTCATGAAAAGTTGAGTCAGTTGCTGGTGCTCCTGCGCAAAGAAAAAGAGTTACAAGTAATCAAAACTAGGTACCTACTGCTTGTTCCACCGCAGATGCTATTTGAGTTTTAACTTTATTTTCGAGCCAACGATTCCACGGGTTTCTAGCAATAGTCCGCAACGTACCCGCTGAAAGTCCCGCGCGGTCTGACCTTTGCAGCAGGCGTCATATAAGCGTCTTTTCAACGCAATGACTACTTCAGTATTGGTCAACTACAATTTGCTTGCAAGGCACGCCGCACAACATCACTAAACGCAGATCTCCAGTTGCGAGATCCCGGAAAGCGGTTGGGAACACCGATTTCTGAAGGCATGGCGGCGAAAGGACGTAAAATAACCGCGAATTCTTCTTGCTGATGTTTCTTGGTATGCTAGGAATATTGTAACTAAGTAATCGATTTTATGAGTTTTTTTACAACGACTGTAGCAACAACAACGCATGCAGTTGTTTAAAAAGGAAAAAAAGAACGGATTGTTTGACACTTAAACGCGCCGACCTTCATACGCAAAATATAAGGCTTTCATGAAGTTGCGCGCCGTACGGTCCTCCGCGGCAAGAATAACCACCGCACAAAGCAATTTTCACCCACATTGGATTTCGCAGCATTCACAGTTGAGTGGCGAGAAGCTTAGGCCACTACGGTGGCCAGCATCATAACAATACCCGAGATGGGCGCACGACGAGGAGAGATGCCTTTCAGAGGCGCATTATTTTCACTTGCCAATGCCTGACTGGGTCGCACCAGTTTAACGCCAGCACAGTCAAGTCGAGCGCGTGCTGAGCGCACGGTCGGATGGAAGTGGTTCTAGCCGCCTAGTTTGTTGTTGCGTTAACGCCGCTTTTTGCTCTTTCCGCTCTTTGGAGTTTGCGGCAATTCGACGGAAACTTAGCCGCAGTTACTGTGAATCCCACTTCTTAGTTTAAAACGGACAAAAAGCATTTATGCTCAATTGTCTTGATGGCACTTGTTACTGTCAGTCAGGATAGCAATTTGCAAACTGCAAGGAAACAGCAGGCCTGCTGAAGACGTGGGCTACCGGTGCTGTAAACACGTGGGTCTGTAGCAGGGGCGACTCCATGACAACAGCGTCACTCGGGCACTCGGGCTCATCACATATTCCGCAAACAGTCCATATAAAACAAAATTTATGCAAAGATGAAAAAAACTTTGCGAAGCAACTTCATTAGCAATAAAAAACTTTGCAAAACAAACTGATATGTAAGTCGCGATTATACTGACTGAATTTAACCGTTCGAGGCTTGCGTGGCTCAAATTTCCATCTGCTCTCATTCTGGCTGGCACGATCCTTGCGTCGAAGGTTTGTTAAAGGTTTGGTTCAAGGGAACACCAAGATTTTTTTAGCCAAAACGTGCAAAATACTTCCGAATCGTATGGTTTATTACAGTATTGGCAGTCACAGTGCATAATTAGTACTACTGTGTTTACAAAAATTACAACACAAGTTTTTCAACTTCATTAAACATCTCTTATTCATCAGCAAAACCATCGGTTTCTTACTCGTCATCTGCAGATTCTACTGTCTTTGGCGCTCATCCTGTCACTCTCCGTCTATTCTTTGCTTTATCCATTTCAATCACAAATCTCGTGAGCAATCTCAAATGCACCCTCATCATTAAGCTGCTCTGGACCTAGTCTCGTCGCCACGGGGGCTTTGATGAGCTTAGCCCCCAAAAGAAGCTCCAAGTTTCCCCTCAAATTGAAATATGAAACACTAAAAATTAGTGGAGTTTGTCAATTTTCAGAATGTCAAGCCCCCTTGCACAAACGTAAAGCCTCTCTATAGAAGGCTTTCTGGCGACGGTTGTGTCTGGACCGCTCACTGAAACATTTATCAGAGCATTCAGAGTTACATCAAGCAGTCGGTTTCGTTGCTTGGTTACAACACGGCACAGAGTTGAAAATCCTCGCTCTGGCCAGGCTGTGGCAAATGGAATCGATAGCGCAATGCAGCAACATTGGTTGTCTCGTCGAACATACTAGCCCAGCATTGGCTCTGCTTGACATCAGAAACAATGCGATTACTCAACTGTTCCAAGATGAGCAAAATAAACTCGGTTACTGCCACAGAACTGGTACGCCGGAGGTCACGAAGCCGATCCCTGTGGCCAATGCCGTCCACCAAGGTTTGCAAGGAAGGAATTTTTCGATTTGCTATCTCTTCTTTCAAAACCCAGTAAATCAGATGTACGCGCTCAGCTACCGTGTTAACTTTATCTGAAATGCGATCCTGATAAATAGCCTGAAATAGTGAAATGCGTTGTTTTTTCCAGGCTATTGGCTTTTTGGTGTTGATCAGAGCTGAGATGATTATCAGGTGGTTTGGGCGTGGAGGCCGGGCAGGCTCGGTAGTGTCAATAATATATTCTTTCTTTGGCCGGTGGTAACTGCTGGATGCTTAGAGCATAGCAAAGATATTATGCCTCCGCCAGCATGCAAAGTGAACAGATTCAGTTGTAGGGATTCATCAAAACCTTTCAACTCAATCCATGATTGAGAAGTCTTATTGTTAGATGCTGCGGACTGGCTGTTAGCTGAAACTTTTGAGATTCTTAACAGTTGAATGCTGTTCTTCCTGCACAACAGAATCAAAAGAACCTTTGCAGTCACTGCTGCTGGCGTTTACACTTTCTGGCCGGCCAACAGCAAGACATTTTTGTTTAGGCTTACTACAAAACTACTGCTTTATGCTTGGATGGCCAGCTTTATATTTTTGCTGTGACATTATCTTCTGAGAATGCCCACACAAGAAAGTAAATGCATAAAATCTGGAAAAGGCTTGGCTTGATGAAAACGTTTGAAAAAAGACTTGGCTTACAGAAACCGCCAGACTCAGTGGCATTCAAAGCGTTAATTATTACGTAACATAATTGTTTATCTCATAAATGCTGTCAAAATTTTGATTATTGCTTTCCATGGGATTTCAGAGACGATTATGAACAGTGTTGCCACTCTGTTATTAAGAAAAACCCCAGAATTTAGCTTGAAAAAAAACAGAAAATAATAAAAACCCCAGACATACAAAATGTTTAAAAAAAGTCAAAACCAAAGCACGCTACCGGTACTTGCACATAAAAATTAACGTAATATGCATTATTTCAATATTTGCAACATATTTTTAACAAGTTCAAGTCTATTTTTAAACATACTGACAATCACACTTTACAAGTAAGCTAGCAGCAAATCAAATTTATGAAGTAACATGAAAAAAGCTAGTCAGATCTTTTCTGAAAAAACGCTTAATGTTTTCTTTTACTTTCACTAAAATGCACAAATCGAAACAAGTACATGATACATTCAAGGTCTTACAGTTTTCTTTTCACTCTAACCATTGCATTCATTGCAATATTTTACTACTAATTTAACTTTCAAAATTTTACATTCATGTCACAATCAATGCGCCCGTAAAACAATGAAGAGATTCTCAACCACAGCTTCTTCAACACCAAAAAAAGCATTCAGAGTGCTGACCTATGCCTAGAGAGTGCTTAATCTGTAAAACATCAGATTTCAAACAATTTGGTTAAGCCTAGCCCTACTACTCACATCTGCACTGGCTACTGATGACTCTGCACATATTACGTCTGTGAAACTACTGTATTCTTGAATGGAAAATACAGTAACACAACATACATTTATAAAATTTGACCAGAGTCAAAAAACCCCAGATCTAGTAAAAAAAACTAGCAGTGGCAACACTGATTATGAATAGGCAAGGCTGCTGTCAGCACTGCACTTATTTGGTGTGACGCGAATCGGCGAATCGGTTTTGGACATTGTTAATTGAAGCAACAATTCAATTCAGCTAAACTTTTCGTGGTTGTCCAGATTTAATGTGAAAGTACCAATTTTATGGGTCCGCACAAAAAATTTATGGGGACGTTTTGGACTCATAAAACCCTTTGAAACAGGGGTGGGGAACCTGCGGCATGCGCAAACATTTAATATTGCCCACATCGGAATTTTCATGGCCCAATTTAGAGTACAAAATCGCGCCAAAACAAAGCTCCATGAAAAGCAGGTACTTAAGGTAACATGTCATCAGAAGCCTCTACCCTCGTATTAAGATAAAAGTAGAATTTTAGGATAAAATCAATTGTTATTTGCGGCCCGCAAGCGATGATCTACAGTTTATACGGCCCGGGATAGTAAGTAGGTTTCCCATACCTACCTTAAAATAACTCTGCTTGCGTGTGTTACGTAACACATTGTTACGTAGCAACGAATGAGAAGTTCAAATGGAAACTCGTCCATTATTGCGTAACGTACGTCACGAGCAATGATAACGCCAGTTAGTCCTCTGCGTACAGCGCTCATTCGTAATAGCCCGAGTTACTGGACAATTTGCCGGTCGTTCGAAACTATTCTCAAATGGGAAATGTACACAAGTGGATTAAATCCAATGCTCTATTCAAACACATTGCTGAAAAAAACATTCAATTTGAAATGAATTATATTTTTTGAAATACTTAATTGCAGATGGCAGCTCAGACATGTAACGAAAATACATGAACAGTGAAAAGGCCCAATGAACAGGGTCCGAGTTAAAAACCTTAATTAGTGAAGCAGGTGGAGGCACAAGCATACGAAGCAAGCAAGCTCACGTTCCACAATGTAAAATCGTAATCGAAGACTCACGCCAAGCCTGAGTTGCCACTGGTTTGCAGTTAGATCTTGATAACGGGCATTTTTCGCGCAGCCAGTAACTTTGTTACAACGACGTAGACACGTATCTCCTTAAAAAACTTAGTGCAAAAAAGCTGATCTCAACCTTCTGAGTATTTTCAAGTTACGACGGAATTTTGGCGCAACACCACTGCAGGTGGATTATCGAGTAAGGATAAATGGCTGTCGAGTGCTTCTAATGTTCACAAGTTGCACGTTCGGTCCAAGCTTTCATCTCTCACAAATCTAGCAAAATGTAATTAAAGCGCAGGGTTCTCGGCGTATCTAAAAAAAATTGGTCGAAAACATTTCACAGCAGTCCTTAAGAATGAGCCGGCGTTTTTTGCAACGCTTAATCATTTTTGTCAGCTGCTGAATCAACGTGAGCAGCTGTGCACAGTGGTGGATTACCTGAGAAGCGAGAGAACCACAAAGCGCACTGCTGGTCTCGCAATGAAAACAAAAAATATTACGCGAAGTATTGGAATGTCGCTGGTAAACGTGCAACCACTGCACGGACGAAAGACACGAAAAGCACACGATTTTTCAATGCGGGCTCAAGCGTTAGACGCGCTTTCGTTTACGACCAAAACGCATCAATCAGCGACAGGCGGACGTTTACCTGATGAACACTTTCGAACTGCATTTGTTTTGCCGCTTCCATTTGCGCCTTGAACGCTTGCAAGCTGGCCGAACTGTCAGAGGCGCGTCGCAGGTAGCGGTCCGCGGACTGGTACGGCTGTTTCAGCATCATTCCGTCCCTGCGCGGATGTCACAAAACAGACGCCTCAGTTGTTTTCCGCGCTCGCGTGAACAGGCGATGAATCAAGACATCGGTCAAAACCGATTGCGGCGCCGCGGGCGGCGTTTGGACAGGACCGGTGACAACGTCGGCCCGAGTGATGTCCGGCCGATTGGCCATCGTAATCCCCGCTCGGCTCGTGTAAAGGACCGGAACACTTGACGCTTGGCAAGCTGTCGCCGCTCTGTCAGCGCGATGCCGCAAAAACAATGGATGAAATTTAAAAAAAAAACATCCGAATGCCACTGACGTGATGAGGTCTCTTCGGCCTCGTTCTGGCTGCGCTGCTGCTGCAAAGTGAGCGCTGACAAAAGCTCTGGCGCTTCAACTCGATTCCGTGGGCGCAACAAATTACAGCACTGAGGGGTTTGCAGGCGCTGGTTGGCAACAGCATAGAAATGCGCCGCGACACAGAAGGCATCGCCGGCACTTCAGAGCAGAAGAAAACCCGCTCCGTGACGCAAGAACGCGCGACATGAACTATACCGCTGGCTGGGTCAGCGCGACGAAACGAGCGTCCAGTCATAACACGATCTCTTACACTTCGAGAGGATGAAGAAAGCTCGTGCGCCGACCGGCTCTCATCGCTTGCGTCTTGTGGTGGACGCCGCCGATGCTCGCGAGGTGATGGCCGCTGGATCCAACCTGGTGCGGGTCCTCGTCCATGCCCGGGCCGCCCATCACTGATATCGTGTGGCGCTTGTATCGTCCTCTCGCGGCCAGATAGCTGGAACGAGGAAACGCGGGGAGTGAAGTGGGTTCGAGCGACTGGAATGCACGCGCGCCACGAAGCGTGATGCAAGCGGAAAGCATCGCAGGTCGCGAAACCGGGCATCAGTTGGAACGCAGCAGATTTTAATCGGGGAACGTTATCTGCGTAGATCGATAGGGGAGGCGATTGGTCAGGCGCTGCTTTCGATTCAAGAAAGCGCCTTGAGATTGAAGTGGCAGAAGCGGGACTGGCGCGATCGCGAAAAGGGCGCTACCTCCACAGGTGATGGAAATTGCAAGCGCTCTATTGAACTCATCACCGACGCACGCTCGGAGAAGGCATCGATGCGTCATACGTATGTAATCAACCGAACAACGTCACGCCGCATAACAATCGCAACTGTTACTCACAATTGCATTTTTGGGTTAAGGTGAGCTAAACTTTATGACATATTTAATGATAGAAAAAAAAACTTTTTAAACAATGCAAACGGAGCGCGGAAACCGGAATACCCACGAATATAGCACGTGTATATGGGAAGCACTCTTCTAGTTAATCTCGATTTTCTGAAACAACCACTTTCACAACTGTGCTTTAGCAGCAATTAGCTGACACATAATGAATGCGAAGACAATATGCAGGTGACACATGGCTGCACAAACTGTTGGCCTATATTGCTGAAGCGGACCAATAGGCCTAATTGCATTGCTTTTTCAGTCATTAGTACGTGGCACAAAAGAGACAACTTCCTGTTAGTACAAATTACCACAAAAACACAACTGGCGAAGCTTATTGTGTTATGCGTATGCAGCCCGAACACTTTTGTTTCAAGCCATTGTTCTGAAGATAAACCACGAGGAAAAAGTTCACCAAGCAGCTTGCCTTTGAAAACGAAGTCACGGAATGACGAAACATTAGCAGGCTGACGGACATTTACTTGCAACTTGCCAAAGAGCCCAGAACATTAGATGAGGGCTCGCTACAATAGTTGAGAAGCTAATTAATCAGAAGCAGCATAAATTGCAACAAAACCGATACAAACTGAGGCTGCTGTAAAGGACGGTGTAGAAATCGGGCGCGAACATGTAAGGCTGTAGTTAAAAGCCATCTGTAGGAACGTGAAGCTAACATTGAGGTAATTACATTGCTCAACATGTTTACATTTGCTTGAATACTGGTTGATTTTACCTCTGCATTCCTTTACACACGTATCCTTCGTTTGGCCCGTACCTCAACTTTGAAATCGTGGCTAAGTTCAAGCCGACCGAGGTCACGTGATGCTCTACGGGGTCTAAAAATATTTTGCTGAGCCAGGTTGGAGCAACCTGAGCGGAGCGCAACAATTTCCTCGTAATGCAAGAAAGAGATGGTCAAGCTTCGTGCAGTCTGGCCAAGACAGTGTAAGTCAACTCACACCCTCTCTAAAAGGCTTAACTCTGTTTACGCGAGGCGTGTCGTTTAAATCCCATGCGTCCCAGCCACGTTTTTCTGTCCATTGGTCAATACTGTCGGAAAGTTAGACAGTATGCAATGCATGCGCGGGCGTTGTACACATATATTCAGTTGCACACGGTTGCTCTGTATCAGCACATTACCGTTGAACGGCCGCCTGGTCCGGTTCTTCGCTGTCGGAATTTTCTTCCGTTCTTTCTTGATCGAGCCCTCCGTGAGGGTGCTGCCGGGAAACAGTCACAGGTATTTGTTGAGATAAGCGCAGAACGCAAGTCGATGGAGAAACTGCTTCGTAATTGTCGGTTGCTCGCGCTGCCGAATACTTTAAACGCACGAAATTGAAGCTTTGGTTTCAATGGTACCGAATGAGAACTACCTCGTTCCTTGAAGTGACTGCTGGCGAAAGACGCAAGCCTACTTCAAGTTGCACGATTATAAATACTTGAATGCATTTGCTGTGGTAGTATTACTGTAGTCATACTGGACATGTAGTGAACTTAGCGTTTTCATCAAATTCATACTTGCATACAGGAAAAGGTAATATTTTGCAACGGGTAATATGTATTTGGCATTCAATATGCGAATGTGAACTTACGAGCGAATCACCAGCTCTGCTCTCAACTTGAAGCATGCAAGGAAGTTTTACGATTTGTCTTCGGTCGCAAGAAACAACGATCATGAAAACTTCAAAAAAAATACATTCACCTCTTCCGCTTCGTCGACCACGTGTGCAGCCATGGTAACCGGGGGGGCCTGCCTGGCCAGTTGAGATTGACCTCGCGCCGACGCAAGTTTTCGGTGATTGAATTCTTGCATGAACAAATGAATATTGGCACCCCCGTCCGACGCCCGCCGGCCCATAGGATCACGGGCGGTCAGCTGCAAGGCCGGTGGTTTCAGCAAACCTGGATCCTGCACAAAAACCCGAGGTGAAGTGAAAGGGCGCTTTTCCACAAATCAGGGCGCTCGAGACCGTTCGTGCTTCGTCAGAGTTTACGGGGCTTAGCTAAGAAGAGCGCCATGACATTTTTCCCGGCACCCGTTCTCACATAATTGGCTGCAATAAGAGACAGCGCCCGGTGGTCGCGTTGCAATTTTCGCTCAGTGAGGAGGCAGGTTACCTGAATGCAAACAAACGCAGTATACCAGCGGTTCTCAACCGCGGTTCAGCGAGCCGCGTGCAGCTCACAAGCACCCTTTGTGCGGCTGTCAGCAGACTTTCAATAATACCTTTAATACTTTGTGTAGAAGAGTTCGTTCTGCAGTAAAACAAAACGTGTCAATTGACCTGTGTTAAAAATTTTTTGTGCCGCTGTCATTAGAAAATCGCAGATCTGGATTTGGCTCCCTTCATCGAAAAGATTGAAAACCACTGCTATGGACGAAAACCGACCAGGACTGCAATGTCATGCTGCGCCGAACAAGAATATAATAATAAAGCTGTTTTCGCCATTTCAGAAGCTTATAATCACTGCAAACGCTTTTACCAATTTCCCAACAAACGCAGAGAGATCAACAGCGCAGGTTCGAATTTCTTGCATAGCCTGCCATTTTGTGAACCGAGTAAAGTTTCACACAAAACGAATGAGTCTCGAGCCGTTAACCGTTGGTGTTCTGTTCGAATCGCAACATGCTATGCAGCTCAGCGGACGCGTTTTTAAGGGGGAACAACAGGGGTAAAAAATGCTAAAAGGACTGGAATTACATCGAAGGTAGCTCCCTCGAGTTCAACGTGAACCAAATTAAAAGAAAAAAATAACGCGATCATAACAGTTCAATTCCTCTACTTAAGGAGCGCACAACCTACGACCGTATGCACGCGACCTTCGATAAAAGTTTATGTGGCCGTAAACGCGTAATTTAAAATGTAAGTTATGGTGGGCGTAAAAACTCTGTCTACTGAAGGGGTCTCTAAACCATGGCCTGCGGACCAAGTCCGGACCGCGAAGCCGCGGGCCACAAAGACAATTGTCAATAATTAAAAACTAATATATTTAAGAAGTACTTGTTGATTTGGTAGAATTTCAGCATATCCCGAAACAATACCATTACCTAAGATGTCCGGCCCTCGAACAGTTGTTTAGTAGTTTATGTGGCCCTCTGACAAAGTTTGGAGACCCCTGGTCTACTGTATGAGGATACTCAGTAGAAAGACGGCCAAACCGACGTGTGCAAAGCAGCAGGCAAGGCTCAGTGAGTGGAAGTAGAACAGAAAATGATGTAAACAAATAAAAACATCTCGAACTCACTGGCGGGCGTAATTCATAAAAATAAACGAAATGCAGCGGTCAATAGCGAAACGTTTGTGAACCCCTGCTCTGGTTCTGGCACTACCAATGTGTATTTCGCTACGTCTGCAGCGAAGCTAGTTCATTCATTGACCTAAGAACAGGTCGGGGACGCGTCAAGGGGCGAAGCACAAAAAGAACTTCCGAATTAGCAATATTTTGGCGCCAAACCTTGCGTTTGTTTCACACACAATTTATCTTCTTTTGCAGCAATCGTGAGTATATCATCATGGCCGCAAGTGCAAACCACGAAAAGCAAACAGTCTTAGAAGCGCGCGTTGCTAACTACAATTTTAATGTCACGTGCTTGTGGTCTGTCTCGCACTGATGTAATTTGTGTGTCTTTGCTTCGAGACGGGGCTTGTACATACCGAACGCAGTGAGTTGTTGGAAACCGTTAACGTGGGAGGTGGCGCCAGCCGCAAAAGCAAACAAATTTCGCTTAAAGAACATGGAATCGTACGCGCTCGGCAAACACGCGAATCGAGCGGTGATTACTAGTGGACAACAGACGGCGAAACTTGCCCGCTTGTGAGCGATTCACGGCCGAATTAAGCTCGACCGTCGCATTCCGCGTCGAAAGCGCTAACGATTCGCAAAAACCTGACCAGAAAACTCAATTCCTCTGCAAGATCGAGCGCTTTTCGTTCTGCTTTTCCTTGCTGCCGTGCAGCGAATTTGTCGGCGCGCAATCGCGAAAACCTTTCGAAAAGCTCAGCACAGGCGAACGCGGGCCAGCGCGCCCGTAAATGGAGCTGGCGTTTCGGAGTGAATCATCTCCGCCTCGCATCGCGCCGGACCCGCACTTGACATGCAGCGCCCGACAAAACTGACCGTGTCAGCTGACAGCCCGGGTCAGCGCGTTCGCGATCTGCGGTAAACAAATGGCTTCGCAATGACGCGGCACAAATCGCGTTACGGCGGCGACGAGGAACGCGGTGCTTTGGCGAAAGCCCTTGGCTCGGGTCGTGCAGCAGCACGCTCGCAGCTGACGTCAGAAGCGGTGCACGTCACGAGTCGAGGACGCAGCGCTACTCGGTTTTTGATCTGACCACAAAAGGAAAAGGCGGCAAGTGGCAGAAGAAACCGCAGCTCGATGGCATTCCGGCGTTGTTGACCGCTGAGCGCGATGCGGTACTTGCTTAGAAAAAAGAAAACCGCCAATTAAAATAATTCAACTTTGCTTCACAGCAGCGCGTCACATGAACGCGCGGCAACCTGTTCCAAGCGGAGGAGCAGACAAAGGCCACCGCGCGCGGTTCATTCGCCATCGACAAAGAACGTCGCGCTCGAACATGTGCAAGCGTTGCTTCTCTTAAATGTTACCAGTTATCGTGAATGCTGTCAGTGAAGCACAAGGCTGCTGCAGTAGAAATTCAATTGATTTCTGGCCGGAGACTCTCGTCAAGCCTTCCCTCTCGTTACCTTGACAGCCGGGGAGTGGGCTGTTCTGGTAGGTGGTAATTAGGGATGTGCATTATGGAACATTAGAAGTTCTGGAACATTCCGGAATCTTCATTTCGAATCTAGAATATCGAATCCTATTCGGGAAAACTTGTTAGGAGCAACATGAGCTGATCGCGCAAAGGTTTAGAATGCCGAACAGCGATCACATGACTTGTTAATTAGATGGTTACGTCACTATGCAGTGCCGTGAGCTTGTTGAGTGTTTCTTTCTTCCTCTTACTCGCGCAGAGTGCCGCTGCAAAATTTATTGAAATTATATGTTTTGCCAACTTTGCAATTTTTCACGTTCATTTAATCCAAATATATTTCGAATCTGAAAATTCGAAAAAACTCTTTTGGATTCGAATCCACAGGATTCGATATTCCATTATATGCATCCCTAATGGTAACTTTGAGCGAGTCGTCCTGGATGCTTGGCAACCTCGCGGCGAGTTGCCACAAATAAATTCAGTGGCGTGGTCACGGGACACGATCCACTTCAAGATATTACCCGGAAGAGCACGATATTTGTTGTCGCATCATCTCCACTCTTGTTTTTAACTTTATCGTAATCGCGGTTGGCGGGCAAACACATCAAGCCTGGTGATTCAAGCAGTGCCGGGGTAATTATTATCGTTGCATAGCAAAAGCAACGGTCAAAGCAACTAAAGCAAGTGACAAAACGCACCAGGTGAGTTGTTCGTCGCATCGAAATTCAACGACGCTCTGAACACAAATCGCCGCACGCCTCCCCACCTTGATCTGCAGAGGTTGCTGCACGCGCATGAGAGGCGTGCTGGGTCTGTTGAGTGGGCGAACAATGTTCGGATGGACGGGGGGGAAATGCTGCACGTGATGGAGCAGGCCGGGCTTGCCGTTCTCCTCTTTGCTGCTCTGGCTTCCGATCGCAGCGGCGTGTACGGGGAGGTCGGCCCTGGAAAGAAACCAGGCAGTTGGCGCCGTCGCAGCAACCATTTCACTCTTGTTGCTTTTACTCGGTGTTTTTGAATTTGTTTGCAACTTTGAGTATTAAAGCAATGCACATCGGCATATTGCGCCTGTAGTGTTCACAATGCGAACCAGGTGGCTATTGTTTCAGGTGTTGATAATCATGCGAGAAAAATCGGGCTCAAAACATGCTGCGTACGGGTTTTGTAAGCTTTAACTATAGCGGCCAAATTTCGCACAGCTTTACTGTCTGACTCATGCATCAACTGTCAGCGAAGCAGTCGCGAGCGCTTGCGTTATCGCAACAACGCGAATCGACTTCATTTAAAAACGCGAAACGCCCTGGCGTCGCGCTGAAATCACCGAGTTTTTCGTCACGTTACATGTACAATACAATCGGAGCGTAACGCATGAGGTCACGATTGCACTTCGGGACCGTTCAGCAGGAGTTGCGTACACTGCCCGTTGCTGACAACATTCGGGGCGAACAGCAACACCTCCCGTCGCCGCTTCTCGCACGCTCGACTGCGGCGAACAGGACAGAAGCGCAATGAGTCTTCGCCCGAACGGAAACGCGACAGGACAACAACGCAAGCGTGCGTCGGTAAAAAACGCATTCCGCTGACAAGAAGCGACAGTTTACATTCAACTGCGTAAGGCGGTGCACCGCAGTTAGTTTGGACGAAGACAAGCGCGAAAGGTCACGGTTTGGACGAAGACAAGCGCGAATGTGCGAGACTACATCGCGCTGCCGCGAGTGGAAGCGCGCGCGGAAACGAGCGTTCGCGTCACAAAGCTCACCTGCCATCCGAAACGCCGACGGTGTGACGTCTCATTGACAGATAACGCGCTAATGCCTCGGGTGCGGGCTCGTCCCCGTCAGATTCGTCAGAGATCTCGCCGTCCTGCAAAAAACACGCCGCACGAGCATTGCTCATCACCGTCTGACTGCTTTAACGAGCGCGCTGACGTGGTCAGCATCGAAACAGATTCGGGATTCGAACTCGGACATTTACCGCAACTCGTTCGAAGGAAACGGGGTCGACCACGGAAGTCATGCAGAAGGCATGTAGGAGCAGAGGAGGTAAGAGGGACTGGGTTGCAGAAGGACGACCTCCTTAATCGAGCAAGATGGAGAAATGGAGCAAAGCTAATCGTGTCAGAAACGGGGCAAATCCGGCCACCCCCATTTAACGGGGACAAAACCGGAACAAAACTGGACTACTAATACTACATTCATTTCCGCGTCCGGGATTTCCCCTCGGAAGGGTGGCCGGGACGCGGCCGAGAGAGGTACCCAAGCAACTCACGGATCTTGGCAACTTCCCAAGTTCTGCTGACTCCACCACACCAATGCCCGGCCAAGTCGCGTCTGACAAGGAATCATGCCACGATGGTCTTCGGCCGGCGACGTTGGTTCCTTTTAATGGCGCCAGCAGAACTTGCCTCGCCAACCGTTCACGGGGAATTCTAGTCCCAAATTTATTTTACTGCGCCAACGCAGAACTTCACCGCAAATCAAGTTCGGAAACGACAACCGCGAAATTACCATTGCTCTCAAAACGTGCAACACCAACCTGGATCACTTGGTTGTTTTCGTCGATCAGCTGAAGGTGCGGCACATTGAGATGAACCCTTGCTTTTGCATCGGCTTCCATCGCCACCTGGGAAATCAAAACCGCAGCAGTTACGTCGCGAGTCAGCCTGCACTACGCATGTTGTGCGTCAAAGGTCTTAGGGGCTTAGTGAGCAGTGCCTCGAATTCTTTTGATCTACTTAAGCAGATTTTCCCAAACTAGGGTCCGCGGACAACTGGGCGTCCGTAACGACTGCACACGCAGTTCGTGGAGATAAAGACATAAAATATTTTTAAAAGTCGAACATACAGTATACATTGTACAGTATGTACAGTACACTGTCATAAATATTTTCCACAGTGATTCGTATATGCAATTATTGCTCTCAACTAAGAGACAACTAAAATTAAGACAACTAGAAAAAGGCAACTAAAATTTTATGTCATTTATTTTCCGTTTTGTACCGTCTTTCAGCGATGGTTGGGTGGAAAAATACGACATCGGTTTGGGCTCCGGCAAAAAAACATATTCACACATGGGGTTCTGTGGCCCAACAAGTTCGGGAAACTCTGTACTGGAGCATGTGAGCTCAAAGCAAGTGACATCAACATCAAACTGCTACAGAACCAGTAAAATAGTAGCATCAAAACCTTAAAATCCACCCAAAATTTCGTATTTCTACGTACACCCTTGACGCGCACAGGGAACCGGTGCGCACGCGAACTGCGCACCATCTGACCACCGTTCTGCGCAAGTTCGCGCAGTCGAACAATGCAAAGGTCAAGAAACCAGATCTATCGTGACAAGTTACGACACGAATGACCACGTTGGTCTGTTTGTCACTGACACGAGGCGTAGAATACAATCACCACATATCAGAACAGCTGGCAGAGAGGAAAGGGTTAACCCGTGCTGGTTGCTTCGTTATGATGCGCGCATTGGTGCCGGGGCGGCGCGGCGCGGTTTAAACCAAGAGTGATGTCGGTAGAAGCGAGCGAATGAGAGGGGTGGGGAAACACGTTTCACGGCAACTTGCAAGTCTTTTAACTGTTGCGTTTCGTGCACAATGACAATGCTGAAATTCGTCACATGCACGTGTTTCAACGGAGACTCGAGAGCATCATGATCGACGCGTTTACCCAGATTTTCCTGGTTAAACTACATTTTGCAAGAGTGCGTTTTGGTAGTAAACGAAACTAGTCCTTTGCTGATGGCTTAGTTTAGGACAGTGGTTCTTAACTTGGGGTAAATTTACTGAAACATGAACTGCAGCCGATGTAAATTTTTATAAATCATTCTAAACTATACCAGTTTTTTAATTTCGTATTTTGAATAAATGAGCACCATTGAGTGTATTGGGGGTAAATCTGGTAATCTTGTTCAGTGAAAGGGTAAAATATGTGAAAAAGGTTAGGAACCACTGGTTTCGGATGTACCTCTTTCATGTCGGTATCCATCGCCGATTCGGTGTTAGGCTTTCGACTCTGCTGAAGGTTCACCGTCGCAGCCACGACCGGAACACGAACCGGTTCGCGCGGTGGGCGATTCAAAACCGACAGCGGGCTGGCGACCGGCAGTTGAGGTCTGACCGGTTGGTGGAGCAAATGCCTGGCATGCCCTTGCAGCGGAGTCGGTTTGTACGCAGGCACGTGCGCGACGGAAACCTGCCAGCAGCAGAACGGAACCAGCGTTAACTGCCGTGGTTTCGGGCAAAGCTGGACGGTCGCACAAAACCCGAGAATTCATTCGCAGGAATAACAGGGTTACCTTAATGGGAGAAAATGCACACGAAAGCGTAGAGGATGCAGAAAAAAATTAACTTGTTAAAACGAGCGGTTTATGGCAAATTGCAGATAGTTCTCCTAACTTCTTAACAATTGCAATGGCTATTCAAGTAATTCAGTATAAGTCGCAATTCAGCAAAAGGGTTTTCGCAATGAAGTTTACTTCCAAGTCAGTGCACTTCCTGATCTACAGGCTTATCAGCAAGAGTCTCTGATCCAGAGGTTGACAGATCGATCAACGGAACTCAACAGCTTGCAAGAAAAGTGCGAAGGTTTTCAGCCGCAAACTTTCAAAACAGTCCTGGGCAAGTTCAGCAATGGTCCTAGATACTTAACTATTCGCAACCATGCGGTAAAAGTTGGTCATAACACACGCCGACGACGTACAGGCGCTAAAACAGCACTACGCGTTGCTAGTTGTGGGGAAGGGTACACTGATGCTCTTGACGTCACTTCGCGTCAAGTTCGATGCAAGACCGCATACCATTTCAAAACAACTTCAATTAGGAGGAAATTCTTTGTTTCAATAAAACCGGGTACAGTACAAACAACGAAAAGACTGTACCAGCCACTTCTTGCACCTAGTAGCACAAGTAACAAACTTCATCAAAACGAAGGGATTGACAAAACTGATCATTGTTTACGCAACTGACGTCACGAATCGATGTTGTTTTCTTCTGCCAAAACAACACCGTTTCTACCGCGAAATGGACAACAACGGAAAAATGCAAACTTTCGCCAGCAAAACGCGGTGTCCTGCAACCAGTAAGTAGCTACAGTCATTGAAAGATTCATTGATCAAACGCGAGCACAGCTGCCTCTGCATGCCCGTCGGCAAACACAACGGTCGAGCCGAGCAACAAAGCGAGGGCCGATTTTCGCATCGTCAAATAGCCATGCTATGCCGGGCGGTTGTTATCTGGCAGTTATACACATGGCAGTCGGCATGTAACTTCCGTGACGAACGGAACAAGCGTCGGGTTAAGCGGAGGCAGGTGACTTATCTTGGCGCCCATATTAAACTCACCGGAGGTGCTTTGTCATGCGTAGCTGGAGACAGCAAGGACGCTTTGGCCGTCCGGTGTCTTTTCCACTTGTCCAGCAAGACATAGTAGTACGCGCTGTAGTTGTCATATTCCTTATTGGTCACGGACTGAAAAAAGAGAGATCTTTTTCGCTCAGGAAACGGGAAGCGAAAAATGGTTAAAGTCTGATCCCGCTGCCAGTCAGCGGACAGAAGGAGCGTACGTTGAAAAATGAAGTAACCTTTCCCTGGGAAGGAAGATATCCACTACGTGTTTTCACAGACGTCTCCAAAAGATGCACGCCCTTATAGATAGTGCTTAATAACCGCAACTGTAAACGACGATTGCATTCGGCACGACATCAAACTTCTATTTTAAAAAGTTGAGCCACCGCTGCACCCATCCTTGCCAAGCATCATCAATGGCGGCAAAGAAATTAAGACAAACACATCAAGATTCCGGCAACACGTGCTCGCTGAAAGCATCTCTAATGAGCGGCGTTCAAGTCTAAACAAACGTGAAAGCCGAAGCATTCGAAAGGAGAATCGCCCGTCGCCGGGAAGCTCTGCACAAAGAGGCAGCAGCGCGAATGGGATGGCCGGGCAATTTCGCGCTTAATAGGGAGGTAAGCTTGCGCCTTGAGCGCGCGAGTCGCCTCGGCAGGTAAACAGGTTTCCGAACGCCGTTACATCAGCGTGACGTTAGCTGGCCACACAATTATTGGTCGCCGAGGGAGAAGCCCTACCCAAACAAGCAGGGTCGTGTTTGAGCTGCAAGCTGGAAAAATACACGCTAACAGGCCCGACGCGCGCGGCATAAACACAGGAAGGGTCAAGAGACGCACGTTCCCGAAAATGCAACTACCGACGGGCAAGCGGAGCGAATCGCCAGTCCACGCAATAAACAGCCCGGGGGGTGGCTAGCGCCGACGCGGGCGAGGTCGGGAAATAGCGGGTTCCCGAGCTCATTACCTTGACGATTTTCTCCCGGTCGATTCCGACGGATATCATCTGGTTGACAATGCAGTCGTTCAGGGGTTCGCGGTCGGCCTCCTCCTGCGGAAGAACAACGAAAATCAGTTTAAACGACGTGCGACGAGGGTTTCAGCTGGTTAGACGTCGATCCAACTGAACCCGGATCACAAAGACTCGATCCAACTGAACCTAGATCACAAAGACTTAATCCAACTGGACCTGGATCACAGAGACACACTAATTGAACGGAGTTTCGCGCACTCATGCTGGAAAAATACGTGCCTGCTGCAGCTGCTGCCGAGCCCGGTTGTGAACAGTCGGGCGAACTGCGTAGTGTTGGTAGCGTGAAACTGGAACGGCTTGTTGGTGCCGAGCGCCACTTTACGAAAGGCAACATCGAACGCCAGCTGGCAGAACTTTTGTGAATCCCATTCGCAACAAATTTATGCTCAACTAAAAACATTGCACAAGCAGCACGGGTTTCGCCACATGTGCTGACACGGCCTGACGGATGACTCGTTGTCAGTTAAAGCTGTTTGCAAAGATTTCGACAAGGACCCCTACTAATCTTCTTAGCGCCCGGCGACGCGAAAGTGCTTTGCAAACACTTGATAAATCGATCTCCACCTTGCGGTCTGCAAATTCGTTTTCAGCAGCAGGCCGCTATATATCCCGGTGTGGCGCCGATGAGCGTGCGGGACATGACCCTAACGCGCTGCGCAACTCNGTCGTGTTCGCGATCAGAATAAAGTGCTGCTTCATCGTTTTCTTTGTCAAGGAGTTTGATCCGTGCACGTTATCGGTGCGTGTTCTTGGAGGCGAAGCGCGAGTGTGCAACAGAATATACGGCTGTTTGGCGGATGAAAACTAGTAATTTGAACGAAACATGCTTTGGCCNAAGACAGAGCTTTAAGGTCGATCAACATGAATCCCGAGGAGATTTGGCCGCATCAAAAACATNAATTNCCACAAATGAATCATAAAACAAATTTAAAAAACGCTTGACGCAACACTGACACCAGCACATGTTTCAACTTTCGATTCCCATCAAGGCATAATNAAAAAAAAAAATCTCCAGCGTTTCGATGACGTCCGTTAAGCGAAAACTGACCTTAAACTCCGTGCATTGCCGCACAAGACAATCGAACACCTCGTCTGGGCCGGAAAGCGTCATCCACGAGTGTTTGCAAACTTGCAGCATCGTGTATCTTTTTTCAGGATTCACGACTAGCATCTTTCGGACCAGACTTTCGCATTCTGCGGAAAATGCACATTAAAAAATGTTTTACATCAATCTCAATGGGAAGAACAAAAACAACACGAAGAAAACGGATGGTTGCGACAAAGTTACCAAACATCAGGACCTGTAAGGATAGGCTACTAAGAACTGCGCGCTAAAACGTGAAAACCGCAACAGAGCCCAAGTTACTCAGTAAATATATCTCCTACTAGTTTTCTGCATTTTATTTTAGCCTAAATTAAGCTAACTGTTTGTTTACGTCCTATAGACTGCTCAGGTTAAGCCCAATTTTGTATTCCGAATGAGGACCAAACAGCATTGTTGGCGGGTAGAAGCGCGAGCTGTAGAAAGATTGCATGCCGACAGACGGAGGCACGGACAAAGTTTTTCAAAGCTCGTTACATCAGCAAGCAAAACTGAAATCAGCTCGAGCAACGTTTGCGCCGCCAACCGCAGTGTGTTTCTTGATGATTCCACGGGTGAATCACCAAGGCTTCGAGGATATCAATCTGGTTTGCGAACGCTCCAAGTTCTCAAACCAGAGATGAATCTAACAGGTCATTCCTTTGCAATGCAAACAGTAATCATTCAAACTTTCGAGCTGAACTCGGATGCAGTCATTAGTAGCATTGTTTTTGATCTGTCCACAAAATTATTTCCCTTAAAATGTCTTAACAGCAGATTTCTACTTTGGAGATCTTTCTCAACCACCGCATAAGGTTTACTCAAAAGTATCAACTTCACCGTAAGCGTGCCACAATTCGGAGCGTGAATATAAAACAAAATCATCTCGACATCATTCCAACGAATGAAAATCCCCATTGGAGTAAAACGATAATATTTTTTACTGAAACAAAAATCGTCACCAATGGCAAACTCAGGTGTTTCATGAAGTTTGATAGTTTGCTATTACGCTTCTAACTTTCGTAGACTTTGACAACACCTCTCTAGAAAAAAAAATCTTCACATTAATCCACATTCCTGTTACCGCACCACGCCAGTCAAAGTCGTTTTTTAATGCGTGGCGGGAGATTTGAAATTGAGAACCCAATCTGCACATGTGACACAAGCAACCTACTTTTAAACATTTGCAGCGGAAAAATAAATGAAGTTAGAGCACAGATGTAGGGAAGGTACAACCGATGCTCTCACGCCTATAAATAACTTAACAGATACGGTCAATGCGTTCGACCCAAATGTACAACAGTGCGAACATTGCGAAGAGCAGACCGCTCAGCCGACTTATAAAAGGCACTTACAAACTCTACAGAACAATCAGTGACGGCGATGAAGGAGTTTGGGGGTGTGTCCTACTTTAACAAACCTCAAACCCCAATTAGCAATCAACATATTCCACATCCGCCAGGCAAGAAAAAGGTGAAGCGAACAATACTTTTCTTTCTCCCAAACCCTTGCAAGCATATTTGCTTAAGGTTGCTTTAAATGGGAAGAAGGAAAAGCAGATTGCAAATGACGAAAATTCTAGTCAGCTTCATGTTTGATACTGTACGAAGTTAACCGGTTTTGCTACGATTGCAGAAACGCGTCTTGACGGCTGACGGCATTTTTCGAAATTTTGTAGCTACACAATTTAGAAACTTAAACAAAACAAACGCAAAACATTCTCGGTCGATAAAGAGCCGCCGAAACTTTAGACAACACATAACAAAAAACGGCCACGCCTCACGGATATCAGGTCGCATTCACGTGCTCGCATGCAGTCTTGAAATACTAGGTAAGGCAAAAAAATAAATTATCTATCATCACGAAAAAACAGTGTGGAAATATTATCGTCAACATACTGGCGCGAGTTGCGGTGGTGGTGGTGCGATCATTTACGCAGGCTCCGAGAGTGGATAAAAGGGTGGATTTTAGTTGGCAGCAGTTTAGCAAAATCCATTATTTGGAAAGCTGTTGGTGAAACTGGTCGACCAACAAGTCACCCAAGGCTGGTGGCGGGCATTGGAAGGTTGGAGGAATACTTACCGACTTTTACCCCCAATTTAAATTCTACTGACAGCTCAAGATGGGCGGATACGACCTTCAGCAGAATCACACCTTCATTGTGTTCTTTACAGTGAACAGTTNACCAGTTTTTTAAGTTTCGATAAAAACAACACCACTTGGACAGTTGCGTTACACCAGTTATCAGTGCTAAAGAAAAAAACGCCGACTTCACATTCGCAGCAGCTGGAAATGCAGCGAATGCGTTTGTTCGGCAACCCACACAACAAGCGGAGCCACAGCCCTTACCGCTGGACATGTAGAAGGGTATTTGAAACTTTCCGCTGATAACTCTCTGGCGCAGAGCTTGAAGAGTCGAATCATCAAAAGGCAAAGAGCCGCAGACAAGCACGTACAAAACAACTCCAAGGCTCTGAGCATAAAAAGCATAGGGAATTACGTCACCAGCGAAATTAATGGCCACTGACACATGCAACATCAAAGGCGCCGCAAGCAAGCTCGTATCCGACAGAAACCTACAAAGAAACAATGGGAATTTGAGGCGTATCGAGTGGATATGGATTTAACTCAAACCAGTGTTCTTCGTGGTTTAAACTTCATTTGCAGAGCGGGCAAGCTGACAATTGGTGGCGCAAAGAAAAAGGAAAGTTTCTCAGCTGACTTTATCCAGCCCAACCTCTACGATAAATCGCAACTAATCTGTGATTTACAATGTTTCCGAAGGGAGAATCACGCGATACTGTCTAATGCCAAGAGACCATCACTGAAACAAAACAAATGAAAAAAATTACAGCCGGACAAATGAATGGAAGCATTGACCAAGAATAGCGGGCGAGCTAAGATGAATGTGGGGAAATGATTTGGAAGGTGCGGATTATAACTGCGAATGACAGTGGAACCGGCGTACGAACGGCACACTAAAAATACGAGGCAGCGAATGGTGTTTAGCGAAATTAAATAAATTGCCACCATCCTGTAGTAATAAGGAGCCGCCACATCAATTTGGCAAAATTAAGCGAAAAATATGTGGCTAAATGCGGCAGCTGCCTGTCCAGCTAACTTGATTTCGCCTGAAGCGATCCTAGACGAAACAATAATTACCAAGCACAACATCTCCACCCATCGAAATTAAGTGGCGGAGAAATAGCATTCTACCAGCTCGCATCAATTTTCGGCGCACGCTTGCGACGCGAGATCGGAAGTGCTGCTTTCTCAAAAAAGACTCACAATTATTCGCGGGTAAATAAATCGCAAGCGACAGGGAGGCAAGTATNGATAACGGTTGTTAAGTAAGCCGGTCACACTGACGGCAATTGAAACTTCAAGGTAATGTTTACGCGCAGTACCGAGTAATGGGGTGAGTTGATTTGAANGTGTGTGGCCAACATTTGCAGTGCTGGCAAGAATTTTCGATGATCGCAANACTAACAAAATCACATAAAAANCAACCGCTAGTCAGTATCCTCACTAATCCAGCAATGTTCGACACTACGTTAGCAAACAATAACTATTTTGCCAATGGCTAAGCTTTCACAAGCGATGAATCTGGCATTTTTACATAACGACGCAGGATTTACAAGTTTGAAAAGTTACAGAACCGTACACTTTTGGCTATAAAATTCACCATTTACGCGACTTACCGTTTACTTGACACGGTTATGAAAACAACAGCTTCGGAGCAAGTGAATCACCGCTTAAACGAATTAAAGGAAAGTAAAATAAATCTTTAACACCGTGAGGTGAAATACAAAACTGAACCAGGTTTTTGCTGAGCTGCTTCACTGACACCTCTGCACCGCAAAACAGGTTTGGTCGGGTTGCAGATAGCTTTGCTTGAACTAGTGGTTGAAGGTCATTGTTGAAAGTCCGAAAAATGAAACAAAATTCAAAGACGTTAACAACAGCTCGTGATGTCACATTTGGAAAATGAATTTGTCCTTCACAGAAGTTTTGCCAACTTACACATAGACTCGTGCAAGCAGACTATTCACTTCATCAAAGGCGATGATGCGGTTAAGATCCTCGCTTCAATTAATCCTCAAAGACATTGGTATACGGAGTTTTATTCTTAAAACTTAACTCTAACTTCTATTGCTTCATGACGTCGCTACTCGAATCTAATGATCCACCTACTGACGTAAAATGCAAGCCACATTACGCGGAGTTCATGAACGTCTGTCGCTCACTAGTTCGCACAAATAATTTCTCGCAGTGAACCTCGGTTCGCATTTGTAACGATGACTTTTAAAATGCATCAGAACAATTGATTCGGCCACCAGCCCACACCAGGGTTGATAAAAATCATGATTTTTTATGCACTATGTAGAGAGTGGCCAGTAAACAAGTAGTAATTTTTAATATTAATTAAAATAGTTGGTTTTAATATAAGTTTTCTGTGCTGTGTTTCTTTTAGTACAGCAACAGTTGCTATGATTGATAGAACTTTACTTGCTTTTGTATCTTGTGCTGTCATAAGAAGTCTCTGCCTTCTTTAATAATAAGTGAAACCGATTAAAAGACTATTTAAATGTGCCATAAAAATCACACAAAGCTTTAAAAGTGCCTATGGTTTTTTGCTTGTTTTTTATCATTGATTTAAATGAAATAATTTAAATCAATCAACCCTGACCAGAAATAGCTGAACTTTTTTGCGCTTATGCGATATCATTTAACGCAAATAAGTTCATAACACCAGTACTAGTGTACGAAATGAAATAGTTATTGAAATGACAATACTGAAACTGCCAGTTTAATAATTTCATTGAAACTCATGACACACATGCATAATACCTATAACAATAATATATCTGTTTCATGAATCAAAAATATGTTCCATAACTATGTTTACAGTCAACAGCCTGCATATTTGATGGAATATAAATGCAATTTTCACTTTATGCCAATATACACTCTCAAACTTATGGCATTCTAACAGTTATGACTTTTGAATCTGCAAGGGTTAGTGATTTTAGTCCACATGTCATTCTTGCAGTTGAATGACATAGAATCTGTGACCTCGGGTACGCGACTTTTCGGTCTGGGCCGTTTCGCTCTGGGGATATTTCGGTCAGACTACGAAATCTTGCAGAAATCTTGCATGTTCACATTTTAACGCAAACATACTTAAATCAACGAGATGTTTTATTTAAAAACACTACAAACATGATCCAAGATCCAACAGTTAATCAGCATCAACATATGGTTTACATTATCATCAGCAAGCAAATTAAATCATTATCGACATTTTGCAGTACAAATTCTTCAAAGTCACAATTACAATTCAGATTTAATCGCAATCATGACTCCTCAAAGGGAGTTGGTGTAACACCAGCTAGAGTGACATTTCGCCTGCCTATAATAATTTAATTAAAGGAATGTAGAATTGTTTATGTATAGAAATCGTGACTGAAACGTCACCAGACCGAAAAGGCCTCACAGTTGCTATGATTGACAAAACCTCAAATGGTTTCAACCTGTGTCGTCATTAGAACTTTTGGTTTTCTACACTAATACTGTATAGCAGGGGTTCCCAACCTGGGGTGCATGTATCCCCAGAGGTACATTTGCCTATCTGCAGGGTACATTTATTGTACATTTGCAACAAATTAAATTTGAGACATGAAAATGGAATATACCTTTATATTTTCAAGATTCTAAAAATTATATTAAAAATTCAGTAGAATTTTAGTTAATTTACTCAGGCTTTTTGTTATTGGAAATTTTAGAGGTGCATGCTCATCTATCAAAATGCTAAATGGGGACATATTCAGAGAAAGGTTGGGAACTCCTACTGCATAGGGTATGTGAAAACCTAATAGAATGCTAATTAAATGTGCCATAGACATCACACAAAGCTCCAAAACGACATGATCTTTTTGATTTTTGATGTTTGATTTAAATCATGATTTAAATCACTGATTTAAAACAAATGATTTAAATCAATCAACCCTGGCCCACACTATTTCCGAAATTTGACCAAACAGGAAGAAGGCTACTGCACCAATGCTTCAGCAAATAGGTAACGATGATACAGGGTCGTCGCAAGAAGATCGTACTCTAATGCCGACATATATCTACCAATGAAGGGGGAATTGATCAAACCCGCAGTCTTGACAACTACCGGTACTTAAATTTCGGGGCATCCCAACTACTGTGAATGTTATTGCACGATCAACAGTCAAACAATGGGGATAAAGCGCGAAAAGCATTCTTTACCATGTAAAAGCTTATGCAAACTTAGATAGGAAGCCACTGCAAATCAAAAACCCGACGGTTCAGTAGATGCGTTTTAGCGGATGCAATAAATGAACAGTGATTTATGATTTAAAAAACTGGTTATCAATCATTATGTAATTGTGTTTTCGACAACACAGAGGTCCTTAGCCTGGTAAAAAAGTCAAATCCCGAACATGTTTAAAGAAGTTTCATTAAATCATCCAGCATACTTGGCAAATCTGCTGTCACCAATATTAGTGTCTTGCTTTTCAAAATTTCCTTTTTGCATAAACGAATAGCAGCAGCCAGATAATTAAGTTCTAAAACAAATGGGTATTAGAGCCTACCAAAACACCACACAATCGACCTAATAACAACTGAAATTAAAGCTACGTGCAAACAGCAAACCCGATACCAGTATCCACATCGCGGACCGAAGGACTGCTGTAACAGCCACTTCGCGCTGACGTCAACATTGACGCACACTCCGCTAACAAGCCATAAACACGATACTGAAGCGGATCAGGTTTTCACAACATTTGTGTGAAAACTTAACAGCTAGCAGGTCAGCACGCGTCACACCAAAAACACTAATGGTTCCAGGTCATGAATTTCAACACAAAGAACATATGAACCGACAGTTATGGCTAATCGTTGAATTGAAGAACAACTGCCGCGAAAAGCTTCGCGTGAACATTGTAAACAACTGTACATCACTTCTCGGGGCATATAGGCATAAATTACCCAGACGTCAGCTTTGGGACCAATATATTCCTTTCCCTCAAACAGCTCAGGAGCAGCGTAAGGTGGACTGCCACACCAGGTTTTGAGGAGTTCTTCTTTCTTGAAATAATTGGCAAATCCAAAGTCTGCATTATATTGAACTTTTCAGTCTGGGATGGGGCAGTTGCAATCCTGTGTTTGACTAAACTAGTGATCGGCAAACCTTCATTATGATGGCCCAAACCACCCATTCAGTCGTAGTTGAAGGCCCGTGCTTATTTTGGAAGGCCCAATTTTCAAACTTATGCTGTATTCAGTTACCTGTTATACAGCAATGCATGTTAATGTCATAAATAGGGCAACCAATTTTTTGATCTAAAAACTCAAAATTTTGACTTTGTAATTTACACATTTTGACTTTATTTTGACCTATAAAATTTCTGCGTTTGCAACTGCAAAATAATTCAGCCTTAGGTGTTGAGGTTAACCCAGAAGAATATTCATGCACTCTATGNTTCGAAATTTTANAATATTTGGTTGTTTAACTTTAGTGATGATATACTGGTAAGTACATAAATAACTACAGTAGAGTCAAACCTGACAACATCATAAAGTTGAAACGTTATATGCATAATGGATTGACCATTTACCAAACCAAGTACTGTAAGACCACGTTTCTTGCCTTACCATGCCCAATAAAGTATCGATGAAGAGGAAAAATTCTGCTGCAACAAAAGTTTGACCTAATGATAAATTCTGACTTAAATAACTTGGGATTCCCTCATGGTATGAGCGTGAAATTTGCTTTGTGGACATTTCACGAACTTTCAAAACAGCAGAAAAATTTTGACTTTATTGACTTTTGGTTGCCCTAGTCATAAACTGTATAATGACAAAAACACAGCTTAGTTGACATCATAACAATCAATGTTCCATAGTTGTTACAGTAACCTACGTTTTAAGCCACACAACCGACGCAGGGCTGCAGCTCATAGTAAATACCACGTGGCCCACAACAGAAGGTGTTGCATGACCCAATAAAAAGTGCTGAACGGCCCACAATTGGACTGAGGCCCACAGTTTGCCGACCACTAGACTAAGCCATTAAACCAGGGTTGAAGATCTAAATTATGTGGAAGATCGTCTGACACGTGATCAATTGAAGCGATGGGTATAATAGTCACATAAAAAGCATTTAACATCAAGCTGTACAAAAGCAATAGACAAGAACATATATTAGCCACTCCAACTTTTTCATACAAGAAACTTGCAACAGCTGGCCTGTGCAACACATTTTTCAAAGGTCTTACGATGAATAAACATCAAA